>SAMEA104315432__coassemble_1032_pt1 | contig 11843 bp, 10 predicted proteins | sample SAMEA104315432__metabat2_high_PE_015 | metagenome-assembled genome bin SAMEA104315432 (sample SAMEA104315432) | gut metagenome | biome: Monkey gut; feature: monkey-associated habitat; material: faeces | place: China | collected 2013 | reverse complement strand
TTTTGCATTCAAATTCCAAAATACGAGTACATATTATATATAATAATGAGAAAATCATTAAAAAAAAGGAATAAACAATGACACAAAAACCTGTAATGCTTCTTATTTTGGACGGTTGGGGATACCGCGCCAAAACGACCCCTGATAATGCCATAGAAAACGGTAACACCCCGAATTGGCATCATCTCCTTAAAGAATATCCTCATGGATTTGTAGAAACTTCGGGTCTTGCCGTCGGATTGCCCGAAGGGCAGATGGGCAATTCTGAAGTCGGTCATACCAATTTGGGGGCCGGACGGGTTGTTATGCAGGATTTGCCTAAAATCGATCAGGCTATTAAAGATGGTTCTTTAGCCGAAAATTCTGTTTTGCGCCATATGATAAACACTCTTAAAGCTAACGGAAAAACATGTCATTTGATGGGGCTGATGTCTCCGGGAGGTGTTCACTCTATGCAGCGCCACATTTTGGCTTTGGCAACAATTATCAGCCAAGCCGGCATTCCTGTCCGAATCCATGCTTTTTTGGACGGCCGCGATACCCCTCCGGCATCAGCCGCCGAATATTTAGCGCAATTTGAAACAGATATTTCAGCGCTTCACGATGTAAAAATTGCGACAATTGAAGGACGTTTTTACGCCATGGATCGCGATAAACGCTGGGATCGAATCGAAAAAGCTTATGATGCCATGTCGTCAGCCGAAGGCTCCCGTTATGCTTCTTCTGATGAAGCAATCAAAGCTTCTTATGCTAATAAAGTAACAGACGAATTTGTTGTGCCGGCCGTTATCGGGGATTACAATGGAATGCATGACGGCGATGCCATTTTGATGGCTAATTTCAGAGCCGACCGCGCCCGCGAGATTTTATATGCTCTGGCAGATGATGCCTTTACCGGATTTGAGCGCAAAAAACGCGTTTCTTTTTCGGACTGTGTCGGAATGACAGAGTATTCCGTTGATCACAACCGCTTTATGCATACTATCTTTCCTCCTGAACAATTGGTCAATATTCTGGGCGAGGTTGTTGCCGACCACGGCTTAACGCAGCTTCGTATCGCCGAAACGGAAAAATATGCTCATGTCACTTTCTTTTTCAACGGCGGAGAAGAGCGGGAGTTCAAAGGAGAGGAACGTATTTTGATTCCAAGTCCTAAAGTGGCCACCTATGATTTGAAACCCGAAATGAGCGTTTATGAGGTTACCGAACAACTTGTGAAAGCCATTGAAGATAAACGTTTTGATGTCATTATCTGCAATTTTGCAAACGGAGATATGGTCGGACATACGGGAATTATGCCGGCGGCGCTTAAAGCTGTTGCAGCGGTTGATGACTGCTTAGGTAAAGTTGTTAAAGCTATCAAAGATGTTGACGGCGTTTTGATTGTCACGGCTGATCACGGTAATGTCGAAAAAATGGTTGATGAAAGAACCGGCCAGCCCTACACGGCACACACCGTTGGAAAGGTTCAGGCTGTTTTGGTCAATGACAACAGCGGCGTCAAAGCTTTGGAAGATGGTCGTTTGGCTGATATTGCTCCGACGATGTTGGATTTGCTCGGAATCAAACAACCCAAAGAAATGACCGGCGTTTCTTTACTTAAAAGATAAAGATTATGGACTTTCGGACAGCCTTTAAATACAGTGTTCTGACAGCGGCGGTTTTGCTTTTTGGTTTCACCGCCGCAAAGGCTGCCGGTGTTTCTAAAGACGAGCTTAAGAAGGTTGAAAAACAGGTTTTGGAGCAAAGTCTTGAGCACAAAAAGCTTCAGGCTCAGGCGACCCAAATTAATCTGGAGATTTCTGCTGTTAACAAAGAAATGATTAAAACGGCTAAAAAAATTCAAAATAATGAAGACCGTTTAACTTTGATGGAGAATCAACTTACTCTCCTTGAAAAAGACTTACAAAAAACTCAAGAAACATTTACAAAAGAAGATATTTACCTAATTGATCTTTTGGCTGCTCTTCAAAATCTTGCTATGAAACCGACAGAATCTCTTTTGGTTCAGCCGTTATCGCCGGTTGAAATTATCCGCAGCGCCATGATTCTGCGAGAGACTGTTCCTTATCTGGAAGAAAATGCGGCTAATTTGAGAGCAAAACTTCAGAATATCTCTTTGAAAAAAGATAAAATCGAAAAACAAATTGCCGAAATATCAAAGCAAAAAGCTTTGCTGCAATCCGAACATGCTCGAATGACACAACTTGCTCGAAAAAAATCCAGACTGAGGAACAGTGTTGAAATCAAAAGCGAACAAACAAAGAAAAATATGGATAAATTGGCTTCACAAGCTCAAGACTTAAGGGATTTATTATCAAAACTCGAAAAGCAGCGCCTTGAAAAAGAACGAAAAGAAGCTGAACGCCGCCGCAAAGAAGAAGTTCTAAGAAAATTAGAGGAAAAGAAATCTGATGACTTGATTAAATCAGAAACCCCCGCTATAACAAATATAGCGTCAGGTTTTGCAAAGGCAAAGGGGAGTTTACCGATGCCCGCCCGTGGTGTTATCACAACGCGCTACGGCGAGCAAAAGGTTAAAGGAGTTTCATCTAAGGGTTTGACCGTTTCAACGCGTGCAAAAGCTCAGGTTATTTCACCCTTTGACGGAGCTGTTGTTTTTGCGGGACCTTTTCGCGGTTACGGCGATATGATTATTGTGGAACATGGCGACGGTTACTTATCGCTTTTGGCTGGTTTGGGCAGCATAGATGTTGAACCCGGACAAATGCTTTTAGCGGGGGAGCCTGTCGGACAAATGCCTGAAGAAACAAACAGTGAACTATATATTGAAATTCGAAAAGATAATCATCCGATTAATCCGGCAGCTTGGTTTAAAATCTAAATTTCGGAAAATATGGGAATATAAATATGTTAAAAAAACTTCTAACGACAACTTTTATTGCTTTACTTATTGCAACGACATCTGTTTCGGCAAAACCCGCTCAAACAACTGAAAGGGAGCCTGATTCTTATGAGCTCTTAAATTTGTTTGCAGAGGTTATGGAGCGAGCTAAAACAACCTATGTTGAAGAAGTCAGCGACAAAAAACTTATTGAGGCGGCTATTAACGGCATGCTTACTTCTCTGGATCCTCATTCCAGTTATCTGGATGCTAAAGATTTTAAATATATGAATGAACAGACCAGTGGCAAATTCGGCGGCCTCGGAATTGAAATCACTATGGATCAGGGATTGGTCAAAATTGTTTCACCTATTGATGACACACCGGCTTTTCGAGCAGGTTTGAAGCCGGGAGATTATATTACAAACATCGACGGCGAAACTATTATCGGTATGACTCTTAATGAGGCTGTCGATAAAATGCGCGGTAAACCGGGGACAAAAGTCAAACTGACTATCCGCCGCGTTAATGAGAAGCCTTTTGATATTACCTTAAAACGTGAAGAAATTAAGACTCAGTCCGTTAAAAGCGATATTAAAGATAACGATGTTTTGTATGTGCGTATCAGCTCTTTTTCGGAAGATGTTGCCAATGAAGTTACAAAAGCTTTTGAAAAGGCAAAGAAAAATCGTAAAACACCGTTGAAAGGCATTGTCCTTGATGTCAGAAACAATCCTGGCGGATTATTGGATCAGGCGGTGGCGGTTTCTGGACTCTTTTTGGATCAGGGAGAAGTCGTTTCAACACGTGCCCGCAATGAAGAAGATACTCAAAGATATTCCGCCAAAGGAAAGGACATAACAGAAGGACTTCCTTTAGTCGTTATCATAAATAATGGATCGGCCTCGGCTTCAGAAATTGTTGCAGGGGCTTTGCAAGATCACAAAAGAGCGGTTATCCTTGGAGAAAAGTCTTTCGGAAAAGGCAGTGTTCAAACTGTTGTTCCTCTTGGTAATTACGGCGCAATGCGTCTAACAACCGCCAGATATTATACCCCTTCAGGACGGTCTATTCAAGCCACAGGCATTGAGCCAGATATAACCGTTCATTTGGCCAAACTTGAAGAATTTATTCCGGATTACGGATTCAGCGAAGCTGAATATACCAACGCTTTGAAAAATGAAACTCTTGATTCGAGCAAAAACAAATCCTCAAAAGATTCTAAAGAAACAAATGAAGATTGGAGGCAGGATTATCAGCTCTCCCGCGCGGTGGATTTGATTAAAGCGTTAAATGTTTATATATCAGACAAGTAAAGGATCTCTTCTTTGAAAAACAAATTGGAAAAATATGATAAGCTGATTACAGCCGGTCTTGTTGTTATTGCTTTTATCTTTGGAATCGGCTGGTGGTTCGCTGAAGAAAAAAGCGAACCTGTTTATCTGTCCAAAATTGATCGATTAATGTTTGACAAAGACAATAAAGCGCCTCGATTTGTTTTAACCCTGCCTGACAAATTTATGCTTAAAACAGCTGCTCAAACCTCTCAAATTAATTTGGATGCTCTTCCAAAAGAGGCTTCCAAAGAGGACAATCTCCCTGAAGAACCTTTTTCTTTGGATAAATTGATTGCTGATGTTCCAAGCCTTTTTAAATTGCCGACTCAAAAACCTTCTTACCAACTTTCCTCTCCAGATCTTGAAGAAGATTTAACTGAAAAAACGGATGACGGCAAAGTTCTGCCCACAATTGCAGCGGACGGAAGGCGTCCTTGGATTGAATATGGGCATACCGTCAAAATTCAGCCGAATTTCAAAAAAGTCGCTTTGGTTTTCAGCGGCCTCGGCTTAGATGCAACAACAGCGAACCAAATATCCGAGGTTTTTGATTCGGAAGTTTCTTTGAGTTTTACGCCTTATATCACATCTGTTTCCTCAATCTCTACCGCTCGTCAAAACGGCCATGAAACATATATGGATTTGATTTTGGCATCAAAAGATTTTCTTAAAGAAGATACCGGACCTTTATCTATTAACTTGAATCTGCCCTTGGATGTTAATATTGACCGTTTTCGCAAGACTTTGGATAAATCCGTGCCTATCGGCGGAATAATCATTCGAGACGGGGCAATTCAAAATACGAGCATTATTTTAGATTCTTTGTTTGGAGAAGCTCAAAAGCGTGGCCTTTTAGTTGTCGATGCCACAGAAGAAGACAGCTTATTCAAGTCAAAGGCTGACGGTCTTGCGCGGCGCAAAGCAGATATTGTCATTCATAAAGATATGACAGCTGAGGCTATTGAAAAAGCACTTCAATCTGCTGAAACAATTGCTTTTGACAAAGGGCAGGTGTTAATTGTTGCAGACCCCAAACCTTTGGCCGCAGTTATTTTACACAAATGGATTCAAACTTTTTCGCCGCAAGTTTCTTATGAGGAAGCGAAAACCATCGATATTTCCAAACCTTTTGCCCTTGTTCCTCTTTCTAATTTGGTTGTTGAGTAAGAAATGAGCAGTCTATATCGTCACAATGTCGGAATTATTCTTTGCCGAATGGGAAAAGTTCTCCTTTGCGCCAGAGCGGATCAAAAAGATTTTCATTGGCAATTTCCTCAAGGCGGAATTGAACCCGGAGAAGAACTTTTAGCAGCTGCCAAAAGAGAGCTTCAGGAAGAAACAGGAATAACAGCTGTTCGGCTTATTAACATAATGCCTCAGCCGCTCAAATATGATTTTCCTGAGGATTTCCGAAGCCGACGCGCCTTTCCGTATATCGGACAGGAACAATATTGGGTTTTGTTTGAATTTTTGGGCAAAGATGAAGATATTGACTTTTGCACGAATCCGCAGGAAATAGAATTTAAAGCTTTTAAGTGGGCAGATATTACCGAAGCGCCGAAAGAGATTATCTATTTTAAAAAAGATGTTTATGCAAAAGTTGCCGACTATTTTGCCCCTTATGTTAAGGAAACGATTAATGACAGATAAGTTTGAAAAAGAACGGGCTGTTGTTTTGGAAGCTGCAAAGCACGGTATTTCCGGCAATCTTAAGCTTTCTCAAAGACAAAAGAAATACATCAAGAACCTGCTTTTATTTGCTTTGATGAACGCTTCCGGAAATGAAACCGTTACTAATCGGAATTTTATCAAACTCGTTAACAAGCTCTTCAAAGGATTTCTTCTTAAACTCATTAAAGAAAGTTTGGACGATGACGAAGATGATGAAGATTGGGGTGAAGCTCTAGATGTTGAACTTAACAAAATTATCGCTGAAGATTCCCTTCTCAAGGCAACCGATCTTCAAGCGGCTTTTGCTCCAGAAAAGGTTTTTGATCTTCTGAAAGGAGCAACCAACGGCGTATCTCAAAAAGATCTTATTAAAAGGCTTCAAGCTATTCGCGATGTCAAGATGAATTATCGTGAAACGCCAAAAGAACGAGCCAAACGCGAGCGAAATCAAATGGAATACGAATTAGCCCGCACACGCCAACGCATGAGGGAACGAGGCAGCAGAGGATACTAAAAAAACACCCGCAAAATTTTATTGCGGGTGTTTTTGTTTATCTCAAACAGAGTTATTATTTCTTCAACTGAGCGGCAACTTCAGCAGCAAAGTCTTCTTCTCTCTTTTGCAAGCCTTCGCCCAATTTGAAACGAATAAAGCCGGAAATTTTGATGTCTGTTCCGAGTTCTTTGGCAACATCGGCAACAACCTGCTTAACTTTCTTGTCAGGATCCATAATATAAGCCTGCTCTTCAAGAACAACCTCGTCATAATATTTGCGAACGCGGCCTTCAACCATCTTTTCAATGATATTTGCCGGTTTACCAGAAGCTTTGGCCTGCTCGGCAAAAATTGATTTTTCATGTTCAACAGCAGCTGGATCAACAGATTCGATATTCAAGAATAACGGAGCCGACGCAGCAATGTGCATTGCAATATGCTTGCCGAGTTCTTCCAATTTGGCTTTGTCACCGGCAGATTCCAAAGCAACCAAAACGCCAATTTTACCCAAATTATGGCTGCAGCAATTGTGTAAATATGAAGCAACAACACCCTGTTTAACTTCCAAAACAGCGGCACGACGCAAGTTCATATTTTCGCCGATTTTTGCAATCAGGTCTGTCAAGCGCTCTTCAAATGTTTTACCGCATTTCGGGCAATGAAATGTTTTCATATCACAAACTTCGCCGGCGGAAATCAAAGCAACTTTGGCCGCATCGGCAACATAATCCTGAAACATATCGTTTTTGGCAACAAAGTCTGTTTCGGAGTTAACCTCGGCAATAGCACCTTTGTTTCCTTCAACATAAACCGAAACCAAACCTTCGGCAGCAATACGGCTGGCCTTTTTCGCAGCTGAAGCCAAACCTTTTTTGCGCAGCCAATCAACAGCTTCATCCATATTTCCGTTTGCTTCAACCAATGCTTTTTTGCAGTCTAACATGCCTGCGCCTGTTGACTCTCTAAGCTCTTTTACTTTAGCGGCAGTAATCTCTGTCATTTTTTTATCCTTTTGTTTTTGATTGGGGACGGCGGCACTATTTTTGTATAATGCCGCCGCACTTATATGATCAGTTTAAAGAAAAACCTTATTCTGCTTTTTCAGCGGCTTTTTCGGCTGTCTTTTTAGATGTTCTCTTTTTGGCAGCTTTAGGAGCCTCGGCGTTTTCTTCAACCATTTCTTCTACTTTGACACCCTGAGCGGCAATTTGAGCCTGCATACCATCCAAAACAGAAGCGGAAATCATTTCCGAATAGAATTGGATAGCGCGAATCGCATCATCGTTACCGGGAACAGGCAAATCAACAGATTCCGGATCAGCGTTTGTATCGCAAATGCCTATAACGGGAATACCGAGCTTTTTGGCTTCTTTGATGGCCAAAGCTTCTTTGCAGGTATCAATAACGAATACCAAATCGGGCTGTCCGCCCATATTCATGATACCGCCGAGCTCGAGTTGCAATTTCTCCTGTTCTTTCTTCATTCCTTGCAATTCTTTTTTGGTGTAACCTGTAAAATCGCCTTTTTCAAACATTTCGTTCAATTTGACCAAACGAGTGATTGATTTATGAACGGTTTTCCAGTTTGTCAGCATACCGCCTAACCAACGTTGGTTAACATAATACTGACCGCAACGCTCGGCATTCTCTTTGATAATATCTTGAGCCTGACGTTTTGTTGCGACAAACAAAACTTTTCCGCCCTGAGCAGCAATTTCTCTGGTTGTTGCCATTGCTGTATAGAGCATCGGATAAGTTTTTTGCAAATCAATGATGTGAATATTGTCTTTTTTGCCATAGATATAAGGAGCCATTTTCGGATTCCAACGACGTGCATGGTGTCCGAAATGAACGCCGGCCTCAATCATTTGGCGCAAAGTAAATGTAGGAAGAGTCATATTTTTATATCCTTTTTTCGGTTAAACCTCCGCAGATTCTGACAAAACCCTTAAAAAGAGCACCGAAGCGGAACATCTGCCCCGCTAAAAATCTGCGTGTGAATTATGAAACCGCCACCATTGACGATTTCGGGACTCTTTTTATACATAAATTATTAAAAAAGCAAGTCTTTTTTGAAAAAATCTCATTTTTAAAAAGAGATATCTTCAATGTAGACAAACAGCTGTTGACTTGTCGCACTTTGTTCTTGTTTAATTTTGGTTTTTGCCTTATTTTACCTTAGAAATATAAAGCTTTTTGAGGAATTGAAAGAATAAAATGTCTGATTTGTTTGATGCTGCAGCTCCTGAAGTAACCAATTACAGCGCCCAATCCATTGAAGTTTTGGAAGGGCTTGAGCCTGTCCGCCACCGGCCGGGAATGTATATCGGCGGCACCGATGAAACAGCTTTGCACCATCTGGTGGCCGAGATTTTGGACAACTCCATGGACGAGGCTGTTGCAGGTTTTGCCAATAAAATTGATGTTATTATGAACGCAGACTATTCCGTTACTATCACGGATAACGGTCGGGGAATCCCTGTTGATGCCCACCCGAAATATCCCAACAAATCGGCTTTGGAAGTTATCATGACAATGCTTCACTCCGGCGGCAAATTCGGCGGCGGCGCTTACAAAGTCTCCGGTGGTTTGCACGGCGTCGGTTTATCCGTCGTCAACGCTCTTTCCGAAAAACTGGTCGTCGAGATTGCTCGTGATAAAAAGCTTTATCGTCAAGAATATGCCAAAGGTATTCCCCAAACGCCGTTGGAGCTTATCGGCAACGCACCCAACCGCCGCGGAACTTCCGTCACATTTAAACCGGATCCGGAGATTTTCGGCGCCACCGCTAACTTACAGCCCAATCGCATTTTCAGAATGGCGCGGTCAAAAGCTTTTTTGTTCAAAGGAATCAAAATCAACTGGAGCTGCGCACCCGAACTTTTGGGCGAAGACAATACGCTTCCGGCTCAAGCCGAGCTTTGTTTTCCGAATGGAATCCTCGACTTTTTGAATTATCAAATCGGGGCTAAGGCAACCATTAACCGCAGACCTTTTTCAGGCGAGGCCGACCTTGATAATGACGAAGGCAAAGTCGAATGGGCAATTACCTGGCCGGAAGATGAAAACGGATTTTGTCATTCTTATTGCAATACCGTTATTACGCCGTTCGGCGGCACTCATGAAACCGGCTTCAAATCAGCTCTTCTCAAAGGATTGAAAGAATACGGCGAAATGGTCAATAATAAAAAAGCTGCCGGCATTACCGCGGAAGATTTTTTGAGTGATGCGGCTATTATGCTTTCTGTTTTTATCCGTGACCCGCAATTTCAAGGACAGACAAAAGACAAATTGACATCAGCTAAAGCAACACGTCTTGTCGAAAGCGCTGTTAAAGATTCCTTTGACCACTGGCTGTCCTCGGACCTCGAAAATGCCGCAGCTTTGCTGGATTATGTTGTTGACCGCGCCGATGCCCGCAAAAAGAAAAAAGAAGAAAAAGAAAAGGTCAGAAAAGCGCCGACAAAGCGCCTGCGCCTCCCCGGAAAACTTGCGGATTGTTCTAAGGCCTCGGCTGAAGATACTGAAATTTTTATTGTTGAGGGAGATTCCGCGGGCGGTTCTGCCAAACAAGGCCGCGACCGCACGACTCAAGCTATTTTGCCTTTGCGCGGCAAAATTTTGAACGTCGCCAGCGCCTCTCTTGAAAAAATAACGCAAAACCAAGAAATTAAAGATATGATTGAGGCTTTGGGCTGCGGTACTAAAGAAAATTATAAAGAAGAAAATCTGCGTTATGAAAAAATCATCATTATGACCGATGCCGACGTGGACGGCGCGCATATTGCCTCGCTTTTGATGACATTTTTCTATCAGCATATGCCTCTTTTGATTGCCAACGGGCATTTGTTTATTGCGACACCTCCTTTGTATAAAATAGCCGTCGGCGGCAAAAACTATTATGCTTTGGACGATGACGACAAAGATAAAATTCTTGCAAAAGTCGTCAAAGGCAATCAAAAACCAGACATCAGCCGTTTTAAAGGTCTTGGAGAAATGAGCGCTCAACAGCTGAAGGAAACCACCATGGATAAAAAGAATCGAATGCTTTTGCGCGTAATGATTCCGTCCACGACAACCGAGGAAGGCAAAGAAGAGGCTTTTGAAACACGCCGGCAGGTTGAACGTCTGATGGGTAAAAATCCTGAGCTGCGCTTCAAATTTATTATTGAACGCGCTAAATTTGTCGATGATTTAGATATTTAAGGGTGCGCCATGCAAATGAAGCTTTCTGCCATTTTGTTGTCGTTATTCGTGGTAATGATGTGGGGTATCAATCCTGCTATCAGCAAACTCGGATTGCAGGAAATTCCGCCATTTGCCTTTTTGACCATTCGTTATATCATCGTTTCGCTTTTGTTTTTGCCGTTTGCTCGTCCGACAAAGCATGAACTATGGCAAATGTTTTTGGTCGCAATGACCTCAAGCGTCATTACAAATCTTTTAAGCTACATTGCTTATTTGGAACTGACACCATCGGCAAGTTCGCTATTATCTCAAACCGAAGCGCCTATTTCGGTTTTGATGGCCTGCCTGTGGGCAAAAGAACGTGTTTCGCTTAAACAGGGCTTGGCCATTCTGCTGTCGTTCATCGGAGTTATTGTTATTTTGGGTATTCCGGAAATGAGCCTGACGGGCGTTGTTCTGATTTTGCTGTCACGCTTTTTCTGGGGCGCCTGCCAGATTGTTTATAAAGACACCAAACGTGTCTCAACGGCAACCTTTTTGGCTTATTCATACTTGTTTGCCGTTCCGTTTACGGCGGCAGGCTCATGGATTATTGAGGGATATGACTACCGCAATTTGGCAACGGTTAACTGGACAATTGCCGGATGGTCTTTGGCTTTTGAAGTTGTCTTGCTGTCTTTGGCCATGCTTTTGTGGCAAAGGCTTATTGCCGTTAACGGCGTTAACAAAATAGCACCTTTCTGCACCTTGAGAATCGTATTCGGCATTGCCGCAGGCGTGCTTATTTTTGATGATCCGTTGAACTGGCAGATTATCTTGGGTTCTATCTTGGTAACTCTCGGAGTTTTCTTGACAATGAAAGATTTCAGCATCATTTTAAGAGCCCGAACAAAATCCGTTATTGTTTACAGAAACGCGCATCGTATTTTAATGGAGCGCCGGTTTAAGAGAATTTCTTTAAGAAAGAGACTCAAATGATCAGAAAAAGCCTTCCCGAAGATATTGAAAAAGTCTTGGACATTTGGACAAAGGCCAGTATTCAGGCTCATAATTTTGTAGACGGCGCCTATTGGACAGGTATGCGTCCTTCCGTCAGAAAATATTATTTTCCGAATGCCGACAACTTTGTTTTTGAAGACAAGCACAAAATCAAAGGGTTTATCAGCATTATTGACGATAAACATATCGGCGCGCTGTTTATTGCACCTGAATATCAAAATCAAAAAATCGGCTCAAAGTTGATTAACTATGTCAAAAAAATTTATCCTTTTTTGAGCCTGAATGTGTATGAGAAAAACACGGCGGC
>SAMEA104315432__coassemble_1030_pt1 | contig 11854 bp, 6 predicted proteins | sample SAMEA104315432__metabat2_high_PE_015 | metagenome-assembled genome bin SAMEA104315432 (sample SAMEA104315432) | gut metagenome | biome: Monkey gut; feature: monkey-associated habitat; material: faeces | place: China | collected 2013 | reverse complement strand
GCGTTCAGGTTAACGAATAGGTCAAAAACCTCGTTTAAGACTTCGTCACAGCGGGCATCGGGCTTGTCGGCTTTGTTGATGACAACAATCGGGCAGAGGCCGAGTTTGAGGGCTTTGCCCAGAACAAACTTTGTTTGAGGCATGGGGCCTTCGGAGGAATCGACCAACAGCACAACGCCGTCTACCATAGACAAGATACGTTCGACCTCGCCGCCGAAATCAGCGTGTCCGGGGGTGTCGACGATGTTAATATGCGTGCCTTTCCAATTGACGGAAGTGCATTTTGACAGAATTGTGATGCCGCGTTCGCGCTCAAGCTCGTTGCTGTCCATCACGCAGGTTTCAACCTGCTGGTTTTCTCTGAAAGTGCCGCTTTGTTTGAGCAGTCCGTCGACCATTGTTGTTTTGCCGTGGTCAACGTGTGCGATAATGGCAATGTTTCTCATTTGCATTGGTTTATTTCTTTCATAAAATCACTTTGCTGAAAAAGAAGCTTTTCAGCATTATTTAAAATTCGTCTTACAATACACTTTTGATTTTAAATTTCAATAGCTTAATTGAGCGAATTTTCAGTTTTTTTAAGCTCTCTTGCCATAGGACAGGAGTTTGTTGCGCACAAGACCTCGTAAAGAAACTTCCGGCCGGGCGCCGTAGTGAGTGATAACTTCGGCTGCGGCAATGGATCCGATAATGGCGCATGTGCCCAGAGAGCGTCCCTGTGTCATGCCGTAAAGGAAGCCGGCCGCATATAAATCGCCGGCGCCGGTTGTGTCAACGACATTATCCACTTTTTCGGCTTCGACATAGGTTTTTGTGCGTCCGTTGACGACAACAGAGCCTTTTTCGCCGCGCGTGATGGCGGCAATTTCAATCAGGGGTTTGATTAAATCCAGACATTTGTAAAAATCTTCGCCTTTGAACAGAGAGCAAATTTCTGCGTCGTTTGCAAACAAAATGTCAACATGGTGCTTGATAAAGTCGAGGATTTGCTCTTGTTTTCCGTTAACGCAACTTGTGTCAGAAAGAGAAAAAGCAACCTGTCTGTTGGCTGAATGGGCAATTTGAGCTGCTTTGAGGGCAATGTCCATGCCGTGTTCATAATCAAGCAGATATCCTTCAAGATAGGTAATGCGGCTGGCTTTGATGATATTTTCGTCAATGTCGATAACATCAAGGTGCGTGTTTGCGCCCAAATATGTAAACATAGAGCGCATAGCGTCAGGGGTAACCAAAACAATGGAGCGTCCCGTTACGGGGCCTTCGTTAAGCGGCGGCGTAAAAAAGTCAACGCCAGCAGCGCCGATGTCTCTGGTAAATTCCTGACCCAATTCATCATCATGAACTTTTCCGATGAAAGCCGGCGCGCCGCCCAGAGAGGCCAGTCCGGCAACCGTATTGGCCGCCGATCCGCCGGGGACTTCGCGCTCAGGGACAATATCGGCATAAATTTTGCCGGCGTCTTGGGCATCAAGAAGCGTCATGCAGCTTTTGGGAAGATTGCGCTCTGTTAAAAATCTGTCGCCGACTTTTGCCAGAACATCGACAATGGCGTTGCCGATGCCGACGACATCGTAATAAGTTGTTGTTTCTACTTTTTGTATCATGAGGGCCTCAATTTAAAGCTCCCCTTTTGCAGGCAAAAGAGGAGCTTGGATTTGAAATAAAAAAATATTACTCGTTTGCACTGGGTAAATTTTTAGCGTTTTCCTGAGCGAACTTAATCCATTTTTCATCAGCTTCGTCTTCAGGTGTAATAGCTTCCTGCGGGCATTCGGAAATGCAAACACCGCAATCAATACATGTGTCGGGATCAATTACCAACATATTTTCGGCTTCGTGAAAAGCTTCAACCGGACAAACTTCAGCGCAGGTTTTGCATTTTACACAGGCGTCATTAACAACAGATACCATTAGTTTTAACTCCAGTAGTTATATTAAAAAATCAAGCTTTAATTTATCCGTTTTGCAAAATAAATCAAGTATAATCTTGCATCGGCCGAAAAAAGTTACTAACTAAAGGATAAACAAAGTTATTTATGAGGAGATTTTTATGACGGATAAAATTGCTTTTCAGGCTGATGTCAGCAAAATGCTTGATATCGTCATCAATTCACTGTATTCGGAAAAACAGATTTTTTTGCGGGAGCTGATTTCCAACGCGTCGGACGCTTGCGATAAGTTGAAATATCTGGCTTTGACCACGCCGGATATTGCTAAAGGATCTAAAGAGTTTAAGATTATTGTCACACCTGATGAAAAGGCCGGAACTTTGACTATTGCCGATAATGGAATCGGTATGAATAAAGAAGACTTGATTGCTCATTTGGGGACGATTGCTAAGTCAGGAACGGCGGAATTTGTTAAAAATGCCTCGGAAAACGGCTCGGCCTGCGAGCTTATCGGACAGTTTGGCGTTGGATTTTATTCGGCATTTATGGTTGCTGATAAGGTTGAGATATTAACCAGAAAGGCCGGTGAAGATAAGGCTTGGAAATGGGTGTCTAACGGAGTGGACGGTTTTGAAATTACCGAGGCTGAAAAGCCCGTTAACGGAACGGAAATTAAACTCTTTTTGAAAAAAGACGAGAAAAATTATGTCGATACAATTTATCTGCGTCAGATTATCAGAACTTATTCAGATCATATTGCCTATCCGATTGTGCTGAATTTGGGGAAAGCCGGCGAAGAGACGGTTAATAAAGGATCGGCTTTGTGGACGCGCAATAAGGCCGAGATTACAAAAGACCAGTATAAGGATTTTTATCAGCATATTTCGCATAATTTTGACGAGCCGTGGCTGATACTTCATTTTAAAGCGGAAGGAAATATTGAGTATACGGGATTGCTGTTTGTTCCCTCAAACGCGCCCTATGATTTGTTTCAGCCAGATAAGCGGACGTCTTTGAAACTCTATATTAATAAGGTCTTTATTTCGGATAAGGTTGAAGAATTGATGCCGAATTATTTGAGATTTGTCAGAGGAATTATCGATAGTGCTGATTTGCCGCTGAATATTTCAAGGGAAATGCTTCAGCATTCGCCCCTGATTGAAAAGATTAAGGCCGGAACGATCAGCCGTTTGCTGAAAGAGCTTCAAAAACGCAGCAAAAATTATGATGACTATATGACCTTTTGGAAAGCTTTCGGAATTGTTTTGAAAGAGGGTATTTACGAAGACTTTAAGAATCGAGAAGAAATTGCCGGTTTGTCTTATTTCTATTCAACGGTCGATGAGGAGAAAATGACCACGCTTGATGATTATATTTCCCGCTGCGGCAAGGATCAAAAGACTATCTATTATATTACGGGCGATGATATCCGCGTCCTACGCAATAATCCGCAATTGGAAGCTTTTAAACAAAAAGGAATCGAGGTTTTGTTGATGAATGATCCGATTGACGAGTTTTGGCCGCAGGTCTTGCCTAATTATAAAGGATATGCTGTTAAGCATGTGTCGCAGGCTGATGTGGATATGAGCTGGAAACGACAGGAGAAAAAGGCCGATGATGGTAGTATGACTAAGCTTTGTGAGATGTTGAAAGAGGTGTTGAAAGAGGAAGTCGGCACGGTTTCTGTTACCGAAAAATTAACGACGTCTCCGGTCAGCCTGACTGTCGAAAACGGGCAGATGAGCCTGCATTTGGAGCGTTTGATGCGGACGCATCAGCAGCAGACAGCGTTTGCCTCGACCCGAATTCTTGAATTGAATCCGTATCATCCGCTGATTATCAAATTATCCGAAATGACTGCGGATGAAACCAATAAACCCAAGATTGAAGAAATCGGTAAAATTTTGCTGGATCAGGCAAAGGTTGCCGAGGGCGAGACGGTTTCGGATCCGTCTTTTTATGCCGAAAAAATCAGCGACTATATCTTAAAAGCCATTTAAAATAGCTTTTTTTGATAAAAATGCTTGCAATTAAATTATTTATCGGTTACAGTCCGCTCAACTTTGGGCGGACTCTTTTTAAGAGAGACTCCGTTAAAGTGCGGATATTTATGAAGGTAGTATTCGCTGTTTGGATTTATCGGGCTTGCCCTGCAAGCCGGCAACATTTGAAAGGAAAATGCCATGAGACATGGAATGAAACAGAAAAAATTGAATATGGATACAAATGCCCGCAAGGCTTTGTTCTCTAACTTGACAGCTGCCGTTTTGCTGCATGAACAGATTAAAGTTACTGTTCAACGTGCTAAATTGCTACGCACTTTTGTTGATAATATGATTACTTTGGGCAAAAAAGGCCAGCTTAACAATCGCCGTCAGGCATTGGCTTTCTTGCGTGATGAAGAAGTTGTTGCCAAATTATTCTCGACTTTGGCCGAGCGTTATAAAAACCGTAATGGTGGTTACACACGCGTTTTGCGCGCCGGTTTCCGTTATGGTGATTGTGCTGATATGGCTATCGTTGAGTTGGTTGACCGCGATGTAAAGGCTAAAGGCGCTAAAGATTTGGCTCGCGTTGCTGCTGAAAAAGCTGCTATTGCTGCTGCTGAAAAGGAAGCTGCTGCTGAGGCTAAAGCTGAAGAAAAGAAAGCTGAGAAAAAGGCTGAAAAGAAAGTTGCAAAGGAAACAGAAGCCAAGGCTGAAGAAAAGAAGCCTGCGAAAAAAACAACTGCTAAAAAAGCTAAGTAGTTTTTAGTTTCTTTCAATTTTGAAACACCGCTCTGAATAGGGCGGTGTTTTTTGATGAAAAAAGAGTCTTTTCAATGAAATAAGCTCTTGCAATCTAAAAAAAATGTGGTAAGAATCGCACGTGTTTAAACGTAATAATGCATTATTATTTTTTGTCAGCCTAATCGAGAGAGCGCAAGGCTTTCGGGGTGATGGGCTTTATAAAAGAATCGCTTTTTCAAAAAAAATAAAAAACATGTTTTAACCTCTTGCGAACGGGGTTCGGGCTTTTTGAGCTTTGACAGTATTGTCGCAGGATTTTCAGATAGATAAGGATAAGAATACAATGAAAGAATCTTATACGAGCAAAAGACGTGTAAGAAGAAACTTTGGCCGAATCGACGCTGTTGCCGATATGCCGAGTTTAATCGAAGTTCAGACCGGTTCTTATAACAATTTTATTGAGGCCAATGGTGCCGAAAAATGTGAATTCGGTTTGGAAGAAGTTTTCAAATCTATTTTTCCGATTAAAGATTTTTCCGGAAACGGCGAATTGGAGTTTGTTAAATATGAACTCGAGACACCGAAATATGATGTTGATGAATGTATCAAAAGAGATATGACTTATGCGGCGCCCGTTAAGGCGACGCTGCGCTTGGTTGTTTGGGATACTGATGAGGCTACCGGTGCCAAATCTATCCATGACATCAAGGAGCAAGATGTTTATATGGGCGATATTCCGTTGATGACGGATAAGGGAACCTTTATTTTTAACGGGACGGAGCGTGTTGTTGTTTCGCAGATGCACCGGGCGGCACCTTTGTCATCAACGGCGCGGAACGCGTTATCGTTTCCCAGATGCACCGTTCTCCGGGTGTTTTCTTTGACCATGATAAGGGTAAGACCGTTTCTTCCGGTAAATATTTGTTTGCAGCCCGAATTATTCCGTATCGCGGTTCTTGGCTTGATTTCGAATTTGATGCCAAAGACTTGGTTTATGCGCGTATTGACCGTCGTCGTAAATTGCCGGTTACTTCTGTTTTGTATTCTCTGTATTCTAAAGAAACGGAAGATAAAATTGCAAAATTGGCCAAACAGGGGAAACATATTGACCCTTCCGAAATTAAGGGTATGGATAAAGAAGAAATTTTGCATTATTTCTATGATGTCGATACTTATGAGACTTCTAAAAAAGATTGGAAAGTTAAATTTGAGCCGGCTCGCCTGAAAGGTGTTAAATTTGATTTTGATTTGGTTAATGCCGAAACAGGTAAAACCGTTTGGGAAGCCGGTAAAAAATTGACGGCTCGTTCGGCTCAGAAGTTGGCCGATGATGGATTGGCGTATTACAAAGTTGCTAAAGAGAAAATTCTTGGCAAATTCTTGGCTAATAATATTGTCGTTGCCAAAACAGGCGAAGTTTTGGCTGAGGCCGGCGATGAAATAACTCAAGAGCTTTTGGATAAATTAACGGCTAATAAGATTTCAGAGATTAAGACGCTCTTTATTGACGGCGTTAATGTCGGACCTTATATCCGTAATACATTGGCTATTGATAAAAACTCCTGCCGCGAAGAGGCTCTGCTTGATGTTTACCGTGTTATGCGTCCGGGTGATCCTCCGACATACGAAGCCGCAGATGCGTTGTTCAGATCTTTGTTCTTTGATAAAGATCGTTATGATTTGTCTTCGGTTGGTCGTGTTAAAATCAATACGGCATTGGATATTTCTTTTGAAGATGCTCCGGATACATTGGGCACGCTGCGTAAAGATGATATTTTGCGCATTGTTAAGCATATGGTTGAATTGCGCGATGGCAAGGGCGAAGTTGATGATATTGACCACTTAGGCAATCGTCGTGTCCGCTCAGTCGGCGAATTGATGGAAAATCAATACCGTATGGGCTTGTTGCGTATGGAAAGAGCCATTCGTGAAAGAATGTCTTCTGAAAACCTGAATAATGTTAAGCCGCAGGATTTGGTTAATGCCAAACCGATTGCGTCTGTTATCAGAGAGTTCTTCGGATCTTCTCAGCTCTCCCAATTTATGGATCAGAACAATCCGTTGTCCGAGATTACGCACAAACGTCGTTTGTCTGCCTTGGGTCCCGGTGGTTTGAGCCGCGATCGTGCCGGATTTGAAGTTCGAGACGTTCATCCGACACACTACGGCCGTATCTGCCCGATTGAAACGCCTGAAGGACCGAATATCGGTTTGATTAACTCTTTGTCTACATACGCCAGAATCAACAAATACGGCTTTATTGAATGTCCGTATCGTAAGGTTGTTGATGGTGTTGTTACGTCGGAAGTTGTTTATTTGTCTGCTGATGAAGAAGGTAAATATAAAATCGCCGAAGCTAATGCTAAGGTTAAAGACGACGGACATTTTGCCAATGAATTGGTTGCTTGCCGCAAAGCCGGCGAATTTGAATTTGCTAAACCGGAAGAAATCAACTTTATTGACGTTTCTCCGAAACAATTGGTTTCTGTGGCGACGGCGTTGATTCCGTTTTTGGAAAACGATGACGCAAACCGTGCTTTGATGGGATCAAACATGCAGCGTCAAGGTGTTCCATTGCTGCGCTCTGAGGCGCCGTTGGTCGGAACAGGTGTTGAAGCTGTTGTTGCAAAAGATTCCGGTGCAACTGTTGTTTGTAAAGCTGACGGTATTGTTGATGCTGTTGATGCCAACCGTATTGTTGTTCGTTCAAAGGACGAACATGCTGCTAATGCCGGTGTTGATATTTATCGTTTGCAGAAGTTCCGTAGATCTAACCAAAATACCTGCATTAACCAAATTCCGTTGGTTAAAGTCGGCGATGAAGTTAAGGCCGGCGATATTATGGCTGACGGACAATGCACGGACATGGGCGAATTGGCGTTGGGTAAAAACGTTTTGGTCGCCTTTATGCCTTGGAATGGTTTGAACTATGAAGACGCGATTTTGCTCTCGGAAAGAATTTCTCGTGATGATGTCTTTACATCGCTTCATATTGAAGAATTTGAAGTGATGGCTCGCGATACAAAGTTGGGTCAAGAAGAAATCACACGTGATATTCCGAACGTTGGTGAAGATGCTTTGCGTAATTTGGATGAGGCCGGTATTGTTTATATCGGTGCTGAGGTTAAAGCTGGCGATATTTTGGTCGGTAAAGTTACACCGAAAGGCGAATCTCCAGTTACTCCGGAAGAGAAGCTGCTGCGAGCTATCTTCGGCGAAAAGGCTTCTGATGTTCGTGATACGTCTTTGCGTGTTCAGCCGGGTATTGAGGGTATTGTGGTTGATGTTCATGTCTTCTCGCGTCGAGGTGTTGAGAAAGATGAGAGAGCTTTGTCTATTGAACAGCAAGAAATCTCCCAATTGGCAAAAGACCGCGATGATGAGATTGCCATTATCCGCCGCAACGTTGAGGCTCGTTTGAAGACAATGCTTGTCGGACAGAAGGTTGTTGATGCTCCGAAAGGCACTATTGCTAAGAACGCAACGATTGAAGCCAAAGATTTGGAAGGTATTCCGTCTTCTCAATGGCGCAAGATTGTTGTTAAAGACGAGGCTGTTATGGGCAATATGGAAGAATTGCTGGCTGCTTTTGATGCCCGTGTCGAAAAAGTTCAGAAACATTTTGACGACAAGGTTGAAAAAGTTCAGCGCGGTGATGATTTGCTGCCTGGCGTTTTGAAGATGGTTAAAGTCTTTATTGCTACAAAACGTAAAATTCAATCCGGAGATAAAATCGCAGGCCGCCATGGTAACAAAGGAACGATTTCCCGCGTTTTGCCGCTGCAGGATATGCCTTATATGGAAGACGGCACACCGGTTGACATCGTTTTGAACCCGTTGGGCGTTCCGTCTCGTATGAACGTCGGTCAAATTCTTGAAACTCACTTGGGCTGGGCTGCTCAAAAGCTCGGACAACAGGTTAATGAGCTTTGGGAACAAGTTAAGGCCGGCCATAAGAAAGAAACGGAACTGCGTTCTAAATTGAAAGAAATTTACGGCGAAAAACAGTATAAACGTGAGATTGAAAAAATGACATCTAAGGATTTGGATCAAATGATTCCGAACCTGAAGAATGGTATCCCGATGGCAACGCCTGTTTTTGACGGTGCTACCGGAGATGATATCAATCAGATGTTAACAATGGCCGGTTTGCCGACGTCGGGTCAGATTGACCTTTATGACGGCCGCACCGGTGAAAAATTTGATCGTAAAGTTACTGTCGGTATCATTTATATGATTAAGCTGCACCACATTGTTGATGAAAAAATGCACGCCCGCTCTGTTGGACCATACAGTTTGGTTACACAACAGCCTTTGGGCGGTAAAGCTCAGTTCGGCGGACAACGTTTCGGCGAAATGGAAGTTTGGGCTTTGCAGGCATATGGTGCTGCTTATACCTTGCAAGAAATGCTGACCGTTAAGTCTGATGATGTTAACGGTAGAACCAAGGTTTACGAAGCTATCGTCAGAGGTGAAGATTCATTCGAATCGGGTATTCCGGAGTCATTCAATGTTTTGACTAAGGAAATTAAGTCCTTGTGCTTGAATATTGAACTTTTGAACGATGAAATTTAATGTAAAGGAGTTAGTATAAGATGAATGATATTGCAAAATATTTTGGTCAGCAGGTTTCTGCCGAAACATTTGATAAAATCAAGATTTCGATTGCTTCTCCCGAACAGATTCGTTCTTGGTCGTATGGTGAAGTTAAGAAACCCGAAACCATTAACTACCGCACGTTTAAGCCGGAAAGAGACGGTTTGTTCTGCGCTCGAATTTTTGGTCCTGTTAAGGACTATGAGTGCTTGTGCGGCAAATATAAGAGAATGAAATACCGTGGCATTGTCTGCGAAAAATGCGGTGTTGAAGTTACACTCTCTAAGGTTCGTCGTGAGAGAATGGGGCATATTGAGTTGGCTGCTCCGGTTGCGCATATTTGGTTTTTGAAGTCGCTGCCGAGCCGTATCTCGCTCTTGACGGATATTCCGATGAAAGCTTTGGAGCGTGTTCTGTATTTCGAGAGCTATATTGTTATTGAACCGGGGTTGACGCCCTTGTCTGTTAACGAGTTGTTGACTGAGGATCAGTATCAGGAAGCTATTGACGAATACGGTGAAGAAGCTTTTCGTGCCGGTATTGGTGCTGAGGCGTTGAAGGAAATTCTTTCTTCAATTGATTTGGAAGCCGAAAGAGAGACTATTCGTGCTGAATTGAAGGACAATGCTTCGGAAGCTAAACGCAAAAAGCTTGTTAAAAGATTGAAAATTATTGAATCTTTCATTGAGTCGAATACAAAACCTGAATGATTTTGACCGTTTTGCCGGTTATTCCGCCTGAGCTGCGTCCGTTGGTTCCGTTGGACGGAGGTCGTTTTGCGACATCTGATTTGAACGATTTGTATCGCCGCGTTATCAACCGCAACAATCGTCTGAAAAGATTGATTGAACTGCACGCGCCGGATATTATTATCCGTAACGAAAAGAGAATGCTGCAGGAGTCTGTTGACGCCTTGTTTGATAACGGCCGCAGAGCGCGTGCTATTACGGGAACAAACAAACGTCCGTTGAAATCTTTGTCCGATATGCTCAAAGGTAAACAAGGTCGTTTCCGTCAGAACTTGTTGGGTAAACGTGTTGACTATTCTGGCCGTTCGGTTATTACAGTCGGACCGGAATTGAGACTGCAGCAGTGCGGCCTGCCCAAAAAGATGGCTTTGGAACTCTTTAAGCCGTTTGTTTATGCCAAATTGGAACTTTACGGACATGCCACGACAATCAAAGCTGCTAAACGCATGGTTGAAAAAGAGCGTCCGGAAGTTTGGGATATCTTGGAAGAAGTCATCAGAGAGCATCCTGTTTTGCTGAACCGTGCGCCGACTTTGCACAGACTTGGTATTCAGGCTTTTGAACCGGTTTTGGTTGAAGGAAAAGCCATTCACCTGCATCCGCTGGTCTGCACCGCATTCAACGCCGACTTCGATGGCGACCAAATGGCCGTTCACGTTCCGTTGTCTATTGAAGCGCAGTTGGAAGCTCGTGTTTTGATGATGTCTACAAACAACATTTTGTCTCCGGCATCTGGTAAGCCGATTATTGTTCCGACACAAGACATGGTTTTGGGTATTTATTACCTGACATATGATGCCGAGGGAATGAACGGCGAGGGAATGATTTTCTCTGACTTCAATGAAGTTCAGTTGGCTTTGAATGAGAAAGTTGTTGATCTTCATGCTAAGATTAAATGCCGTATGGAATATGTTGATGATGAGGGCAACATTAAATATGGTTTGGTTGAGACAACACCCGGACGTATTATTGTTTCCGAGACTTTGCCGAAACATAAAAATGTTCCGTTCTCGTTGGTTAACAGATTGCTGCGTAAGAAAGAAATCGGTGAAATTATCGACACGATTTATCGTCATTGCGGTCAGAAAGAGACTTGCATGTTTGTCGATAAGATTATGACTTTGGGCTTTACCAATGCTTGTAAGGCCGGTATTTCTTTCGGCAAGGACGATTTGATTGTTCCTGATGCCAAGAAAGCTTTGATTGCCGAAACAGAGGCTCAGGTTAAGGAATTTGAAGAACAGTATCAAAACGGTTTGATTACGAAGGGCGAGAAATACAATAAAGTTGTTGATATTTGGGCATCTTGCACGGATAAAGTTGCAGATGAAATGATGAAAAACATTTCTAAAACAGAGCATGGTTATATTAACTCTGTTTATATGATGGCTCACTCCGGTGCTCGTGGTTCTGCTGCTCAAATGCGCCAATTGGCCGGTATGCGCGGTTTGATGGCTAAGCCGTCTGGCGAAATTATCGAACAGCCGATTATTTCGAACTTTAAAGAGGGCTTGACTGTGTCGGAATACTTTAATTCGACCCACGGTGCTCGTAAAGGTTTGGCCGATACGGCTTTGAAAACTGCTAACTCCGGTTATTTGACGCGTCGTTTGGTTGATGTCGCTCAGGACGTTGTTGTTACAGAGACAAATTGCGGAACGGAAAGAGGCATTATTGTTCGTCCGGTTGTTGACGGTGGTAATGTTATTGTTTCTATCGGCGATCGTATTTTGGGACGCACCATTCAAGAAGACATTGTTCATCCGGAAACAGGCGAAGTCTTGGTTAAGAAAGGCAAACTGATTGACGAGAACGATGTCGAAGTTGTTGAAGCGGCTGGTGTCGAACAAGTTAAAATTCGTTCGGTATTGACTTGCGAATCCAAACATGG
>SAMEA104315432__coassemble_987_pt1 | contig 12253 bp, 14 predicted proteins | sample SAMEA104315432__metabat2_high_PE_015 | metagenome-assembled genome bin SAMEA104315432 (sample SAMEA104315432) | gut metagenome | biome: Monkey gut; feature: monkey-associated habitat; material: faeces | place: China | collected 2013 | reverse complement strand
CGTCCAAGACACCGTCAAACATGTCTGGATGAAGTATGACAAGGAGGGTAAGAAGACTAAGAAAGTCTACACCTCCAAGAAGTTTGACACGATGAAGTCTGCTGCGGTTTCGACCTGGGCTGGCGGATTTAGTGTCAAAAAGATCCAGTAGTGATATTGGATCGCAAGATTTTCTATCTCATATTACTAATGATTAAAACCGCCGCCTGTGAAGGCCGCGGTTTTTTCTTTTTTCAGGCTTTTTAATATATCGGAAAGCGTCGACAAAGCTCAACAGCCTTGTGCCCGACTTCTTCAACAACTTTTTCCTGTTCGGACGTTCCGACAGCCTCAATCACATCGGCAATCAGATTGCCTATTTCATAAAATTCTTTTTCCGTAAATCCGCGAGTCGTTCCGGCCGGCGTCCCCAAACGAATACCCGAGGTTACCTTAGGCGGCATCGGATCAAAAGGAATTGCGTTTTTATTACAAGTAATATGCGCCCGATCCAAAAGCTCCGCCACAACATCTCCCGTCACATTCTTAGGCCGCAAATCAACCAAAAGCAAATGCGTATCCGTTCCGCCCGAAACAAGCGCAAGCCCGCGTGCTTTCAAAGCCTCGCCCAAAGCTTTGGCGTTTTGAACAACTTGTGCCGTATAGGCCTTAAACGAGTCGCTCAAATCTTCCTTAAAGCAAACCGCTTTTGCCGCAATCACATGCTCCAACGGCCCGCCTTGCGTCCCCGGAAAAACAGCCGAGTTGATTTTTTTTGCCAAATCTTCCCGATTGGTCAAAATCATTCCCCCGCGCGGTCCGCGCAAGGTTTTGTGCGTGGTTGTGGTCACAACATCGGCCCACATAAGCGGATTCGGATGCACGCCGCCGGCCACAAGCCCGGCAAAATGCGCCATATCCACCATCAGATAAGCCCCGACTTTATCGGCAATTTTTCTGAATCGGGCAAAGTCAATCTGCCGCGGATAAGCCGACCCGCCGGCAATAATCAAGCGGGGTTTATATTCTTCTGCCAGCCGCTCGACCTCATCGTAATCAATCAAGCCGGTATCTTTTTGAACGCCATAACAAACCGAGTGCAGCCATTTACCAGAAAACGAAACTTTTGCCCCGTGCGTCAAATGTCCGCCGGCATCAAGGCTCATACCCATGATTGTATCATTAGGCTGCAGCAAAGCCACATAAACAGCCGTATTAGCCTGACTTCCCGAATGGGGCTGAACATTGGCAAACGCCGCGCCAAAGAGCTTTTTAGCCCGTTCAATGGCCAAAGTCTCGACTTCGTCCACAAATTCGCACCCGTGATAATAGCGGCGGTGCGGATATCCTTCAGCATATTTATTGGTCAAAACAGACCCTTGAGCCGCCATAACCGCCGGCGAAACAATATTTTCGGAAGCGATTAACTCAATCTGATCTTGCTGGCGTTTTAATTCTTTTTGAATCAGCGAATAAATCTCGTTATCTTCTTGTTCCAAAGTTTGTGTAAAATCCATCTCTTTACCCCAATTCAGCAATCCGTCTGCAATGTCTTTCGCCGTTAGAAAAAGGCGTTTTCAAAAAAGTATCCAAATAAGTCAAAACATCTTCCTTAGCCTGCGTCCGTGCGCCAAAAACGGCAATATTCGCATTATTATGTTCTTTAGCCAAGGCCGCAACCTCGTTATTATAAAGCAGCGCCGCGCGGATTCCTTTGTGCCTGTTAGCCGCAATGGAGATTCCGATTCCTGTGCCGCAAATCAAGATTCCCAAATCAGCCTCGCCGGAAAGAATAGCCTCGGCCACTTTGTCGGCAATCAGAGGATAATCACAAGACTCAGGTGAATATGTCCCCAAATCTTTCAGGTCGATTCCTTTGTTTTTATATTCGTTTTTCAAGAACTCTTTAAGTTCAAAACCGCCGTGATCGGCACCGATAACAATTCTCATAACAACATTTTCCTAAAATACATTTTGAAACTTTTGACATCATATAACAAAATTGTGATAAAAAAACCTTTTTTTATAAAAAATATGTTGACTGCGGAAAAAATTATTGTATATATAAGCTTACCGATTGAGAGAACGGTAACCATGTTGGCCGGTTGGCAGAGTGGCTCATGCAGAGGACTGCAAATCCTTGTACATCGGTTCAATTCCGGTACCGGCCTCCAACAAATTTTACCGTATTATTCCGGCTTAGCTCAGCGGTAGAGCAATCGGCTGTTAACCGATCGGTCGTCTGTTCGAATCAGACAGCCGGAGCCAAAGAAAAAACCATCCCTTGCGGATGGTTTTTTTGTGCGTAGGTTGTCCTGTGAGAACAGACGATGTCACACAAAAACCCCGCTTATCGCTAAGCCAACGACAGGCGGGGTTTTGTCACTCAAGGGAGTTTATTCTTCGTCTTCCGAAACAACCTCCGGTTCTTCAACAACCGTCTCGGTCTCGTCAAACTCCGGAACACTCTCGCCCAAAACTTCCGAGCCTTCCTCTGTCTCCAACTCTTCCTCATCTTCGGCATCAGCCTCCAACTTAGTAACGGAAACAACCTTTTCATTCTCGGCTGTCCTGAACAAAATAACACCCTGTGTCTTACGACCGGCAATGCGAATATCCTCAACAGGCATCCTAATCAGCTTTCCGGCATCGGTAACCATCATAATCTGGTTATCATCCTCAATCGGGAACGAGCTGGCAATTTCTTTGTTGCGAGCAGACATCTCCATATTGGCAATACCCTGACCGCCGCGGCCTGTCACACGATATTCATAAGAAGAAGAGCGTTTGCCGTATCCGGTTGTGGTCACGGACAAAATAAACTGTTCTTTCTCTTTCATTGCCTCAAATTTTTCAGGTGTAATCACGCTCAACTCAACACCGGCCTCTGCCAACGACAACGAGCAATCTCCGCCGCGTTCGGCCTCGGCGCGTTTCAAAGCTGATGAAGCTCTCAGGTAATCTTCGCGTTCTTCAGAAGTCGCCTCGCTGTGGTTCAAGATAGACATCGAAACAACTTCATCATTGTCATTAAGCTTGATACCGCGAACACCGGTCGAGTTACGTCCGACAAACACGCGGACTTCACTGACGGGGAATCTGATACATTTACCGCTCTTGGCCGCCAACAAAACATCTTCGTCTTCAGTGCAGATACGAACGTTAATCAGTTTGTCGCCCTCATCAAGCTTCATGGCAATCTTACCGTTAGACTGAACATTAACAAAATCCATCAACGAGTTGCGGCGAACATTACCCGACAATGTCGCAAACATAATTGACAAATCTTTGCACTCTGCCTCATTCTCCGGCAATTTCATAATGGTTGTAATCGTCTCGCCTGCTTCCAACGGCAACAAGTTAATAAACGGCTTACCCTTAGATGTCGGCGAACCCAGCGGCAGTTTATAGACTTTCATCTTATAAACCAATCCCTTGGACGAGAAGAACAGAACCGGCGTATGCGTGCTGGCCACAAACAAACGCGTCACAAAATCTTCTTCTTTTGTCGCCATACCGGACTTGCCTTTACCGCCGCGTTTCTGAGCCTTATAGGCATTCAACGGAACACGTTTGATATAACCGGCCTCAGTAACCGTGACAACCATTTCTTCACGTTGAATCAGCGATTCGACGTCTGTATCATACTCAATATCTTCAATTTTGGTGCGTCGCGGATTAGAATAAGCATCTTTAATCTCAACCAACTCATCACGCATAATTCCATAAAGTTTTTCACGCGAGCTTAAAATCGACAGACATTCTTTAATCTCATCGCCCAACGCGCGCAATTCATCATGAATCTTATCACGCTCCAAGCCTGTCAAGCGCTGCAGTTTCAAATCCAAAATGGCTTTCGCCTGATTCTCGGACAACCGATAAGTGCCGTTTTCAACCTTTCTATCAGGCTCGTCAATCAGCTGAACCAAAGCTTCAACCTCGCCCGCCGGCCAAGCCTTGGCAAGCAGAGCATCTTTAGCTTCTTGCGGGCTTGGAGACGTGCGGATAAGATCAATCACGGGATCAATGTTTTCAACTGCAATGGCCAACCCGACCAAAACATGCGCCCGATCGCGCGCCTTATTCAATTCAAAGATTGTGCGGCGGCGGATAACTTCCTCTCTAAACTCGACAAACGCCTTCACAATGTCCTTCAAAGTCAGCATAACCGGACGACCGTTATAAATCGCCAGCATATTCATACCAAAGCTTGTCTGGAGGGGCGTGTATTTATAAAGCTGGTTCAAGACAACATCTGCCTGAAAATCGCGCTTAATTTCAATAACAACGCGCACACCCTGACGGTCCGATTCATCTCGGATTTCGGAAATGCCTTCAATCTTCTTTTCTTTGAGCAATTCCGCAATACGCTGAATCATCGCAGCCTTGTTGACCTGATAAGGAATCTCATGAACAATAATGGCTTCCTTGTCTTTGTGAATCTCCTCAATCGTGCATTTAGCACGCATCATAATCGACCCGCGCCCAGTCAAATAGGCCGATTTAGCACCCGAATAACCCAAGATTAAACCGCCCGTCGGAAAATCCGGCCCCGGAACAATGCGGATTAAGTCCTCAATAGAAATATCCGGATTATCAATATACGCACAGCACGCATCGCAAACTTCGCCCAGATTATGCGGCGGAATATTTGTCGCCATACCGACGGCAATACCGTTTGTGCCGTTAACCAAAAGGTTCGGATAACGCGCCGGCAAAACAGTCGGCTCTTGCAAACTTTCATCATAGTTCGGCATAAAATCGACTGTGTCTTTATCAATATCATCAATCAAAGCATGCGCAACCTTAGCCAAACGAGCTTCCGTATAACGCATAGCCGCGGCGCTGTCGCCGTCCATCGACCCAAAGTTGCCTTGTCCGTCAATCAACGGAACACGCATCGAAAAAGGCTGTGCCAAACGAACCATCGCATCATAAACTGATAAGTCGCCATGCGGATGATATTTACCCAAAACATCACCGACGATACGCGCCGATTTTCTGAACGGACGGTTATAATCATAACCATTCTCGTAAGCCGAATAAATGATACGGCGGTGAACAGGTTTCAATCCGTCGCGCACATCAGGAAGCGCACGCGAAACAATAACGCTCATCGCATAATCAAGGTATGAACGACGCATCTCGTCCGAGATTTCAACCGGCGAAATATCCTGTGTGCTTTCAACTAAATTATTTTCATCAGACACTTTGATTTTCCTTCTCTTTGTCACTTTTAAAAACTAAAAAAATCATATCAATTTTTCGGTTACCAAACCACTTTTTTTTACCTTTTATACCCATAAAAAAGAGCATTTTCTTTTCCACGGGCAAAAAACAGGCCTTAAAATCGATTAAAGGAGAAAAAAGTTAACAACAAAAAATCGGAAAGTGCTCAAAGGCCAAAAAAAAGCCCGTTTCTTGAATTTAAGAAACGGGCTTAATTCTTTATTGATTAAAAGTGTTCGTCACTGCGGCGAATCAACTCTTCAATATTCTCAGGCGGCCACCCTGGTGTATCCATACCCAAATGAATACCCATCTTAGCCAAAACCTCTTTGATTTCATTCAAAGACTTACGACCAAAGTTCGGTGTTCTAAGCATTTCAGCTTCTGTCTTCTGAACCAAATCGCCGATATAAACAATGTTATCGTTTTTCAAGCAATTTGCCGAACGAACAGACAATTCAAGCTCTTCAACTTTCTTCAACAAATTGCGGTTAAACGGCAATTCTTCTTTTTCAACTTCGACCTCAGCCTCCGGTTCATCAAAATTAATAAACGGTTTCAATTGATCTTGCAGAATTCTGGCTGCATAAGCAACCGCATCTTCCGGAGAAACAACACCATTGGTTTCAACAATCAAAGTCAATTTATCATAGTCAGTTGCTTGTCCGACACGCGTATGATCAACTTTGTAAGAAACCTTTCTGACCGGCGAATAAATCGCATCAACCGGAATAACTCCAATCGGTGTGTCAGCAGTTTTATTCATAGCCGCAGGAACATAGCCTTTGCCTGTTCCAACAGTCATTTCCATATTGATTTTTGCACCGGCATCCAAGTTGCAAATAACCAAATCAGGGTTCATGATCTCAACATCATGTCCTGTTTCAATCATAGCTGCCGTTACAACACAAGGTCCTTCAGCTTTGAGGGTCATTGTTTTAACACCCTCATTATGAACGGAAACCGCCAAACATTTAATATTCAAAACGATATCGGTGACATCTTCCCTAACACCGGGAATAACCGAGAATTCATGCAGGACACCGTCAATTTTGATACTGGTAACGGCACCACCCTGTAAAGACGAAAGCAACACTCTGCGAAGAGCGTTACCTAATGTCAAACCGAAGCCTCTTTCCAAAGGTTCAACGACTATTTTTGCACTATTGGCTCTATCCAGAGCGCTAATATCCAAATTAGTCGGTTTAATAAGTTCTTGCCAATTTTTCTGAATCACTGGAATGCCCTCTAAGTTTAGTATATATAAAAAAGTTCAATAAATAGAGACCAAAGATTGCGGGACGATTCTCTCGCAATCTTCAGTCCAAAATAGAATTAGACGCGGCGTCTCTTTCTCAATCTGCATCCGTTGTGCGGAATAGGAGTAACATCACGAATTGTTGTGATTGTAAATCCGACAACCTGCAAAGCTCTGATGGCAGACTCTCTTCCCGACCCAGGCCCTTTAACTTCAACTTCAAGGGTCTTCATACCATGTTCCTGAGCCTTCTTACCGGCCTCTTCAGCTGCAACCTGAGCAGCATAAGGAGTAGACTTTCTAGAGCCTTTAAAACCTTGTGCACCGGCTGTCGACCAAGCGACGGTATTTCCCTGAGCATCCGTGATGGTAACTCTGGTATTATTGAAAGTAGAATTGATATGGGCAACGCCTGCCGTAATATTCTTCTTCTCTTTTCTTTTAACGCGTTGTGATACTGCTTTTGCCATTTTCAAATCACCTTATTTCTTCTTGTTTGCAACAGTTTTACGTTTACCTTTACGAGTCCGAGCATTTTGTTTAGTGCTCTGTCCTCTGACGGGCAAACCTTTACGATGACGCAAACCTCTGTAGCAACCGAGATCCATCAGTCTTTTAATATTAACACCGACCTCACGACGAAGTTCACCTTCAACAACAATACCGCTGTCAATAACTTCGCGGATTTTAGCAACTTCTTCATCGCTCAACTCATGAACACGGCGGTCTGCAGAAATACCTGATTTTTTGCAAATGTCCTGAGCAGTTTTTCTACCAATGCCATAGATATAGGTCAAAGCAACCTCAATTTTCTTGGCAGTTGGGATATTTACACCAGCTATACGAGCCAAATTAACTCTCCATTTAAAAATTAAACCACATTCAAAAAGTTGATCACCACTTTTCAAAATTAAGCCGGATTATATGACAAAATTTGATAGTGTCAACCAAAGATTTCAGAAAAAGTCCAAAAAAATGCACTTTTTTCAAAATTTTATATCACAAAAACGCTATGCAACGCCCAAAATACTGTCAATTTTTGCTGCAACAGCAGGAATTGACCCCGTTCCGTCGACGCATCTAAGGAGTCCTTTTTTCTCAAAATAAGGAATTGTCGGATAAGTCAACGCGCGATAATTGACGAGTCGATTCTGGACAGTCGTCCGGTTGTCATCGATTCGGCGATAAAATTCCGTCCCTCCGCAATTATCACAAACACCATAAACTTTAGGCTTTTGATATTTATCATGATAGCCCTGCCCGCACTTCATACAAGCATAGCGTCCCAAAATACGTTCCATAATAATCTCATCGGGAACCTGAATTTCAATAACGGCATCCAGAGTAATCCCTTTTTCCTGAAGCATTTTATCCAAAGCTTCCGCCTGAGGCAATGTCCGCGGAAAGCCGTCAAGGATAAATCCATTTTTGCAATCATCTTCCTCGATTCGTTTCTTGAGCATTTTGATAATCATCTCATCAGGAACAAGGTTTCCCCCATCAATCAAAGCCTTAATTTCAAGCCCCAAGGGCGATCCGGTCTGCGCTTCGGCGCGCAGCATCTCGCCAGTAGACAAATGCGGAATAGCGACCCTTTCTTTCAAAAGGCGAGCCTGAGTGCCTTTACCGCACCCCGGTGCCCCTGTTAAAACCACATGCAGTCCCAATCCGTTACTGTTCATGTCTATTTTCTCTTTCTTGTTGCCAATGATGCTTTACGAATCAAAGACTCATACTGATAAGCAATCAGATGAGACTGAATCTGTCCGACAAAATCCATCGTTACCTGAACAACGATAAGCAATGTCGTGCCGCCCAAAACAAACGGAACAGACAATTTGCTGATTAAGATTTCAGGCAATGTGCACAAACCGACCAAATAAACAGCACCCAAAACCGTCAAACGGGTAATAACATAATCCAAATATTCGGCCGTATTTTTACCGGGTCTGATACCGGCGACAAAACCGCCGTGTTTTTTCAGATTATCAGCTGTTTCTTCAGGATTAAAGACAATAGCTGTATAAAAGAAAGCAAAAAACGCAATCAAAAAGGCATAAAGCGTCAAATACAGCGGCTGTCCATGACCGAGCATCTGACTCAGATTTTGAACCCAAACAGGACCGTTTTCAGCGCTCAAATTGGCGATTGTAATCGGCAGCAGCAACAAAGAACTGGCAAAAATCGGCGGAATAACGCCTGTCGGGTTAATCTTCAACGGAAGGTGCGAACTCTCGGCCGAGCCCATTCTGCCCATAGCCTGACGCTTCGGATATTGAATAATGATTTTGCGTTGAGCCCTCTCAACCAAAATAATGATATAAACCAAACCGACAGCCATCGCCATCAGCATCAAGATGACAGCCGCTGACATAGATCCGACGCGCCCCAATTCAAAAGTCTGAGCCAAAGCCGCCGGAATATTAGCGATAATACCGACCGTAATGATTAAAGATGAACCGTTGCCAACACCACGCGCCGTGATTTGCTCGCCCAACCAAACGATAAACATCGTGCCGCCGACCAACGAAACAATTGTTGTAAACTTAAAAACTCCACCGGGAAGCAAAACCGCAGACATTCCGCTGGAGTTGCTCATACTTTCCAAACCGACAGCGATTCCATATCCTTGAATAATCGTAATCAAAACCGTCAAATAACGGGTATATTGCGTCATCTTACGATGTCCGGCCTCGCCTTCTTTTTTCAAAGATTGCAAAGACGGAATAATCGACTGTCCCAGTTGAACAATAATCGATGCCGAGATATAGGGCATAATGTTGAGAGCAAAAATTGTCATACGTTCCAACGCACCGCCGGCAAACATATTAAACATTCCGAGCAATCCGCCCGAATTTCTGGCAAACAACTCACCGACAACCGTCGGGTCAATCCCCGGCAGGGGCACAAATGTTCCGACACGAAAAACAATCAGCGCCAAAATCGTAAACCACAATCTTTTCTTTAATTCTTCAGCTTTGCCAAAGGCCGACATATCAACACTTGCGGCCATTTTTTCTGCCAACGAAACCATCTCAACATCCTTACTTTATTTAAAACAATCCAAAAAGGCTATCTATATTTAGTCCTTTTTCTGAGATATAGTAATACAATTAAAAAAATTTTTATGCAACTACTTTATTGTTATCCAAAACTTTAATTTCTTTTGCCTCTTTCAAAAAACAAACTCCTTTACTTTTGAGCAAAAATTTTATATCTTTGCCCTTGAAAAAACTTTGAAAGCTGTTTTGGGGTGTGGCAACCTCTCCGAAAGCGTCTGTATCGGGAGAACTTGTATGTTTATATATTTTGCATTGTTTTTATTTTTTCTAGCTCTTCTTGGAAATGTTTGGTTTATCATATCTTTTATCAGGAGCCACGGACACAACCCGCCCTTCATTGCATCTTTTGGAAGTCCCAAAGCCGAAGTGCTTCATCAAGCATCTGTTTTCTTAAACCAAAATCCGGATATTCTGACTGCAGACCTCGGTTGTGGTTCAGGGAGCCTCTTAATCCCTTTAGCAAAGGCTTTTCCAAAGCACAAATTTATCGGATATGAATGGGATATAATTCCTTATATGTTAGCCGTTTTCAAAACGCGCCATCTACACAACATTACCATTTTGCACCGCAATTTTTTTCAAGAAGATCTAAGCCGATACCATCTGATTCTTTGCTATTTAGGAACAACCATTGAAGAAAAAATCGGCTCAAAATTAAACAACGAACTTTCTAAAGGAAGTCTGATCATCTCCGAAATATTCAAAATATCGATTCTCAAATTAAAAAAAGAAATTATCTTGCCGCACAAATTTATCAAAACAAAAATATATCTCTATACTCCGACCAAATAAGCAAAAAAAATAACGGTTGAGATCCAAACTCAAGGATTTCAACCGTTATCTAAGTTTATGCTCTGGGCAACTATTAAATCAAGTTAACCTTTCCACCAGCTTTCTCAACAGCTGCAACAGCTGATTTTGAAGCCGAATTAACGGAAACTTCAACCTTAGATGTCAAAGCGCCGCGGCCGAGCAAACGAACACCGTCAAGTTTCTTAACGATAATTCCGGCCTTAACCAAAGAGTCGATTGTAACTTCTTCAGCTTTCAATTTGCCGGCATCAATAGCCTTTTGGATTGTGTCCAAATTAACAACGGCAAATTCTTTCGCAAAGTGGTTTTTAAACCCTCTTTTCGGAAGTCTGCGGTAAATCGGCATCTGGCCGCCTTCAAAACCATGAACAGCAACACCCGAGCGGGATTTTTGTCCCTTCTGGCCGCGTCCGGCAGTCTTACCCGAACCGCTTCCGATACCACGGGCAACGCGTTTGCGAGATTTTCTGGCGCCTTCGTTGTCTCTAATTTCATTAAGTTTCATTGTTTTCATCCTAATCAATAATGAACAATTTTCAATCTTCTCAGGCGGCGGAACAAGAGATTGTCAATTTGAAAAATTCCTGCCCGCCCCTGATTAAAGATTTATTCTTCTACACGAACCAAGTGCTGAACTTTTTTAATCATTCCGCGAACAGACGGTGTATCTTCAAGTTCAGAAACTTTGTGCATTTTGTTCAGACCCAGACCTACCAATGTAGCTCTCTGATCTTCCGGTTTGCCGATAGGGCTTGCAATTTGCGTAACCTTAATTATCTTCTTAGATTTAGCCATTGTTTATGCCTCCTCTACGGCTGATTTTGAGTTTTCGCGACGAGAAACAATATCCCCGACTTTTTTACCGCGTTTGGCGGCAACCATTCTCGGAGAATTGATTGATTCCAGAGCGTTGAATGTTGCTTTAATCATATTATACGGATTGTTTGATCCGACAGATTTTGCAACAACATCCTGAACACCCAAAACTTCAAAGACAGCACGCATCGGGCCGCCGGCAATAACACCGGTACCGGCAGGAGCAGTTCTCAAATAAACTTTACCTGCACCGAAACGACCGGAAACATCATGATGCAATGTTCTGCCTTCACGAAGCGGAATACGAATCATATTTCTCTTGGCTTCGTTTGTTGCTTTAGTAATAGCCTCGGGAACTTCCGATGCTTTACCTGAACCGAAACCGACGCGGCCTTTCTGATCGCCGACAACAACGACAGCGGCAAAAGACATTGTGCGTCCGCCTTTAACGGTCTTAGCAACACGGTTAACATGAACCAGTTTCTCAACCAATTCTTCTTTTTTCTCAGTCTTACTGTTTGTTCGACGTTGATCTACAGCTTGTTGTGCCATTTTCTAAATCTCCCTTAGAATTTCAACCCAGCACTGCGTGCTGCATCAGCCAAAGCTTTAACGCGCCCGTGATAGATATAACCACCGCGGTCAAAGACGACTTCGTTTACACCGGACTTGACGGCACGTTCGGCAATAACTTTACCGACGAAGCTGGCGGCTTCAACATTGGCAGTTTTTTTCAAAGCCTCTCTGACTTCTTTATCCAAAGTCGAAGCTGAAGCAACCGTAACGCCCTTTGTATCGTCAATAATCTGAGCATACATATGTTTGCCGCTGCGAAAGACAGACAATCTCATCTTTCCATTGGCAGCCTTCTTAAGAGCAGACCGAATACGGCCTTTTCTCTTTTCAAACAATTCTTTTGGTGTACTCATATTTACTTATCCTTATTTCTTCTTGCCTTCTTTACGACGGATGTATTCGTTGAGATATTTAACGCCTTTGCCTTTATAGGGCTCAGGTCTTCTCCAGCCGCGAATTTCCGAAGCAGTCTGACCGACAAGTTGTTTATCTGCACCAAAGATACTGATTTGTGTCGGAG
>SAMEA104315432__coassemble_817_pt1 | contig 13809 bp, 8 predicted proteins | sample SAMEA104315432__metabat2_high_PE_015 | metagenome-assembled genome bin SAMEA104315432 (sample SAMEA104315432) | gut metagenome | biome: Monkey gut; feature: monkey-associated habitat; material: faeces | place: China | collected 2013 | reverse complement strand
CCGTCTCAACATTATCGACTACAAAACCGGCCGCGCCCGCAAAACAACCGAAGTCGCCAAAGGCTATGCCCCGCAGCTTCCGATAGAAGGTCTGATTGCCGAAAGCGGCGGCTTTACGGATATCAAAAAAGCCTCTGTCGATTCGCTGATGTATTGGAAACTGGGCGATTCGGTTATCCGCATAGATAAAGACATTGACCAGCTCCTTGAAAAAACAAAAGAAAACATTGTTTCAACCCTCAACAAGTTTGACTTTGAAACAACCGGTTACCTAAGCCGCCCCAATCCAAAGCACGCTCCCGAATACTCCGATTATGAACATCTGGCGCGGGTGCGGGAATGGTCTGTCAAAGAAGACGGAGAAGATGAATGACCTCTCTCGAACAACAAAAGAAAGAAACAATTTCTTTGGCCTCTGCCAAGCAGCGCCAAGCCTCCACCCCGACAATTTCCGTATGGGTTGAAGCCTCTGCCGGCACCGGTAAGACAAAAGTTCTCTCCGACAGAGTTATGCGCCTGCTCTTGAGCGGCGTCCGTCCCGAACGAATTTTGTGCCTAACCTATACAAAGGCCGCCGCTGTCGAGATGAGCAACCGCATTGCCGACAAATTAAGCAAATGGGCAACACTCGAAGAACAAATTCTTAAGAACGAACTTGAAAAATTGCTCGGTGCCCCGCTGTCCGAAGAAAAAAAAGACATCGAAACCCTCACGCGGGCACGCCAACTATTCGCGATTTTGCTTGATACGCCGGGAGGTATAAAGATTCAAACAATTCACGCTTTCTGTCAGGAAGTTCTCAAACGCTTTCCTCTTGAGGCCAAAATTTCCCCTTATTTTGAGATTATGGATGACCGAAGCTCCCGCGAAGCGCTCGAATCAATCAAAAAAGACATTCTCCAAGGAAACGTTGATGCTCAAACCGCAGACGCCTTAAGCTTTTTAACAGCCGAAGCCGGCGAAAGCAAATTTCCCGAAATTATGCAGGATATCACAACCAACCGAAACCTGATTGACGAAACCTTAAAAATTCATAAAACCCTTCCGAATTTGCTTGAGGCAATAGCAAAGAAGCTTGATATTTCTCCCTCAGAAACAAAAGAAGATATCCTAAAAAACTTTTGGAATTTGCGCCCTCAAGAAGACATTTCCCTTATCATTAAAGCACTTGACGCCGGAACAGACACCTCTAGGAAAACAGCCATTGCTCTTGCCGCTGCCATCGAACAATCCGACTTTGAAACCTACTCAAAACTTTTCCTGACAGATGGACGGCTTCGCAAAAACTTCCTCGTCAAAAAATCAAAAGAGGAATTTCCCCTAGTGGAACAAGCCGCGCAAGAAGAGGCTCTCCGCATTGCGGAAACAGCCAAACACCTCAAATCTCTGCATTTGTTCCAATCAACTTCCGCCGTTTTGACTCTGTCCGCCGAAATTCTGGCGCGTTACCGTCATTACAAAGAGCGACAATCCAAAATGGATTATAATGACCTGATTATCCTGACAAAAAATCTTTTGAACGATCCCAAAGTCGCGCAATGGATTCTCTTCAAATTGGACGGAGGCATTGATAATATTTTAATTGACGAAGCACAAGACACCTCTCCCGAGCAATGGTCCATCGTCAAATCATTGACCGAAGACTTTTTTTCCGGCGCCGGCGCGCATCTCTCTGTTCCGACGGTGTTTGTCGTTGGCGACCGCAAGCAATCCATCTATTCTTTTCAGGGCGCCGATCCGGCCGAATTTGAAAAAATGCATACCTTCTTTGCCGAAAAAGATGCCTCCTTCCGCACAGTAAACATGGATGTGTCTTTTCGTTCGACCGCCGCCGTTTTGGATATGGTCAACACAGTGTTTAACAGTGACAAAGCCCGCACCGGCGTCCTATCCGACGAACAAACCATGGCGCATTTTCCTTCCCGCCTCGGTGAAGCCGGAAGAGTTGAGCTCTGGCCATTAACAAGCCCCGAAGAAGATGACAAATCTGACAATATCTTTCTTCCGCCGATTGAGCGGATAAAAAGCGTATCTGCCTCTTCCCTATTAGCTCAGCAAATTGCACAGCTCATCAAAGCCAAGGTTGACAGCAAAGAACTTCTGCCCTCTCAAAACCGCCCTCTCCGATACAAAGATTTCCTGATTTTGGTTCAACGACGCAATTCCTTTGTTGAAGAAATGGTTCGCGCCTGCAAAAATATTGGCGTTGAAGTTGCTGGCGTTGATAAAATCAAACTTTCAGAACAAATCGCTGTCACAGATCTGACCGCCATCGCTAAATTTGCCCTTCTCCCTGAAGACGACCTTAATTTGGCCTGCATCTTAAAATCGCCGCTCTTAGGCTTGGATGATGACGACCTGTTCAAACTCTGTTATCAGCGCAACAGTCAAAGTCTCTGGAACAGGCTTCAGGAAAACGCCTCTTATTCAGACCGGACAAACCTTTTAAAAGACCTTCTTACTCTGGCACAAACAGCGCGTCCTTTTGAGTTCTTCACTTATATCCTGAGCAACCTCAACGGCCGCAAAAAGTTTGTCGCCCGCCTTGGAAATGAGTGTGAAGATGCGTTGGATGAATTTATGAATTTGACCATGAATTTTGAGCAAGACCATATCCCCTCTTTGCAGCTTTTCATCAAATGGATGGAACAAGACGATGTGGAAATCAAACGCAACCTTGAGCAAAATGACTCTGATGCCGTCCGCCTGATGACGGTTCACGGCTCCAAAGGATTGCAAGCGCCTGTGGTCATCTTGCCCGACACGGTTCGCGTCAAACGCCCCAAACAAGACGCAGGCTTTCTAAAAGGCGACGGGTTGCTCTTTTATCCCTTGAGCAAAAACGATTACGAAACAAACTGTCAAAACCTTAAGGAGACCGAAGCCGAATTATCCTTAGACGAATATCATCGTTTGCTTTACGTCGCCCTGACCCGCGCCGAAGACTGCCTGTGCATCTGCGGCTACAAAAAGAAAAACAACCCCAACGAAGACTGTTGGTATAACTTGTGCAAAGACGCTCTTGAAAAAATTGCCGACAAAACCTCAGACGACAAATTGGTTTACGAGCTCAAACAAATTCTTCCTTCCAAAGACCAAAAGCCGGAAACCGCCGCCAAGCAAACACCACCCTTGCCCGTCTGGCTTAACCAAGCGCCAAAAGCCGAATCTCCTCTGGCAAAACCCTTAACCCCGTCTCATCAAGACGAAACGACTTTAGCTGCCTTATCCCCTCTGACTGCCGACACATCCAAACTCTACACGCGTGGGCGATTGATTCATAAAATGCTCCAATTTTTACCCTCGACAGCCACCGAAAACAAAGAACAGCTTATCCGTGATTTTTTAGCCAAACAGGCTCTTGACTACTCGCCTGCCGAACAGAACTCTATCGCTACCGAGGTTTTAAATCTAATCTCAAATCCAAAATTCGCCCCCCTGTTCGGAACAGATTCTTTGGCCGAAGTCTCCCTGATGGGACAAGTGGAAGATAAGATTATCTCCGGACAAATTGACCGTCTTGTCGTAACAAAAGACAGCGTCATGATTGTCGATTACAAAACAAACCGCCCCGCAGCAAAATCATCTGCCGACATTCCGCAAGCCTACATCAAACAAATGCGGGCATATAAAGAAATCATCTCAAAGATTTATCCCGACAAAAAAATTTTGACCTATATTTTATGGACAAACACCGCGCAAATTATGCTGGTTGAATAAAACTGATTTTTTTTGACAAAGAGCTTTATTTCTATAAAATTTATATTATATTAACAAGCAACAATGATTATTTTTTAGAAAGGAACCCTTTAATGAAAGCTATTACAGACACGCAATTTGAATCCGAAGTTTTAAAATCCAAAGGTTTGGTTTTGGTTGACTTTTGGGCAGAATGGTGCGGTCCTTGCCGTCAGCTCTTACCGATTATGGAAGAACTGTCTGGCGAGGTTTCCGACAAAATCAAAATCTATAAAATGAATGTTGATGAAGCCCCCGCCACCCCAGCCAATTTAGGTATCAGAAGCATTCCATCTTTGCTGATGTTCCGCGACGGCAAACTGATTGATACAAAAATCGGCCTCAATTCAAAATCCGTTATTACAGATTGGATTAACGAAAACGCCTAAGCTTAACTTAGTTCCTAAGGCTCTCTTTTGACATCAAAAGAGAGCCTTTGTTATTTTACGTCACAATAAAATACAATGACTTGTTAAAAAATAAATTTATACAACGTCAAATTGAAAGTTCTCGTTATTTTAAGGTTTATCCTGTTGAAACTCAGCAAAAATTATCTTCAACAACAATAGAGCGTTTAAACCACCGTTTAAACGCTCTATTGTTTTAAGTATATCAACCAATTATTAAAAAAGCAATAATTTTAATTTTCCTACGTTTTTCAATGTGTTAGCGGTTCTCTTAAAAAGTGTATTTTTCAAAATCCCTTGGAACTGACTAGAGCGTTTAAACGGTGGTTTAAACGCTAGAAACAATGTGTCAACCAAGGGGCTTATCTCATGAAACGCAGTCTTTTTATCCTTTTTTATTTTTGTGTAATTTCAAACACTTACGCTTCAACCAATTGTTTGCAGCGTCCGAGTTGTGATGAATTAGGTTATACTCAAACCAAAAAACAATGCGCTTGTTTTGAAAAAGACATTCTTCCGTGTCCGTTTGACATTAACAACGAAAACTATGCCTTTTGCGGGGATTTGAATTGCAAAACCAAGTGTAAAAACTTTTCCACTCTTTACAACGGCGCCGTCAACACAAAAGCATTTGTTGACTTCAATGGATTTTTAAGCCAAGCCCCTTATGCAGCCAGCCTTTTTTATGTCGGCGACAAAGATGGTGTTTTTGGTCAAGGTACATGGTATATCCCCGCTATCGGCGAGCTAATGGACATCTATGGCACAAATATTGATAAAATGACCTCAGGCGACGGGACATCTGGCGCTGTCGGCGACACCAAACAAAAAATAAATACTGCCCTCGAAACACTTTCTCAAAAAGGCGCTCACGCCAAAAGCCTAGAAAACACCTATTATTGGTCTTCTTCACAGGTTTACAACACCTCCTTTTGGGACTTATCCATGGCAAACGGCATGCGCACTTATGAATGGAATACAACAAAAGGGGATCATAATCTCCGTTTAGTCTCATCGTTGGAAAGCCCCTCGTTTTCTGGAGTTCTCCCAAAAATCGGCGACATTCTTTACAGTGACAAAAGCTATGGTTCTGCCAATGACCACACAAGTTCAAAAACACCCGTTGGTGTTATTTTTGCTGTTTCGGCAGATAGAAAAAATATAAAATTCATCAACTTACAAGACCTGACTTTTACTTCCAAAACCGACACTCACAACTTTAACCCGCAAAATCCCTATGGTGAAGCAGAAACAACAACCATCTTTAGCACGCAAGGTTTTGACAAACTTGAGCTTCCCGTTTATCTGAAAGCTATTCTGCACACAGAATTAAAAGCAGCTTGCGGTTGTTCGTGTGAATTTGACCAATGTTTTCAGCAAAACTGCAAAGAATATGAAGACGATTGCACCTGCAAAACATGCAACGCCTGCTATTCGACTCAGGACGGAAAATGCATCGCCGGAAATTGCAAAGACCTCTGCCAAGATGCGCAAGATTTATACAATGGCAAAGCCATGACTACCCGCAGCTTCGAGCAACTCGGCACAGGCGCTTTCGTTTCTTTTGCTGCTTCTCAATTTTATATTGGCAATAAGAGCGGTGATTTTGGTCAAGGCAACTGGTATATCCCCGCTATCGGCGAATGGATTGATATTTACGGAATCTATAAACCCTCAATGACAGGCATCAACAAAAACCAAGGCATGACCGGAAATAACCAAGCTCTAATCAACAACGCCTTGACAATCCTTTCTGAAGCAGACTCCTCTTTAGCCGCTCCATTTGATCTGGCAGAAAACAATCCTTACTGGTCTTCAACGGAACATACTTACCAAGGACAATGGGCTTTCTCCATATTATATGGAGAAGCACAAAACCAGTGGAAACATGATTTAACGTCTGTTCGTGTAGGGTTAATTGTTGAAAATATTCCGCAATTATCCGAATCACCCAAAATCGGCGATGTGATGTATGCCGATAAATCTTACGGCTCTGCCGCAGATTACAACCCCTCAAAAACGGCCGCCGGAATTGTTTTTGCCGTTTCTGAAGATGGAACAAAGGCAAAGATCCTCAATCTGCGGAATCTGACCTTCAGCTCAACCAACACCGACAATAATTTTGACCCCGAAAATCCGTATGAAAACACCGAATCTAAAACAACCTGGGGAAAGAAAAATCCGAGTGCTTCCGACTTTACCTACAGCCAAATTGTTGCCGCTCTCCAAAAATCATGCTCTTGCAGCTGTGAGTTTGAATAAAAAGAAAATTCTATCCCCGCAATCTGGATGCAGCCGATAAAAGCGTCAAAATCATATAAGTCAAAGTTTCAACCGTAGGCATATTAGTTGTCTTACAGTCTTTCTCGGCCTTATACAAAAGCTCCATCACATCAAACAACCGCTCTTTTGACCATTTATTGAGTTCATCGGCACCCATATCATACCGATAAAACATATTCTTGGCCAAGACTTTCCGAATAGCCGTCGAGGCGGTCTCCCCGTTCTCCATCAAAGCTTTGCCTTCCAAAAGCTTATTGACATGCCGCATAAATGCCCGCACAATCTGAACCTCTTCCGTGGCTTCGTTCAGCAACGACTTCAAACTTGTCAGAGCCTTAACCTTAGCCCCCGAAAAAGTATAAAAACACAAATCGTCCAACCCCGAAACGGACTGATCAAAAACCACCGCCCGCACATCTTCTGCCTCAAAATGCTTTTTTGTGCCCACATAAGTAATTAGTTTTTCCAATTCGCTCACATTAAATTTGCGGTCGTTCGATAATCTGGAACACAGCAAAATAAAGGCGTCATTCGAAAAAGTAATTCCGTTAGAAACAAGCATCGCCCGCGCCGACGATGCCACCGTCTCGTCCCTGTCTTCATAACAGGCAACAGACGCCATTTGTTTATCGGTATTCGCCAACGAAACCAGCGACGATTTTCCGTTAAGAGACGCCGCCCCCACAATAACAAGAAGCGTGTCCGACGTCGAACCTTCCAAAATTTCTGTCAGCGGTTTGGTCAAATTATTATCGGCGTCTTTCAAAACAACCACTCTGCGCGACCCCATCAAAGATTGGCTGTTATATTCCGATGATAGAGCTCCGATGTCACCTTTGACATCGTCCCAATCCAAATAAACCACCGCAAACGGATCATACAAATCTTGCGAAACCGTTTGCACAAATTTTTTGGTATATTCCGCAATCAGCCCCTCGTTTTGCCCATAAAGTAACACAGCCTTAACGGACAAATCGGGCTTTTTGAAATAGTTTTCTGTTTGGACGGATTTATAAATCATCTTGCGGGATTCATCTCCGTATGAAAATACGCGCCGATTCGCAAAGCTATATCATTGGCCAAAATCTGCGCGGCATCCGATTCAGCTTTTTTCTGAGCCATCGTTGTTGAATACGGATTCGCCAAAATATCATAACTGACAAACGCTATCGAATCCCCAGAAACAAGCTGCGTTGTGCCGGAATAAAGCGTATAATCAACCTTATATTGGATTCTTTCGTTTGTCGCCGTGACGTCATTACGCATCGCCTGCTGGGTCACAGACTTATCTTTTAACGTAACTTGAAGACGATATTTGGCCTGTTTGGGTTTTCCTTTCGGTGTCAGCAAATCCAATAAATCATTGCGGAGAATTTGCCCAAACCTGTCGGCAATAGGCAAAACATTAATCTGAGACATTTCATCAGTTATCGAAACGTCAAATTTTCCGTCATAATACCATTTTCCGCCGGTTTTGGTCACATACAACGGTTGAAATCCGCACGCTGCCAGCAGCAAAACACTCAAAAACAGGCCAAATTTACGCATCAAACGCTCCTTTTTTTAAGCAACAATATTAACAATCTTGTTCGGCACGATAATAATCTTGCGAATTTCTTTGCCCTCAAGCTGTCGTTTCACATTTTCAACAGCCAAAGCTTTGCGCTCAACTTCTTCTTTGGGCGCATCTTTGGGCATTTCAATCGTTCCTCTGACTTTGCCACAAACTTGAACCGCCAAAGTGACCGTGTTCTCCTCAGCCAATTTGGGATTTCCTTTAGGCCAATCTGCCTTGACAATCAGGTCGACATGCCCCAATCTTGCCCACATTTCCTCAGCCAAATGCGGTGTAAACGGCGACAACAGTTTGAGCAAAACCGCATACATCTCATGAGAAATTTTTTCCATGCCGGACAAATAATTGACATAGCTCATCAAAGAGGAAACCGCCGTATTAAAGCGCATTTGGTCGATTCGCTCCGTTACTTCCAAAATACATTTGTGCATTGCGCGCAAATCAGCGGCCGTCGGCTGAATCTCTCCCTCTTTGCAAACTTTCTTAAACAGATTGTAGACCTTTCCGACAAAGCGATAAACGCCCATCAGGCTTTCTTCCGACCACATGGCCGCCTGCTCAAAAGGCCCGATAAACATCTCATACAAACGAAACGTATCCGCACCGTAAGTATTGACAATATCGTCCGGATTAATAACGTTACCGCGGGATTTGGACATCTTTTCGCCGTTCTCGGCCAAAATCATTCCGTGAGACGTGCGTTTTTGATACGGTTCTTTTGTCGGAACCAACCCGCAGTCATACAAAAATTTGTGCCAAAAACGAGAATACAGCAAGTGAAGCGTCGTGTGCTCCATACCGCCATTATACCAATCCACATTCATCCAATAATCCAAAGCCTCTTTAGAAGCAAACTCTTTGGTATTGTGAGGATCGCAATATCTCAAGAAATACCATGACGACCCCGCCCAGTTGGGCATTGTGTCAGTTTCGCGGCACGCTTCTCCGCCGCATTTTGGACATTTGGCTTTCAACCAATCTCCGGCCTTTGACAACGGCGATTCGCCTTCATCATTCGGATGATAATCCGGAACTTCCGGCAGCGTCAAAGGCAACTCGGATTCCGGTATCGGCTGCCAGCCGCAATGTTCGCAGTAAACCATCGGAATAGGTTCGCCCCAATATCTTTGACGCGAAAAGACCCAATCACGCAGCTTAAAGTTAACCTTTTTATCGCCAAAACCGTGCTCTTTGGCATAAGCAATAGCCTTAGCCATCGCCTCTTCCTTATTCAATCCGTCCAAAAAACCCGAGTTAATGTGCATACCGTCTTCCTCATAGGCTTTCTCCGAGATATCTCCGCCGGCCAAAACCTGAACAATCGGCAAATTAAATTTCTTCGCAAAGTCATAGTCTCTTTGGTCGTGCGCCGGAACCGCCATAATGGCGCCCGTGCCGTATCCGGTCAAAACATAATCCGAAATAAACACAGGAATCATCTGCCCCGTAAACGGATTTTTAGCTTTGATACCTTTCAGCTCAACACCGGTTTTTTCCTCGCCCATACTGCGCTGCAAATCCGACTTTTTAGCAGTTGCTTCAACATAAGCCTTAATTTCTTGCGGATTCTCAAACCGAGACATATACTTTTGAACAAACTCATGCTCTGGTGCCATAACCATATAAGTCACGCCGAACGCCGTATCCGGACGGGTGGTAAAGACTTTGAGCTTATCCTCGCCAAATTCAAAATCAAGTTCTGCACCTTCACTGCGTCCAATCCAGTTAATTTGCTGCGTCTTAACTCTATCCACAAAATCCAGCTCGTCCAAATCCTTAATCAGCCTGTCGGCATATTTGGTAATAGCAATCATCCATTGCTCTTTATCTTTGCGCACAACCTCGGCGCCGCAGCGCTCGCAATGCCCGTTAACAACTTCTTCATTGGCCAACCCGACCTTGCACGACGGACACCAGTTAATGGCAATTTTATCTTTACAAGCCAAACCTTTTTCAAAAAACTTGATAAACATCCACTGCGTCCACTTATAATATTCGGGATCGCAGGTATTAAAACATCTATCCCAATCAAAACTGAACCCTATAGATTTCAGCTGGCGAGTAAAATTGGCAATATTGGCTTTGGTTGATACCGCCGGATGAACACCTGTCTTAATGGCATAGTTTTCGGCCGGAAGCCCGAATGCGTCAAAACCCATCGGATACAAAACATTAAATCCCTGCATTCTCTTTTTGCGCGCAATAACGTCCAACGCCGTATAAGAGCGCGGATGCCCCACATGAAGCCCCGCACCTGACGGATACGGAAACTCAACCAAAGCATAAAATTTTTCTTTGGTCTTATCTATGTCTACTTTATAAACCTTTTCATCTTCCCAAATTTCCTGCCATTTCTTTTCAATGGTCTTAAAATTGTATCTGTCTTCCAGCTGCCACTCTTTGGCCCATTCTTCAAAAGAATTTTTTCCGTTAAATTTCTTGTTCATCTCTTTACCCTGTTCTCTAGCGGCATTTTGCCCCGAAAAATTAAAATCAGTATCAAAAATACTTTACTTTGAGTTATTTGACAAGAGTCATTTTTAGCCTTGTATTTATTCAAACGATTCAATAAAATGTTTCAAAACGAATTTCAACCGCTGCTGAGAAAACAAATGACCGATTCAAGAGAACTATCTCTGTATATTTTGCAAAACATCCTTGAAAATAAAAGCATTTCAAGCCTGTCCGATACCAAAAGCGCCGAAAAAGAAACGGCTTTTATCAGAATGCTGACCCTGACGGCGCTGCGTCATCTGGTATATATTCGGAATATTTTAAAAAAACTCATCACAAAAAAACTTTCCAAGCAAAATCTTGTGGCTCAATACGCCCTTATTTTAGGAGCAACCGAACTTCTATATATGCAAACGCCTGACTATGCCGTCATCAATTCTTATGTCAATCTGGCCAAGAAACATACTGACAAATATATTGCAGGATTCGTCAATGCCGTTCTGCGCAAAATAAGCGCTTCCAAACAAGAATTTATAAAAGAGGATTCGGGCGAATTTTTCCCGCATGATTTCCGCGCCCTCCTAAAAAAAGACTATTCAACCAAAACTATCGATTCTATCGAAAAAGCTTGTTTAAACGAACCGCTTTTAGATATAACCTGCACTAACAAAGATTCTGAACAAAGACTAAAGGGACAAAAGCTGCCCTTAGGAACGATTCGTCTTCCAAACAATGGTAAAATATCTGATCTCCCCGACTATGAAAAAGGTCTCTGGTGGGTTCAGGACTTTTCATCAGCTCTGCCGGTTAAAATGCTGCAAGATTTATCGGGAAAAGAGGTTTTGGAACTCTGCGCCGCTCCTGGAGGAAAAACAGCTCAACTATTAAGCGCCGGAGCCAAAGTAACCTGTTTGGATATTTCTGAAGATCGCCTTAAAACACTCAAAGAAAACCTTTCCCGCCTTCATCTGTCACCCGTTGACGTATTGTGCCGAGATGCTCTTGATTTTTTGAAAACAAATCAAAAAAAATATGACATCATTTTGTTGGACGCTCCCTGTTCGGCCACAGGAACAATCCGCCGACATCCAGAAATCGCTCACCTGAAAACCATTGAAGACGTTACCCGTCAGGCTGCTTTGCAGTCAGATATTCTTGCTTTAGTGGACAACTCCCTTGCTATCGGCGGAACATTGCTCTATTGCACATGTTCTTTATGCAAAAACGAGGGCGAACATCAAATTGATACCTTCCTCACAAACCATACAAACTACCGCACAGAAAACTTAAATTTGCTTTTGCCTGAGGAACTCAAACAAATCGGAACCCCTGAAGGCTTTGTCAGGATTCTCCCTCAACATCTCTCGAAATTCGGCGGCGCCGATGGATTCTTTATTGCTGTGCTAAAGAAAGGCCTCTGATATGCTTTTTTCAAAACAACCAACTCCCAAAAATAAAAAAATAGCTATCATCGGCACTTCGCCTTTAGCTTTTTATCTGAGTGACACATTTATTGAAAACGGATATAACGTCAAACAGATTGTGCCTCTGAATCTTTTAGATAATTTTACTCATTCAGGCGCCATAACTGTCAAATCTTCTCTTTACAAAAACCACCGTCAGGAATTTTCTTTTACCTCCGAACTCAAAAATGATGTCGATTTTTGCTTTTTGGCTTCTGCACCCGAAAATTACCGCAGCGATTTGCTCCTCCTGACAAACTCGTTTCTTAAAAATATCCCCTTGATTAATCTTTCAAGCTTTTACAATCATTTCCTGTTCAATGAACAAGCAGACTATCAGGAAATCCCTGCTTTTTTCAAAGGGTGGATTAATTTTGACGGCGTAACCTTACAGCCTCTTGAAAAACAAAGCCGCCTTATTTTGGAATGTCCGATTGAAAAAGCAGTTGAAATCAAAAAACTGTTTGATGATACGCCTTTCAACCTGATATTTGCCGAAAACAACAAAAACACATTCTGGCAGAATTTGGCAGCCTTTTTCTTAACAAACCTGCTTTTAACAAGCTACAGCCAATCCATTTCCAAAATTTTTGCCGATAAAGAAACCCGCGCTATTGCCGACAAAGCCATCAAAGAACTCTGTTTTCTGGCAAAAAAAGAAAAAGTTTTCCTTGAACCCTCAAAAATCCTCACAGACATCTATGCCTGTCCAGATGAATATAAAAGCGAATTCTCCTCTGCCAAAGGAATTCACGTTCTCGGACAATTGATACAAAACCTCACACCTTTTGAAACACCGGAAGTGCAAAATCTTTTAAATACCACCGTCAAGAAATACTAGCATAACCTTGTTATCTGACTTGAAGAAAAAAAGCTCTTCAGGTATATATAAAAAATATTAAGTCAATTCTCCGACAAAGGTTTTACTCATGAGTATGCAAACAATTGTTATCGGAATATCATTCTTGACCTGCCTGTTTCTCGCAGCAGTTTTATTTACCTTGTTTTCAAAAAAAGAATTTTTGCAGACAAATCTTCTTTCCGCCCCCTTAGCCTTTTGCCTGGCCGCTGTTCTGGGCATAGGGAGCTTATCTCTTGCATTTTGGTATGACAATGATTTTGTCGCAATAATGACGCCGAGGCTTTACCTGACTCCTCTGTTAAGTCTTTTATTAATAATGATTTCTTTTTTCATAAAAATAAGAGGCTCTGTTGAAATCGGAACATTTTTGGCTTCTTTAATTGCCGTTTTCGGCACACACTCCTTTTTAATGATATTTCCTCAGCTGCCGGAATGGATTAACCAGTCATTGACCGTTCTTTTGCTGTGGGGATTTGCGCTAAGCTTCCGAGCCGTTTCCGGACTCAACCCTCTGCCTCAAACCGAAGGACTGACCATTTCCGGAGGATTAGTCCTCTTATATCTTTTTGGGCTGGCCCCCTTTATCATCGGCCTTACATGCGCCGGTCTGTTCGGCAGCTTTCTGATTGCTTACGTTCGCTGCCCTCTTCAACCTTTCGGCCCCAAATACATATCCGCCATCGGATTTATCCTCGGATGGCTGGGGCTTATCTCTTATCGCGAATACCTTTTGCCTAGCTTTCTGATCTTTTCAATGTTCTTCTTAGCTGAAGCCGTCATCTGCACAGCTCGAAAAATAACGTTTCTGCCCAAATATCAAGAATTCATCTATAATGCCGTAACAATCCAATCCCTCAAAGAAGGATTATCGGCCGACAATCTCATCCGCGTCATTTGGAACACAAATATTTTGCTTCTGTTGCTCGGTCTCTTCCAAACAAACAGCCCAAACACCTATTCTTTGCCTCTGTTTGCCGCCATTATAACAGCTTGGCAGCTTTACAGAATGCTTCATTGGCAAACAGA
>SAMEA104315432__coassemble_773_pt1 | contig 14267 bp, 14 predicted proteins | sample SAMEA104315432__metabat2_high_PE_015 | metagenome-assembled genome bin SAMEA104315432 (sample SAMEA104315432) | gut metagenome | biome: Monkey gut; feature: monkey-associated habitat; material: faeces | place: China | collected 2013 | reverse complement strand
TCTTAAACCGCCGGCAATATTTAAATAAACATCCTGAGAACTTAAGTTCATTCCGCAACGAGCTTCCAAAACAGCTAAAACCATTGCTAATCTGTTTGAATCCCATCCGACAACGGCTCTTTTCGGACTGGCATATCCCGTTGGACTGACTAATGCTTGTATTTCGACCAATACCGGCCTTGACCCTTCAACACCTGCAAAGACGCATGAGCCGGATATATTTCCCTGCCTTTCAGCCAAAAATAATGCCGACGGATTGGCAACTTCAACAAGCCCTTTATCCTGCATTTCAAAAACGCCTATTTCATCTGTTGCGCCGTATCTGTTTTTGACTGCCCGCAAGATTCTGAAATGATGGCCTCTTTCGCCTTCAAAATACAAAACCGTATCCACCATATGTTCCAAAACACGTGGTCCGGCAATTTCACCCTGCTTGGTTACATGCCCAACCAAAAACAGCGTAAACCCTTTGCGTTTTGCTAATTTTATAAGCTCGTAGCTGCAAGCTCTGACTTGCGTCACACTTCCGGGAGTGGACTCAACTTCATCTAAATACATCGTTTGTATCGAATCGATAACAACAACCGATGCATTTGCTTTTTCAAGTGTTGTAATAATGTCTTTAATCTCTGTGCATGAGGCTAAATTAACCGGAGATTTTTCCAGCCCAAGTCTTTTGGCACGCAATCTGACTTGATCTATTGCTTCTTCTCCCGAGATATAATAGACTTCGGGTTTTATTGGTAAATCCGCAACTTTTGCGCATGCCTGAAGCAACAGCGTTGATTTTCCTATTCCGGGATCGCCTCCGACCAAAATAACCGAACCTGAAACTAAACCGCCGCCACAAACCCTGTCCAGCTCATTAATTCCTGTTGTAAGTCTGTCAAGTTGTTCCTGAGCGCCGCTTAAAGACACAAATTCAATCTCGTGCCCTTTAGATTTTTTTGGGTTAAAATTTGAAAAACCACCACCGCCGACAATCTCTTCAACAATATCGTTCCACTCGCCACAAGCGTCGCATTTCCCTTGCCACTTTGGGTAAACAGCTCCGCAATTTTGGCAGACATATTGTTTAATTTCTTTTTTTGCCACGGCTATACCCCCGTTTTGATAGGTCCTTGAGAATTTCCATTAATAAACTGAACAACATAGGGATTTTCGGTTTCATCCATTTCTTTGACCGTCCCCTGCCAAATAATTTCGCCCTTGTAAAGCATCGCGACCCTATCGGCAATTTTACGAACAGACGCCATGTCATGGGTAATAGTCAAAGCAGTTGCCCCAAGCCCTTTTACAGACTCAACTATCAAATCATTAATCACATCGGCCATAATAGGGTCAAGACCTGTGGTCGGCTCATCAAAAAAGATGATTTCGGGTTTTGAGATAATTGCTCTGGCCAAACCAACGCGTTTTTGCATTCCTCCCGACAACTCTGCCGGAGATAAATCGGCAACATCGGGATCCAACCCAACGGATCTTAAAACTCTGATGGCTTCGTTTTTGGCATCTTTTTTATTAATTCCTTTGTTTTCTATTAAATCAAAGGCAACGTTTTCCCAAACACTTAAACTATCAAAAAGCGCGCCTCCTTGGAATAACATCCCCATCTTTGAATGCAGAGCCTCTTTGTCGTTTTCCTGAATGCCGACAACTTCCTGATTATCTACGAGAATCGACCCTTCTTCAGGCGTCAACAGACCTTGAATACATTTAATTAAAACAGATTTTCCTGTTCCGGAACCTCCGATAACAACCAGAGATTCTCCTTTGCATACATCCAAATCAAGACCTCTCAAGACAGTCTTTTTTCCAAAAGATTTGTAGACATTTCTTAATGCGATTTTTACTTCTGACATTTGTTTTTCCTTATCTTGAGAAGAAAAGTTCCGTAACAATATAGTTGAAAATCAAGATTAAAATAGATGATGAAACAACAGCATTTGTTGTCGCTGTCCCGACACCCTGCGCGCCGCCTCTGGACTTATAGCCGTTGTAACATCCCATTAACGAAATAATAAACCCGAAAACAGCCGCCTTGACAACACCTGTTGTAATATCCAATGATTGCAAATCATTTAAGGTAGCATTGATGTAGTTAGCAGGATTAAAGCCTAACTTATAAACACCGACAACATATCCGCCGAAAATACCGATGACATCTCCAATTAAAACAAGTAAAGGCATTACTATCAAACCAGCCCAAACCCTTGGCGCAACCAAATATTTAAAAGGATTGGTTGATAAAGTTGTCAAAGCATCTATTTGCTCTGTTACACGCATGGTTCCTATTTCTGCAGCCATTGCAGCGCCGATACGGCCTGCCACCATCAATGCTGACAAAACCGGAGCCAACTCTCTTGTTACGGAAATCAAAACAACACTTGCCACCATGCTTTCAGCTCCCACGGAAGCAAACCCCGAATAACTTTGAAGCGCAATAACCATACCTGCGAAAATAGTTGTCAACCCAACAACCGGCAAAGAATAAAACCCCATATCAACAACCTGTCTTAATAGATTGCGCCCGTAGAAAGGCGGCGTCAAACAATTATATACCGATTGCGTAATAAAAACGAAAAGCTCCCCCACTTTAAAAACAAAGTTGACGAGAGGGGTTCCTTGTCGACGTAAAAATTTTTCCACTTTGCGAAGAAACAACATGTCTTTAATTCCAGTCTTTAGATTAAAATTTGAGGATATTTTAGTTTGAAAAACAAAAACAATCAACACCCTTCTTCCGAATCCTCACAGCAAACTTAGCATTGCAACAACTTTTTCCGCTGCAGATACTTCAAATGGATTTAAATCAAACATCGGGATATTTTTTTCAAACAGACAATAAAACTTCTGCTCCGGCAGTCTTTCAATCTTTTCCGTTTTTAAGTTTATAACCAAATCTATTTTTGTCTTTTTGATCGGTGGAAATTTTAAAATCCCAATACCTCTGGCTTCCAGCAACCCTTTCAATATTTCGGGAGCCGCTGCCGAAACTGCTCCTTTTTCAAGAGATATATCCACTCTGTCATCTGCAACAAGTTTTGCGCCGAATCGCATAATCAACCGCAAGGCTAGATCTGATTTTCCGCTTCCGGATTGCCCCAAAATAAGAATCCCTTTTTTATTTAACCGAACACATGTTGCGTGAATATTTTGTTTCATTATAAATCTTCCAACCGTTTTGCTTTTTCGGAGGAGTGAGCACTTATTTTAAAAATACGCTCGTTTTTATTTGATGTTATTTCTATTTTAAAAATATCTCTTGGAAGCCAATTTCCGGCCTGCTCCGGCCATTCAATCAGGCAAACGCCTTCATAAACAGCTTCTTCAAAGCCGAGTTCAAAAACTTCATCCGGCGACTTCAATCTGTATAAATCAAAATGATAGATTTCAAAATCAGATGCCTCATATTGCTGCACAAGTGTAAAGGTCGGACTTGGAACTTCTTTGGCATCGGTCAGCTTTTGGATAAAAGCTCTGGCAAAAACACTTTTTCCCATTCCTAAAGTTCCAAACAGTGCAAAAACATCTCCTCTTTTAGCTTTTTGAGCTAACGTTTCAGCCAGTTTTTTTGTATCTTTTTCAGATTTCGAAATAAAAATTTTTGTTAAATCAGCCACCAAACGGATTACTCCAAACTTTTCGACGTGAAGATTTTTCTTTTTTTATGATTTTAATATTAGCCTTTCGGTTTTGGATTTTTTGCCAATCCCATGGCATATAAAATTCACCTTGCCATAGCCCTCTTTTATTTGTTAAGGCTTGATTTTGATAAGGAATATATATTTTTGACTGTCTTGTATCCGCCACAGCCCATCCGGCATTAACCAATGCCGCTCCGATATCATAAGGGCCTAACATACAAACCCCTGTCAAAAGACCTTTTTCGGATTCGCTTAAAATGTGGCAAGAAACCTCATTATCTGATAACCACCCGCTCAACCAGGCTACCGATTGCCGACCGCATTTATATCCTCTGCCTGATCCGTCAGCGCAGGTTTGAGAAATATTCGGGGCTGCAATACCAAACATCTTAACAACTCGCCCACCCAGCATCAGCGTGTCTCCCGAAACGACTCTTGTTCCGCCAGTAATTGCAGGATATTCCATCGGGTTAAACCCTGTTTTTTTGGCTTTTTTCTTCGGCAAAATACTTTCTTTAATATTTTCAGACAAAATCGGATGTTCATCTTCTCCGACAAGATTTACCACTTCTTTTGTTTTGATTTCTTCATTTTGAACTTCTTCCGCTTCCGCAACCGGCTGAATACCAACGTCTTGAGATGTCTGAACCCCCTCACCTAAAAAAGTTCTCACATTCTCGCCGACATTGCCTATTCCATCAGAAAAAGCCCCGATAGCATACAAAATAAAAAAGACAACAGCCAAAATAATCAATAAAGAGGGCAAACACCCCATAGCTCTCCAAGCCATTTTTGCAAAGATATACAAAACAATAAGCCCGATAATTAGACCTATAAAACCGCCGCCCTGCAAAAGCATACTGTCACTCTGTGTTCCTGCCCCGCCAAGAAAAATAAAGAAAAGCGCTGCAAAGCCGAAAATAAATTTTTTTAAAAATCCCATATATCGCTATCCTTTTTTATAAGAGAATACTTTAATATAATCACAGGAGTATCATTTCTTCAATCTTTTATTTTCAAGCTATTCTGTTTTAGGTAAAAATATTCTTAAAAAGACATAAAAAAAGAGCTCTTTTCAGAGCTCTTTCAAAATTAACCGACTTTTTTGCAATAACAATGGCAATGACATTCGCCATCGCGCTCAATATCCTGACGGCATAAATCCGAAATGCAATAACGTTTCGGATTTTGTCCGTCACAAGGACATCTCTGCCATTCGTTTTCTCCAAACATCATTTGCTTGGCATTTGCAATTTTTTGAACATTCTTTGTTGTTGTGTAGCCGGCTTTTTCGCAGTTTTCCAGCATTTTATCCAAAATAGTCATTTTTTTCCTTTCTATTCTACAAATTTAATTGAAAATTTTTCGTTTTTTTCTTCAGGAGCTTTAAATACAGTGTTCTGCAAATTAATCTCCGCTTTCTTTTTTTGTTCTAAAATATTAATAATCATATCTAATTCAGCAACAGAAGCATATTGCAGCACAACTTTTCCGCCGCCTTGTTTACTCGGGGTTATTTTTATCCTTAAACCCAAGGCTTTTTTTAAGTTTTCTTCAATATCCGACAAATCTGAACTCTTGGGCTGCTTTTTCTCTTTTTGAGGTTTGTCTTCCTTTTTTCGAGAAACAAGCTCTTCAACTTGACGAACATTCAAATTCTCTTTGATAATTTTATCGGCTAAAATTTCGGCATTGTCAAGCCCTACCAAACATCTAGCATGCCCTGCCGAAAGTTTACCCTCACAGACAAGTTGTTTGACTTTTTCAGGTAAGCTCAACAGGCGCAAGGTATTTGCAATATAGCTGCGCGATTTTCCAACAATAGATGCAACACGTTCCTGTGTATGGGAAAATTTATCCATAAGACTTTGATAGGCATTTGCTTCTTCTATAGCCGAAAGATTTTCTCTTAACAGATTTTCAATCAATGCTATTTCTAGAACCTCAGAATCTGAAAGCTCTTTAACAATAACCGGAACCTCCGTTAAACCGGCTTCTTTTGAGGCTCTTAATCTCCTTTCTCCAGCAATCAACTCATATTCGCCATCTTTCGGACGAACAATCAGAGGCTGAAGAACCCCTTTTTCTTTGATAGATGCAGCTAACGATTTGATGGCTTCTTCATCAAAATCTTTACGCGGCTGAAAAGCACTGACTTTAATTTGATCAATCTTGATACTATCGGACGATTTAACCGCTCCCAATTCATCATTGAGAATATCTTCATTCATTTCACCTAATAGAGCTTCCAGCCCTCGGCCGAGATTTTTTTTCTTGTTTTCTTTTTTTTCTTCTAACATGCTATTAACTCTCTTTCTCTTTTTAAAACCTCTTTTGTTAACCCAATATAAGCTTGCGAACCCGGACATTTAAAATCATACAACAGCACAGGTTTCCCATGAGAGGGAGCCTCTGATATTTTAACATTTCTCGGGATAACAGTTTCGTAAACTTTTTTACCGAAAAAGTGACGGACATCTTCTTCAACCATTTGAGTTAAGTTGTTTCTCTTGTCATACATTGTCAAGACAACTCCATGCAATGTCAAAGACGGATTAAAGTTTTTCTTTATAATATTGATATTACGAATCAAATCAGAAACACCTTCAAGAGCCAAAAATTCACATTGCAAAGGAACAATTACCGCATCTGCCGCAACAAGCGCATTAATCGTAACCAGACTTAATGACGGAGGACAATCAATCAGAATGTAATCATAGTTAACACCCTCTTTTGACAAAGCTTTCTTTAGAGCAAATTCTCTCTTTTCCATTTCAACAAGCTCTATTTCGGCAGCCGCCAAATCAGGAGAAGACGGCACAATTGAGAAGTTAGGAATTTCCGTCCAAACAACAGCGTCTGTTAATCTGGCATTACCAAGAAGAACTTCGTAAGATGACGTCATTGATCCTTTTTTATCAACACCCATTGAGGTGGAAGCATTTCCTTGGGGATCAAGATCAATAACCAATACCTTTTTGCCGGCGGCGGCCATTGCCGTGGCTACATTAACCGTTGTTGTCGTTTTTCCAACTCCGCCTTTACGGTTGGCTATTGCTAAAATTCTTGGCATTTATTTTCTCCCTTTTTTCTTCTGAATATTTTTAATGATTAAAATTCGACCTTCTTCTGATTGTTCGCTTGGCTCTATGGAACATTTGAACAGCCATTTTTTGTGTGCTTCAGCCAATTCTTCGGCATATTTTTTTCCTTTTGGAAAGATGCAAATTGTTTCTTTTTTACAAAAAGGGAAAGCATATCCTAACAACTCGGACAGAGAAGTCATTGCCCTTGAGGTGATTACCTCAACTTTTTGAGGTGGAAGATTTTCGATTCTCTCGTTGACAATAGCAACTTGAGTTTCTGTTTTTTCCGCCACTTCTTTTAAATACAGCGTTTTCTTCTTAACACTTTCCACTAATGTTACTTTTAAATACGGTGTTTTTTCTTTAGCTATTATTGCAAGAACCATCCCCGGAAATCCTGCGCCAGAGCCAAAATCAACAAGAGTTTTCGCAGTTTCCGGAATATATTGAAAAAGCTGGACAGAGTCTAAAAAGTGACGATTCCATGCATCATCAAGACTTGACTGACTTACTAAATTAAATTTAGCCTGCCACTCAATCAGTAAAGATTGGTAGCGTTTTAAACTTTCAAATGTTTCACGTGAAACATTATATTTTTCCATAAAATTTTTCATAATTTATTTTTATATTTTTTACAAAAAATTTAAAACAGAAAAATACAACTTATAAACACCCTTTTTACTCAAAAGAATATTTATTTTAAAAACAATATGTTAAACACCTGATATTGACTCTATTTATTAAAAAAATCACACCAAATCAAACAATGTGTAGATATCTTTTTTGCACTTATTATCAAATAAGTTTTTAAGCTCTAATCCTTGTTTGAGCATCTGTTGAGTTTTTTCAGATGGAATATGATATTTTTCAGATAATTTCAGAATCCGATTCTCAATGGTATCTATTTCTCCGCAGGGAGACATCAAATCTGCAAGATGTATTAATTTATCATACTCATCAAATTCTTTTTCTTTTAAAATTGCTGAAGCTCTTTCTATCTCTTTTGCCTCGTATGCAGGAAAGTCTTCTGGAGAAAAAGAAGAATCAAAAAAGCTATGGCTTAGACAGGCTTTTGCTACTTCATCAAACCCGAGTTTAAGCATTTCATCGTAGCCTGCTGTTCCATGAAAAGTTCCCGATATGGTATCTTCAATATACTCGCCATAATCATGAAGCAATCCTAAAACATAGGCTTTTTCAATATCCATTTCTGTTTGCTCGGCTATTTTTGAGGCAACATAAGCCACATTTTGATAATGCTTCGCAGATATCCCTTTAGGTAGTCCCGTTTTGACATTTAGAATATCTGTCTTGCTTGTTATAAATAAAAAAAGTTCTTTCGTTTCCGACAAAGAAGGTTTCATATTATCCCTCAATTCCTAAAAGCTTGTAAATGTCCTGTCCGCATTTTTTATCAAAATAAGCTTTGTTTTCTGCAGCGCATTTTTCTAAAACAGCTGTTTGAGATTTTTCCAAACGATATCTGGCTCGAATATATTCCAGTCTTTTTTGATAAGAAACCTTTGACAGTCCCTCAAAAAACATATCACACAATTGGATTAATCTGTCATAGTCGTCATAAACGATATTCTTGAGGTAATCTTTAACAAACAAAATATCTTTGTCTGAGTAGGCTGGATAATCATCTCTTTTAAAATGACAATCAGGAAAAGAATGAGTTAGACAAATTCGAGCAATATCGCTAAAACCCTCTTGCACCATTTTTTGATATCCGACAATAAAATGAGCAATTCCCGTTTCTTTTTCTTTTTGAATCTTTCCCCAATCATGGAGAAGTCCGCAAGCATAGGCTTTATCTGTGTTTAGACCGCTATATGCTGCTATTTTTGCTGCAGCTTCACCAATACCGATTGTATGAAAGACATATTCCCTTGTCATAAGACTTTTTCTTTTTATAATTCCATCAAGACTTTCTTTCCACAAAGATAAAGCTGTTAAATTATCTGGATACAAATTCATTTTTTTAAATACCCCAATAAAGCTGTTATTGCCGCCGGTGTAACTCCCGGAATTCTTGAAGCCTCACCTATTGTTTCTGGACGAACTGTTGAAAGTTTTGAAACCATTTCTCGAGATAGTCCGCCGATTTGATGATAGTCGATATCTTCTTTTATTTTCAGATTTTCATCTTTTTTGAAAACTTCAATATCCGCCAACTGGCGTTTGATATAACCGGCATACTTTGCTTCTATTTCAACTTGTTCGTAAACATCTTTGGTTACTTTTTCAAGTTCCGGCCATATTTTCAAAATTGTTTCACGTGAAACGTCATTATAAGACATTAAGTTAAAACATGATCTTTTAACCCCGTCTTTCTTTATGTTGAGGTGTTCGTTTTCTATTTCTGAATTTTTCAAATATAAATTTTCTGACACTTTTCTGAAGTCATCAACAGCCTGTTTTTTTGCTTTAAATACAGTGTATCTTTCTTGCCCGACACACCCTGTTTGATACCCTTTTTCTGTCAGGCGCATATCCGCATTGTCCGCTCTTAAAAAGAGTCTGTATTCTGAACGAGAGGTAAACATTCTGTAAGGTTCATCAACCCCTTTTGTTATCAAATCATCTATCATAACCCCCATATAGGCTTCTGAACGGTCAATAACAAACGTTCGTCCTTTTCCTTCGGCTTTAAGCGCGGCGTTAACCCCCGCGACAAGCCCTTGGGCTGCCGCTTCTTCATATCCGGTTGTTCCGTTAATTTGTCCAGCCAGAAAAAGTCCTGATATTTTTTTACATTCCAATCGGCTGTTCAGCTCTTTTGGATCTACAAAATCATATTCTATCGCATAAGCAGGTCTTAAAATTTCGACATTTTCAAGCCCTTTCATTGTATGAATAAAGGCATCTTGCACATCTGCCGGCAAAGATGTTGATATTCCGTTCGGATAAACAACATTTGTATGCAGGCCTTCAGGCTCCAGAAAAATCTGATGAGATGTCCTGTCTGCAAATTTAACAAGTTTATCTTCTATGCTCGGACAATATCTGGGACCAACACCTGTTATCAATCCTGAAAACAATGCACATTTATCAAAGTTATCTCTGATAATTTTATGTGTTTCTTCATTTGTGTGTGTAATATAACAACTTATTTGAGGATTGGTTATTTTATCTGTCAAAAAAGAAAAAGGGCAGGGTGTTTCATCTCCGTCTTGTTTTTCTAAGATGCTCCAGTTAATTGTATCTCCGTTCAAGCGAGCCGGTGTTCCTGTTTTCAAACGTCCGACATTTAAGCCTTTTTGCTTTAAATACGGTGTTATATTTGTGCAGGAAATATCATTAACTCGCCCACCAATACTTGTTTGGTGTCCGATAAACATTATACCATTTAAAAATGTTCCTGATGTCAAAACAACCGCTTTGGCTTGTATTTTGGTTCCGTCAGCCAAAACAGCGCCTATTATTTTGTTCTCCTCAAAAAGAAAACCTTCGGCAGCTGCTTCAATTAATGTTAAATTAGGCTGTTCTTTGAGGGCTTCTAACATATATTTTTTATACAATTCTCTGTCTGCCTGAGCTCTCGGCCCTCTGACAGCAGGTCCTTTGGACGCATTAAGCATTCTGAACTGAATGCCGGCTTTATCTATGACACGACCCATCAGCCCGTCCAGAGCATCCACTTCTCTGACAAGATGTCCTTTACCCAATCCACCTATTGCCGGATTGCATGACATTTCTCCGATTGTTTGAATTTTGTGTGTTATCAAAGCCGTTTGGGCTCCTGTTCTGGCTGCTGCAGCAGCTGCTTCACAGCCTGCATGCCCGCCGCCGATAACTATAACGTCAAAAGATGTTTTCATCCTATTTACCTATACAAAAAGATCCGAAAATCTTATCCAAAATTTCATCAACTTCTATTCGTCCGGTAATCTTTCCGATTTCACGGCAAGCCAAACGAATATCTTCAGCAGATAATTCTATTTCTTTATTAAAATTAAAGTTTTGCAAATAGTTAACTGTGTTTTTTAAAGCCTCACGATAGCGCTGCCTTGTGACTAATACTCCCGAACGAGCCTCAAACTTTTCTTTTATTTTTCCGCTTATTGCCTTGAGTATCGTTTCTATTCCTTGATTATACTTTGCCGAAACAAGTAAAAATCCTTTATCTGTTAAGGATTTTTTTTGACTATCAGTCATTTTATCGACCTTGTTCGCAACATATATTTTTTTATTTTTATCAATTTTTTCAAACTCTTGCGGTATGTTTTTTAATCCATCAAACAAACATATCACAATATCCGCCTCTTTAGCTCTTTCATAAGCTAATTCTATCCCTTTTTGCTCTATTGTTTCTGTCGTGTTTCTTAAACCGGCTGTGTCCGTAAAAATCACAGGATAACCATCTATATCCAAATAAATATCTATGGCATCGCGCGTTGTTCCGGCTATATCCGAAACAATAACAGCCTCTCTGTCTGCTATTTTATTTAATAACGATGACTTTCCGGCATTAGGCTCGCCCAAGATAACAACTCTGAACCCGTCTCGCAGTCTTTCGCCGACATTACTTGAAGAAAGATGGGATTCTATTTCTTTTTTGACTTTAAATACAGTGTTTTGTAAGTCATCAATAATATTTGAAGGAAGCTCCTCATCAGGAAAGTCTATATAAGCCTCGAGATGAGCCATTACTTTGAGCAGATTTTCCCGCCAGCTTTCATACAGGTTTTTAAGGCATCCGGACATTTGCCTGAGGGCATATTTTTGCTGCTCGGAGGTTTCGGCATCTATTAAGTCCGCCAGACCTTCGGCCTCGGTTAAATCCATTTTATTATGATAAAAGCTTCTTTTTGAAAATTCTCCTGGTTCAGCTAATCTGTAATTATCTAAAGACGATAAATTTTCCAACACAGAAGAAATAACTGCTTTTGATCCGTGACATTGAATTTCAACAGAATCTTCGCCAGTGAAAGAATAGGGAGCTTTAAAATACAAAACCAATGCTTTGTCCAAACAATCTCCCGACAGGCTTTTTATATCCGTTAAATAGGCATATCGAGGTTTGATTTTTTCAGAATCAATCCCTGTCATTTTTTTTATTGCTTCAAGAGCGTTGTCTCCGGATATTCGGATAACAGCCACACCGGATTTTCCATAAGCGGTCGATAAAGCGTAAATTGTTTGGTTCATTTTTTATTCCTCTTTGGAAAAGAGTTATAAAATCATTCCTAAAATCTTGCAAGACTAAAAAGGCCGATTTTTTGACTCTGGAGAGGGTTTTTAGTCTTTATTAATAAATCTATCATAGAATCTTTAAAAAATCGTTGTGCGGGCTTTAGACAAGTTCACTTTTTTAGGGATTAAAATGAAAAAATTACTTATTTGGGATTTTGACGGGGTTATTGCGGATACCGAAAAATTATGGATTCAAAATCGGATGCTTCTTCTTAATAAAAATTTTGGATTAAATTGGGATATGAATAAAACTTATGCCGTCTTGGGAGGTATGAGTGATAAAACAAAAAAACATGTTTTGGAAAAACTCGGTCTGAAAACAGATGAGCAATTTTGGGAAGAAAACAAAAAACTTGATTTGGAAACAATGCTGAAAGGATTTTCTTTAACAGACGGCGTTGACAACATTTTTAAAGACAAAACTTTTACGCAATGTATTGCAACAGGCGGATTTGCAGATAAAACAGCGGAAAAAATAAAAATAGTAGATATTGAATCATATTTTCCGCCGGAAACCGTTTTTACGGCAGATATGGTTGTTCATGGCAAGCCGGAACCTGACTTATTTTTACTGGCGGCCGAAAAAATGGGATTTTTGCCGCAAGACTGTATTGTCGTCGAGGACTCTGTCGCCGGTTTAACAGCCGCCCAAAAAGCAGGTATGCTGCCTTTGGCCTTTACGGGAAATTCCTTATATGATAATACCGATTATCTTTTGAGAATAAAAGAAATCGGTATTACACATTTGTTTGACTCTATGACAGCGTTGCATCGTTTTTTGAAAAAGCTTGTTTAGAGAAGCAACCCTATCCTGTAAACAATAAAAGCAACAATCCATGCTGTTATACACTGGAGAGCAACAACGCCGACGGCATAAGTTCCTCCCAATTCTTTTTTGACGGTCGCTATTGCCGCTGCGCAAGGGGTATATAACAAAGAAAAGACCAAGAACGCATAAGCACTCAACGGTGTTAACAGGCTCGGAAGCAGGTCTATTTTTCCTTCCAATAAGACGCCCATTGTGCTGACAACGCTTTCCTTTGCCGCAAAACCACTCAAGAACGCTGTGGACAAGCGCCAATCATTAATTCCAAGAGGCTTGAATATCGGGGTTAATAAACTTCCTATGGCGCTTAAGATACTTTCAGCAGAATTATTTACAATATTTAAACGGCTGTCAAAATTACTTAAAAACCAGATAATAACCGTTGCAACAAAAATAATTGTAAAGGCTTTTGTTATAAAATATTTGGCCTTATAGTAAATCAGATGCCATACATTTTTTAATCCGGGAAGTCTGTAATTTGGAAGCTCCATCACAAAAGGAACTGCTTCGCCTTTGAAAAGAGTTATTTTCAATAAATAGGCCAGAATAAGTCCGACAATTATTCCTAAAAGATACAGGCTTATAATAACTTCGGTCTGATGTCTGCTAAAAAAAGCCGCCGTCATTAAAACATAAATCGGAAGTTTTGCCGAACAGCTCATAAAAGGGGTTAAAAGGATGGTCAGTTTTCTGTCTCTTTCCGAGGGCAGAGTTCTGGCAGACATAATCGCCGGAACAGAACAACCGAATCCGATAAGCATCGGCACAAAACTGCGCCCCGAAAGACCGACTTTTCTTAATAATTTATCCATCACAAAAGCCACACGCGCCATATATCCACTATCTTCAAGCATTGATAAAAAGAAGAATAAGATGATAATTACAGGCAAAAAGCTTAACACGCTCCCGACACCGGCAAAAACACCTTCTATAATAAAGGAATTGACTATCGGGTTCATTCCATACGAATCCAATCCTTTTGCCATTATGTTTGATAAAAATGAAATCATTTCTTCTATTTTATCTGAACAATATGTTCCGAGAGGGCCGAAAGACAGATAAAAAATCAAAATCATTAATAACATAAAAACAGGAATTGCCGTCCATTTGCCCGTCAAAACTTTATCTAATTTTTCGCTGCGCTTTCTTTCTTTGGTCTGTTCTGGTTTGACAACGCATTTATTACAGACGTCTTCAATGAATGAAAAACGCATATCTGCAACGGCAGCTTCTTTATCCAGATTTCTTTCTTGCTCCATTTGACTGATAATTTGTTCCAATAATTCTTTTTTATCATCAGTTAATTTCAGATTCTCCAAAATAGGAGTATCTCCTTCCGTCAATTTTGACGCGGCAAATCGGGTTGGTATTCTTTGGTTTTTGGCATTGTTTTCTATTAAATGAGCTATTGAGTGAATACACCTGTGAACAGAGCCTTCATCTTTTCCGCCACACAGGCAAAAATCGACTTTATCAGGGATTTCTCGACATCTAGCAACATTAACCGCA
>SAMEA104315432__coassemble_748_pt1 | contig 14539 bp, 5 predicted proteins | sample SAMEA104315432__metabat2_high_PE_015 | metagenome-assembled genome bin SAMEA104315432 (sample SAMEA104315432) | gut metagenome | biome: Monkey gut; feature: monkey-associated habitat; material: faeces | place: China | collected 2013 | reverse complement strand
GAGCCCGGCGTTAATTCCGTGATGACAATTACCGGCGTCAGCATGATTGGCGGCAGCGGCGAAAACGTCGCGATGGTCATTGCCATCTTGGACACCTGGGGCAACCGCGGCAGCGATTTGTATTCCACAAAGGTAATGAACAGGCTGCGTGCCAAGATTGCGGAGTTTTCGGATGCCGATGTCCAGTTCTTTGAGCCGCCCGCCATTATGGGCTTGGGTATGTCTGGCGGTATGGATTTCAGGCTCCAGTCCTTGGATACGGACGATCCTCAAGCGATAGAAACGGCGTTGATGGCTATGTTGGGCAAGATGAACACCACGCCTGAAATCTCTTATGCCTACACGACCTACACGGCCAAAACGCCTAATATTTATGTCGACATCGACCGTGTCAAGGCCGAAAGCCTGAAAGTTGCTGTCGGAAGTATCTTCTCGACCCTGCAATATTATTTGGGGTCGGCCTACATCAATGACGTTAACTTCGGCACGCAGGTCAACAAGGTTATGGTTCAGGCGGATTGGAAAAACCGCAAAGACGTTGAGTCGATTAAGGACTTGCATGTCCAAAGCCAAACCGGCGAGATGGTTCCGCTGGGCAGCGTTGTCAAGTTGAGCAAAGTCTTGTCTCCACGCGTTGTGTCTCGTTACAACCAATACCCCTCTGCGGCAATTACGGCGGTTCAAAATCCGGCCGTGAGCACGGGCGAGGCGATGGCCGCGGTTGAAAAACTGGCTCAAACCATGCCCGATGGATTTGGCTATGAGTGGTCGGGTATGAGCTTTCAGGAAAAATCGTCCCAAGGCCAAATCGGCTACCTGATTGCTTTGGCGGTTTTGTTCGGCTATCTGTTCCTTGTTGCGCAGTATGAAAGCTGGATTACGCCGCTTCCGGTTCTGACCTCGGTTGCCGTGGCGATGCTCGGAGCTTTGATAGGCCTGTTCATTACGGGCTTGCCATTGAGCATTTACGCGCAGTTGGGCTTGATTTTGCTGGTCGGTTTGGCGAGTAAAAACGCGATTCTGGTTGTCGAATTCGCCCGTGAGGAGCACGAAAAGAACGGCGCCTCTCTGGTCAAGGCGGCGATGGTCGGCACGAAGGAACGTTTCCGCGCGGTTCTGATGACGGCCTTTACCTTCATCTTGGGCGTGTTCCCGATGATTGTGGCCACAGGCGCGGGCGCAGCCAGCCGTATTGCGATCGGCGTTCCGGTATTTTACGGAATGTTGCTCGGCACGGCGCTGGGATTGCTTGTTATTCCGCTGTTGTATGTGCTGTTTGAGACAATGTATGAAAAAATCTCCGGCAAAAAACAAAAAGCCGATAACTAAAAACAGCCAAAACGAAACCCCGTTTCTTTGAAAACAAAGAAGCGGGGTTTTTGATTAGAGGCTTTTCCATGCTGTTAACAGATGGTAATACATCGTTGGAATATTCTCCAGCGAGAAACATTCTCCGTTAGCGGTGTGGAGGTAGACTTTCTTGACGATCTGCTTTCTGTCGCCTTTCGGACGAAGAAAGACAATGACGATTCGAGTGCCCTCGGTCTGAGCGATAAACACTTTCTTGACCAGAGTGTGCACCGATTCGAAAGGAACAGTCTCAAAATAGCGCAGCGTTCTGAGCAAATTTCCCCCGATAAGGCATCTCGTTGTGATGGACACATGCGTCAGGCAAGGCTTTTCCGTCTTATAAGCCCTGCTTTTGTAGTGTTCCTCATAGATATTCAGTTTTCTGAAATATCTGTCCTTGGAGTAATAAGCCGAGTAAATTTTCCCGTCATGTTTGCACATTTTGGAATAAACATACCCGTCTTCTGTCTTCATTGTGTGAATGTTGTGCGTATAGAGCAGCGACAAACCATTCACGATAACCGATTCATCTTTCTTAAAGACGAGCGGTCGTCCGATTAAGTTTCTCAGTCCCATATAATAAGAATTTAATAATTATTTGTGATGTCCTTGATTATACATTAAAGATTCCGAGGCGCAAGCATTTTTTTGTCAAAAATAAAACTTTTATTTTGAAATATCTTGAAATATCTAAAGGAAAAGCCATTTTGTCCATTTTAGCAAAAAAGCATTGCAAAACCGGAAAATCCTGTTGCAAAACAAGATATTTGTGATTATAATAAAAGAAAATGCATTTTTATAATATAGGATACGTGTCTCAAAATGTTTCGCACCGAAAATATCAGAAAATTACTCATCTTATTGGTCGCGGCGGGTTGTTTGGCGACCTCTGCGTGGGCGAAAGTAACCCCGATTACGGAAACATCTCAAGGAGTCAGCGGCGCGAGCCGTCTGGTCAAGGCCCTCTCATCAAGTGTTTCAGGATTTTTAGGGGCTCCGTTTTTGGCGCCGCGGGTAAATCCGACTAATGATACGGGAAATACCCCAAGAAATGCTACGGAATGTTCGCAGCTCTTCGGATCAAATGATGTGACAAACTTTGGAACTCCTGATGACACGTCTTGTCCGGCTGGTGTTGGTAAAAGTTCATGCGTGATTACGACAACAACAGATGGAAATATAACGACCATATCAAAAGGCTATTGTGAAATTCCCGCAAAAGATGATCACACACTTTGTGTGTCTTCCGGCGGACTTCTCTATTCGTTCGGAAGCTCCTGCACAGACGGAAAAATTGCACCATGTCAGCTTTATTTGATAGGTGGCGAGAGTGTAAGTATGGCATTTTTTTGCTACAATAATTCCACAAGCAGTAATGTTCAGACCTGTGCAAGTGTTATTGCAAGAAAAGAAGGCTATACCGAAAGGTCTATGTCAGAGGAATATATCTATCCCGACGCAACCTATGCCTGCCGGAACGGGACAAATGAATTACGTTTTGTCGGAAAGGGGTGTTTCGGAAAGACAAATTCCGAATGTCAGACTGAATATAATGCTATAATGGATACAACCGCCGCTACCTGTGTAAAAAACGGCAATACTTACGGTGCTTGTGTTTGCGGCAGCGGTTATACGACATTGGCGGAATTTTGCACCGCCCATCCGAGCTATACAAACTGCACAACAGAATATCATCCCACCGGCACAGCCTGCACGGTAGAGGTCGACAATCCGAAGTATCAGGAATTTTATAAAGACTGCGAAAAAGTTAAAGAAGAGCATGCCGGAAAGAAAGTCACGATTATAGACCTGAATAAATATTGTAGTGCTGGCGACACGATGGACTATTGCGCTCAGCAGCAGGCAGATGGCAATACCTGGGACAAAAAGAAAGCCTGTTATAACGATAATATGTGCAATGTCAGTGAAGACGGCGGAGAAGATTTTATTCCCAAATGTGATGAACTGGGCAAAAATTATACCTGTTTCAAAGACGGCTTAAGCATTGAGCAGACAGCCTCGCCCGTCAGCGCCGGATTAACTGAAGTTGAGCGTTGCGCCGATGCGGATTGTAAGGAAGTTCCCGCCGAAGACAGAGGCTATCTGATGGATTCAGATCAATGGATTTCCTCAAACAGCGATTCTTTAATGAACAGTCTGAACGGTGTTGAGGCAAAATTCAGCTATTGTTACGCCAATGACGACACCGCCGAAAGCTCCCGAAACAATGTCTACCGTTCCGAAAGCTCCGATTGTGAATCCATGGGCGTCGACACCTCTGTCAATCCGCTGAACGGCCAGTCAAAAATAGATCAAAGCGGCGGCTGCAGCGGAAGTGATGAGTTCTTTATTCCGTGCGCAATTTCAGGAAAAGCCACCTCGTCAAACGTCAGCAATATCTGTGTCAAAAAGCTTGATGCCCAGCCGGATAATTATCCGACCTGTGGCGAAGAAGGCTTTACCTACACCTATGCGACCGAGGCCGAGGCCGAGGCCGCCTACCCGGGAGACCTGATTGATCGTTGTTATGAAAGATGCGTCGGGGCAACGGGCTATTGCATGAGTTACGGACCTTTCGAAAAATGTGAGGATTTGGGCGGACAGTTCGATTCAAGCCTCAAAACAGCTTCCGAGTGCGTCAACAAATGGGCTGACGGCGAAATTGTTTGGTGCACCGAGGACGGCACAACTCCCGTCAAAGGATGCCACAAAGGCGGTTGTTCTCTCAGATACAAGACGCTTGCCGAATGGTGCGCCGAAGAGCACCCCGATGAGGCGGATTGCGAAAATAAATACATCGGAAATTATGACACCTATTGCGATAGGGAAGAACCGACAGAAAAATTTGAGGAATTTGTTGAAAAATGCCCCGATGACTCAACTCAAGAAATTCAGGAAGACGGAACATCGGCGTGTAAGATTCAAAGCACAGATACTCCGAACATAACGGGATACTGCTACAAAAACGCTTCCAAAACGACAACAAAATATGCCATTTGCAGCTGCCCGACCAATTATAAAGAGCAATGCGAAGACGGTTCGACCGGATCAGGGGAAAAATGCACTTGGGACGGTGTGGACAAATACGCCGGTTGCACGGTCTCCTGCGATTCGAAATCGGTTATTCAAAAATCCGATACGCAGGACGGGTGCGAAGTTGCCGGAACAAGCACGTGGAAAAATGAAATGTGCACGGATCCGGTAACAAAAGAAGAAAAATTTGTTTGCCGCTGCTCGGCCGATTATCAGACTTTGGCCGAATATTGCGCGGACAAAACCGGAACCGAACAAGAATCCTGTCTGCAAAAACAGCCCAAAGGCGACCCGTGCGAATTGGATGTAGATTCGGACGGTAATGTCATTAAAAAATACAAAGAATTTGCCGATGAATGTCCGAGCAACGTCACATTGGTTGATGCCGAAACGGCCTGCACGGCGTTAAACGGCGAAACCTCTGGAACATGTATCGACACAGACGGCACAGAAAAAATGGTCTGCCGCTGCGCAAGCGATTACAAAACTCTGGCGGCTTATTGTATCGAAAAAGGAACAGCCGCTGAGGAATGTGCCTCAACTTGGAAAGGCCTGCCGCCAATCTGCTTGGCTGATTTGGACGGGGCTGGTGTTCAACTCGAAAAATACAAAGAGTTTGATACCAAATGTCCGACAGACGCCGCGTTGCTGGATGACGAAGCGTCCTGCACGGCAAAAGGCGGTATTGCGGATTACAAATGCCGCGCCGATGACGGAACGCAAAAGGTTGTTTGTTCATGTCCTGCTGGATATGTGACAGATGCCGAGTGCAAAGCGTCCAACGGCTCGGATTATGAAGGCGCCGGACAAAAATGCTCGCTCTATGGCGACACGGCCGACACCTTGAAATATCAGGAATGTCTGGTAACCTGTTCTTCCATTTTGACCTCTCAAAACGTTGCCGATGACGGCTATGCTTATTCTTATATTGGTGCGGACAGCGCTGCTCAGTGCGAAACGGCATTGGGCGACGGGGCAACTTTCGGCGCCAACAGGATTAAAGGCTCCAACACGGCTTGCTCAGATGAGAATGCCGCAATGTATCCATGCTTCTGCGGTGCCGATATGGAAACTTGCGAAGAAGATGATAATAAGACGCCGAAAGCCTCTTCAAAATCCTGCTCTTTGGGCAGCGGATTACCGACATTTTATAAAAATACCTCGGGCGAGGCCTGCGACTATACAATTTGTCCGGCCGAAGAAGAAGGCCCCTCGGTTACCTTTATCGGAAACAAGGCCTCAACAGAACCTTACGGCAATGTCGACATTACAAAATGCCGCCGGAATAACGAGGCCGTCCAGCAAATCAGCTGCGACACCTCTGTTTATAAAGTAACCTGCACATATCCCTATGTAGATGATGACAGTTTTTCGGATTTCTGCCGCTATGAAGACGATGCCTCAAAGGTGATGTCGACCACATCTCCCAAGCATTTCCGCCGGATTGATGATTGCAACATGGGCAATTTGACCAGATGCGGCGAAAGCCTGTCGTCGGGAACAATCGGAACAATTCTTGGCGTCGCGGATTCCGTAGAAGCCTGTAAATCGACTTACGGCCCTGGAAGCTTAGGCGAACTCTGCGAATACGGGCCTGATAAAAAATACAGACGCGCCTACAACTGCTACTATGTCGGCACCTATCTCTATAATACCCGCAACTGCGCCGTCCGCCACGATTTGACTGGCCCATGGGTTAAGATTAACGGCGTCAAACATTGGGATAAATGTATTTGCGCGGCCGCTTACAAATATCACAAATACAACTGCGGCGGAACTTACGGCGGCAACCCGTGCCAACAAAAAATTTATGAATATGACGGTGCCAAAGTCTTCTTTGACGAGACAATCCCCGATGATGTCCAGATTGTCAACCTCTATCCGTATTGCACCTGCACGCCCGAATTCAATCAGGTATGCGATGAAGACGGAAGCGGCCGCTACAAAGGCGTTGGAACAGAATGCAACGGCAAATACAAATCCTGCGAATGTGTGCCGGATGAAATTCCTCTGAACTGGGCGGACAATTACTATGGCTGCCCCAACGGCAAAAGGCCGACCGGCGTTTGGAAAAACAACGGCTGCGGGCGGAAGTATTACCAATGCTCGGTCAACGAATGCACTTGGGAATATACAGAGCAATGTCCGTCTCCGTTAATCGGCGTGGGTGAGCCTTGTCAAGATAATCAGGGGAATGTCGGCGGCTACAAATCCTGCCGTTGTCCGGCGGATTATAACCAGACCTGCACCGGCGGAAAAGTCGGCGTCGGCGAGCCATGCAGTCTTAAGGGTGTGTTGTATTACAAATCTTGCAGCGATCCGCAAACCTGCGTCGCCGGCGAGACAGAAACCTGCACCGATGAATTACTGGTCGGGGTTGATGCCTGTGTCAGAGATGAAGTCACTTATTATAAAAAGTGCATCTGCGCACAAGGATATGACAAAGTTTGCTCCGATGGCGAGGTCGGCGTTGGCAAATTCTGCAAATTGAACGGCGTCAAATACTATAAAGAGTGTTCAAAACCGTCCAAAGACGAATGCACCGCAGGACATGTCGCCTCTTGTGACTATAATCAGGAAAGTTATTCGCCATGCACAACGGTTGACGATAACGGAAATCCGGTTATCAAATATTTGTGCCGCTGCCCGAGCAACTATATGACCTGCACCAACGATGGCGAAATTCCGGCCGATGGAGCGACAACCTGCGTTCAAAAAGCCTCGGATGGATCTTCCAAAACATTTTACAGCAATTGCGCCAAGGCCGAGATTGACGCCTGCACGGACAGACAGCTCCAAACTTATACCTATTGCACGGATTCCCAAATCGGCGATGGCGGAAGTTGCTATGATGCGGACGGAAAAATCAAATACGCCGAATGCCGCGAGACAAACAGCTGCGTAACAAACGGATTCAAATATTCTTGTCAGGAGCATGATCCGTCATGGTTGGGCGAGGCCTGCATTGATGCCGGCGGCAACAGATTATACAAAGAATGTCCGTGTCCGTCGAACTTTGTCAGCTGCAGCAACTCAAACGCAACGCGCGGCGCACGGTGCACCGCCGTCAGTCAGGACGGAACCGTCAGTGCACCGGTTTATGCTTCTTGTTCGTGTGATGAGAGTATCTATAAATACACCTGCAATCCGGAAGGCAGCAACCTCGGAATTACAGCGCCCGATGACTCAAACTACTGCGCGATTGAAACAACATCGACTTCCGACGGCGTTACAACCATAACGGAAAGCCGCTATTACAGAACATGTGCTTGTGGTGAAGACTACAAATACACCTGCACCGGAAACGGCCAGTATGCCACAGCTACGGATAAGGCCGACTACTGCAAGTTAGGCGATGCAACCTACTATAAAAACTGCGGTTGCCAGAGCACCTATGCTTACACGGCCGAAAACTGCGCCGATGAAACCTTGTTCGGAACAGGAGCTGAGCCTGATGCGTCATCGTCATGCACTGTTAACGGAACTTATGGCGATTGGTTTGATGGAACAGTCTTGTATAAACAATGCAAATGCAAAGATGGGTATAACAAGTGTGGCGAGCTTGACCTCCTCAAAGGAAGCGGCAAGACGGATTACTGCCTGTTAAATAACCAAAAATATGCGCCTGACTGCATGGGATTGGATAAATGCCCGAGTGGAACAAAGATGAATCCGGATACCTATGAGTGCATTGCCTGCTCAATTTCAAACTGCTCTTATTGTAAAGAGGCTGGGGTTTGCTCGGAATGTAATGCAAGCTTTGCGTTGAATGAAACAACCGGCCAGTGCGAACGCGTTTGTCAGGTTGATAACTGCAAAGTCTGCTCATCAGATGGAAAGAGCTGCACCACTTGCGCCGACGGCTACACGGATTCAGGCTCAACCTGTGTCAAGTGCAATATTGAAAACTGTCAGGCTTGCATCAAAGACAATTTCTGTCAGGTCTGCAAGAGCGGATATCAGGTTAACAGCTCAACCGGCGTCTGCGATGTCTTGTGCGAGATTGCCGATTGTGCCAAGTGTTCTTCAGACGGAAAGACCTGCCTGCAGTGTAGCAAAGGAACGTGGCATCCTCTAAACAATGCCTGCATGGAAGATCCTGAAGAGGAAAAATGCACAGATTATCCGAACAGCGCTTGTCTGGACTTTAACCAGAATGAGTGCAGTCAATACTGCACCTGCGAAGCGTGTCCCGATATGAGCAACAGATTTGCCAAATGGAAAGGAGGATGCAAAAACGATGCTGTCCGTTCCAAGACAGAAAGCGGTTCAGACGGCAACACCTGCGTCATCTGTGATCCGGAAACCTGCGAATATTGTGGGGATAACGGCATGTGCCTGAAGTGTGTCAACGAAAAATGGACAAAGGCCAAAGGAAAATGCACCGAACCTGCAACAGATCCTTGCGCGGATTATACACAGGACAAATGCTATGATAAGGCGGGTAATGTCTGCACCAATTGCGATTGTCCGACCTGCAACTCAAAATACAAAGAATGGGACGGCACTTGCAAAAACGGAACAGTCGTCAATATTGAAGGCGAGAATTTGTCTGGAAATACCGTTGCCGCGGGACAAACCTGCGTCAAATGCGGCATTACCTATTGTCTGGGCTGCGCAGTCGACGGTATTTGCGCCAAATGCGGTCTGGTCAACGGTGTTCAATATGAACTGACGCCGAGCGGTGCTTTCTGTGTTCAGCCGATAGCCGGATGCACAAAGTATCTGGATCAGGCTGTTAGTGGATGTCAAGAGTGTGCCGAAGATTATAATTTGGCTGCCTCAAGCTGTGTTTCAACCTGCTTGGTTGTCTGTGACGGCGGCGAAGGAGCTCTTTGCCAGCCGTGCTCTCATACGCCCACACAGTTTAAGCCATGGGATAAAAAAACCTGCAAGGAAGGCTATAATTTGACAGACGGTGCCTGCGTGGCCAACAGCTAGGCAGACCAGAGCCGAAACCAAACAGCAAAAATAAAGAGCGCTTTCTTTTAGGAAGCGCTCTTAAAAAATGTTCAAATTTGTTAGAAATGATATCTGACGCCGGCGTTAATCTCCGTAACCGATTTCATAAATTCGCCGTTAATCGGAATCCAGCGCCCCATAATGCGCAAGGTCAAATGTTTACTAAGCCAAAATTGAAAGCCCCCGCCGATACGGTAAGTCCATTTAGAATCTTCAAAATTCTTTCCTTCGGAACGAAGCGTCGTGTGCGTGGTATCTTCATAGGCCACAACCTTAATTTTAGCCTGCGCGTCATACTTCCCCACGCCGATAGCCGCCAAAAACTCAATATAATCATTAATCGGAAAATACCCAATAACGTCCAACCCATAGGCCTTGTAAGAAACTTCATACTCACCGCGGGCAAATTCAGGAAAATGCGTGTAACTTTCAGTATAGGCAATATGTTTTTGATTAAACGATGCCGTGTAAAAAGCCTCCATTCCGATATGTCGCAAAGGCCTGAACCCAAAATTGAATGAAACCGAATTAAATTGTTTGTCAAAAGATTTTGTATCGGCAACATAGTCTTCTCCGCCAAACAAAGACGACGGAACAACAAAATCCGTCGATTTATATTGACCATAGCCCAAAACATAATCCGCACCAACGGAAAAAGCGCCGATATCGCGTTGTTTGCGCGGAGAAACCTGATGTGGGGCATAATAATTGCCCTGAGTTCCCGTTTGAGCAGGTTGACAGTTATAGCAGTGTCCTGTCGGATTGTTTGTCGCCCGATAGCGCGGCCCTTGATAGGTCTGAGTCGGTGCGACCTGTTGAGCCGCTTGCCCCTGATATGCGGGCATCGGTGCATAAGCCGGCTGATAAACCCGTTGATAGGCTTGCGGTCTTGAGGTGGAAGAATTGTCATAATATCCCGGATCATAATAATGAACCGGAGCGGCCGCCGCAACCAACGGCAGAGCCGAACCCAACATCAAAGCAGAAACAAAAGACTTCTTCATATTATGTTCCTTCTACCCCTTAAAACAAAAATCTGACGCCGACAGACCATTCCTGCATATTTTTGATGGTGCTGGTCTTAACCTTAATAAACCGATACACACTCCTGAGCACAAGACCGCGTGCAATATTAAACTGAAATCCGCCGCCCACGCGCCACGCCAGTTTATGTTCGTCAAAATCCGTTCCAAATGTATCAACAATTTCGGTGGTTGAGGTCATTGTTTCCAAATGTCTGACCTCAAAATCGGCCGAGTTGTCAAACATATACTGTCCGAGTCCGACAAAAGCCAAAAAGTCAAAATAGTCCGTCACGGGTAAATAGCCTATAAGATCGACACCGAAAGCCTGATAAGACGAGGTGTATGTTCCGATAATATGGTAATCAGTTGCGCCCAGAACTTTGTTATCAAATTGAGTATTCGTATTTTTGCTGTAGGTGCGGTTATAAAAAGCCTCCATCCCAAAATTCGGATTAGGTCTTGTTCCGATAACAATGCCAATGTTGTTATTACTGTTAATCATTGTGTCGGACGGTGTCTCAAGTCCGGCAACGGGCGCAAAAGGCAAATGATCAAATCGAACGGGCTGGTTTGTATTTTCAAGATGAGATTTGTTGAAGTCCACCCCGACATAATATTTGAAGTGCGAAGCCCTGTCAAAAGCCTTCTGAGCGGTATTTTGCACCTTGCGCATATCTTTTTCAAAGGTCCGCTTATAACCGCTATACAATGAATCGCACGGACACATAACAGTCTTGCCCAAAACGACTGAGCCGTTGGCATCATAGGTTTCATCCGTATCACACGGACACCATTGAATATTATACAAATCGCCATAAGCCACAGCCAAAGCCGACTGCGCCCAAACAGACAAAACCGCGGCCAAAGCCGCCAAAGAAAGCTTTTTCATTCTTGATCCCTTTTTTGCTCTCGGTGTTTTCTTGGCTCTAGGTTAAAATATACGGGACAAAACGACAAGAAAGAGTTGGAATTATGCACAAGATTTAGTGCTGCGAGAATATGTTTCAAAAATGTTAAATTATGCTTGTGTGACAAAATTTTGACAAACTTTAATTGATATTTAATCATTTTTTTGATATACTAATAACATATAATATATCTTTCGGGAGAAAAACAATGGATCTGCAACCTCAAAAAGCAAGTTTTTTCAGAAAAGAAATGCGTGAAAGCGGTGTGAATCTAAGCACACTTTTAAGTGAGATTCAAAAAGCTAGAACTTTTTATGAAAAGTCAGGAAATAATACGCAAACGGAAGAATTAAGCCTCCTTGAAAATGAGATTTTGAGCCAACACCCCGAGCTTAATCAGCAGCAGCCCGAACAAACCGCACCGGCCGATGCCGCGCCTGATGCCCCCGAGGGCAGCGACAGCGGCAATGCCCAAGAGCAGTTGAACGTGGCTGAAGATGTGTTAAACAATCCTGCCGCCGAAAAATCAATTGATGAAACAGAAGCCGATATCGAAACCGAAGAAAAAGCCGAAGAAGAAAGAGTAGAACAAGAGCGTGCCGAACCCGAAAAAGAAGAAACAAACGAAACGCCCGAAGAACACAAAAACAAAGAAGAACGCCGGCGTGAGGCTTTGTCAAAATTTAATAACGGCGAGGAAATGACCGGCGAAGAAACCGGTCTGGTAATTGACTTTTTGGCTTCGGATCGCGTATCTGATGAAAAAGTCGCTCAAAACGTGGAAAAAATCGCAAGCCTGCTTGAAAATCGGATAAAAGAAAGCGGTATGTCTTTGGAGCAATCCACCGCCGAAGGGATTGCGTTGGTTGATAGGTTGACAAATACCATGGCGCCCACAGGATCGGCGCCTATGAGCGGGCAAGAGCCGAATGACTATGGGTTTGAGGCGGCCGAGGCAGATTATCGCAAGCAGAATCTCAAAGCCATTCAAAATAACAAAGATGTGCAAAAATTGGCCGAATTTGAAACCCTGTTGGCCAAAGGCACAAAGGAAGAAAAAAAGGCCAAGCTTGAGAGCCTGCAAGGCGGGGCCAAATCAGCCGTCGAGCTTAAAACCGAGGTGGACAAGGCTCTTCACAGCGCCGACCCCGAGCAGATGGATGCTCTGATTGCCAAGCTTGACGGGCAGCGCAAAAACAAAGACGGAAAAGTTGTGTCGGAAGATATGAATTTCTTGTATGAAAACGCCAAAAAATTCAAAGAAAGCTTTGTGACGGAACACGACAATACTAAATTTCTCGAAGAGCAAAAATCAGCGCGGGAAACCAAGGAAAAAGCTTATGACGCGATGTTTTCTCGTCTGGATAAAATGGAAAATGCCTCCGGCATGAAGCAGGGATTTAAGCAAAAAATCCAGAACAAAGTCATGGAAATCCGACTCAAATTGGATATGAAATTGAAAAATCCTGAAAAAGCTGCCAAACAAATGGAAAAAAGCATGGCTTTGTGGACAAAAGACGCCGAAACCCCATGGCGTGTTTCCACAGCGCCCAAAAAAGTCGGCTATATGCTTCAAGAAGGATGGAAAATTGTGACCAGACGCCATCCGACAGCTTTGGCGCGCCGCTTGGCTCGTAGTCAAAATATAACGGAGAATAAAGACGCCATGGCCAAAGTCAGTGCCTCAATCAGTGTGCTGAACGGCCGCTTAAACGGGGCTGAAATTTTAACCAAAAGTCAAGAGCGTGGATTTAGGCATCTGGTGAATATCCAAAGTCGAATAAAGGAAAAATACGAGGCCAAAAACACAAAATATGAAGACAAACTATCCAAGCGCATGAAAAAAATTGAGGGCAAAAAGATTGAATCTAAGCCGAGCAAAAAAATGGATGCGTTTCTTGATCGTATTGAAAAAGCTTCAAGCAACAAAATAGAGCAGTATAAAGAAAATCTTGAACACAATCCGCTGTATAAAATCATTCAAAAACTGCCTGAAGAAAAGCGCAAAAATCTTTTGGATGCAAATTTCAATCCGGAAAAGCATTTCGGGAAAGAAAAAATGATAGAAGCGTTGCTTGCGGCAAAAGGCTATTCAGCAGAAAAAATAGAAGAGATAAAATCTGAGATTTTGCCGAAAAAAACGGAGAAAAAAACCGAGCAAAAACAAACGCCGGCGCCGGAACAACAAGAGCAAAAAAAGCCCGAGCAGGAACAGGTTAAAGAGCCCGAGACAAAAGAGGCTGACAAAAAGTCTGAAAAAGAACCGATAATCATCGGAAGAGAGAACTATCAGATGGGATCATATCTCAATAAGTATCTGAGGGACAAGGATCCGGAAATGAAAGAAAGTTATGCATCGGCAAGAGTTTGCGCTGATGATGAGATCAAAAATGTGAATTTGATAACAAAAACGAAAGATGGCAAGGATCGCGAGCCGACCAAAGAAGAAATCAAAGCCTTTGTCGGACACCTCAGAGGAAACGGCATTGATAATATCTCAATTGACGGCAACTGGTCGACCGAAACCAAAAAAGCCTTGTTGGATGCCTGCGGAGACAAGATCCAAGTTACCAACCGCGAGGAAATAGAACAGGCTTATCAGGCGGAGCAAGCCGCCAAACAGACGCAAACAAACGAGGAAACAAAGGCGCCTGAACCCAAGACGGAAACAAAGGAAGACACAGCCAAACCGGCCGAACCCAAGACAGAAACAAAAGAAGACACAGCCAAACCGGCTGAACCTAAAACCGAGACCAAAGAAACGCCTCAGCCGGTTGTTGAGCCAAAAACTGAAACCAAAGCAGCGGAAGGGAAGGCAGTCTATCCGTTGCCGAAAGATTTGTCATCTAAAGATAAGGCCATTCAAAAAGCAATTGATATGGTTAAGAGCGGCCAATATAAAACGGCTGAAGATATGAAAGCAGATAAAGAGAATTTCGGAAAACTTCCGGAATACGCCAAAAAAGTTGCCAACAGGCTTTATGCGGTAGCAAACAATGGAACTGAATGGGATACACAGGCCAAGCAGGATAAAAAAGCCAAATCAGTTGTTAAACAGGCTGAACGTTTGGTCGTATCTGCCAAACGCGGCGTGGTTGAAGAAAAGAGCACCAAAGCCAAAAAAGGTAAAGAGCGGGTTGCGGTAAAGGGCAATACAATCGACCTGACATCCAAATTTGTTCAAAATGTCAGAAATAAAAGACAGGCGGGCGCCTAAAAGCCACGTTTTCACTGGTCAAAAATCCCCGAATGTCTTTCGGG
>SAMEA104315432__coassemble_729_pt1 | contig 14904 bp, 16 predicted proteins | sample SAMEA104315432__metabat2_high_PE_015 | metagenome-assembled genome bin SAMEA104315432 (sample SAMEA104315432) | gut metagenome | biome: Monkey gut; feature: monkey-associated habitat; material: faeces | place: China | collected 2013 | reverse complement strand
GGGAAGTTCAGCCCGTCCGCAAGGTTGAAAAAGTCGAATATGTCAAGGTGCCGGTTGAAAACGATAATGTTGTGATGTCGTCTGAATCTGTGTCGGTTGCCGCGCCCGTTGAAGAAACTGAGATTGAGGTGGTTAAGGCTGCGCCGGAAGCGGCCGTTGTTGCGGCACCTGCAGAAGCCGAAAAAGGCTATGTGCTGCCCAAACGAGCCGATAGATATGAAGCAGCGTCTTATACATTGTCTCCCGAAGTTTACGCTATTGTAGCCACCCGCACGGTCAATAAAATGCTTGAAGAAGCTCCCGCTTTGTTTGCCAAAAACAAAGATGCCAAAGTGTTTATCGAACCGACAACACAAGTTGACAGATTATTACCCGACGGCCCCGATGCCGCAGGTAAGGCCGCCAGAGAAATTTTGGTCGGATCGCAGATGTTTAATATCGTCGATGATAAAGACAGCGCGGATTTTATTTTGACAAGCGCAGTCAATAATGTAAACACGCCGGAAGTTCCCGTCATCATTTACAGAATGGAATTGATGGATAAAGACGGTAATCAGGTAGGGTATTGGAAAGATTCCATCCGTCAGGTTCAAAACGATGACAAAAGCTGGTGGTAGTTCCAGATGAGAGTTCTCGGGTATATAGCAGCGGTGTTGAGTATTCCGGTTTCGGCTTTTGCGCAAATCGGCGACAGCTCTGACGAGATAGATGTTTTTGCTTCCGTCTGCGAAAGAATGATAAATGGCGAAAGCAAAGCTTCAGCCCGAGTCAGAGCGGCGGACAAAGCCTCATTCAAAGCCGTTGAAGAAATACCCGAGCTCAATGACTATCGCCAAAAGATGGACACCCATAACTTTAATCTGAAAGTCTACCGCCTTGTCGATAATTATCTTGAAGATGTGCGTCTGACGACCGTCAGTCAGGATCAGCAGCAAGTCTGCATAGAAGTAAATGCTTATTTGTCACAAGCATCCATTGCCGAAGTATTTAATGAACCAGAATCATTGGAGGTTGAGGCCGAAGTAGCAGATGATGTTAATATTACTGTTCCGCCCAAACCCGAAATAGTGATTAATCAGGAAATAGCCTATGAGGATGAACCTGTTGCCGCTTTTGAGGAGGAACAACCGGTAAATCAAATTCCGGAAACTGTTGTTTTTATTGATAAGACAGAGTTTTATAATGGGACGTCAACGGATGGTTTCTTTGCTTATATTGAACAAAAGCTGAAAGAAAAAGACGGAATTAAAGCGGCTGCATCTATGAATAATCCCGACTATGTTCTAAAGGCAAAAGTGCTTAAAGCAAAGGTTGATGCAATAAATTCTCAAACGGGGCGTTTGCAGGTTGTTGTCGCGTTAGAGCTCACAAATACGGAAACATCTGAAAAAGTAACCGAACACCAAAACAGATTTATTCTATTTAATAATGCCGATGATGCTCAGAAGACCGCTGCTGATTTGACAAAAAAATTGTTAGGTGAGGGCATAGCAAAACTTTTGCCAAAAATCAAAACATCCGAAAGAGATAAAAGCGATTCAATGATTACACCGAATTAGGTTATCTGCCCATCCAAACATCATGAAGTTTGATATTTAGGATTTTGAAATAAAAATCTCTGAAAGGCGGTTTTTGAACACTCAAAAAATAGCCATTGATTTTTTCCGTAATTTGAGAAGTGAGAGCTTTATTTTGCTCTGTTTCGGCATTGGTATAAAAAACAAGTTCTAATCCGTCCGGATACATAACATATTCGACAGCACACATCAAATTTTTGAGATTGTCCCGCAAAATGGACATGATTACTTGAAAGTCTTTTGTCGAGGAATTGAAAGCATGGGCTTGGGCAAAATCAAATAAAACTCTTTCTTGTTCATACATATTCGGATAATCGCCGATTTGAACCAAAAGAGAGATTTTACCAGTCAAAAGAGCATATTTAACCATAACCATATAAAAGATATCAAGGTTGGGACCGATGTTGGACAAACGATCACTCAAAAGAATTTCTGCTCTGGAAATTTCTCCGATGTTCAGCAGACAGTCCGCATATAACAATTCAAAAAATAAAGAAAGATTGCCACCCATTTGCCAAATGCGTTCGCTTAGACGAAAGGCCATCAAAAGATTGCCTTGCATAATGGCGGCAAGCATCAAGCCGATAAGCGGCTCAATAAAATCGGGCTGGTCTTGTTGAAGCTGCTTGAGCTTTTGCTCTGTCGGAGCAATATCAAATATTTGAGCGCAGGAATATTTCAAAAGCTCATCAATAAGAGCTCGAGCCTGTTTGCGCACATCGGCTTGTTCCATAATTATTTCCTTTCCAGCATAAAGGTAACGGGACCGTCATTAATCAGGCTGACCTGCATGTCCGCCTGAAAAATACCGCATTGGACGTCAATGTTATAAATTTTAAGTGCCCGAACAAAATATTCATACAAAGGCTTAGCCTCTTGAGGTTTTGCGGCTGTTTCAAATCCTGGGCGGTTGCCTCGAGAGGTATCTCCCGCCAGTGTGAACTGTGAAACAGCCAAAATTTGTCCGCCGACATCTAAAATCGACAGATTCATTTTGTTGTTTTCATCTTCAAAAATTCTCAAATGGGCAACTTTTTTAGCTAGATAATCTGCCGCTTCTTCAGTATCGTTTTTTTCAATCCCGACAAGAAGTAGGAATCCTTTTGAAATAGAGGAAACTTCAGCACCATCTACCTGAACGGAAGCTTGAGAAACGCGTTGAAGCAAGACTTTCATGCGAAATCCTTAAGAATGTTTGCGCAGTTGAGAATTTTTGAGTTTTGTCAGCTTTTCGCTGACGGTTGCCGTATCTCGGCCGCTTTTGGCCAAACGGTCATACATGCGGGCAATTTCTTTCTCAAGATAGGCCTGCTCAATTTCGTCCTTTAAAATGCCTTTTTGCTCATCTGTGCCGGACTTTTCAATTTCAGACATTTCCGAAATCAAATCCTCGACCCAGATTTTGCCGACTTTTTTCTTAATGAAATAAGGAAGCTCATAGGCCAATTGGCGGGCATGGTTGTAGGCTTCTTTAAAATTTTCACATTCATTATACCGCAGTTTGAACAGACGAAAAGCAATTTCAAGCTCCTCATTATTATCAACGACAATAAACGGGATAGGTTCGGCAAAACCAGATTTGACCATAACTTTAAGATATTCCAAAATATGGTGAAAAAAGCCGTTAATATTGTAGATAATAAAAGGCTTGGTCTTGATAAAACCGTCCTGCATGGCAACGCAGTCATAGGCCAACTCGTCCAAAGTCCCCACGCCGCCCGGAGCGAAAACAACAATATCGGCATCAAACAATTTTTTCTTTCGGTTTTCGATAGTGTCCGTCAACACGACATCAGTTACCTTCTCCAAAAGGTCGTCTTTTTGGTAAAGATTATAATATTCCTGAGTTGTAATGCCGACAATTGGGCTGACTTCCGTATAAAACTCATCTTTGCGGGCTTCCCATTCGTCCAAGACGCCCTTGGCAACGGCTCCCATAACGCCGCTATTTGAAAACCCATAGTCCAACCTGAATCCGAGCTTTGCAATAAGCCGACCCATTTCATAAGTTTCTTGTTCATAAATCGGATCATTGCCGGAAGAATGTCCTCCGGAAACGCAAACGCGTAAGTTCGTTTTTTTGAGATTGCAATCTTCAGCCATTATGATAACTCCTCAATATCTCCGGCGGCTTGTTTGGCATAAAAATCAGCCGCAAAATCGTTTAGAGTTCCTTGTTCGATAGCATGGCGCAAACCATGCATCAAACGTTGATAATATCTGATATTGTGCCACGACAAAAGCATAACTGCAAGAACTTCATTACATTTTTGCAAATGGTGGATATAAGCGCGCGAATAATTGCGGCATAACGGGCAGTCGCATTCGGCTTCCAGCGGACGGGGATCTTCACGGTGGCGGGCGTTGCGAATATTGATTGTGCCGCGCGCCGTAAAAGCCTGAGCTGTGCGGCCGGAACGCGTCGGCATCACGCAGTCAAACATATCCACGCCGCGCAAAACGGCTCCGACAATATCATCAGGCCGACCGACCCCCATCAGGTAACGGGGTTTATCATCGGGAAGCATTTGCGGAGCATAATCCAAAACCTTAAACATGGTTTCCTGCCCTTCACCGACAGCCAATCCGCCGATGGCATAACCGTCAAATCCGATGGCTTTAAGCTTTTCGGCAGAAAACGCACGCAAATCTTTATAATCGCCGCCTTGCTGAATCCCGAAAATGCCGTAACCGTCCCGATCAATAAAGGAATTTCGTGAACGTTGAGCCCAGCGCATAGACATTTCAACCGATTTTTTAACAGTGTCATATTTGGCGGGAAGCTTAACGCACTCATCCATGCACATGGTAATGTTTGAGTCGAGTTTGTGCTGAATTTTGATAGATTCTTCGGGCGACAGGAAGAATTTTTTGCCATCAACATGTGATGAAAAAGCAACGCCGTCTTCCGAAAGTTTGCGCAAACCAGACAGGCTCATAACCTGAAATCCTCCGGAATCTGTCAAAATCGGCTTGTCCCAATTCATAAACTTATGCAGTCCGCCCATTTTTTCGACCAAATCAGCACCGGGACGCAGCATCAGGTGATAAGTATTTCCAAGCAAAATTTCAGCGCCTGTCGCGGCAACGGATTCCGGCATCATGGCTTTGACTGTGGCACAGGTTCCAACGGGCATAAAAGCCGGCGTGTTAACAATGCCGTGTTTGGTATGCAATTGACCACGGCGGGCTTTGCCGTCGGTTGTTAAAATATCAAATTTGAGAGCCATATTCTGTTTTCCTTTGTTGTATTACCAAAGATAATGCGACAGGAAAAGAAGAAAAGCAAGAAAAATCCGCTAATCAGGCGTCATCGCCCAATGGGTTGATGTCGATGGCGTATCCTGTGGCGCGGACGGTTCGAATATAATCTGGTCCGAATTCATTTAAGGAACGGCGCAGACGGCGGATATGGACGTCAACCGTCCGCGATTCGACATAAATATTGTCGCCCCAGACATTTTTAAGCAAAAATTCACGGGAGAAGACCTTCCCCGGAGTTTCCATAAGCATTTTGAGGAGGCGGAATTCCGTTGGACCGAGGTGAATGTAAGTTTCGCCGCGAAAGACCTTCTTTTCAATAAGATCCATACGAATATCTTCAAAGACGATTTCTTTTTGGGTTTGAGGTTCAGGCGCGCGGCGCAACTGGGTTTTAACACGGGCAATCAGTTCCGGCAGAGAAAAGGGCTTGGTTACATAATCATCAGCCCCCGAGGACAACCCTTTGATTTTATCTTCTTCTTCGCCTTTGGCTGTCAACATGATGACGGGAATGCTTTTGATATCAGGTTTGGAGCGGATGAGTTTACAGATTTCCACACCGGACATTTCCGGCAGCATCCAGTCCAGTAAGATAACGGAGGGGTGATTTTTTTCAACTTCTGCCAAAGCTTTGGAACCGCGCGATTCCGTGACAACGTCAAATCCTTCTTTTTCAAGATTGTATTTAAGCATCAAAGCCAAAGCTTCTTCATCTTCAATTACCATAATCACATGTTTTGTCATCAAGGAGCCTCAATAAAATCGGGTTAATGGCAAGAGTCTAAGGCAAAGGCGGTTAAAATTATCTTAAAGCTTTAATATTCTGCGCATAATCACCGCCTGAAAAGACCGCCGTTCCGGCTACAAGCATGTCAGCGCCGGCAGCTTTGGCCAAAGACGCTGTCATCGGGTTAATTCCGCCGTCAACGCTCAAAATAATATCTCGGGCACCGATGAGTTTGCGGATTTTTGAAATCTTGTCAAGCTGGTTGTCCATAAACTGCTGGCCGCCAAACCCGGGATTGACCGTCATAACTAAAATCAAGTCGATTTTATCCAAAATATATTCCAAAACGCTTTCGGAAGTCGACGGATTCAAAGCCACGCCGGCCTTAAGCCCCAAAGCGTGAATGGCGTCGATTGTTTTATCCAAATGCGGGCACACCTCGGCGTGGACGGTAATAATGTCGGCACCGGCCAAGGCAAACCACTCCAACATGTCGTCAGGGTTTTGAACCATCAGATGTGCATCAAGGGGTAGCTTTGTATAAGGCCGCAGAGCCTTAATAACGCAGGGACCGAAAGTCAGATTGGGCACAAAATGTCCGTCCATCACATCCAAGTGAATCGCGTCGGCCTGAGCCTCATCAAGACGGATGATTTCGTTTTTAAGGTCGGCAAAGTCGGCCGATAAAAGGCTGGGAGCAATTTTCATCATAGGCGATTCCTTATAAAGAGGTGTCAACACAAATCCTACAAGAATCATAACGTTAAAATCTTTGAAAAGCAATCTTGTTTTACTCAAAAGAATGATTATCTGAATTTTCGATGTAATTTTTTATAAAGGAGAGAAAAATGGGACAAATGGCACAAAAAATATCAGCAGTTGATAAAGAGGAACTGCTCAAAATTTTAAACGTGGCTTATGCCGAGGAATGGTTGGCCTATTATCAATATTGGATTGGGGCGCAGGTGGCTGTCGGCCCGATGCGCAAAGCCGTTGCGGCAGAATTTATGGAACACGCGCATGAAGAATTGGAGCATGCCGAAAAAGTGTCCAAACGTATTATAGAACTTGGCGGGACTCCGATTCTCGATCCACGCGATTGGGAAGAAACGGCTTTGTGCAAATACGATGCGCCCGAAAAGCCCTATGTCGTTAATTTGCTCGAGCAGAATCTGGTTGCGGAAAGGTGCGCAATTGTTCGCTATCAAAAGATTTGCGAGATGACTTTCGGCAAGGATTTTGTCACTTACAAAATGGCCGCCGAGATTTTGGAGGACGAAGTTGAGCATGAAGAAGAAATCGGTGCTTATCGGGAAGATATAGAAATGACCTTTGCGCACAAAGATGAAGTTCAAAAATAACTTACTGTTTTTCAATAAAAAATTAAAAAAATAAAAAGGAGCTATTGACATATTTTATAAAATAAGCCAAAATTTTGACAAAACAGAATCGGAGAGTGATTAAACAAAAGAGTTTTATCTGTCACTAAAGGCATTTTGTAAATAACAAGCCATAATCACTTTTCCAAATAAACTTCAGAGGCTTGTTTTTATAAAGCATTGCCTGAAACAGATAAAGAGAAAGCCCCGTTTGAAACAAAAACGGGGCTTTTGCCGTCAAAAGTCAAAAAGTCTCTTGTCAAATGGGCGGGAATTTTTTAAGGTATCGTCATGATGAAACGAACAGACGCACATTGCCATCTTCAGGATTATCCGGAAGCTGAAACGGAAAAACTCATTGCCGAGCTCAAAGCGCGGGGTTTTGCCAACCTTGTCTGCGCATCGACGACGGAGCAGAGCTGGCAAAGAGTGGCCGGTTTGGCGCGGAAATATCCTGACAAAATTGTGCCGGCATTTGGTATACATCCATGGTATCTCAATACCGTTTCAAAGGAGTGGAAAAAGAACCTTGAAGCGTATCTGCAGGCATTTCCGGCGGCGTGGATTGGGGAGTGCGGTTTAGATTTTTTGAAAGTGCCGGCTGCGGGGCAGCAAGAAGTCTTTGAGGCGCAGATAGCGTTGGCTAAAGAATTTGCCCGACCATTGGTTGTTCATGCGTTGAAGGCCGAGGCTCAACTTTCGGCGTTGCTGCCGCAACTGCCCAAACGGACGGTTTTTCATTCGTTTGGCGGCAGCCTTCCGTTTTTGGATAAAGCGCTAAAGGCCGGCGTCTATATTTCTTTGTCGGCGGCGGTGCTGCGGCGCAAAACAGGGGCTGAAATTATCAAAGCCGTTCCGATAGAGCGCCTGTTAACCGAAACGGATGCGCCGTATTTATCGACGTATGATGATTTTGAAAATTTGCTTGCCAAGATAGCTAAAATAAAAGAAATATCTCTTGAGGCATTGGGTAAGCAGGTCTATCATAATTTTGAGGAGGTATGCCGTGGAAAATAAAAGGCTGATGCGCACTCGCATGTTGTTGGGCGATGAGGGAATTGCAAAACTTGAAAAATCTTGTGTGATGCTTGTGGGATTGGGGGCAGTCGGCGGGTATTGTCTGGAAGCTTTGGCTCGTGCCGGTATCGGAAATTTTATTTTGGTTGATTTTGACTCTTTTGAAGAAAGCAATATCAACCGCCAGATTCTGGCTGTGACTGAAACGCTTGGGCAAAAGAAGGTTGATGTGGCCAAAAAACGCATATTAAGTATTAATCCTGCGGCAAAAGTCAAAACGCTGGATTTGTTTGTGAATGAACAGACAATCCCCGAATTGACGGCGCTCAGGCCGGATATGGTGGTTGACGCAATTGACGCGCTCAATCCCAAATGCGAGCTGATGAGGGCTTTGGCGGAAAAAGACATTCCTTTTGTATCGTCCATGGGCGCCGCACTGAAAACCGATACCTCAAAAATTAAGTTCGGGGCTTTGAGCAACAGCAAAAATTGCTCTTTAGCAAAGTTTGTCCGCAAGCGGCTGCGCAAACGCGGGGTTGATATTTCAAAAATAAAATGCGTGTGGTCTGAGGAGCAGGTCGATTTGCCCGAGACTGCACTGCAACTACCTGAAGAGGTTGCGGAATCCGGCCGCACCCGCCATACAATGGGGTCTTTGCCGACAATAACTGCCATTTTCGGGTTGACATTGGCCAATCAGGTTATTTTGAAATTGTCCGGTTGTAAAAAGTAAGATTTTTTAACTTGTTTTTAAGCTTAACTGCCGTATACTTCAAGATAAAATAGGTTTTGAAACGGGACAGCATAGAATGAAAATGATAAAACCCATTGTTAATTTTTCTAAAATAGCCGCCGATTACGACACGTATGTTTTCGGGTTTAACGGCGTGTTGTCAAACGGCAAGGATATTCTTCCCGAAGCGGCATCATGCCTCAAGAATTTGGCAGCAATGGGCAAAAAAATTGTTGTTATCAGCAATATGGGGCTACGGGTTGTTGAAATTGTTGAAATGTTTATGAATGCAGGTGTTCCGCTAGACATTTTCAGTAATATCATTTCAGCCGGTGAGATTTTGCATTATCGTCTGAAAGGGGCGCAAAACGAATTTGCGGCTATCGGCAATACATACTACCGCATAGGAGCCAAACAAAGCAGCGGCGTTTTTTCGGGGCTGAATTTTGCGGAAACAACGCATATAGAACAGGCTCATTTCTTATATATGGATGCCGTTGACTCAAGTGAGGATATGGTTGATAAATATCGTCCGATTTTAGATACGGCGGTCAGCTTTGGTCTACCTTTTGTCTGTGCCGGAAACGATACCTCTTGTTTTATTGACGGCAAACTAAGCCTGGCCCCGGGAGCCATTGCCGAGGCTTACGCTGTTTTGGGCGGCCGGATTATTACTTTGGGCAAGCCAGATATCAAAATGATGCAATATGCGCTGGAAGGTATCGGCGAAACAGGAAAAATAGCCGTTGTCGGCGATAACGTGGCAACAGATATTAAAATGGCCGGATTATACGGGTGCGCCTCAATTCTGATATCCAAAGGGCGTCATGTCAATTATCTGGGCGAGGGATATATTCCCGATGTCGCCAAAACAAGGGAGCTTTCCAACAGCTATGATGTATCTCCCGACGGCGTCATCTCTGCAATGAGGTGGTAAAAATGACTCGTCAGGTCAAATTGCTGATTTTAATAATTGTTTTTGTTTTTTTAGGGTGGTTTATCGGGCAGCCGATACACAAAATCGGTCCCAAAGGCGCATATCAGCAGGAACCTGCAGTCAATCAGCCGTTAACATCAGAGGAGTTAAATGCTTTTTTGGAGGTGTGGGCGCAGCTGATGAACAGCAATCTCAAAGAGACATCAGGGCAATTGTCCCTATCCTCGGAAAAGAACTATTCGGGCATCTTAACAGAATGGTTGTCGGACAAAGGCTGGAACACGGAACGTTTCTTTTATGATGAGCAGCGCCTGCGCGATTTGGTAAAATGTGTATCGCTGCGGGCGGAGTTTGAGGGAAATAAAAAGCTGTCCAAACAAAAGGGCATCGATTTAAAAGCAGTTGTTAAAGAGCAGAAAGAGCGTTTGAAATACTGTTCATTCGGCATGGAAGAAATGTCTTTGATAGCAAATAATCTTTATCAAATCAGTCAAATTTTTAAGTTAGATTAAGGAGTATAACAAATGGCGACGGTAACGGAAACAAGTTTTTCAGATATTTATATAACGGCTAACGACAGAAAAGCCTATATTCCGGACAAACGAACATCTAATGCCCTGATGTTGTTTGCTCCCGATGATTTTGATTCGTTTTTCAATTTGGTGGAATCAAGCTGGGACGGCAAAAATCCGAGTTATTCCATCCACTATGACGGTATTTATTACCGTATTGAGCGCAGCGAGTCCATATCCGGAATTGAATATTGCGCGCGCAAAATGCCCGTATCTGTCACGCCTTTCCGCGCCCTAAACTATCCGATGAGTTTTGCAAATTATTTACTTAATCTGCGCCGCCAGTCCGGTTTGATTTTGTGGGCAGGCTCGACCGGCTCCGGCAAAACGACGGCTATTTCGAGTTTGTTAAAAGAGTTTTTGACGCAGGAAGGCGGTTTTGCTTACACAATTGAAGATCCGACCGAACAACCGTTGGACGGCGTTTATACGGTAGAAAGAGGCGGTCTTGGGCTGTGCAAGCAGACCATGCCGATTAACGGCAACTGGGGCGAAAGCCTCAAGTCGGCGCTGCGTTCCAAACCGCGCTATATTATGGTTGGCGAAATTCGAACTCCCGACGCGGCAGCCGAACTCTTGCGTGCGGCCACATCAGGCCACTTGGTTTTGTCCACAATTCATGCAAATAACGTGGTTGATGCAATTAACTCTGTGGTAACCTACGCATCAGCCGGTGATATGAGCGAGGAATTGGCCTATGACTTGTTCTCGCGCAGTATTTTGGGTGTTGTGCACCAAGATTTGGTCGGAGTCGGTTTCAAAAAGCCCAAAATTTCATTTTTGTTCGCCAATCCCGATACAACTAAAGGCGATCAGGTCAGAGGAATTATCAAAAACGGCAAATTGAACCTGAATACGGTTATTGAGACCCAAATGACCCGTATGGCCAAGGGAATGAATATTTTTCCTGAGAACGATTAAGAATTAAGGCTTTCTGCCAAAATGGAAACCTCAAGCCAAGCCTCCTCTTTGGAGGCTTTTTCATGCTGCTTTTCTTCCAAAGCGCAAGAGGCCTCGTCAAACCGCGTGGGATTGCTTTGATACAAATCGGGGTTGGAAAGCTCTGCTGTCAGCGCGGCGATTTCTTTATCAAGCGCGTCAATCTCCTGCGGCAGAACCTCAAGCATACGTTGCTGGTTGTAGCTCAATTTTTTGACGGCCTTAGGCGGGGAGACAGGCTTAGGCGCAGTTTTTTGGGACGCTTTGGTCTGAACGGCACTCTTTTCTTTGAGTTTGGCAAGCAGGTCAGAATAACTGCCGGCGTGTTCATAAGCCGTGCCGTCGCCTTTAAGATAAATAATAGAACCGGCCACGCGGTCCAAAAAGTCTCTGTCGTGGCTGACAATTAAAATTGTGCCGGTATACTCGTCCAAAACTTCCTGCAGCAAGTCCAAAGTATCCATATCCAAATCATTTGTCGGCTCGTCCAAGACCAGGAAGTTGGACGGTTGTGCCAGCGCTTTGGCCAGCATCAGGCGGTTTTTTTCGCCGCCGGACAGAGCAGCGACAGGACAGTTGGCCTGCGCCGGTTTAAATAAAAAGTCTTTCAAATAAGCCACAACATGCCGCCAATGCCCCTGAACCATAATATGGTCGCCCTTGTCGCACAGGGTTTGCCAAAGGGTCTTCTTCAAGTCAAGCGTTAGGCGGTTTTGGTCAAAATAAGCTTCCTCCAAATTTTTGCCGATGCGCACATGCCCGCTGTCCGGCGCAAGGCGTTTGGTCAACAGCTTGATAAGCGTTGTCTTTCCGGCGCCGTTGGGGCCGACAATGCCGATTTTGTTGCCGCGGATAATTCGGGTTGAAAAGTCTTTAATAATATCGCGCGAGCCAAAACTCTTTGAAATATGCTTGGCCTCAATGACAAGTTTGGATCTGAAATCTCCCTCGTCAATGGACAGGTTGATGTTTCCGACTTGCTTAATTTGCTCTTTGCGCTCTCGTCTCAACTCAATCAAACGGCGCAGGCGTCCCATGTTGCGGCGTCGGCGGGCGGTAACGCCTTTGTGCAGCCATTCGGTTTCTTCGGCAATTTTTTTGTTGAGGTTATTTTGATTGATAATCTCCTGATTGATAATTTCTTCCTGCCAGCTTTCAAAAAAGGCAAAACCTTTGTTGCTGAGGTGCATGCGTCCGCGGTCAAGCCAAAAAGTGGCGGTGGAAACATCTTTTAAGAACATTCTGTCGTGCGAAATGACAATCACAGCGCCTCTAAAGTCTTTGATAATGTCTTCCAAAGTTTCAATCGTTGTAATGTCCAAGTGGTTGGTCGGCTCGTCCAAAAGCAAAATATCCGGATTATTGACCAGCGCGCGGGCGAGGGCGGCCTTTCGGCATTCGCCGCCGGAAGCCGACGCCGGAGACAGAGCCCCGTCAATTTTGAGCTTGTCGAGCAAAATATCGGCCAAATAGGTGTTTGCGCCGGTCTCGTCTTTATCAAGTCCAGACAAAACAGCCTCTTTGAGCGTGGCAAAAGCGGACAAGTCTGGTTCTTGAGGCATATAAGAAACAACAACTCCGGGCTGAATAAAAATCTCGCCGCCGTCCGGAGTAATCAGCCCTGCAATAACTTTCAAAAGCGTGGATTTGCCCGAGCCGTTGCGTCCGACAAGGCATATCTTATCGCCTTTGTTGACGGCAAGAGTAACGTCTTCAAACAATCTGTTGTCGCCAAACGAAAGCGAGATGTTTCTGAGTGTATAAACGGGAGCTTCAGCCATGATAACCCTTTGTTATTTTGAGTGATAAATTGAAGAAGCTTATAGTATAGTTGTGCACAATATGCAATTAAATATTTACAATTTGTTAAACTTTATTATCCTTAGACCTGAAATAAAGCAGGAAAAGGAGTGTTCTTATGCCTTTGAAAATTGAACTTAAACCGCATGAATGTATCATTATCGGCGATGCGCTGATTACAAATGATAATGATCGTGTCCGTTTTTATATAGACGGCAATGTTCCTATTTTGCGCGAAAAGTTCATTTTACGGGAAAAGGACGCAACAACGCCTGCGCGTCGGGTCTATTTTGTTGTTCAACAGCTGTATCTCACAAAAGGAAGTGCCGAGCTGCAGAAGTTGTTTATTGAATATATCCGTGATTTGCAGGAGGCGGCTCCGAGTTTGCACTCATTTGTTGCGCCGGTTGCCGAGTCCGTTCTTGTCAACGACTACTATGCGGCAATTAAGAACGCGGCAAAGCTGGTCGAACAGGAAGACAAGGTTTTCGGGAAGGCCTTGCAGGGGGAAGATGCTCCGGCTGACGGGGTTTAAAAAGGGATTAAACAGTATATATAACAATCAACACCGGCTTAAGGGTTATTAAGCACATTTAGAAAAAATGGAGAAATAGAATGGGTCAAACAATTACATTAACAGAGAGTATGAGATCAAATCTGTCATCTCTGAAATCTATTCAAAAACAAATGGACAAAACGCAGGAAAGACTTTCTACTGGTAAGAAAGTTAACTCCGCTATTGATAATGCCTCCAGCTACTATCAGTCTCGTTCGTTGACAAACCGCGCCTCTGATTTGGATGCTTTGTTGGACAGCATGGGACAGGGTATTCAAACCATTCAGGCTGCCAACGAGGGTATTGAGGCCGTCACATCTTATGTTGAGCAGATGAAAGCCGTCGCCAATACAGCCGCCACTTTAGCAGAAGTCAAAGCTCCGGCAGGCGCCAAACCTGAGCCGGCAGATCCCGGAAATCCCACAGAAGAAGAAAAGGCACAGATTGCCGCATGGGAGGCTCAAGATGCTGCCGCGAAAGCTTATGCAAAAGAATTGGGAAGCTATATCACACAGTTCAACACAATTCGTGAACAAGCCGTCCAGTTGGTTAACGATGCATCTTATCAAGGTGTCAACTTGCTGAAAGGCAACACTTTGAAAGTTGTATTCAATGAGACGCGCGGCAACTTTCTGGAGGTTGTCGGACAAGATATTACTGAAGAGATTGAAGTCTTGAAAGATCCTGCCGCTTGGACGGGAATGGATGATATCAATGCTTCAATTACATTGGTTACAAACGGTATGACACGTTTGCGTTCAGTCAGCAGTGAATTGGGTAACAATTACTCAATTATCCAAACACGTCAAAACTTTACCGAAGCTTTGATTGATGTTCTTGAAACCGGTTCTGACAATCTCGTTTTGGCCGATATGAACGAAGAGTCAGCCAACTATCTGGCTTTGCAGACACGTCAACAGCTGGCAATTAACTCTTTGTCTTTGGCTTCACAGTCGGCACAGTCGATTTTGTCGTTGTTCAACTAAGACAAATAAATACAAAGAAAGGCGGAGATAAATTCTCCGCCTTTAAATTTTTTAAAGAATTATTAAGTATTATGAGTATAAATTAATCACAGCTTAAGAGAATTTAGGCTATTTAATCAAAAATAGGAGAAAGAAAATGGCTCAATCTATTACATTAACAGCAAGTATGCGTTCTAATTTGGCCTCTTTGAAGTCAATTCAAAGCCAGATGGATACAACACAAGAGAGACTTTCCACAGGTAAGAAAGTTAACTCCGCTATTGATAACGCATCAAGCTACTATCAGTCTCGCGCTTTGACAAACCGTGCTTCTGACTTGTCATCTTTGTTGGATAGCATGGGGCAGGGCATTCAGACCATTCAGGCCGCTAACGAAGGTTTGGAATCTTTGACATCTTATGTTGAACAGATGAAGGC
>SAMEA104315432__coassemble_717_pt1 | contig 15043 bp, 15 predicted proteins | sample SAMEA104315432__metabat2_high_PE_015 | metagenome-assembled genome bin SAMEA104315432 (sample SAMEA104315432) | gut metagenome | biome: Monkey gut; feature: monkey-associated habitat; material: faeces | place: China | collected 2013 | reverse complement strand
TGATCGTTATCTTAAAGATTTTAAAGCACCAACCATTGGACTAGCTTATTCATTTCAATATATGAAACATTATCAACCTGAAAAATTTGACATTTAGTTCTGAAAATACGGTTGGAAATTTTGATCCGGATAATCCCTATGGTGGGTCTGTTCAACAAACATATTTTCTATTTGATGCTTCGTCTCGAAACGATTTGTATAATACTGCAGGGCATTTCCCCGGGAAAACTCTTTCTAATGCAATTAGCGTTATGAATAAGTATAATTGCACATGTCCTTTCAAACCTGGAGCTTGCACTTTGAGCACAGCAACTTGTGCGGCTGAGGGCAAGGCCTTTAATGCGGATACCTGTGTTTGTGAAGATTGTTCAAGTAAGAATGGGTTTGGAAAATATCTGTTTGACAGTGAAACTAATGAGTGTCGAGAGATATGTTATAAAGCGGATTCTAATTGTTCTGAATACGATAGTGACTGGTATGGTTGCAAATGTACAGCTTGCAATAGGTATTTTGATGGATATTTATTTGAAGGAAGCTGTCGGGAAAATTATTGCCATTACTATGGTGATATGTGCAAAGTAGATTATTGTAAACAATGTGCTTCTGAAACAGAATGCGCTGTTTGTGCCAGAGGATTTACGTTGAAGAATAATAAATGTGTCTATTCTGCAGATGAGTGTTTTCCTGGAATGGTGCTTTATGATGATTTCAACTGTTATGATCCTGACAATTTCCCGTCAGACAGAACGCCTATAGGTATAATTTTTAGAGCTGACGATGTCAATACAGGTCGTCTGTTAGCTCTATCTTTAGATGAGGTCGTTCTTCCTTGGAGTGAAAATTTGGTAGATACGGAAACAGGCTGTAATGATGTCATGGATGGTCAGGCGAATACGGATTGTATTGTTGCAGCTGGGGCAGAAGAAGGATCGGCAGCGGTATATTGTAGTAAATATGGTGTGACAGCTTCTGATAAAGGTAAGTGGTATTTGCCAGCGGCCAAAGAAGTTCAATCGATGATTGGACAAGGAACTCCCATAGCTTGTCTTTTTGATGCTTCGGCATTAAAGTTTGGATCAAAAACTGTTTTGGGTGGTAATGATTTTTATATAGGAGATCTTGCAACTTCAACAGTCGCTATTCAGAGAGGGACGGCAAGCTTTCAGTTAAATAAGAAGAGTGCACGAAAACATATTCGTTGTGTCATTGACTATTCAAATAGTTCGGATTGCCCCATAATAGAACATTGTGGTTCTTATCAAGATGATTGCTCTTGTCGTTGGTGTGAATGGTCTCCTTCTGCTGAATATAAGCTTTCGGATGATGGGTTGAGTTGCATTGCGCAATAACAAAAATCTCCGTGGAAGTGAAAACTTTCACGGAGATTTTTTGTGTCGTTGTTTTGCCAAAATACCGGATAGATTCTCGCCAAAACACCGGATAAAATTCTCGCCAAAACACCGGATTTTGTTGCGGTGTTTACCTCTTTTGTGCTAAAACAACAGCTAAGCTATTTTCTTAATCAGGCACGGAGATGTTGTTATCGGGGTGCCTGAAATGCTAATCAGTTTTTGCAGAGTTTCGGCCGCGCGGGTATATTGCGCTTCATCTTGAGCATGAATGACCGCCAGAGGCTTTTGATCGTCAACAAAATCCCCGATTTGGCAAAAGTCCGAATAGCCGGTGGCATAATCCAGCTTTTGTTCCGGCGTGGTTCGGCCACCTTTCATTTCGATGATGCTCAGGCCGATCCCGCGGGTATCCATGGCGGCAACATATCCTTTTTGAGGGGCAAAAACCGGACGGATAATTTCTGTTTGGGGCAGGTATTTCCATGGATTGTCGCAAAAATCTGCCGGTCCGCCGAGTTCTTTTGTCATTTGAGCGAATTTTTCAAGCGCTTTGCCGCTGTCTAAGGCTGTTTGGAGATTGATTTTGGCTTCTTCTAAATTCGACGCCAGTTTGGCCATAACCAAAAGCTCTGCGCACAACTCCATTGTGATTTGGTGTAAGCGGGGGTCTCTTGTTTCGCCTTTGAGATAGGCCACGGCTTCGGCAACTTCAAGAGCATTGCCGACTGTTGTGCCCAAAACCTGATTCATATCGGTTAGCACGGCTTTTGTTTGGGTTCCGGCAGTGTTTGCAACCCGCACAATAGACGAGGCTAATTCTTCGGCACGCTCCAGAGAATCCATAAAGGCGCCGTTGCCGCATTTGAGATCCATTACCAGACAATCTAAACCGGCCGCCAGTTTTTTGGAGAGAATCGAGGCGGTTATCAGGTCGACAGATTCAACCGTGCCGCAGACATCGCGGATGGCGTAAATTTTTTTGTCGGCAGGGGCAAGGTTGCCTGTTTGGCCGATAATGGCGCAGCCGATTTTTTTGACCGTGTGGCGGAAAAGCTCGTTAGATGGAGCGGTTTGATACCCCGGAATAGAGTCAAATTTATCCAAAGTGCCGCCGGTGTGCCCGAGCCCTCGGCCGGAAATCATAGGAACATACCCGCCGCAGGCCGCAATCATCGGCGCCAGCATCAGGCTGACTTTGTCGCCGACGCCGCCGGAAGAATGTTTGTCAACAATAGGGCCGTCGATATCCGACCAATCCAAAACATCGCCCGAATCGCGCATGGCCATGGTTAGGGCGGCTGTTTCTTCTTTGGTCATTCCGTTTAGAAAAATCGCCATGGTCAGGGCGGCGGTTTGGGCATCGACAATTGTTCCGTTTGTGATGCCTGTGATAAATTCATTGATTTCGGCGGTGGTTAAAGCTTGTTTGTCACGTTTTTTGCGGATAATTTCTTGAGGCAGCATGGCTTTAGTATCCTCGATTAATGGTTTCAATAAGGCTTGTGAGAACGGAGCTTGCGCCAATGCGGAAATGCGCCGGTGTGACCCACGAGGCACCCATAATGGATTGCGCTAAGGTCAAATATTTTTTGGCATCTTCGGTTGTTTTGATTCCGCCGGAAGCTTTGAACCCAACATGAGTTGAGCCGCTTTGCCTGATGGTTTCCAGGATCACATTGGCGGCTTCGGGGGTGGCGGAGATATCTGTCTTGCCGGTTGAGGTTTTGATGAAGTCGGCTTTGGCGTCCAGACAGAGTTTGGAGGCCTCGCGAATCATTTCAATCGTTTTGAGCTCGCCCGTTTCAATGATGATTTTGAGTGTCTTTTTTCCGGCGGCATGGCGGGCTTGAGTCAGATATTTGGCGCAAAATTCTTTGTCGCCGGTCAGGAGCGTCCGGTAGGGCAAAACAACATCTAACTCATCTGCGCCAAGGTTGACGGCAGATGAAATCTCCTTGTCAAGCAGGTGTAAATCCGCCAGTCCGGATGGAAAATTGATAACAGTGGCTATTTTGATATCCGGCGGTAAAACTGTTTTTGCAAAAGGGATAAATTGCTGAAAGAGGCAAACGGCGGCGGTTTTTCCGAAAGGTGTTTGTGCTCGTGCGCACAAGGATTTTATCGTTTCTTCGGTGTCTGTTTGGTTCAGCGAGGTCAAATCCAAACAAGAAATTAAAATTTTTGCAGCGGAAACATCATCCATCGGTGTTACATCCTTTCAAAAACGGTTGCTAGTAAGGTTGATAATTTTGCGGCGGCGCTTTCGGCGGCGTGCAAGGTTTCGGCGTGAGACTGCGGTGTTTTTTGAAGCCCCGTTCCAAGGTTTGTTATGACGGAGAATCCCAGAACTTCCATTCCGCAATAAACCGCTGTGAGCACTTCGGGGACTGTGGACATGCCGACGGCATCGGCGCCCAAAATTCCAAAGGCTTTGACTTCGGCCGCTGTTTCAAAATTGGGGCCGGAGACCATCAGGTATGTTCCGGCGGCTAATTCTATCTTTAAATCTTTGGCCGCTTTTTGGGCAATTTCTTGAAGTTTTGGGGTGTAGGCCGTGCTCATATCCGGAAACCGCGGGCCGAAAGTTTCGTCATTGGGGCCAATCAACGGGTTTGAAAAACTGAAGTTGATGTGGTCTGTTATCAGCATAATTGAACCGGGTTTGATTTTTTTGTTGAGGGAGCCGGCGGCGTTTGTCACAACAAGCCGTGTGATGCCGAGCAGCTTGAATGATTTGATAATTTGAGCGATGTCTTGCGGTGCGTGTCCTTCATATAAATGAATTCGCCCCTGCATGCATAAAACACGCTTGCCTTTGAGGGTGCCCGCAACAAATTGTCCGGCATGTCCCGAGACCGTGCTTTTGGGGAATCCTTTGATGGAACTGTATTTAATGATTATCGGATTTTGGATTTGGTCAGCCAAAGCTCCAAGTCCGGAACCCAGAATAAGGGCTGTTTCGGGATGAAAATTTCCAAGAGCTTTTTGGATTTGGTCAGCAAAGGAACGGCAAAGGTCTGTCATGGGTTAAAACTCCGAAAAACTGTGGGGCAAAAGGTCGTTTAACGTAAATGTTTTTTTGATGCCGGCGGTGTTTGCCAGATGAATTTGACATTCCGGCGAGGCAAATTCTTTAATCCGTTGCCGACATGCGCCGCAGGGCGTGATGAGTTCTTTGCTGTCGGCATAAATCAGAATTTCGCTGATTTCGCTATCTCCGCCGCAGATCATTGCCGCAATGGCGCCGGCTTCGGCGCATGTCCCGACCGGATAGGAGATGTTTTCGACATTGCAGCCGGAATAAAAGCGGTTATTCGAGCTTAAAACGGCGGCTCCGACACAAAATTTTGAATAAGGAGCATAGGCGTTTTTTGCTGCCTGTTGAGCCAATTCAAGAAGTTTCAACTGATTATTCATGTCTATAACCTTACAATTTAAATGTTTTTTTAGTTTTATGCTTTATAATAACGGCAGAAAATAAGAAAAGCAAAGATTATTTGCCGATAATCCAACAGGTAAAAATTTTTTGAAATGAGGCTGGAATCGTGAAAAAAGTTGTTTTGGGAATTTTTCTTTTGGTGCTGCTCGCTGTTGTCGGCGGGGCGGCGTATGTGTCGATGATTGATTGGAATCAGCATAAAGATAAGATTGCCGAACAGTTTTATAATTCAACCGGAAAGTCCGTTTCTTTTGATGGAAAAGTCAGCTTTAGGATTTTTCCGTCTCCTTATTTGAATGCGGCTGATGTTAAGGTTTATAATACGCAGGATAAAAATGAACTGCCGCTTCTTGAGATTAAAAATTTGGTGGCGGAACTTTCGCTGGGGGCGCTTCTGAAAGGCGAGTTTGAAGTCAAAAAGATGATTTTGGACGGCGCTGTCATTAATCTTGATTGGGATAACGGGTTGAATTGGCAAAGTGATTTGAGTCCCGATCAGCGGCAGCAAATGGAAGACACCAAGATGGTTTTGAACAGTGTCTCGTTAAAAGATGCCGTCCTTAATTTTGAAGCCAGAGAAGTCGGAATTAAATGGCATTTGACCAAGTTGAACGGAGAAGTTGCCGCGCAAAGTATTTTTGGACCTTTTCGGATTGAGGGAAATTATTTGAAAGGAAATTCGCCGGAAGGGTTCGCTATTTCTATCGGAAAACTCTCGGATTCTTTTGCAACCACGCTTAATATGGTTGTGACGCATCCACAGTCGGACAGTTATGTGCGGTTTGATGGTAATTTTTATCTGCCGAACAAGCTGGTTAACGGAAATGTCATTATTGAAACAAAGAAATTAAGCGACTTTATTAATGCCAATTTTGAAAAAGCAAATCTTGCATCGGATTATAACACGCCGGCTGTTTTGGGGTTTGATATTGTGGCGAATCCCAAAAATTTGGCGTTGTCTAATGTTGTGATTAAATACGGCGAAACGCAGGGTGCCGGCGAAATTCAAATGCCGTTGGATGATTTGGAAATTCCCGAGATTACCACCAATTTTAATTTTACCGATTTGGATTTGGCGCCGTTTGTTAAGTTGACCAACCAATTTATCAATAAATATAAAGAAGAGGCCTATGCGCCGAATTACGGAATCGATTTGACCGGCGAGGTTAAGGCGATTAGGGTTTTGTATGACGGACAGAATCTTAAAAATATGGAAATGTCGTTTGGGTTGGATAATGATACGTTTACATTGGATGATTTTAGCGTCATTTTACCGGGGGAAACGGTTGTTAAGCTTAAAGGCATGCTTTATCCGTATGATGAAACGGTTTATTATCAGGCAGAAACGGCAATTTCGGCAAATGACTTGATGAAGACTTTGAAATGGCTTGAAATTGAGCCGAAAGCTAATGCGGCTTCCGTTTATAAAAAAATGCTGGCGACGGCCAAATTGACCGGAAATTTTGACAGAGTTCAGGTTTCTCCGTATAAAGTTACGATTGATAAAAGCACTTTTTCAGGGGAGGCGACGTATGTTTCGGGCGATCGTAAAGATTTGATGCTTGTTGTTCAGGCCGATACGATTAATTTTGATAATTATATCAGCTCGCTTCCAGAAGAAGAAAAGTCTAAAAGCTGGACGGAACGGATGGCTTATCGTTTTAAGAAACTTGAGGTCTTGAATGAGTTTGATATGGAACTGAATGCCAAAGCCGATTTGGTTATTTATGAAAGTATGCCGTTTGAAAAGGTCGACTTTAAGGGAAATCTGTTTCAAGGAAAAGCCGATATCGATTATTGCAAAATTGAACAGGTCGCCAATACAGGTATTGCTTTGAGGGGAACGCTTCAGGGATTTGGCAATGTGATTCAGATGGATAATCTGCAATATGAAATCAAGAGTTCGGATATCTTATCTTTGATTAATAAACTTGAGCTTAAAGTGCCGCAGTTGGATTATAAAAAGTTTAGTGCTTTTGAACTTACGGGAACAATTAACGGCGTTCCGGATAATTTTGCCCTTAATACGGCACTGACTTTGGGACAGCTGAATGCGGCGTATCAGGGAAAAGCTCTACGCAAAGGCGACGGCTTCAGCTATGACGGGCATTTGGAATTGAAACATCCGGATTTTGCTGCGTTGCTTGAGAATCTGAAGGTGCCTTATGAGCCGACTGTCAAAAATTTGGGGCTTTTGAATTTTGCTTCGGATATCAAAGGTGATAAAAGCAATATGGATTTTTCGAATATGACGGCAAATATCGGCTATAACACTTTTGCCGGACAGGTTACTTATGATAATACTGCCGAGCGGCCGAGTTTTCTCGGAAATCTTAAAATTAACAAATTTGAGATTGATAAATTTTTGCAAAAATCTAAAGAAAACGGAATTTTGGATAGGCAGACACAAGAAACTCCGGCGGAATTTTTGGAAAAGCCATTTTGGAATCGCGACAAAATAGACTATACCCCCTATTTGTATGCTGATGTGAAAGGCAAGTTTGATGTTGGGGAGTTGTCTTATAAAAGCCATGTTTTTAAAGACAGCCAATTTGATCTTGATGTTGTTCAGGGAGTGGCTTCTCTTAAAGATTTTAAGGCCAATTATCACAATACGCCGATTGCTTTGGAGACGGTTCTGCATATGGATGAACGGCCGACGGTTTCGGGCAGCGGCAAGATTGAAAATGCGCAAGTTAATGAATTTGCTTTGGGCGGCAAGACTTATTATTTGCGTGGCGGCGCGTTTGCATTAAGGTTTGATTTCAGCTCACAGGCGGACAGCTTGAGCTCGTTTGTCTCAAATCTTAAAGGAAAAGCCGAGTTTAGGGATATGGCCAGTGAAGTCGGCGGAATGGATTTGGCGAAAATTTATGCTGATTTAATCAGACGCGATAAGACCGAGGGTTTGGCCGATATGGTCAAAAACAATGTCAAAAGCGGGGTAACGCTGTTTGATAAAATATCAGGGCGGTTGCTGTTGGAAGATGGAAAATACACGCTTGCCGAGGCAGCTATGAAATCATCAGATGCCGAGATTAAAGTCTATGGAGAAGGCGATTTGACAGATTGGACAATGAATCTTGTCTTTAATATTAAGTATAATGAGCCTAAATATTTGCCTGAATTTTCATTTTCGTTAAGGAACAGCATGGAAAATCCGTCCGTAGATGTTAATGTCAGCTCACTTTTTAAGTTGTATGAGGCAACGGAAAAGCAAAAGGAAGAAACAAAAGCCGCGGAAGTTGCCGCCGAAAAAAGTTATTGGAATGAGCGGGTGGAGGCTCAAAAAACTTTGGCAAACGAGACTGTTCTGGCTGTCAGAAACGGGCTAGAAAAGCTGGTGGATCAGAGATCTGCTTTGGCGGAGAATCAGGAGACAGTTAATGCTTATACGCTCCTGAAACAAGATATTGCCCAAGCGTTAGCTTCATTGGTTGAAAAAATGGATAATTTTAATACGGAGAACGTGACGGAAGAATCTTTGTCGACTCTGTCTGATGCTAACGAGAAAATTAAAGGGACTATTAAAGCTTTTGAAAAACGCTGTGATGATATTTATTTATCTGATTTGAAAAAATCATATGACAAAAAATATGTTAAAGCTTTGGATAGCTATAATTTGCTTAAAAAGAGCATGTTTTCATATCATGCGCAAACAGACAGGTATGTTGACCGGTTGGCTAAAATTAAAACAGATTATACATTGGAGAGCGATGCTGATTTTCAACTCCATAAAAAGAAAGTTGATGCAAAAATAAAAGATTTGAATCAAACAGACAAGGAGATGGAACAGATTCAAGAGCGCAATAAGGATAACGCCTCTATTGCTGACTATGAGCAGATTAATCAAAAATTGTCCGATATTTCGGAAGCTTTTGTTCAGGGACGGCAATTTCTGGACAATTCGCAAACTTTGATTGATGAGATTGTTTTGCCTAAAATTTCTGATGCCGAAAAGGCTTATAAGCTTTCTTTGGCAGAAGCTGCAGATCAAAAACGGGTTGAGGAAAATACCGGAAGCATCAGTATTAAGAAGACCGGTAAGACGCTTACCGTAACCAGAGATTTGGAAGATATTAAAACGGCAGAGGAAGAAATCAGCAAAGAAGAGGTTAAGGTTCTTGATTTTTCAAAGGAAAAGTCAGAAGACACCCTCAATAAGCCAGATAAGGTGGAAAATGTTGTCAAAAAAAGTCGGAATATAAAATTAAAATAGGTTGAGGATTAAATTTTCTGTGGTATAGCTTATATCATAAGTATATTTTTTTAGTGGAGTTTATTAAATGAGAAGACCTGAAGTTTGTATTTTGCCGGTTGCCGGTTTATCTACCAGAAATTTGCCTGCGACAAAAGCTCTCCATAAGGGTTTTTTGACTTTGCACAGCAAGCCGATTATTCAGTATGCCGTAGAGGCTTGTGCTGAAATTGGCATTAAGGAAATTGTTTTTATTTATAGCGATCAGTCTTGTAAACATTTGTTTGAAAAACATTTTTCTCCTTATCCTTGGCTTGAAAATCATTTGAAGGAGAAAAATAAGCTGGATATTTTGGAAGAATTGTTAAAAGTTATTCCGAAGGGAATGAAATTTTCTTTTGCGGAGCAGGCACAGCCTTTGGGTAATGGACATGCTATTTTGATGGCGAAAGAAATTGTCGGCGACAGGGATTTTGTTGTGATGTGGCCGGATGATGTTTATATCAACCTGCACGGAAAGGGGATTCTTTCCCAGCTTTTGGATGTTTATGAGCAAGAAGGCGGCATGGTGGAAAATATTATGGAATTTCCGAGGGAGCAGATGGTCCGTTACGGGGCTCTTATCGGGGCTGTTCGGGACGGTCGGATTGTTCATGCTAAAGGAAAAATTGAAAAGCCTGCACTGGAAGATGTTCCGTCAAATTATGCCAGTATGGGGCCTTATATTTTGCCTAATGAAATTATGGACATTTTACCGGAAGTTAAAAAAGGCACAAACGGCGAGATTAATTTGGCCGATGCAATGGGGCTTGCGGCTGAACGAGGCATGAAACTGACGGGCGTTTTGTGTGACGCTATTCGCTTTGATTGCGGCACTAATAAAGAGCTTGAAAAGTCTAATTTAAAATTGTCTTTGATGGAAGATCCCGATTTGAGGGCTTATTGCTGTGATTTGCTTCAGACAATGATGGTCTAGTTTTTTGCAATGGTTCTAAAAAAGGCTCGAAATGAAATTCGAGCCTTTTTTAGAAGAAGTATTTATTCTTTTGTTTCAGCAGGTTGAGGCTTTGCTTTTTCAATCGGAAAGACTTCAACATCGTTGCTTTGAAACTCATCAGAGAGAGCGGCATTCGGATTTGTGCTTCCGACAGTTGGCAATTTTAACTTTGTTGCGGTGTTTTTGGAAGAAGATGTTTTTTTCGGGGCTTTGAGCGCCGGGGTTAACGGATAAGCGTTTTTGAGCATACGCAGAAGCATATAGCCGTTTCCGCCGCCATAGGACGGACCCGAGAAGCCGATAGAATAGTAACCGCCGATATATCCGTAATCCAAATCAATATAGTCTATTGTAAAGACTGTTTTGACGTTTGTTGTTCCGATGGTTGTCATTTTGCAATTGTAGCCGGTATCTTCCATAATGATGTGGTCAATATTCCGTGCAAAGAGGAGCGTTTGTGAGGGGGTGCAGTCAGCAGTCTGTCCGCCGTATGTGATGTTATAATTCAAGATAACGTTAAGAGAATCTCCGCCTTTGCCGACCGTCATATCCGTTATTTTGGCATAATCAATATAGGCATTTGTCGGAACAGCGCCGACAATTAAGGGCAGGGTAATGTATTCTTCAAGGCAAACATGTGTTTGAGGGTCGGCCTGACACAGCAGAATCCTTTGATAATTATTATTTTCAAAAAGCTGGAATAGAGAATTGTAAATATATTCTTTGGACATTGACAATTTGGACGGGGCGCACTGCTGCGATCGGCAGACGACAACGGACTTTGGCTGTTTAGGTGCTGCGGCGGTTGTTTCGTGATAGACGTAATTTGTTTCGGGGTCTTTTTGTTCAAAGAAAGAGCCCGTGAAAAAGTCTTGCGCCGTGTGGGTGCGCATATATTCGCATCCGCCTAAACCGAAAGCCGCACCTGAAAATACACATAAAGAAATAATTTTTCGAAACATTCGTTTGCCCTGCTTTTTAAATAAATATACCATATACTAAGACAGATACAGTTAAATACAAAACTTTTTTTTATGTTATTCAATAGATTTTTGGCTTTTTTCTTGCCAATCTTCTTAAAAAAGCGCAAACTCTTGTCGCAAGAGGGGAAAAATCATGAAAAAAGTTTTTGTTTTAGCTGTATTGTTTTGTTTGGGCCGGATATCTTTGGGCTTTGCCGCTGCTTATTATGTTGTTGACGGCGACAGTCTTGAATACGGAACAGAGCGTATTCGTCTTCAGGGGATAGACGCGCCGGAGTTTTTGCAAAAATGTGCCGATGAAAACGGGTGGAAATACCGCTGCGGTATTGATGCAAAGAAGTATCTGGAGGAGCTCGTTGCGCAGGGAATTACCTGTCGAAAACTCGGAACGGACCGTTATCACAGGGCGTTGAAAGAATGTTTTTTGTTTGATGGAACAAGTGTTAATCGTTTGATGGTCTTGAACGGTTGGGCGGTGGCTTACGGAGATGAATACACGGCGGAAGAACGGCAGGCAGCAGCCTTGAAAAAAGGAATTTGGAAAGGAAAGTTTATGCGTCCGGAACTCTATCGCGGGTTGGTTAAAAAGCTAAAAAGCGCTTCCAAAAATAAAAAAAGATAGAGATTCTTGTTGACAGCGCTGAAAAGTTATGTATATTGCAAGCAACGTTTTATGTTTTTAAATATAAAGGTGGAAAAAATGTATGCAGTAATTAAAACCGGCGGAAAACAATACCGCGTTACGTCAGGCGATGTAATTAAGATTGAAAAAATTGCCGGAGAAGAAGGTAAAGAGATTGTCTTTAACGAAGTTTTAGCTCTTGGCGATACCATCGGGGCTCCGTTGGTTGCAGGCGCTTCTGTTAAGGCTCTTGTTTTGAAACAGGCCAGAGATGCTAAAGTTATTGTTTTCAAAAAGAAAAGAAGACAGAACTATCGTCGTAAAAACGGTCATAGACAGAGTATTACATTGGTTAAAATTACCGATGTAGTTGCTAAGTAATAAGGAGATTGGACAATGGCTCATAAGAAATCAGGTGGTAGCTCTTCTAACGGGCGCGACTCTATCGGACGCCGTTTGGGTTTGAAAAAATCCGGCGGTCAGGCTGTTATCCCCGGAAACATCATTGTTCGTCAGCGCGGCACTCAGTATCATCCGGGTGCTAATGTCGGCATGGGTAAGGATCACACAATCTTCGCTACCAGCGAAGGAAAGGTTGTCTTTTCTAAAAAAGCCGGTGACAGAACGGTTGTTTCTGTTGTTGCCGAATAGTTTTTAGGATACCGCAAAGATTTGTGAGGGGATGTTTTGAAGCGTCCCCTTTACTTTTCTTCAAAACAGGATATCTTGAAAAAATAAACGGAAAAAAGAAAATGAAGTTTCTGGATCAGGCAAAAATATTTATTCAATCAGGCAACGGCGGCGCCGGCTGCGTGTCTTTTCGTCGTGAAAAATATATTGAGTTCGGCGGACCGAACGGTGGTGACGGAGGCAAGGGCGGCAGTGTCTATATTGAGGCCGTTCCGAATCTGAATACGCTTATTGATTTTAGGTATCATCAGCATTTTAAAGCCCATAAAGGGCATAACGGCATGGGATCGGATAAAACCGGCCCAAAAGGCGAAGATATTGTGATTAAGGTTCCGGTCGGGACGGAGATTTTGGCCGAGGATCAGGAGACTTTGATTGTTGATATGCTTGAGCCGGGGCAAAAGTTTTTGATTGCCAAAGGCGGTGACGGCGGTCGTGGAAATGCTCAGTTTAAGACATCAACCAATCAGGCGCCCAGATATGCCGAGCCCGGTTGGCCAGGGGAGGAAAAATGGGTTTGGTTGCGGCTTAAAGTGATTGCCGACGTAGGGCTTTTGGGAATGCCTAATGCCGGTAAGTCAACCTTTTTGTCCGTTGTTACTAAAGCTCGTCCGAAAATTGCGGATTATCCGTTTACGACCATTCATCCGAATTTGGGTGTGGCTTGGGTGGATAATTATGAAATGGTTATTGCTGACATTCCGGGGCTTATTGAAGGAGCTCACGAGGGAATCGGACTCGGGGATAAGTTTTTGAAACATGTTGAACGTTGCTATGCGTTGTTGCATTTGGTTGATGTCACAGGCGAAGATGTTGTTAAAACTTACCTTGATATCCGCAGAGAGCTGGAATTGTATGATGCCAAACTAGCAGATAAGCCTGAAGTTATTGCTTTAAGTAAATGTGATGCGGTTGATGAGAAAGAGGCTTTGAAAAAACAAAAAGCTTTGGAAAAAGCGACAGGCAAAAAGGTCTTTTTGATGTCAGCTGTTGCGCGTAAGGGTATTTTTGAGGCGTTGTTGGAAATTAATAAATATATTACCCGCCACAGGGTAAAACGGGACGAACAGAAAGATGTTTTGCCGGAAACCGAATCGGAAACGGCAGATAAAACATGGTCGCCGATTTAAAAGGAGTAAAAGATAAAGTGGTTGCAAGAGTAAAAAAAGAAAAGAAAACGGCCGACGAGGCTGCTCAAATTTTGGAGATTATCAAAAAATCTTTGGATGACGGCAAGGCTGATGATGTTGTTGTCATTGATTTGGAAGGCAAATCATCAATTGCTAATTATATGGTTGTGGCAAGCGGAACATCGAATCGGCACGTAGCGTCATTGGCGGAGAATTTACAGCTTAAATTGAAAGAAAACGGGTTTCCGTCGATGTCCGAGGGGGAAGAAAAAGCTGATTGGGTTTTGATTGATGCGTATGATGTGATTGTTCATATTTTTAAACCGGAAGTCAGAGCTTTTTATTCTTTGGAAAAAATGTGGTCGATGGTTAAAAAGCCGACTGCTTAAAATCAGGTTTTAAAAAGCGGAATACCGCCCTTTATAAAGGGCGGTATTCTTTTAGTGCGTCAGCAAGCGGTCGTGGAGACTCGAATGTCTTTATTTCCTCCAGATATTCATCGAAGATGATCGGATGATTAATTTCTCCGGTTGCCATGATTCTTCCTTTTCTTTGTTCACAGATGAGAAAGTGGATTGTGTTATCGACTTTCTTTGCGAACACCCTGAACGGGTTTGAGGCAATAGAGAAATGAGAATCACCATCACTGCGATAGGAGTAGACTTCTTTGCTTCCAATCGGCATGAAAAGATAGCCGAATGGGCGTGTAACGGTAAAACCGGTTTCTTGGTAGGCCCCTTCGGTAAATCTGTTCATTAGCATCACATCTCCTGTTTTGCAGTTTGAACAGCCCATGTTGTTTAACGCTATAATTAAACATGCGGGCTCTGTTGCAGCGTATTGGGCATTGGAAGTTAATAGTCCGTTTCTTTCAAATGCCAATACATCAAAAGATGTTAATTCTTTTGCAAAATTCTTTCCTGGAAAGAGTTTGCTGATTTTTTTTATATCCATATCATAAAAATTAATGTTCTAAGGATTCTTATAGACGATTTTGGACAAAAGTCAAATGATATTATTCCCGATGATACGGGTGGCCGGCAATAATTGTTTGAATACGGTAAATTTGCTCAGCCAGAACGGCGCGCATCAGCATATGCGGCAGGGTTAATTTTCCAAAGGAAAGAATAAGGTCGGCTTTATCTCGTGTGGATTGCAGATGCCCATCCGCTCCGCCTATCAAAAAGCAGATTTCGGATGTGCCGTTGAGCTGCCATGAGGCTATTTTGGCAGCTAATTCGGTAGATTTCATATTTTCGCCGCGCTCGTCCAATACAATGACTTTGGCATTGTGTGGAATGTTAGCTTGTAGAAAGGTTGCTTCTTCATCTTGGGTCGCGTTGTCTTTTTCTTTGACGATGATTTCCCAAGAAGAGCGCTTGATATATTCGGCAATAATAGCCGCTTCAGGGGAATTTTTTTTGCATTTTCCGATGGCGAGAATCAGTGCTTTCATTTATAGACCACCTGCCCGAAAACATTTTGAAGGAAAAATAAAGAAATATAGCAGATTAAAGCTGCAAAAATAGGTGTGATAATACAACTGATACCGACTTTCCCGAGGACAGGCCAGTTGAGGACATGGCCGCCTTTGGCAACGCCGAGGCCGACAACGGCGCCGATGACGGCTTG
>SAMEA104315432__coassemble_684_pt1 | contig 15426 bp, 14 predicted proteins | sample SAMEA104315432__metabat2_high_PE_015 | metagenome-assembled genome bin SAMEA104315432 (sample SAMEA104315432) | gut metagenome | biome: Monkey gut; feature: monkey-associated habitat; material: faeces | place: China | collected 2013 | reverse complement strand
ACTTTGATAAGCGCAGGCAATGGCGTGGGCACCCGTGGCGCAGGCCGTGGCCGTGGCAATGTTTGGCCCCGTATAGCCATGGCGCATAGAGACATGTCCCGAAATCATATTGATGATGCAGGAGGGAATAAAGAACGGGCTGACGCGTCTGGGACCCGAGGCGCTTAAAGTGCCGGCCGTTTCATAGATGGTTTGCAATCCGCCGATACCCGAGCCGATAATCACGCCCGTGCGGGATTTGCCTTGGTCGTCCGGTGTTGCCCAGCCGGCGTCTTTAACAGCTTCTTCAGCGGCGGCAATTCCAAACAGAATAAAGTCGTCTACTCGTTTTTGATCCTTTGGATCCATGACTTCATCGGGGTTAAACAATCCTTCGCCGACGCCTTTGTCGACCTGACCGGCGATTTTGACAGCATAATTTTCCGTGTCAAATTTTGTAATTTTTTTGATTCCAGATTTTCCGGCAATCAGGGAGTTCCAAGAAATATCAACGCCCATTCCGAATGGTGTGAGCGCGCCTAATCCCGTGATAACAACTCTTCTCATTTTGTATCCTCGTGTTGTGTTTGAAAAATGTTTTCTTTCTTAAAAATACCGTCATTCAGGCGAATGACGCCGCCGCCCCAGCACATGCCCGCGCCGAATCCGCATATGACAACGGTGGCCGGTGTCTTGAGGCGTCCGCTTTGAATAGCTTCGCCAAGGGCAATCGGAATCGATGAAGCCGACGTGTTGCCCAGATATTCGATGTTTGAGATAACTTTTTGTTCCGCAAAGCCCAAACGTTCCTGAACGGCCGCGGTAATGCGTTGATTGGCCTGATGCAGAACAAGATAGTCAATCTCCTGCGGCGAAATGCCGTTGTGCGCAAGCAGGGTTTCGGCGACATAGGCAGGAATGGTGTTTGCGACAAATTTGTAAACATCTTGTCCTTTCATGCCAAGTGTTTGCGTATCGGAATTTGGTTTGACAAACGGGCAATTTCCCGCGGCGGACGGAAGCGTGATATAGTCTCCGATTGTGCCGTCGGCGCGGATATCAATGGTTAAGATGTCCGATTTGTTGCCGGTCGAAATAACCGCTGCGCCGATGCCGTCGCCAAAGAGAATCGATGTGCGGCGGTCTGTCCAGTCGAGATAGCGGGAGCAATTGTCGATTGTGACCAGCAAAATGTTTTTGTAAATACCGGAGCGGATATAGGCGTTTGCCGTATCCAGCGCATAAACAAATCCCGAACACGCCGCCGAAATGTCAAAAGCCGGCGCGGTTGAGGTGATGTTCAGCAGTTTTTGCACCATGCAGGCCGTTGAGGGCATCATTTGAACAGGCATAGACGTTGCCGCCAAAACCAGATCTATTTTATCCGCCGCAACTTCGGCATTGGCCAGAGCCTGAAGGCAGGCTTTGCGCAACAGGTCAAAGGCCTCTGTATCATTCGAAAAAATACGACGTTCTTTGATGCCGGTTCTGGAATAAATCCATTCATCCGACGTGTCATACAGTTTTGTCAGGTCGGCGTTTGTTATTTTGGTTGACGGAACGGCATAGCCAATTCCTTTAATTATCGGTAAATTCGTAGTCATTCTTATTTCCAAATATTCCCAAAATCAAATTCAATCGACTGATTGTATCAATCTCGAATCAAAAAGTAAATCATTTTTGAAAAGTCATTATCAGAAAATATTTGTTTTTAGGGCGTTGTTACCGCTATTTTTGTCTAAAAATGTTTGCAAAAAATTAATTTTATGGTATTATAATTATAATATTTGGTAGACAGATTTGGAAAATGCCTATGAAACTGAAGAAGAAATATCAAGAAGTTGTTTTAGCCGAATATGAAAAAGCCGGACAGACGCCTGTGTATTGTTCAATCGGCGACAAGAATAAAATCCCTGTTCCGTTGGCCTATGGCGGAGATTTGGATGCGTTTTCCGATGATTTGTTTCAGTCCGAAAAGACGGTTAAAGAGTATAACAGGGTAGGCATTGAAAGCATTACAGGGTATGAAATCGGCGATTTATATGCGCCGAGGCCTTTAGAGCATCATTTGAAAAATGTTTCAAAAGAACAAAGTGTCGAGGCTTTGAAAAAACAGGCTTTGCGTCGGTATAATGCGGCCGTTAAGACGGCTTGCCGCGTCGGAAAAGAATATCCTGATAATGAGTTTGCGGTATCGCTGAATGCCAAAGCCCTGAATCATATGAACAGGGCTCATAAAAAATACTGCTTCAAAAAATTAGCCAAAGGAATAGGCAAGACTTTGCAATTTACGGCGGAGCAGTCGGCCCAAATGGTTGTCGGTGCGGCAGGGGCTTTGCCGATGGCGGCTTATTATCTGATGGATAAAAAAGTAAAGCCGTCGCATTCCAAATCAAAATTCAAAACATTTGCGGATGAAAAATTGCTGCCTTATGTGCGCAAAGGCGCGCTGAAAGCCCTTATTCCGCTGTCTTTGGTCGGGGGGGGTAGGATTATGCCTCATTTGGCCGAAGATAAACAAAAAGAAGTTGTCGAAATTGTTCAGGGTGCTAAAACGCCGAGCGAGCAAAATTTAGAGCTGGCGCAGCAGACGCAATCCGAGTTTTTGGCTTGCGTGGCCTTTTTTGAAGATTTTAAATCGAAGCCTTATTTATGTCCCGCTAAAAGATGGACAATAGGGTATGGGACGACAACGCTTCCCAATGGCGCAAAAGTGAATGAAAACACGGCTCCTGTGACGATTGAACAAGGGAAGGGGTTTGTTCTTTCTCATGCCAACAAATATGTTTATCCGACGCTGGAACATATTAACAAGCCTTTGACCTGCGGACAGATTTTGGGCGCGCAAATGTTTAACTACAATAATGATGAACGGAAGTTCAAAGACAGCCGCTTGTTGAAGACAATTAATTCGGGTGCCTCTGATAATGAGGTTTGCCGCTCTTTCTCTTTGTATCGAAGTGTTAGCGGCGACCGCAGTTATGGGCTGATTAACCGCCGCGGGTTTGAATCTTATTTATGGCAGTGCGAAAATATCGGCGATGTTTTTTGCTTGTCGCGTGATTTTGTCGGCAGCCCTGATGTGGAATTTTATCATTACGAATCAAGTAATAAGAAAGATCCGATTCAAAATAGTGATGATACGTTTAACCTGCTTGATTTTGAGACAATTGATAAATCTTTGAAGCGCTTTACAGCCAAAAGTATCGAGACTTCTGTTTTATCAATGCTTCCTGAGGAAGATAAACAACATCTGATAGATAAATATGATATCCGAACCGGTAAAGACGGCAAGCTTCACTCTTTCAATCCGAAGGGAATTGAGGAAACAAACAATGGCGGAAAAACAATTGCGTTGCAGCAAGTTATGAGGCAATCTAGGAGCAGATAAGGGCTGAAAAACAATGAGCAGAGATTTTGACAGTGTGTTGATTGAATATGCCAAAGCGGGAAAAAAGCCCGTTTATTGCACAATCGGAGATGGGGAGAGGATTCCTGTTCCGCTTGAATATGCCTCAGATGTCAAATCTTTTTCTTCTCTGCTGTTCCAAAAAGAACAAAAAATTCAGGAATACCGCAAACGCAACGCCGCTCAATCGAATAAGCCCCTTCGGATGTGGAGTTGCAAAGTCGGCGAGTTTTCTGTTCCGGTTCCGTATGAGGACGCGTTAAATAATGTTCCGATTTCGGAGAGCGTGCAAAAGCTTAAAAGAGAGGCTCTGCGCCGGTATGCTCAGGCTGTTAGTCTTGCCAGAACGCTTCAAAAAGAATATCCTGAAGACCATATTCAGGTGACGCTGGATCCTCAAAAATTGAAAAAAATGGCACGCAAACATCAGGTGCACGGTTTGAGAGAGGTCACGAAGGCGCTCAGTAAGACTTTTCGTGTTCCGCCAATGAAGGCTGCGCGCGCGGTCGTTTCTCAAAAAGGAGGCTTGACGCAGGCGGCAGCTTATTTTTCGGGGAGCAAAGTTAAACGTGTTTCTTCAAAATCTCAATCAAAAAAACTGATTAGCGACAAGGCTTTGCGCCGTCTCCGCACAGCTGCTTTGCAGGCTCTTGTTTTAGGGACGACATTTGTCGGAACATGGAAATTGGCTTCTCTTACCAAAGACAAAGAAAAGAAGCATAATGTTGTTGCGCAGGTTGTCGTTCCAAATCAACCCAAAGAGAAAACAGATACCTCCACGGTTGCATTCCAGCCGTCTCAACTTTCTGATGTCAAAACGGAAACGGCTGCTCGTCATGCCGGCAAGATGGGCGATAAATCCGGCATTCCTGCCGTCAAAAAGACAAAGCCAATTGGTGCTGTTCCGTCTAAAACCTCCGCGGGGCTTGTTCCGAAAACGGCCAACGGGGCGTATGCGCAAAATTTGCAAATGGCCATAGATTGCCATGATGAGATGGTTTGTCTTTTTGCAATTTATGAAGGGTTTCGCGCAGAGGCTTACAGATGTTCGGCCGGATATCCGACCATAGGTTACGGAATGCGTTGGGTTTCGGGCAGAAAGGTCAAGATGGGCGACAGAACCAATAAAGAAAAAGCCGCAGTCGATTTGACAAAGTTTTTTGATACGTATATTTTTCCGAGGCTGCAAGATGTTTCAAGAGTGCTGACAAAATCAGAGCTTGGGACGTTTACGATGTTTTCCGGCAACTTAGGTCCAAATGCTGCGGTTAGAAGTGATTTCTTCAAGAATTTTGGCTCGGATAGTCCTGACTATGATATTATGGCGGCTCAATTGGGGCGTCATTGCCGCTACAAAGACAAAACCGGTATTTACAGACAGAGTGAAGGGCTGAAAGACAGACGCGCTTTTGAGGCCTATCTCCTTAAATCCGGCGATGATATTGGTTATTTTTTGACACTCAGCCCCAAAATGGTCGGGCGTGTCAGAAAACATTTGAAAACGCATGATAATTTGGATTATTTTGTTGCTTCAAGCGTTGAAAAAAGCGTTCTTTCCAGATTGCCCGATGAGCTTCAACGGCATTTGCTTGATAAGTATGATATTTGTGTCGGCGCGGACGGAAAACTTGTTTCGAATAATCCTTCAGGCTTGACTTTGGCCGAAAAGCAGCAGCGCAGAAAAGGAAATCTTATTGCCGAGAATTTGAGCAATACGCCTTTTCCGAATCAGTCGTTTTTAGATACCAAACAAGAAAAGCTTGCTTTGCGGAGTTCTGCAAAGAATAATTCAAGATAGTTTTTTGTTTTCTTCTTGTTTGGCAATTTTTTTTGCCAGCCAATGATTGTAAACGTAAAATAAAACCAAAAACAGGTATAATCCGCCCAAAATCCACAATGTCCAGTATTTGATTTGCCGGTCGCTCCATTCTTTTGTGATAGAGTTGACGTTTAACGCGCTTCCTTCGACTTTAAATTCGACATTCGGGTTTTGATGCAGAATAGATGTTCCTATTTGATAGCCGGAGTTTAAAAAATCAAATTCGATAATCAGATTGTTGTCGATTTTTTGGAGCGCAGCTGTTATGTCGGGCGTTGTGATTGTGTTGTCAAGCGCATAGTGCGCCATTTCGGCGTTTTTGGGGATAATAATTCGGATGGGGTTGCGGCCTATTTTTGAGACATCGGCGCCGGAGAGAGCCTCGGCGCCTTTATTTTGCAAAATGACCCGCGTCAGATACAGGTCTTTGTAAGAGGTGCCTTTGACTTTGACCTCATAATCGTTTTGGTTTTGTGATGAAATAAAAGCGATTGTTTCTGTTCCGTATTTTAAAATCGGACGGTTGATATAAAATTGATACCAACCGATGACGATTGCCGAAACGGCAAGCAAAAAGGCGCCGGTTTTGCTTGTCCAAAAGTTCCAGACGGCCGAGATTATTTTTTTGATATCTGTGTTGTTTTTCTTAAAAAGCTTCATTTTTTTGCCTCAAATTTTTGAAAGATATATAATTGTTTTGAAACGAATAAAAAGGGGCTGCTTTTTTCTTGACTTTGGCAGCTGTTATCGGTTACATTTTTTTCAGATAAAGTGAGGAAAGATGCGTCAATTTCAACGAAAAAAGGAAGATTTTGTTTGTGAGCATTGCGGCACAAAAGTAACGGGAAACGGCTATACGAACCATTGCCCGAACTGCTTGTGTTCCAAACATGTCGATGTTTGCCCCGGCGACAGGGCGGAGAGCTGCGGCGGGCTGATGGAGCCGATTGATTTGGAGCTCAAAGACGGTAAATATATTCTTGTCCACCGGTGCCAAAAATGCGGTTTTATCCGCCGCAATAAAGTATGCGACGGGGATAATTTTGAAGCTGTTTTGGCATTATCCAGATTAAAAACAGATTCTCTTAAACGCCGCTGAATATTTTTTTGAAAAGCACTGTGGTTTTTTGCGCTGCCGATATTACATCTTTGGCAAATTTGTTTTGTCATCGGAGGATGTTATGGAAGAAGACGCAAAAATTTATAAATTGGCTAAAGATTACAGAATTGTTCGTATCAAAGGAAATAAATGCTCTCTGTTTTTCAAAAACAGGCAAAATCAGCTCTTGGCTTCTTTGGAAGGGTGCAGCAATACTTTTACGCAGATAAATATTGCTTCTGATAAAAAGCTTTCCGAGATAGAAAAGGCGTATTTGCTTTCGTTTGTTAAAGCCAAAAAATATACAATGTCTAAGGAAGTTGCCGCAACGCTTGGTGTTTCGGTTATCAAATATTTGGACGGGCGTGAGGAATATTTTTCGGAAAGGCGCTTTAAACGTCGTGTTGAAAGAGGACTTGATTTTGCAAGAGTTTATGCGGCGGACGTTTCTGCGCACAGCCTGACAATTGCGCCGGATTCAAAGGATTGTTTTTATGATTTGACTCATGCAAATATTTCAAAACTTGTTGTGTCTGAAAACGCGACGGTCAATATTGATTTGAGGGATAATACTTTTATTGAGAGCGTTGTTGTCGGGGATAAGTTCAGCGGCACGATTAATCTGTCGCGTTCGTCCGTTGAAAGCGTTTTTATCGGGAATAACTGCCATTGCCATTTGACAATTGCTGATGCCAAAAAATGTTTTAATTTGCAGATTGCGGATATTTACAGCGGCAATCTGAATGTCTCAAACAGCTGTCTTTATGCTTTTGGGTTGGGGTATTATTCTTATGCTGATTTGATTCTATCAAACAACATTATCAAAAAAGGAATTGAAATCGGCGATTCATTCCGAGGCAATTTTTATGCACTTAATCAAAATGTCGATGTCTTTAAGGTCGGCGATGATTGCAAAGGAACGGTTAAAGTTTCGGCTCAAGGGAGCGAAACCGGTGTTAAAAAACTTATTGTCGGAGATGATTTTTCCGGTGTGCTCAATTTGTCTGGAGATGAAAGCCTTAAGGTGGTTGAAGTCGGGCGCAAAAATGGTGGGCGAATCGATGCCTCTCTAACGCCGAATCTTGAAAGAATGTCTGTTGGAAAATATTTTAACGGCAATGTTAATTTGTCATCTTCTGCTGTTCAAAATATTTTTGTGGCTTATGGGGCAAGCGGCTGTTTTGATTTGACCGATAGCAATCGGCTCGGACAAGTGCATGCGACAATTGATAATCATTTGATTTTTAACGGCATTTCTCCAGTTTCGACCGAGACGGCGGACGGAAGCGTCTATTATCGTTTTGCCTCGTTAGTTACGAGAGTGTCGGATATTCCTTTTTATCAAAAAAATTTTCATTAAGAATGTTACATTTTTGTTACAAAGTTCTTGTCTTTGGGGCGAAATTATGTTATATTGATAATTATAGACAGACACCTTCATCAGGGAGGCTATTATGATAAAAATATCTAAAGAGCAGGGGCTTAAGTTCCTTAACGACTTACAAGCAAAAGGGCTTACAAAAGATGACATTTTTTCCGCTTTGTTTGATGCCTGCGGTGCGGGAGATGCGGTTAATACAAGACATGTTTTCTTTCAGGAAGTTATCATTAAATTTAACGCTTCTAAGGCGACAGCCGTCATTTCAAATATGATGCCGTATTTGACGGAAAGCCACTTTGTTGATGTTGCTCTTTATGCCTATATCCGCAATGGTTTTCCGATGAAAGAATTTAATGAAGATTTGGCCAAGTTTAAGCATAAATACAGTTTTGTATGCGCCCCGCAAGTTAAGACAGAAGTCGTTCTTGCGAATGCTTAAGACAAATTCCCCGCTTTTTTCTCCTTTTGAGCGGGGAATTTTTTTGTCTGATTAATGTTTGATAGCACAATTCCGCCGATAACCAGAATACCGCCGATGACTTGCGGCAGGTGCAGGCGCTCGCCCAAGATAACATAAGCTTCAATTGATGCCCAAAGCGGGAGTGAATAATAGATGACGGCGGTTTTGATTGTGCCGATTTTGGCCAAAGCCGTGTTCCAGGCCATATAGGCCAAAACCGAATTGAAAATCCCCAGATAAACAAAGACGGCAATATCAAGCGGCTTGAGTGCGAAAATTTGTTTTTCGGGAACAAAAATCAGCATTAAAATTCCTAACAGAACAGCGCCGATAATCGCGCTTGAGGCTAAGAGCGTCGTTTGAGGGATAAAAGGCGGACGTTTTTGCTGGAGTAGGGAGTAAATTGCAAAACAAAAGGCATTGCCCAGCATAATAAAATCGCCGTCGACCCACTTGATTTTTGACAGAGAGAAAAAGTCGCCGTTGAGAATGATTGTCAATACGCCGCCAAAAGTGATGATAATTCCAAGCAGCTGCGTTTTGGAAATCGGGGTGTGAAACAGGCTGTGCGACAGCAGCAGTAAGAACACGGGGCCGAGCGTGTTTAACAGACTCATATTAACCGCCGAGGCCGTGTGTCCGGCGTAATAAATCAGCGTGTTGACAATGACCATTCCCGTCAGAGCCAACAGGAAGACATAACCAAAGTTTTTGAAAAACCAAACGCGGTTTTGCCAGAGGGATTTTCCGGCAATCAATACCAAAATTATTGCGGCTAAAAACCAGCGGCTGAAAGCAATCTCAAGCGGCGCCAGAGAGGTTGCAAAATAGCTTGAAACGGTTGTGTTGAAACTCCATAAAAAAACGGCCAGGACGGCTAGTATATATCCCATATTGAGGTTCCCTTTTCTTAAAGCGACCTCTTAGAGATATAAGCCTTGATTATTGATTATCAATAAAGCGTTGAATAGCGGAGAAAACTTTTTGAAAATATTTGTCGCCGTGCGGGCAAAAATCGTCTTTTGAAAGCGTGCGTTTTTCGATTTTGTAGCATTTTTTGCCTAAAACAATTCCGCGGACATTTATTTTTTTGACTTCATCAAAAAACAAATCCAACAGGTCTTGGATATCCGCCTCGTAAATACCGGAAACTTCGTCGGGATTCAGTTTGAGGTCATGGAGTTTTTGCTGCGTTTTTAATAGATAGGTCGGACAAAAGGCGTGCGTGTTGGCGGTTGGCGTGTCATTGACCAATTTGTATGTAAAGAGCTTGTCCAAAAATTTTTCTTTGACCGACAGGCCGAGTTTGTCTTCCAAAATGCGACGGACGGCTTCTTTGGGCGCTTCGCCGACCAGAACATGTCCTGATCCCGAACAGTCAAACAAATTGGGGCAGGTTTGCTTTTCGGGGCTGCGCTTTTGGAGCCACAAATTGCCGTCTTCGGAGATAATCCAGCACAAAGCCAATTTGTGCCACAGGCCTTCTTTGTGCGCCTGAGATTTTGGCGCAACGCCGAGCAGGTTCATTTCAGAATCATAAATATCAATCAATTCATCGGCCATTTTTTAATCCTCCGAGAGCTTTAAAAATATATCCGTTGACGGGGTTTCCGTTTTCGGTGCGTAAAACTGTTTCTTCTTTATAAATATCACAAAACCCGTTTTGATGCAACAGCTTTTCGATATAGGCCGGATTGTGTTTGAAACGACCTGATGGTTGGATTTGGTAGTCGGATTGTTCGTCCGATGCTTCTATCGAAAAGAGCAGCGTTTTGTTTTTGCTTAATTTTATAAATTCATCTGCGGCACCCAAATATCCGAGAACATCTGCGGCGACAATTGTTTCAAAATCGTTTCTTTCTTTTAAGAAATGAATTAAATCATCTTTGACAAGCTCGTCATAAACATTTTTTTCAGCGGCTTTGGCCAGCATTTGCGCGGAGACATCAACGCCTATGATTTGATTTTGAGGCGTCTTAAGAGCCAGTCCCACAAGCCCCGAACCGCAGCCCAAATCCGCAAGACGACCTTCCACATTTCCTGCAATTCTTCTAAAAGCCATCGGAGCTGAATAACCCAGATTTTGCATAACCAGCTCGTAATTATCAGCGAAACCGTCAAACAGCTTTTCAGTAAAAACAAGATTATCTTCACAATTTTCTCCTTTGAGCGCGGCTGAGACGTGTTTGGCAAACACATTTTCGGGATAGGATTTGAGCCAATTGTCAGCGATTTTGAGCGCTTTTTCGGGCTCCTCTCTTGCCAGCAGGACAAGCGTTTCGGCGATATTGACGGAAGCTTCCGTCAAAGTTGGGTTGAGCGAAAGCGCGTTAAAGAAAAGTTCCAGCGCTTTTTCATAGTCTTTAAGTTCTTTCAGGACAGCGCCCAGATTATTGCTTAACGGGGCTGATTTCGGATTGAGAATAACGGCTTTGCGATATTCCTCAAGCGCTTCGGACAGGCGTTTTTGCCTGAAAAGCATTTCGGCATAATTGTTATGCGACGAAAAATCATCGGGTCTGAGCTCAATGACTCTTTTGTATCTTGCCTCGGCTTTCTCAAAGTCTTCGCCGCGGCTCAAGATGTCGGCCAGACACAGGAGAGCATCCGCGTTGTTTGGATTGATCTTTTCGGCGCTTAAAAAAGCCTCTTTAGCCTGTCCTTTTTGCCCCAAAGCAAGGCAGGCCAGCCCGAGAATATGTTTGACGGCATCGTTTGGAATATTGTCTGCTTTTTGAGCGGCTGAAAGGGCGTTTTCATAGCTTTTTTCTTCATAATAAATCCAAGCCAAATCATACCACAAAAGCTGTTCGTTTGGTGCTGTTTTGGTGAGAGCCAAAAGATTGGTTTTGGCTTTTTCGAGGTTTTCGGTTCTGTAAGAATTGGCCAGATTGATTTTTGCCAGCAAGTAATCCGGCGCAATTTTGAGAGCTTCGCGCCAATAGTCCCGCGCTTTGTCCATCTGCCCGAGGCGTTCATAGATGCACGCCATTTCGTTAAAAGCCTCTTTGACGGCCGGCGCCAATTTCAAAACTGTTTCAAAATGGAGCAGGGCGTCTGCAAAATTTTGGCAAGCTTTGAGCGAAAAGGCCAGATTATAATGATAGGCCGGATTGTTTTTGTCATGCCTCAGCGCTGCGGCAAAATAAGAGCAGGCTTCGCTATGGAGGCCTTTGGCCTGGGCGACAAGGCCGAGCATATTTAAGATATTTGGGTTGTCGGGTGCTGTTTCATCAATTTGGCGTAATAAATCAGCAGCCTCATCGAATCGTTCCTGATCGAAGAGGGCGAGAGCCTGTTGAAACATCGCCTCATAAGACATCTGAAAAACCTCATTATTAATTTAATTTTTTGTATCAGAAATTGGTTAAAAAATCCACAAGAAAATCTCTCCTCTGGAGTGAGAGGAGAGATTGAATCTTTGCTAGCCTTTTGAGGGTTAGAATTTTTCCTGAAGCTCAAAGAAATAAGCCTGCGGGTGGTCGCACACAGGGCATTTTTCAGGTGCTTTGGGCGATTCAACGCGGCAGCCGCAGTTGGCGCATTCCCAGATTACTTTTGTCGGACGTTCAAAGATTTTGCCCTCAACTAAAGAATCAAGCAAAGCCTGATAGCGTTCTTCATGGCCTTTTTCAATCTTTCCGACCATCTCAAACAGCGCGGCGATTTTGGTAAAACCTTCTTCTCGGGCTTCTTTGGCCATACGGGCATACATGTCTGTCCACTCATAATTTTCGCCGGAAGCGGCATCTTTAAGGTTGTCAATTGTGGAGGGAACTTCGCCGCCGTTCAACAGCTTGAACCAAATTTTGGCATGTTCTTTTTCATTGTTGGCTGTTTCCTCAAATTTGGCGGCAATGACGTTGTAGCCTTCTTTTTTGGCCTTTGAGGCATAGTAGGTGTATTTGTTGCGGGCTTGAGATTCTCCGGCAAACGCATCTTTTAAGTTTTGTTCCGTTTTAGATCCTTTAAGTTCCATGGTAAAGCTCCTTTAATTAATAGAATTTATCCTGTATAGTTTTAATGAAATCGCTTGACTTGTCAATTAAAATAAAACAATTATTTATAATATTGGACTTATACTTATACGGAGGGAAATGATGAACGCGGTTGAGATTAAAAAAGATGTTTATTGGGTCGGGGTTAAGGACTGGAATTTGCGTGAATTTCACGGATATGACACGCCCGACGGGTCGACTTATAACAGTTATTTGATAAAAGATGACAAAATCACGCTGGTCGACGGCGTCAAATCTTATCTGACGGACGAGCAAATCGCGCGCATTTCTTCCGTTGTCGATTTTTCCAAAATTTCTTATCTGGTTGTCAATCATGTTGAGCAGGATCACTCCGGCAGCATCCCCAAGATTATGAGCCTTGCCCCGCAGGCCGTTATTGTGACCAATAATGCCGGAAAGCTGGCTCTGGAGGCGCATTTTGACACCACGGGCTGGACGTATCATCTGGTCAAAACAGGCGACACGCTCTCCATCGGCCGGCGCACGTTGTCGTTTTTGACCACACCCATGCTCCATTGGCCTGATTCGATGATGACTTATGTCGCCGAGGACAAGCTTTTGCTTCCCAATGACGGGTTTGGACAGCATTTGTGCTGCGAGGCGCTGTTTGTTAAGGATTATCAGCGGGATTTGGTCGTAAAAGCCGCCAAAAGCTATTATGCCAATATTTTGATGCCGTTTGGTATGCAGGCCGAAAAAGCTCTGACATCGGCCGGTGAATTGGGGCTTGATATTGAGATGATTGCTCCTTCTCATGGCTTGATTTGGTCAGGCAAAGAGGAGGTTTCGCTGATTTTGGGATTGTATGATTCTTGGGCGCGCGCCGAAAAAACGCACAAAGCAGTTATTGTATATGACACAATGTGGGGCGCGACGGCCAAATTGGCCGATACGGCCATGGCGGAATTTCAAGACGCGGGAATTCCCGTTGTCAAGTGCTCTTTGGCGGTGACGCCGCTGTCCGAGGTTGTGACCGAGATTTTAGATGCCGAATATGTGCTTGTCGGCTCGCCTACGCTGAATAATCAGCTTTTCCCGAGGGTGGCGGGCTTTTTGACTTATCTCAAAGGGCTTAAACCAGTCGGTAAAAAGGGGTTAGCATTTGGCTCTTATGGCTGGAAAGCCGGCGTGGCTAAAGAAATCAAACAGGTTATGGACGATTTGGGCTGGCAGACGGCTGAGGTTTTTGAAGAAAAATACACGCCCAAATCCGGCGTTTTGGCTGAGTTTGCGCAAAGAGTCCGCGATTTTATCAAACTCTGAAAACAGGCTGTTGTTGCTTTTTGAAAAAATCTGTGGTATGAGATTTTCATATTGAAACATCTAGCTTGTGAGGAACAAACCATGGAACAAAAAGTGATTAAAATCGGCTCTTTTGAAATCAGCAACCGCCTGCCATTTGCGCTGTTGTGCGGGCCTTGCCAGATTGAAAGCCCGCAGCACGCCATTGATATTTGCGGCGCGATGATTGAAATTACAAAAGAGCTCGGGATTAACTATGTTTTCAAAGCCTCTTTTGACAAGGCTAACCGATCCTCTATCAACGGGGCGCGCGGCGTCGGTATTGAAAAGGGAATGGAGACCTTTGACCAAATCAAAAAGTTGTATAACAATATTCCGATTGTGACAGACGTGCACGAGACATGGCAATGCGAAGAAGTTGCCAAACATGTCGATATGCTCCAGATTCCGGCGTTTTTGTGTCGGCAGACGGATTTGGTTGTCGCGGCGGCCAAAACAGGGAAGGTGGTTAATATCAAAAAAGGGCAGTTTTTGGCGCCTGAAGATATGAAAAACGCTGTTCAAAAATGTATCGACTCGGGCAACGGAAATGTCTGCTTGACAGAGCGGGGCACGTCGTTTGGGTATCACACGCTGATTGTGGATATGAGCGGGTTTGCGGTTATGGCCAAGACAACAGGCTGTCCGGTTATTTTTGATGCGACCCATTCTGTTCAGAAACCCGGCGGACTCGGCACTGCTACCGGCGGAAACCGCGAAATGGCGCCGGTTTTGGCCAGAGCGGCCGTTGCGGCGGGCGTCGGCGGATTGTTTATGGAAACGCATGAAAATCCGGATAAAGCCTTGTCTGACGGGCCAAATACCATCGCACTTAAAAATATGAAGCCGATTCTGTCTTATTTGAAAGAATATGACGCCTTGACCAAGGCAAAAATCACAGATTATTTTTAGATTTTTTTCTTTGAATTAAGTTAAATTGCTCGCAAAGCCCCGTCAACAGCCATTTTCGGGGCTTTATGTATTTGGACAAAAAGCTCTTGCTATTTTCGTCAAATATGGTTATTATAATAATCACATATATATTTTTTAATTTATTATCATTATGGCAAAGAAGAAAAGTCAGGAACAGAGCGAAACAAAGAAGAAAATCTTTACGCTCGAAGAAGAAAACAAGGTCGCTTACGAGTATGATCTCAAGACCGGTATTGTCGCGAGAGCTAACGGCACCCATTTCATGATGGATCGCTATGTGCAGGAACTTATCAAACAACCTATCAAGGTTGAAAAGTTTCTCGCCAGCATCCAGCGGTTTTTCAAGCAGAATATGCCGCCTTCTCGTCTCGAGAGACTTGTTGTCAGAAACACCAAAGTCGAGACGCAGTTCGGAAAGCTCCGACGGAACATGAAAGATGCCGACATTCAGGTTATCGACAGCGATGACGCCGTCTCTCTCTGGTGTGCCGGAAGGCATTTCGTCGCAGAGGACATTGAGGAAGCCGCAACCCTTGCACTTGAAGCTTTCGGCTTCTAGGCCCGAGGACAGAAGAATCAAAAAGAACAGCTTTGACGGTTTATCCCCGTCAACGCTGTTTTTTTTACGCCGATAATTGAGCCAAAATCCTTGACAGCCGGTCTCAAAAATCCGATAGTAATCGGTAAGAAAAGAGGGCTTGAGGGCTATGCAATTCTCCGATGAAGGCTATTTAATCAACTGCCGCCGACATGGCGAAAGATCTTTGATTGTGACTGTTTTGTGCAAGCAATACGGCAAAGTTTGCGGTTATGTCAAATCGGGTGTGTCCAAAAAGAATTTGGCGGTGTTTCAGGTCGGCAATCTGGTTCAGATTGACGCCTGGTCGCGGGTTGATGATAATATGCTGTCGCTTAAGGTGGAGCTTATCCGTCCGACGGCGGTTAATTTTTTGGCTGATGCCGATAAGCTGCGCGCCTTGTCCAGTTTGTGTGCGTTGTGCAATGTGTGTCTGCCGGAGCTTCAGCCGCTTGATGATTTTTATGAT
>SAMEA104315432__coassemble_637_pt1 | contig 16214 bp, 15 predicted proteins | sample SAMEA104315432__metabat2_high_PE_015 | metagenome-assembled genome bin SAMEA104315432 (sample SAMEA104315432) | gut metagenome | biome: Monkey gut; feature: monkey-associated habitat; material: faeces | place: China | collected 2013 | reverse complement strand
TCACGACATCTGGTACCACAAACCAGCGCTCTAACCAGCTGAGCTAAATCCGCCACAAACTTTAGCTTCTTTTACAAACAAAAACTTTGAAAGTCAAGCGTAAAAAACACCGTTTGCCGAAAATAATTTACTTTCGATGAATGGCTTATTGACTCAAAGGCCTGATTATGCTATATTTCCATAAAATAAACAGAGGAACAAAAATGGCAAACTCTCCATTAAAAACGATTGCAGGGACAACCCTTGGCGCCACAATGATAGCGACTAAAGCCGCCAAATATGGTGTGCATCTTTCTTTGGGTGTTTCAAAAGTATTTCTCAACGGCGCTTCGGCCCTTGCCGACAAAATGGCCGAAAGTTCTTTTAAGCTCGGAATCGGCGATTGGATGATGAAAGAAACCGAAAATGTCATTAATAAAGGCTTTGACGCTCTCCTCAAAGTGCAGAAAAGCCTTAAAGGAAAAGCAAAATAATGGAGCACGAAAAAGACTATCTGATAACCATTAGCAACGAGAATATTCCCGTTATCATCATAGCCTCCCGAACAGAAACTCCGAACTCTCCCGTTATTTTATACGATGGTGGAAATCATGCCACTTTTTACAGACAGCCGACAGAAGTCATTTTACTAGATTACCTTGCTCCCGAAACAAAACAAATTCTGCTGGAAGCTCCTTTTGCCGTTGTGATGGAAACCTCCCCTGACGGAAAAGATATTTGCGCCGATTACAAAGCCCGTATCAAAGTCGTCCCGCACAATCCGCTGACGGATGGTTTAAGATAAACCCTTCTATCTAACTATTTTCATCCAAAAACTCCGTTTTATTAAGAATTTCTTTTCTTTTTAAGTGTAAGTTTAAAAGAAAAGGGAAACGAATCAAAAACAGAGTCTGTCATGAAAACGTTTTTAGGTGTCAAACAAATTTCAGCCTGTCTGGGCATAGCCTTGCTGTTCGGAGCAGCCGCACCGGCAAAAGCCTTGCCGCGCACAACATCATCTATTGTCATTGATGCCCTCTCCGGCGAAGTTATCTCTTCATCAAATGCCGATGAGCAGCGCTATCCGGCCTCTTTGACCAAACTGATGACGCTTTACATTACCTTTAGCGAACTTGAACAAGGCAACCTCAAACTAGATGATAAATTAAAAGTTTCGCGTTATGCAGCCAATCGTTCGCCTTCAAGAATCGGTGTTAGAGCCGGAGAAACAATTACCGTCAAAGACGCTGTCTTAGCCCTGATTGTTAAATCAGCTAATGACTGCGCTGCCGTCTTAGCCGAAGCCATTGGCGGATCAGAAGAAAATTTTGCAAAAATTATGACCCAAACAGCTAAAGACCTCGGTATGAAGCATACAACATTCAAAAACGCTTCCGGCCTGCCCCACCGCCAGCAAAAGACAACGGCCCGAGATATGGCTTTGCTCGGAAGTGCCGTCTATCATCACTTCCCAGAATATTATGACCTATTTGCCACCAAAAAATTTACTTACAAAGGCTCAACCTTTTACACCCACAACCACCTTTTGAAAAACTTCAAAGGCGCCGACGGAATGAAAACAGGCTATACCGCCGCAGCCGGATATAATATTGTCACATCTGCCGAACGCAACGGCCGTCGTGTGATTGCCGTTACAATGGGACATTCGTCAATCAAAAACAGAGATTACAAAGTTGCCCAACTCATGAACAAGGGCTTAAAAAAACTTGAAAAGCCATCGACGCCTCATCGAATGATTGCAAAACTCGAACTTCCGAGCTTTTCTGAGCCGGAAACCGCCGCACAGCCTCAGGGCTGGTCTATTCAGATAGGCGCCTTTTCAAACTATATCAAAGCCCGCAACTACGCCCTTGAAGTTCAGCATACATTACACCTGCCCTATGCCGCAAAAACGGAAATTAACGTTGAACCGGCTTCAAAAGGCTCAGCCATTGTCTACCGGTCACAGTTAACAGGCTTTGCAAAAAATGAAGCGGATAAAACATGTTACCGTTTGAAAAAAGAAAACAAGTCATGTATAGTGGTTGCATCAAAAGAAAACAACACCCAACAACTGGCACTGGCTGACAAATGACAGACGAAACATCTAATGCACACATTATTGTTATCGGAAACGAAAAAGGCGGAACCGGAAAATCGACTCTGGCTATGCACTTGGCCATCAGGCTTATGCAGGAAAATTTCAAAGTCGCCGTCATTGATCTGGACGGCCGACAAGGTTCTCTGACAAAATATATCTTAAACCGCCGCAATTTTTGCAGCCGGCACAATATCTCCCTGCTCACTCCCGTGCATTACATCTTCGAGCCTCTGGAAGATAAAAGCAATGTTGTTGAAATTCAAGCTCTTATCAAAGAATTATCTACCAAATTTGATGCCGTTATTTTGGACACACCGGGAACAAAAAACTATTTATTTGATTTGGCGCACCTCTACCCGCACACTTTAATAACCCCTATCGGAGACAGCCTCATTGACTTGTCCGCCATTGCGGATACATCTCCCGAAACAGGCGAAATTCTCAATGCTGGACATTACGCAGAGTATGTCTGGGAAGTTAAGAAAAAATTAGCCGCCAAAGGCTTACCTTATCTCAACTGGGTTGTATGCGGCAACAAAATATCGCCGATACGTTCCAAAAATCGCAATATCGTCTTCGAAAAGCTCGAAAATCTGTCAAAACTTTACGGATTCCGTTTTACCGAAGGACTGAAAGACCGCGTCATCTACAAAGAATTATTCTTGGACGGGCTAACCGTTCTGGATTTGAGCGCGCCGGAATTGAGCCGTCGGATGACCTTGTCCCATCTGGCCGCCAAAATGGAATTAACCTCTTTGGCTGAATTTATCTTTCCTTAAATGCTGATAACTTTGTTATAAAGCTTGTTTTTATACCCGCAGATGATAAATTAAAGACATCTGAAATATATATCATGTTTTAAGGAGAAACAAGGATGACACTAATCCAAACCACCCCCTATTCCGATCAAAAAATGGGAACGGCAGGACTCCGGCGCAAATCCAAAGTCGTTATGCAAAAAAATTATATAGAAAACTTTATGCAAAGCGTCTTTAACGTTATCGGCAATTTGTCCGACAAAACATTTTTGGTTGGCGGAGACGGCCGTTTTTACAACGACATAGCTATTCAAAAAATCATCAAAATGGCGGCCGCAAACGGCGTCAAAAAACTGGTCATCGGCCAAAACGGCTTTATTTCGACCCCCGCCGGTTCGGTCGTTATCCGCAAAAACGGGCTGAACGGCGGTTTTGTGTTGTCGGCTTCTCACAACCCCGGCGGCGAAAACGGAGATTTTGGAATCAAATATTCCAACGAAACAGGCGGACAAGTTTCCTCTACCATCAGCGACAAAATCTACGAACAAACCAAAACAATTTCTTCTTACAAAATTTGTGAAGAAAAAGACGTTGACTTATCCAAACTCGGCACACAAACCTATTGCGGTATGGAAATTGAAGTAATTGACCCCGTCAAAGATTATGTAGAATTGATGCAAAAAATCTTTGATTTTGCCGCAATCAAAAAACTGTTCGCAACAGGCTTTACAATGCGTTTTGATGCGATGAACGCCGTCACAGGGCCTTATGCTGTTGAAATTTTTGAACACTTGCTCGGCGCACCGAAAGGATCTGTTGTCAACGCACAGCCTAAGCCTGACTTTGGCGGCCTACACCCTGATCCCAATCTGGTTTATGCCAAAGAGTTGGTTGACTTTATGTTTTCGGACAAAGCGGCCGATTTTGGCGCAGCCAATGACGGCGACGGCGACCGCAATATGATTCTTGGCAAAAGCTTTTTCGTTACCCCGAATGACAGTTTGGCCATCATAACAGACAACTTCAAACTAATTCCTTATTACAAAGACGGCATCTATGGCGTTGCAAAATCCGCCGCCACGTCAACCGCCGTTGCCAGAGTTGCCAAAGCGCACAATATCGGCTATTATGAAGTTCCAACCGGATGGAAATACTTTGTCAACCTAATGGATTCAAACAGAATCACATTTTGCGGTGAAGAAAGCTTTGGAACAGGTTCCTCGCATATTCGTGAAAAAGACGGTATTTGGGCTGTCTTGTTCTGGCTGAGCATTTTGGCGGCAACACACAAAACCGTTGAAGAAATTACTGTTGAGCATTGGAAAAAATATGGCCGCAGCTACTATATTCGATTCGATTTTGAAGGAGTAGACACCGCCGTTGCCGACAAATTGATGGCAGACCTCGAAACCCGCCTGCCTTCTCTCAAAAACGCTGTATACGGAGACTTTGTCGTCAAAGAAGCGGCTCCTTTTATCTATCACGACCCCGTTGACGGCTCCTCTACAAAGAACGGATTGATTATCTATTTCACAGATGGTTCAAGGATTGTATATCGTCTTTCCGGAACAGGATCTTCCGGCGCAACTATTCGCGTTTATCTGGAGCGTTTTGAAGCCAAAGATGTTCTGCAAAATCCATTGGATATGGTTTCACCTCTGGCAAAAATAGCTCTGGAAATTGCAGAAATTCCTGAAAGGACTGGAAAACACAAAGCCGATGTCATTACTTAGACGTTCCATATTTTTTGTGCTGATTGCTGCCGGTTTGACAGCCTCTTATGAGGCTGCCGCTGGTTTAGCCGGCTTTAACAAAGAAAATCCATACACCAAAGAAGAACGGATTCTGAACCTGAAAGATATCCCTGAAAAAATCCATAATTATCGAGCAGATATGAGGGAAAATCTTCTAATGCTGATTCGTTACGCTAAAGAACAAAATCCCGACTTTAAGATTATAGCTCATGAAGGGCAGGACTTGCTGACAAAAAGCCTGTGGGAATACGATCGTGACGGGTATAATCGGGCAAGAAAACAAGAAAATGCCCAAGATGATTCTTTTTTATTTCACGACAAATTCAAAGACAAAGAACCCAAACGCTACACGCCTGCCTATGAATATTTACACGCCGTTGATGCTGTTGCCATCAATAACTTTTACTGTGGAAAAGGTCGAGAAAGCAATATCACAAAGAACCACCGCCTCGGATTAATCACAATTGAACAATGCGAAAACAAGGATGATTTAGATACAGTTCAAATCAATGCAATGATTGACGGGCGGGCTTCTTTCGGTTTCACGGATATTGAACAAGCTTTCAAGACCATCGGGAATCACAATGATATTAACGATTCTGCCAAAAACATCAATACCGTTGCAGATGCTCAAAACATTTTGATTCTGACGGACGACAGCTTGTATGCTGATAAAAATAAATTGGTGGCCGATTTATTACAAACAAACTATGACATTATAATCATTAAGCCACTGTTTGCTTTCCATGAACGTTTTTCGGCAGATGATTTAAAACGGCTCCATTTCAAGAAAAACGGTGCAAAACGGTTGTTAATTGCCGAATTAAATGTATCCGAAGCCTTTCCTGAAGAATACTATTGGTCCAATGACTGGAAAATCGGCACACCGGACTGGCTGGTGAGAAAGTCATTCTCGTCAAAAGACGGAGTCATTGTTCAATTCTGGAATCCTGTTTGGAAAAAAATTATTTCCGACTACTTTAAGGACATTATGAACGAAGGATTCGACGGAATTTTCTTTACCGGAATTGAAAATTATCATTATTTTGAACAACAAAACCCTCTGGAGTAAGCAAATTATGAATGAAGCTGAAATATTTGAAATTACCCGTGAAGGCATTTTTACCTTATTAAAAATTGTCACCCCAATTATCGGAACAGCACTAGCTGTAGGTCTTGTCATCGGTATCTTTCAAGCATTAACTCAAATTCAGGAAATGACTTTAGCCTTTGTTCCCAAAATTATTTGCGTCTTTTTAGCTTTGGTCTTGCTTTTCCCGTTTATGTTCAGCCAAATACAGGGATTGTCCGATTCTTTATTTGCTAAAATAGCCGGCAGTTAACAAATGACCGAATTATTTAACATAACGCTTTATAATTATCTGATGATTTTTTTACGCATTGGAACGGTATTTATGTTAATGCCTGGATTTTCGGCATCTTATGTCAATGCGCAGATTCGCCTTGTTTTGGCACTGGCCTTATCTCTGGTTGTAATGCCGATTGTCACACCCTTATTGCCTCAAGAACCAACTGAGTTCAGCATAATGCTACAATATATTTTGCGAGAAATAACCATAGGCATTTTCTTGGGCATTATTATGCAGGTTTTGTTCTTTTCTCTTAACTTTGCAGGATCAATCGCCTCTCAAGCTATCGGCTTTGCAAATGCCCAAATTTTTGATCCTGCTTTTCAGACCCAAACAATGTTGATTGAAACATTTTTAAGCATTATTGCCGTTACTTTCATCTTCATAACAAACACCCACCACCTGATGATTGAAGCTTTAATTGACAGCTACCATCTGTTCAGTCCAAACGTTGCCCCAATTTGGGAAGATTTTTCAGCCCACATGACGCAAACAATCAGCCGCTCCTTTGCTTTCGGCTTCAAGTTAGGTTCTCCGTTTATCGCTTTTACGATTATTTTTTATTCCGGCATGGGACTTGTTTCACGACTGATGCCACAGCTGAATATTTTCTTTTTATCTCTGCCTCTCCAAATATATTTAGGAGTCGGCCTACTGTTCTTAACCGCACCCATCATCATTTCGGTCTTTTTCCGTTACTATGATGAGGGGTTGTATCTGTTCACAAATTAGAGGATTTGACCGATGGTAGCTCCAGAAGACGAGGACGAATCCTCCAAAACGGAAGAACCTTCCGAACGAAAAATATCCAAAGCCAAAGAAGAAGGCGATGTTGCCATATCCCAAGATGCCAAAAGCTTTATTATGCTTTTAGGCACTTTATTCGTCATTTGGCTTTTTGTTCCGATTATGTGCAGATGGCTCGGTCAAATGGGAGCCTCATTCATTGAACGCTCCGGAAATACCCACATCGACAAAGGAAACTTTATCATCGTATTTGAACAAGGCGTTTTTGGATTTTTCAAAATTATGGCCATTCCGTTTTTAATCTTTATGGTTTTGGGGATTTTTGCCTCCCTCAGCCAAACAGGTTTTATCTATGCCCCGAAAAAGCTTGAACCAAACTGGAATAAGCTTAATATTTTTGCAGCTCTGCCCAAATTTATCAACAAGCAAAAAATCGTTGAAAGCTTAAAAGGAATTATCAAAATAGCCGTTGTCAGTTTTTTGGCTTACCTTGTTCTAAAACCATACCTGACCAAGAGCGAGCTTTTGCCGACAATGAGCACTCATGGGATTCTCGATTTTATTCATCATATTGTCGTCATGCTTATTTTTACGGTAACAATGGCGGTTTTAGTTATAGCCGCCGGAGACTATGCCTGGCAAAAATATTCACACTTGCTCAAATTGCGCATGACCAAACAGGAAGTCAAAGAAGAATATAAACAGATGGAAGGAGATCCGCTTGTCAAATCCAAAATCAGACAAATCAGGATGGATCGAGCCCGCCAGCGTATGATGGAAAATGTCCCCAAGGCCGATGTTGTTATTGTCAACCCGACCCATTATGCAGTAGCATTGGAATATAAAATGAATGAAATGCCTGCCCCTAAAGTAACGGCAAAAGGTGTCGATACGGTAGCACTGCGCATCAAAGCCGTCGCCGAAGAAAACGAGATTCCTATTGTCGAAAATCCACCGTTGGCCCGTGCTTTGTTCGCCTCAACGGAATTGGATCAAACTATCCCGACAGAGCATTTTCAAGCAGTCGCAGAGGTAATCAACTATGTTATGCAGCTCAAAAATAAATAACAGACCGGACAGAACCTTGCAAAGAGCATTGTTCAAACTCTCTTTTTCTCTTATCTTGCTAACATTCAGCCTGATTTGGTTCTTTTTAAATCCGGCAACACAATTTTACAGCACGCTGACGACCTCTCTGATAACAATCTATTGCCTGATAACCGCACTTAAAACACTGACAGCCGGAGAAGCCGCTATCAGTTACGGCGGATTTGCAAATGAGATTATCAAAAACGACTTCAAAATTCGACGCATTGAAAATCCGGCAAAAGAAAGCATTTTGCAAAATGATCCGGCAAAAAAACTCCTCAAAGAATCTGACGTTTTTTCCTTTTTAGAAAAATACTTAGCTGACGGCGCTCAAAATAAAGCCGCATTATATCGACTGCAAACAGCAGCCAAAAACCTGAGCTCTGAAAAAGTAACTCTTTCCCTAATCTTAAAACAAAGCACCTCCAGAATTTTTAACGATTTGGAATATTTTGAAGTTTCAATTCGTCCAATATACCTGAAAAAGCCTAAAATTTTTGACGGAGCTTTCTCTGTTAAGCGTATCAAAAAAGAAACCTACCTTTATTGGACGCTCCACAATATTACGGCCAAACAAAATATGGACTATGTCTTCAAGGAAGAATGTTCATATTTACATGACTTCTTAGACAATCTTCCTGTCGGGTTATATACAATAGACAAAGATTATCGTATTAATTACATAAACCGAAATATGTCCGAATTTTTGGGACATTCGGCACACAGCCTCATCGGATTATCTCTGCAAGACTTTTTAATACAAGAATCAAATATCCCGTTGAAAAAAGATTTTTGGTCCGGTCCGGTTCATTTCGCTTCACGCACCGGAGAAGCCGAAGAAACATACGTCTTCCAAAGTTCTTATCGGGAAAAAGAAAAAATTATGCTCCGCGGCGTCGTCATCCACAATCTTCCGACCCCTGAAGATTTGAAACAAGAAGTCAGCCGCTCTTTGGATAAAGTCAACTGGCTGTTTAAACATTCCCCTGTTGGAATTTTGTTTACAGACAACGACGGAAAAATCATTGAAAAGAATCCCAAAGCATCCAACCTGCTTTCTCTGCCTGAAGACAAAGGCAATCAAGAATCTTTATTCTCAAACTTAAACGATGAAAATGCCCAGGCCTTAAGAAAAGCTTTCAGCAAAGCCGCAGCTCAAAAAGACTATGCAACGGCAGAACTCAAAAACGAACAAATCTCCCTGACATTGTATATTTCAGCTTTACACCTGCTGCACCAACAGACGCAAGATCTCAAGGCCTCATTTGTCATCTATGTCATTGACACCACAAAGCAAAAAAATCTGGAACTCCAATTTTCACAGGCTCAAAAAATGCAGGCTATCGGCTTACTTGCAGGCGGTGTGGCTCACGATTTCAACAACCTCTTAACAGCCATGCTCGGATTTACGGATTTGCTGTTGCAGCGGCACGGATTGGGCGATCCGTCTTTTGCTGATTTGATACAAATCAAAAATAATGCTAACCGTGCGACAAATCTTGTGCGCCAACTTTTGGCCTTTTCACGAAAACAGCCATTGCTGCCAAAATTAATTGATGTGACGGAAAACTTTGCAGACTTAAGTCCCATGCTCAAAAGAGTTTTAGGCGAAAGAATTAAACTGACATTCAAACATGGAACAGATTTAGGATTTATTAAAGTCGATCCCAACCAATTTTCGCAAGTCATTATCAATCTGGTTGCTAATGCAAAAGACGCCATGAACGGAACAGGTTCGTTAACCATATCTACCGGCACATTTCGTTTGGATGAAACATATATGTTCGGAGACGATACAATTGACCCCGGAGATTTTGTCGTCATCAATGTGGAAGACACAGGTTGCGGCATCCCTAAAGAAAATCTGAACCGTATCTTTGACCCGTTCTTTACGACCAAAGAAAACACAGGAACATCCGGAACAGGGCTCGGACTGGCCATGGTTTACGGCATTGTCCGCCAAACAGAAGGATTCATTAAAGTCAATTCCACCCTCGGAAAAGGAACAACATTCTCAATATTTTTACCGCGTTTTGAAACCGGCCCTGAAGAAGAAATGCCCGATTCGCCGAAACGCATTGTCAGCAGCTTGACGGGAAAACCGATTCTTCAAGTTCAGGAAACCATCTCTGCACCTGCAGATGTCAACCAAAAAATCATTATGGGACTTAATATTTTCAACACCATAGACCGAAATTACACAGCCGTTTCCCGAGGCGACCGACCGGCAAAAATCTTATTTGTTGAAGACGAAGATGCCGTCAGAACATTTGCTGTTCGCGCCCTCAAAAAGAAAGGATACACCGTTATTGACAGTGATTCTGCCGAAAGTGCCCTCAAAATTATTGATCAAGAAAATGACTTTGATTTGCTTATTACCGATATGGTTCTCCCCGGAATAAGCGGCGCACAATTAACAAACCAAATCAAGGAAAAACATCCTAATATAGACGTTATTTTGGCATCCGGCTATTCTGAAGATATTGCCAGACAAGAAGTTGACAACACTCATGAATTTGATTTTATCGCCAAGCCGTATAGTTTAAGTAACTTGACAGCAAAGGTTTTTGAGGTGTTAAATAGAAAACATGACTGAAACAAAAACATCTCAATTGGCACTCAATTTTCCGCATAGGCCGAGCCTTGGTCGTGAAGATTTTATGGTGGCCGACTGCAACAAAGAAGCCGTCGGAACAATAGACTTATGGCCGAATTGGCCATATTTTGCCATCTGTATTTACGGACCGGAAGGCTGCGGCAAAACACACCTTGCAAACGTGTTTGCCCAAATGGTTGCACTTCAAACAGCTCATCCGTATCGTATTCCGTTTATCAAAGCAGCCAATTTAACAAAAGATTTAACTCATACGCTGTTTGAAACAAGCCCCCAAATTGTCATTGAAGACCTCCAAAATTTGACCAATCAAGAAGCCTTATTTCATCTTTATAATACTTATAGAGACCTAGGCGGAAATATTCTGTTTACCGCAACAGCTGCACCTGCAAGACTCAATTTCTCCTTGCCCGATTTGCGCTCAAGGATGAATATCGTTCCGGCTCTCGAAATCAAAGCCCCTGATGATGATTTGCTAATGGCCTTACTGCTCAAGCTCTTCACTGATAGACAAATTACTCCTTCCCCTGAATTGCTGGATTATCTGCTCAAAAATATGCAGCGCTCTTTTTCTTACGCCCGAAAATTGGTTGAAGAAATTGACAACATCTCTCTGGCAAAAAAACGAGCTATCAGCTTAGCTATTGCCAAAGAAGCCATTGCCACACTCAATTCAAACTTGCAATTCAGCTTATTTTAATCATAAAAAAAACGGAGAATTCTCAAAAGCGAACGCTCCGTTTCCCGTGAATAAAAAACGTCTTATTTGCGTCTTAAAAATGACGGAATCTCAAGATTGACCTTGTCATCCGTATCGTCCGAAAAACTCGGCGCAACAGGTTCCTGAACACGAACAGACTGTTTCTGCTGATTGCGCTTGGCAATGGAACGCCCAGTCATAATTTCAATAAAACTACGGCGGCGCGGTTCATTTTCATTAACAATCAATTTTTCAACTTCTTCAACAGGTTTAGGCGGTGTCGGAACATGATTCGGAAAAAGTTCAGGCTCTTCTTCAGGCATTTTCAAAGCTGCTTTAGGAACAAAGAAACTTTCTTGCGATTCAAGCGCTTCAGAAATTTGAGATTCTTCAGACTTGTTATTTTCTTCCGCAGACGGTCTATTAATAATAGCCTTAAACAAAGCGGAAGATTTAGGCATATCGCTCAAAACTTCAGATTTTTCAAACTTGTCAAAATCTTCAAATGAACGCTCTTCCTGCGGCATAACCGACTCAGCAATCGGCATCGGAGAAATCGTCGCCACATCATCGACACCCTCATCAACACCTTCTTCTAGCGCAGAATTTTCGGAAAGCTGCTGTAAAACTTCATCCATTCTGTCAAAATGATTATTGCTTTCTTCAACCACTTCAACTTTTGTTTCCTCAATTACAGGTATCGGTGCCGCAACAGGTTCCGCTTTTTTAAGAGGCTCCGCCACACGAGGCGCTTGCTCATCAATTCCTGTTGCAACAATGGATACTCTGATTTTGCCGTCCAAATTAGCATCAAAACTTGATCCGAAAATAATATTCGCATCTTCATCAACTTCTTCTTTAATACGGTTAACGGCCTCATCAACTTCCATCAAGGTAATATCCTGACTGGCCGTAATATTAATTAAAACGCCTTTGGCGCCTTTCATAGAATAATTATCCAACAACGGATTATTCAAAGCCTGCTCGGCAGCCTTAACGGCTCTGTCTTCACCTTCTGCCTCGCCTGTTCCCATGATAGCTTTGCCTTTATCTTCCATAATAGCTTTCACATCGGCAAAATCCAAATTGATAAGCCCAGGCATCATCATCAAGTCCGTAATAGAACGCACTCCATCATACAAAACATTATCCGCCATAACAAAGGCTTCGCTCAATGTTGTATTTTTATTGGCATTTCTGAACAAATTTTGGTTAAGAATAACAATAATACTGTCAACTTCATTTGTAAAATTCTCAAGAGCTGTGTCAGCCGTCTGCGAACGCTTCTTTCCTTCAAAATCAAAAGGCTTTGTAACAACACCGACAGTCAAAATTCCCATTTCTTTGGCCGCTTTGGCAACAACCGGCGCCGCGCCGGATCCTGTTCCGCCGCCCATACCGGCCGTAATAAAGACCATATTGGCACCTTCAAGCTCGCGTTTAATATCCTCAATAGCCTCTTCTGCTGCCATTTTTCCGATTTCTGGACGCGCCCCCGCCCCAAGACCTTTTGTGGTTTCAAGACCAAGCTGAATACGTCTTTGCGTTTTTGAGTTTTCCAAAGCCTGAGCATCTGTGTTGGCGACAATAAAATCGATTCCCTCAAGTTTTTTGCTAATCATATTATTAACGGCATTCCCGCCGCCGCCGCCAACGCCGATAACCGAAATTCTCGGTTTTAATTGAATCATATTTTTTTCGGGAACGGCTAATTTAATGCTCATCGTATTTCTTACTCCTTATAAAAGCTCAAAATTTCCTAATCTTTATAAAGAGTATAAAACAAATACCTTAAGGTTTGGTTACCAACAAAAGCCCAAATAAAATAAATTTAGCCCCACAAAGTTTTAAGCCACATTGCAACAGTATCTTTCAAACTGCTGCCGGAATTAATCGGCTTATTAATAATCTTTTTGGGGCGGCGTTCACTGAAATTAACATCAAACAAAAGCATTCCGATACAGGTCGAAAAAGCCGGAGACATAAGCGTGTCGGGAAGATTCAAAATATTTTTCGGATGCCCCAGTCTGACTTGTTTATCTAAACAAACAGCGGCCACATCAGCCACACCGGAAAGTTGAGATGCGCCGCCGGTCAAAACAACCCGATGAGAAGAATCATTCTCAAGCCCTGCCTCTCTCAACTTACGATTAACCATTTCAAAGGTCTCTTCAATTCTCGGTGCAATAATTCCGATTAAATCTGCCCGAGAAACCTGTTTGATACAGCTGTCGTCTTCTTCTCCGACAGGATAAACATTAATTGTATCAACAGAATCCTGTGATGTCAAAAAAGCACACCCATGAAGCGTTTTTAAACGTTCCGCATGAGAAAAAGAGGTCGTCAACCCATAAGCAATGTCATTTGTCACATTATTACCGCCGACGGGAATAGTCGAAAAATAAATCGGATGCCCGTTCTTAAAAGAGGCTACGGAAGTAGTGCCGCCGCCCATATCAATAACAGTAGCGCCCATTTCTTTTTCATCATCAACCAAACAGGCCAAACCTGACGCATAAGAATCAAAAACCCTTCCACCAATTTCCAAATGGGCATTTTCAACAACCGTATTCAAATTACGGCTATTGCTCTCCGGAACAAGGCCGAGTAAAATATTGATGGAAAGTTCGTTTGCAAACAGGTTATGGGGATCCTTTAAAAATTCCCCATTATCCAATTGATAACTATTGTGAATACAATGAATAAGCGTGTATTCCCCGACATTAACCTTTGAAGTCCCCTTAAGATATACTTTTTCCAAGTCAGAATCATTAATCGGACGATTTTTATTCAAGGAGATAGACGCCGTTTTGAGCAAACTGTGCACTTTTTCGCCGCCAACACTGATAATAACCTTGTTGATACTTTCATTTGCCATCTGTTCAGCATCTTGAACAGCATTTCCGACAGCAACCGTTGCCAAACCAATATCCGTCACAACGCCGTTTTTAATTCCCTTAGAGGCATTATATCCGTATCCGACAATATTTATTTTTTTATCTTTTGAAACTTTTGCAATAACACAACAAACTTTGGAAGATCCTATATCCAAAGCGGCAACAGTCATCGTTTTTCCAAAAGAATGTTGCAAGCCCTAAACTCCTCACTTAAAAAATTATCAGATACCTTGTTCTTTTTTGACAGGTTTTATTTTGCTTTTACGCAATTTAACCGTCACTTTATCTTCTAATCTTAAATCAATGATGGTTAATTTACGCTTAAAAATTCCCTTTTCGGAATCTAATTTTGACAATTTTTTCAATGCTTCATCAACTTTTTCTTCTGGAAGCTTCACGGTAATGCCGTTCCGAATATCGTCCAAAACAATATTCCAACGCCGTTTAGAGATATAACTGGCAGCCTTAATCCGAGGCAAAAACTGAGGAGTGACTTTTTCAACAAGTTTAAAAAAAGAAATGACATTTTCAGGCGCACCGGCTCCGACAACCAACAAAATTTCCTTATCCGGTCGATAATCGGCTTCAATCACATAACCATCCGTATCAATCGGATAAAAGCGTTCGCTCAATTGCCACAAGGCCATAACTTCTCTTTCAAAAATTGTAACTTGCAAAATGTTTGGGAAAAAGTGCCGCCGAACAGACACGTCTCTAACCCACGGAAGCTGTTCCAAATCCTGTTTAAGCCGTTGGACATCTGCTCTCAAAAAATTGTCCCCGCGTTTCAAACGAATAACTTTTCGAAGATCATCAACGCTTGTCCGCTGCCGTCCTGTGACGATAATATCATCTAAAACGAACCCCTGATTCCCGATATAATCCAAAAATAATTCTTCTGTCTCTTGAATCTTTTTATTAACCAAATCATTTTTCAAAATAACAATTAATGCTGCCGCCAAAAAAAGCATAAGCAAGACAACCAGCGTCGCCTGCAGTCTCGCAGGCCAATCTTTTCGCGGATAAACAAATTTCAAACTGTCTTGAGCTTTATCTTGAACCATTATTTGGAAACACCCACTCTTTTAATTTCCCACTCCAAAACAATTGATGTTTCTTTTTGAACTTGTTCAATAATCTGGTTTCCAAGTGTTTCAATATCACTTGCCGTTGCTTTCCCTGTATTAACCAAAAAATTACAATGTTTTGAAGAAACAACCGCCCCATTAACTTTAAGCAAATTGCTTCCGGTTTTTTTAATCAACTCCCATGCTTTAAGCCCTTCCGGATTCTTAAAAGTCGAGCCGGCCGTTTTAACATGTGCCGGTTGGTTTTTGAGGCGGTAAGATTTGTGTTCGGAAAGGATTTTAAGCGTTTCATCCGCATCTTGTGGAGCTGTCTTCAAAATAAGAGAAGTCACAATCCACTCTTCAGGAAAATAACTGCACCGATATCTCAAATTAAAGTCTTCAGCCGAAACAATCAATTCCTGACCATTTTCATCAATAACCGTTGCCCCGAGCAAAACATCTTTCAACTCTTTTCCGAAACATCCCGCATTCGTCTTAACAGCACCACCCAATGTCCCTGGAATCGAAACCAAAAACTCCAATCCGCCGATGGCGTTATCCAACATTATTTTTTTCAACTCGGAATTTTTCATACCGGCGCCACAAATAATTCGTCCGTTTCCAAGAGTCCACTGATGATAAAACTTTCTATCCAGCTTAATAACGACCCCCGGAATACCTCCGTCTCGGACAAGCAAATTTGACCCGCCGCCAATCACAAACATCGGCAAATTATAAGGTTTATTTTTAATAAACCATGACAAATCATCATTATCCTCCGGATAAAACATAACCTCAGCCGGTCCGCCAACGCCAAACCATGTATATTTTGACAAGGGAACTTTTGACAAATATTTTCCTTTGACTTTCGGAAGAAGTTTTAAAAAACTGTTTTTGCCTTTCTTAAACCAAAGCATTGCCTGTTCCTCCTCTCTCTAACAAACAAAATGTTGAACCACATCAGCCAATTGAGCAGACGCATCAACAAGCGCCATATCTTTGGCCTTTTCAGACATAACCGCAAAATGTTCAGAATTTGAAAATAAATCCTCAAGCACATGCTTAACCTTTTCCGGCGTAAAATCTTTTTGCAAAACCAGACAAGCAGCACCGGCTTCAACAAACTCTTCAGCAT
>SAMEA104315432__coassemble_636_pt1 | contig 16226 bp, 15 predicted proteins | sample SAMEA104315432__metabat2_high_PE_015 | metagenome-assembled genome bin SAMEA104315432 (sample SAMEA104315432) | gut metagenome | biome: Monkey gut; feature: monkey-associated habitat; material: faeces | place: China | collected 2013 | reverse complement strand
GGCGAACCGGGAACCCAATTGACCATGAGAACTTTCCACATCGGTGGTGCGGCTCAGAAAGGTGCTGAGCAGGCGTCTGTCGAAATTCCGTTTGCCGGTGTGATTAAACTTGAAAATGGCCACATCGTAACCAACTCTGAAGGTCATGGATTGGTCTTGTCTCGTAACTGCGAAATTATCGTTGTTGATGCACAGGGACGTGAAAAATCCCGCCACAACATTCCTTACGGAACAAAACTTTTGGTTTCGGAAGGCGATAAGGTTAAGAAAGGTCAGAAAGTTGCCGAGTGGGATCCGTTTACTGTTCCTGTTATTACCGAAAAAGCCGGTAAGGTTGAATTGGTTGATTTGATTAACAATGTTTCTGTTAAAGAAGTTACCGATGAGACAACAGGTATTGTTTCGAAGACGGTTATTGATTGGCGTTCAAATTCAGCCAGTGCCGGCTTGAAACCCAGTATTATCCTGAAAGATGCCAAAGGTAAACAAGTTACTTTTGATAATGGTAAAGAAGTTCGGTATTATATGTCTGCTGATGCGATTTTGTCGGTTGAAAACGGCGACGAAGTCAAGGTCGGCGATGTTATTGCCAGAATTCCGCGCGAATCTTCAAAAACAAAGGATATTACCGGTGGTTTGCCGCGTGTTGCCGAGTTGTTTGAAGCCCGCAGACCTAAGGATCCGTCAATTATTTCGGATATCGATGGTGTTGTTGAATTTGGTAAGGATTATAAAGCTAAACAGCGGATTACCGTTGTTCCTGCTAAAGGCAACCCTGTTGAATATTTGATTCCGAAAGGACGTCATTTGGTTGTTCAAGACGGGGATACCGTTAAGAAGGGTGATGCTTTGGTTGACGGAACACCTGCTCCGCATGATATTTTGCGTGTTTTGGGTGTCGAGAAATTGGCAGAGTATCTGGTTAAGGAAGTTCAAGATGTTTATCGTCTGCAAGGTGTTAAAATCAATGATAAGCACATTGAGGTTATTGTTTCTCAGATGCTGCGTAAAGTTGAGATTACCAACCCCGGAGATACAACGTTCTTAATCGGCGAACAGGTTGATGCTGATGAGTTTGAACAGAAAAATGCCAAGGTTATTGAAGCCGGCGAAACGCCTGCTGAGGCGATGCCTGTTTTGCTTGGTATTACCAAAGCCAGCTTGCAAACAAAATCGTTTATTTCGGCGGCATCTTTCCAAGAGACAACTCGTGTCTTGACAGAAGCGGCTGTTGAAGGAAAAGTTGACGATTTGAGAGGTTTGAAAGAGAACGTTATTGTCGGCCGTTTGATTCCGGCTGGAACAGGAACAGTCTTGAGAGCCTTGAAGAAAGTTGCAGCTCAAAACGATAAAGAAATCCAAGCCTTGAAAGAAGAAAGCGCGGCAGCTCAAGCTGCAGCTCTTCCAGAAGCCGAGGCTCAGGAAACATCGTCTAACGCATAGTTGTTTGACGAAAGTCTTAAAAACCTCCCGATAAAAATCGGGAGGTTTTTTGTTGAGATATTTTTTTTAGTGCCTATAATAGAGGAAAAGGTTTTAAAAATGTTTGATATTCAAAAAGGGCTTGAGACTTTAAAGGAATATATTAAAATTGCGCCGGAAAAGCCCGGCGTATATCGGATGATTGATGCATCTGAGACTGTTTTGTATGTCGGAAAAGCCAAAAATATTAAAAAACGGATTGTTGCCTATTCCCATCTTAATAAACTTCCTGTGCGTTTGCAGCAAATGGTTGCGCAGATAAATCGTATGGAGTTTATTGTTGTTGAAAATGAAGCAAGGGCATTGCTTGTTGAAAATGAACTGATTAAAAAATTTAAACCTCGATACAATATTCTTCTTAAAGATGATAAGACTTTTCCTCATTTGGTTATTGACGTGGAGGCTGAGTATCCGAGGTTGTCCAAATATCGAGGAAGCCGCAAAGACAAGAAAAAGTATTTTGGGCCTTTTGCCAGTGTTGCTGCTGTTAATGCGGTGGTTGATATATTACAAAAGGCTTTTTTGCTGCGCTCTTGTCGAGATGTTTCTTTTAAGAACAGAGTCCGTCCGTGTTTGATGTATCAAATTAAACGCTGTTCGGCGCCGTGTGTCGGCAAAATTTCAGCTGAAGATTATCTGGAGCTTGTGAATAAGGCTGTCGCCTTTTTGGAGGGAAAAAATACAGCCATTCAAAAAGAACTTTCTGAACAAATGGAAAAAGCCAGCGCGTCGTGTGATTTTGAAACGGCGTTGGTTTTGCGTGATAGAATTCGTGCTTTGAGCACAATACAAGCGCGCCAAAATGTTGAATATTCAGGGCTTGTTTCAGCCGATGTTATAGGTGTTGCTTGTGAAGATGGATTGTTCGGAATAGAAATCTTTTTTATCAGGTCAGGTCAAAACTGCGGCAATGCGGTTTATTTTCCGGCTCAAACAGAAGGGGCAGAGATACAAGAAGTTTTGGAAGCTTTTTTAACGGAATTTTATGGGGAACACCAGTCTCCGAAAGAGGTTATTGTCGGAGAATATTTGGATAATCTTGAATTTTGGGAGCAGGCTCTGGGGGCAAAGATTATTTTTCCAAAGAGCGGAAATAAGTTTAAATTGGCTCAGTTTGCCGTTAAAAATGCTCAAGATGCTATTCGCCGCAAAGTTGCCTTGGAAGCCTCAGTTAAGACTAATTTGGAAAATTTCAAAGATGTGTTTGGTTTGCCGGATATTCCCAAAAGGATAGAAGTTTATGATAATTCTCACATTCAGGGACGCTATGCTGTCGGGGCTATGATTGTGGCGACGCCGAACGGATTTGATAAAAAGAACTATCGTAAGTTTGATATAAAAGAAAATTTGAATACACAAGATGACTTTGCCTCTATGAAAGAGGTTTTGCGTCGGCGTTTTGATAAATTGACGCCCGAAAATAAGCCTGATGTTATTTTGCTTGACGGCGGACGCGGGCAGCTTAATGCCGTTTATGAGGCGTTGGCCGGATATGATTTGACGGGAATAGAGATTATTGCTATTTCCAAAGGACCGGATAGAAATGCCGGACGGGAATATTATCACTTGAAAGATAAAGAAAGCTTTATGCTTGAATATCGGTCTCCGTTGGCATTTTATTTGCAAAATTTGCGAGATGAAGCACATCGTTTTGCTATCGGGACACACCGTCAAAAACGTGGAAAATCAATGTATAAATCGTCCCTTGATGAGATTGAGGGAATAGGCGGTAAACGCAAGGCCGATCTTTTGAAATATTTTGGTTCGGCGCAGGATGTAGCAGAGGCAAATTTACATGATTTGATGAAAGTTGAAGGAATCAGTAAAAAAACAGCGGAAAACATTTATAACTACTTTCATAATTAAAAATAATGACTTAGTATAAGAAAAAAAGTTAACTTTAATATCGGATGAAAAACTATGTATACGCTTCCAAATTTGTTGACAATCTCTCGGATTGTCGTTATTCCCGCAATCTTTTTGTCTGTCTATATCACATCAATGTGGTGGGCTGTTTTTGCGGCAGTTTTGTTTATCATTGCTTCGATTACAGATTATTTTGATGGGTATTTGGCGCGTGCCCGCGGAGAGACCTCTGCTTTGGGACGTCTGCTTGATCCGATTGCTGATAAGCTGCTGGTTACATCTGCGTTGGTTGTGTTATTGGCTAAGCCCGGAATGGTCGAAACGAAATTAAGCTTTATTCCTGTTATTGTTATTTTGTGCCGTGAATTGCTTGTTTCGGGATTGAGAGAGTTTTTGAGAGAGGTTAATGTCGGCCTTCCCGTTACGCGTTTGGCTAAGTGGAAAACAGGATTTCAAATGACGGCTCTGTCCATGATTCTTTTAAAAGGTGTTTGGTATTGGGGCGGTATTGGCGAGGTTTTGTTGTGGATTGCCGGTATTTTAACATTTATTACCGGATACCAGTATTTTCAAAAAAGTTTGGACTACATCAGTGAAACCGAAAAGTGTGCTAAGATTCCGCCTATGCCTAAGCTTCCATTGGAAAAATTAAAAAAACCGGTTCTTTTGGCAAAAGATAAAGTTGCCAAAACAACTAAAAACGTGAAAGCCATAAAGAAGAAAGCCTCTTCTAAAAAATCTGTATAATTTTTAAGGTAAGCTTGTATGGAGCAGGAGCAAAAACATATTTTGGTTGTTGATGATGATACCCGTTTGAGGAATCTTTTACAAAGGTTCCTTCGTGAGAACGGGTATCTCGTTTCGACGGCAAAAGATGCTGCCTCAGCTCGGCTTATGTTGACACAGTATAAGTTTCATCTGCTTATTGTAGATGTTATGATGCCGCAGGAAAACGGATTTGAGTTTTTGAATAAACTTCGGCAGGAGAGCGCCGTTCCTGTTATCATGCTGACAGCAATGGGCGATGTTGAAAATAGAATCTCCGGATTGGAACAAGGGGCGGACGATTATGTAGCGAAGCCTTTTGAACCTAAAGAACTTTTGCTGCGTATCGGAAGTATTTTGAGGCGAACACCGGCCGAGAAAAAGGAGAACAGAAGATTAGACTTGGGTTTGTGTGTTTTTGATATGCAAACCAAAGAGTTATTTTCTAAGCGGGGAGAGCTTTTGCATATTACTCCGGTGGAGCAAAGTTTATTGAATATTTTGGGGGCTAAAAGCGGACAGGTTTTTTCTAGGGAAAAATTATCCGAAATTTTAGGTGCCGGCCAATCTCCGAGGTCAATAGATGTTCAAATTACGCGTTTGAGAAAAAAAATAGAGAAAGATTCTAAAAATCCCCGTTATTTGCAAACTTTACGCGGAAAAGGGTATATGCTTTTAGCTGATTAGGAAATAGATGAATGCATATTAAACTTCCTCAAAAATTTGAAGACAGGCTTACTTTTTGGCGGCGGCGCTTGTTACCGAGGACATTGTTTTTCAGGACAATGTTGTTGATTTTTATTCCCTTAATTGTTGTTCAAATAGTCTCTGTCGTCGTCTTCTTTGACGGAAGCTGGGGCCGCATGGGACGGCGGTTGTCCGAGAATTTGGTTGATGATATTCAGGCTTTGGTTAAATTGCATGAAGGCGGGTTTCCAAAAACATCTCTTCGGCAATTGGCCAGAGACAGCTTTCAGATAGATTTTAAAGTTTATGATATGGAAAACGTTTTTGACGATAAAGATGTTTTGCCGACAGATTCAATAGTTGTTCTTTATTTGAAAGAGGCTTTGGCTAAGACTTTTCCGTCGGGGGAATGGTTTGTTGTTTTGAATGAAAAGGCGGCCTCCGGCAGTGATTTGGTTGTTACAATCAAGAAAGACGGAGTGGTTTATCGGGCTGCTTGTACTAAGAAAAAAATCTTTTCTTCATCTATTTTTATGTTTGTTGTCTGGATGGTTGCGACATCGGTTTTGTTGTTTTTGGTGTCGGTGTTGTTTTTAAGAATTCAGGTAAGGGCTATTTCGGATTTGGCACGGACAGCGGAAAATTTCGGAAAGGGAATTGATGATGACGGATTTAAACCTTACGGGTCGTCAGAGGTTCGTTTGGCCGGCCGAGCTTTTTTGAAGATGAAACAAAGAATTTTGAAGCAGATTATGGAGCGGACGCAAATGCTTGCCGGTATTTCTCATGATTTGCGCACACCGCTGACTCGAATGAAGCTTATGGTTACCATGATGGAAAATTCTCAAGATAAGCGGGATTTTTTAGCCGATATTGATGAAATGGAAAAAATGCTTAACGGGTATTTGGCTTTTGTGCGCGGTGAAAAAGATGAGCAGACGTCAAGTTTTGAAATGAACGGGCTTGTCAAAAACATTGTTAATCGCTTTAAAATAGGTTCTGCAAAAGTTAAATTTATTTCGTCTAAAGAAAAAATAGAAATTGTGGCTAAGGAACAGTCCTTACGGCGGGCTATTACAAATATTGTTGCAAATGCCTGTCGATATGGTAAAAAAGTTATTGTTCGGATTGAAAACGGAACGAGATGTGTTAGGATTATTGTCGATGATAACGGTCCGGGGATTCCGAAAGATAAAAGGGAGGATGTTTTCAGAGCTTTTTATCGTTTGGAAGATTCCCGCAATAAAGAAACCGGCGGAATAGGTCTTGGGCTGGCAATTACCCGTGATATTATTACGGCTCATGGCGGAAAAATAAATTTGGAAGACGGTCCCTTGGGCGGATTGAGAGTCGTTATTGAGCTGCCCCTGTAAAGAAGAGGATTTGAAATGGTTGACGAAACAGAAAATTTTGAAGATTTATCGCTTGATGATATTCTTTCGGAGGCAAAAGAGGGGGCGCCGGAAGAAGCTGTTGATATTTCTCTGCCGGAAGAAAACCATTCTGAGGTTGTTCCTGAGGCAGCAAGCGGGAGTAAGGATAGGCCTTTTGATGAGACAGACGCTTTTCCCGAGGAAGATTCCTATTTGGTATCGGCAACAGATCATATGGGAGAAGATTCTGAGAATCCGACATTTGATTCTTCTGAGGAAGATAATTCTGAAACATTTTCTTATCAGGAGAGTTTGCCGGAAGAGCATATAACTTCTGAAACATCATTTCCTTCGGAAGTTTATCCAATTTCTTCTGATAATTCGGTTGGAAATATCGGCAATCTGCGTTGGTATTCGGGCACATCTGCCGATAAAGTTTTTACGATTTCCAAAGGTTTTGAAAGCGGAGAATTTGTTGCGGACGAGGAATGTAAGACTATTCATGTGAATGTCGGATATGATACTTACGGGTGGGAAGTTCAGTTTTCGAATGGAATTGTTATGAATTTGCGTGATGTCAGAGAGTATCAGCTTCGGAATGGAAAACTTCCTGCTGAAAATGGGCGTATTGTCTATGGAAATAATGAGTTAACTTTTGCGGCCGTTAAGAGAATTGTCGTCTATCAAAGTGTTAAGTATTTTTCTTATGGGGTTTAGGAACATAAATCGGGGGCTCTTATGACGGGATATTTGTTTGTTGCGTTTGTTTTCGGGGGCTTTATTCCCTATGCAGCCAGACGTTTTGCCAAATTTATGCCGGCGACTTTTGCCTGTGCGCTTGTTGAGCTTTTCAGATGGGGGAAAAAAAATAAGAATTACAGAAGGAACAAACTTTACAGACTTTTTTTTGCACGTTCGGTTGGTTTCGGTTTCTTAACTGCTTTTGTTATCGGAGCGGCATATCTTCATTTTGGAAGTCTGGGATTGTCATTCCTTTCTACCTATTTTTTAATTTTGTTTCTTTTAGCCGAAATAGATTTCAGGACGTGTTTACTGCCTGACATTTTGACCGTCCCTTTATTGATAATCGGTTTTGTGGCGTCAGTTATTGGAAATGGTTTTGTTATGCCGAATGAGGCGGCTTTGGGCGCCTTTATCGGTTATTTTTTGCCGGTATTGGCCAGCTTGTTGATGGTTTGGTATCGGAAAGATGCTTTCGGCGGCGGAGATATTAAACTTTTGGCTGCTCTCGGGGCTTGGCTGGGTGTGGAGGGGCTTCTTTATGTTGTTGTCCTCTCATCGTTTTTCGGTATTGGGTATGCCTGTTTAAGGCAGCGGCGTGTTTTGGCCTTCGGACCGATGCTTGCTTTGTCCGGAATAATTGTTGCTTTTTGGCTTTTTTAGGATAGAATAATTGAAGGATTTTTTGAACGAGGAGATAAGAAATGCCTGCTAAAAAGAGTTCGACATTTGATAAATTTGTTAAACAGCTTTATTATAATGATGATCAACGTCGGTTAGCTAAGTTGGTAACTGGATTCAGCTTTGATATGTTTATTATGGGCGTTATTTTGGCGGATGCAGTCGTTTTGGGGCTGTTGACTTCGCCAACGATGGAATTTTATTTTGATAACGGCCTGTTTTTGCTGGACAGAGTTTTTATGGGCATTTTTATGGCGGAGATGTTTTTAAAGATTATTGCATTGAAACGTGCCTTTTTTAAATCCGGCTGGAATGTTTTTGATTTGGTAATAGTTCTTGTTTCGTCACTGCCGTTTATGAGTGCTTTTATTGTTTTGCGGACATTCAGGCTGTTTAGGTTGTTGAAGTATGTTAATCGTTTTTCTCGTATGAATAATCTGGTTCAGGTGTTTTTGGCTTTGCTTCCTTCTTTTGTTTCGTTTTTGGCTATATTTGCCGTTTTCTTTTATGTGTTTGCGATTATAGCCGTTAATTTATTCGGGGATACCTTTGCTGCATTCGGAAACTTAGGCGCGGCTGCCTTTACGTTGGTTCAGGTCTTTACGTTGGATGGGTGGGCGTCGTTGATTGCACGGCCGGTTATGATGCTTTATCCGCATGCGTGGGTTTTCTTTATCAGTGTTGTTTTATTTTCATTTTTGCTGGTGGCCAGCTTTATTGTTTCTTCAATTGTTCAGATGATAGATATTGTTAAGCAAGATGCCAAAAAATAATTTTTGATTGCCCTTAAAATAAGGGCAATTTTTTTATTCTGACTCTTGACAAGGCCTTTTTTGATAACTAACTAAGGGCTTAGAAAAAATAAACTTAAGGAGTATGACTATAATGAAAATAAGACCTTTACATGATAGAGTCTTAGTTAAAAGACTTGAAGAAAATACAAAAACGGCCGGCGGAATTATTATTCCAGATACGGCAAAGGAAAAACCTTCCGAGGGACTTGTTGAGGCTGTCGGGGACGGATTTAGAGCCGAAGATGGCAAAATTGTTCCGATGACAGTTAAGGTTGGAGATAAAGTTTTGTTCGGCAAGTGGTCAGGAACAGAGGTTAAACTCAACGGTGAAGAGCGTTTGATTATGAAAGAAGCCGATATTTTGGGTATTGTTGAAGAATAATTTTTGATAGAAGGAAAGAGAAATGGTTGCAAAAAATATAGAATTCGGAACAACAGCCAGAGAGAAAATGCTCAAAGGTGTTGAAATTCTTGCAAAGACAGTCAAGGTTACTTTGGGACCTAAAGGAAGAAATGTTATTTTGGATAAAGCCTACGGTGCTCCGAAAATTACAAAAGACGGTGTTTCGGTTGCAAAGGAGGTTGAGCTTGCTGATAAATTTGAAAATATGGGAGCTCAATTGGTTAAAGAAGTTGCTCAAAAAACAGCTGATAAAGCCGGTGATGGAACAACAACGGCAACTGTTTTAGCCGAGGCAATTATTAAAGAAGGCTGCAAGGCCGTTGCGGCCGGAATGAATCCGATGGATTTGAAACGCGGCATTGATATGGCGGTTGAAGCGGTCGTTAATGATGTTAAATCACGTTCTGTCACCATTAAAACATCGGCAGAAGTTGCTCAGGTTGGCACGATTTCTGCCAACGGCGATACCTCTATCGGCGAATATTTGGCAAAGGCTATGGAGAAAGTCGGCAATGAAGGTGTAATTACGGTTGAAGATGCCAAAGGACTGGAGACAGAACTTGATGTTGTTGAGGGAATGCAGTTTGACCGCGGTTATTTGTCGCCTTATTTTGTTACAAATCCGGACAAGATGATTTGCGAATATGATGCGCCGTATATTTTGTTGTATGATAAAAAAGTTTCTAACCTGCAGCCGTTGATTCCGGTTTTGGAAGCTGTTATGCAGTCAGGTAAGGCTTTGGTTATCATTGCGGAAGATATTGAAGGCGAAGCTTTAGCTACTTTGGTTGTCAACAGATTGCGCGGCGGGTTGAAAGTTTGCGCTGTTAAAGCTCCTGGATTTGGTGATAGACGAAAAGCTATTTTGGAAGATATTGCCATTTTGACAGGAGGTCAGGTCGTTTCTGAAGATTTGGGTATGAAACTCGAAAATGTTACTTTGGATATGTTGGGCACAGCCAAACGTGTTGAGATTTCTAAAGATGACACAACCATTATTGATGGTAATGGCGAGAAAGATTTGATTGAAGCTCGTGTTAACCAGATTAAAAAACAAATTGAAGAGACGTCTTCTGATTATGACAGAGAAAAATTGCAGGAACGTTTGGGCAAGTTGTCCGGCGGTGTTGCTGTTATCAAAGTCGGCGGCGCTTCAGAAGTCGAGGTTAAGGAGAAAAAAGACCGTATAGATGACGCTTTGCATGCTACACGGGCTGCCGTTAAAGAGGGCGTTGTTGCCGGCGGTGGGTGCGCTTTGTTGTATGCTACAAAGGCTTTGGATAAATTGGAGCCGGCAAATCAAGACCAAAAAGTTGGTATTGATATTATTCGCAGAGCTTTGCAGGCTCCTATTCGTCAAATTTCCGAAAATGCAGGAGTTGACGGGGCATTAGTTGTCGGAAAACTTTTGGAAGGCAATGATACCAACTTTGGTTATAATGCTCAAAAAGGCGAATATGTCGATATGATTAAAGCCGGTATTATTGACCCGACCAAAGTTGTCAGAACGGCTTTGCAAGATGCGGCTTCTGTTGCCGGATTGGTTGTAACGACGGAAGCTATGGTTGCCGAAGCACCGCAAAAAGAATGTAATTGCGGCTGCGGCGGACATGGCGGTGCCGGTGCTGCCGGAATGGGCGGTATGGGCTTCTAACCGTAAGGTTATCCTATTTGAAGGGGAGGTTTTTGCCTCCCCTTTTTTTGTTAACAATTTGCCGGTTGTTTTTTCTTGTTTGTGCAACCAGAAATAAATGTTGCATTTTGATTCTTTTAGAGATATATTAGACACATCTAAGGTTACTTCTTTAAGGATTTCTTGTCATGCTTTCAAAAAAAGACTGGACGACGCTTGGCAGTATGATGATGTTGCAGACTGTTAAGGAAAGTGGCGGAAAATTGAAGGCCGCTAAGAACTGGAACATCTCTATTGATACGCTCAATAAATATTTGGAAGGGCTTGAGAAAGATTTAGGTTTGAAGCTCTTGTCCATTACAGACAGAAAATGCACTTTGACGTTTCATGGGGATAAGGTTGTTGATATTGTTAATCAAGTTAAAGGGTTGCTTGAAAAGACAAAAGAGCTCTCTGAGGTAAATAAAAGCGCCAAAGGCGAGGTTAAAGTCGTTTACGGTCGTAATGTCAGAACAAATGTTTATACCAAAGATGTCGATAAATTTTTTGCTAAATATAAAGATATTGCCTTGAAGGTAGATGTCTTTGATGAAATTCCAGATATGAACTCAATGGCCTATGATATTTGTTTGTGTTATGATCGTTTGCCTAAGGGAGATGATTTGGTTATCTTGGCGCAAAAAGATGTTCCTTGCGGCTATTTTGCTTCATCGGAGTATTTGAAACATAATCCGTATCCACAAAGCTTAAAAGATTTATTTGAAAATCACAGATTGGTTTTGCGGCGGAACGATCGATATCAAGTAAGGATAGAAACGGCTTTGAAACACGCCTCGAGGGAACCATTTATTTCAAACAGCAGTTTTGTTGTTAATGATGTGATTATCGGAGGAGGCGGCGTCGGGGTGATGCCGATGACCTTTGCAAAGGATAACTTGGGTCTTGTTTGTTTGGATAACATTAAAACTGATATGAAAATGACTTTGTATCTGCTTGCACATCGCGCGGTTAAGGATATTCCAAGAGTAAGGGTTGTTATTGATTATTATAAATCCTTGATTGACAGACTTTAGTCTTTGTTTAAAAAATTTTATTTTTGTCAGCTTGAAATTTATAAAAAATTTTGTAAACTGAATTTGTTTTTTATAATAATGGGATTATTTTATGCAAACTCAAATGAAAAGAAATGCATCGTTGTCAATTGTTGAAGATACGACAACGCGTCGTTTTTTGATGATCAGACATCAGAGAGGTATTAACAAGGGGCATCTTAACTTTCCCGGTGGAAAACAAGAACAGGGAGAGACTATGGAAGAGTGTGTTATCCGAGAGACCAAAGAAGAAACAGGATTGGATATTAAGAATCCTCGATTGGTCGGATACATTGAATTTCCGGGAGCTGATTTGGCTGTTTATGTTTATTGGAGCACGGAGTATTTGGGCAGTCTTCACGAAAAACAAGATGAAGTTAATGCTTTTTGGCAGGATGAAAATCAGATTCCGTATGCCGAAATGCGCGATGCTGACAGAGATTTTTTGCCTGAGATTTTGGCGGGAAAGTATGTCAGGAGACGCTATGTCTATGATGAAAATGGTCATGTGAAAGAGAAAACAGAGTTTGTTTAACTTTGTTACAAATGAGTCTAAAGCCGCCTTTTAAATAGAGGCGGCTTTCGATTTGTGCAAAAAGCATAAATATTGATGCGAAAAGCGTCAGACGGATGTAAACTTCTTAATCTAAGAGAAAAAGGATATCAGAGAGATGACTGACAGAGATTTTGTTTGTTTAACTAACGGTGCGGCCGAGTGTAAAATAGCTTTGTTCGGCGCAACATTAATTTCGTATCGTCCCAAAGGGACTGATCAAGATATCTTTTGGGTCGGGGATTTGAATAAATTTGATCATGTTCAGGCTATTCGCGGCGGTGTGCCTATCTGTTGGCCTAGGTTTGCCACAGAAGATTTGAATAATCATTTACCTCGGCATGGGGTTGCTCGCACTTCTGATTGGCGAGTAATAAAAACGGCAGCAGATGCAAATAAGGCTGAGGCTGAATTTTTTTTGATTCCTGATGAAAAATACAAAATTAATGCAACAGCGCGTTTGTTGATTAAAATGACCGATAAATTGGAATATACTCTTGAAACGACGAATAACGGCGATGAGCCTTTTAGTTTTAGCGAGGCGCTGCATTGTTATTTTAATATCAGCTCCATTAATAATATTCTTATAAAAGGCTTGAAAGGTCATTGCTACAAAAATTCGCTGGACGGCCAGATATATACTTTGAATGGTGATTTAGCAATCCGCGGGGAATTTGATTCTGTTTTTAAAGGATATGAGCGGATTATTACGCTGGAAAAGAACGGCTCGCAAACAACTGTTGTTTGGAATCCGGCTAAAGATTTGGCTGAAATGAGCGAAGGGCAGTATAAAACTTTTGTTTGTGTAGAGCCTTCCAATGTCGGAGATTTTGCTGTCTGTTTGCTTCCTCACGAGACGCATCGGATAACATTGAAAGTTCAGATAAAAAATTTGAAATAGATTATTCGGCCTTTGTTTTTCTTTCTTTAATTTCTTTGAAAAAAAGCGCTTGACTAAATCTTTTTATGAATCTATATTTCCGAGACTCAAAAAAGGCGAGGAATCGCATTTTTTGTGAGTTTTTTGTTAATAACTAATACTTTAAGGAAATTTGTGATGCCTACAATTAATCAGTTAATTCGTAAATCACGAACACCCAAAGTCAAGAGAAACAAAGTTCCGGCTTTGAAGGCTTGCCCGCAAAAGAGAGGTGTTTGCACAAGGGTTTATACAACAACCCCTAAAAAACCTAACTCAGCTTTACGTAAAGTTGCGCGTGTTCGCCTGACCAACGGCTTTGAAGTAATCAGCTATATCCCTGGTGAAGGTCATAACTTGCAAGAACACTCAGTGGTGCTGATTAGAGGAGGCCGTGTTAAAGACTTGCCTGGTGTTCGTTATCATATCATTCGTGGAACCTTGGATACTCAAGGTGTGTCTAAACGTCGTCAACGTCGTTCTTTATACGGCGCGAAGAGACCTAAATAAGGAGATTTGATAATGTCACGTCGTCATAGAGCAGAAAAAAGACTCGTGCTGCCTGATGCCAAATACGGCGATAAGGAAGTTGCTAAATTTATTAATAACATTATGGAAGACGGTAAGAAAGCCGTTGCCGAGAAAATCGTTTATTCGGCTTTTGAAATTTTGGCTTCCAAGTCGAAACAGGATGCTTTGAAGGTATTTGCCGATGCATTGGAAAACGTTAAGCCGTTGGTTGAGGTTAAGTCCCGCCGCGTCGGTGGTGCGACATATCAAGTTCCTATGGAAGTCAGACCCGAACGTCGTCAGGCTTTGGCTATTCGTTGGATTATTGAAGCCGCTCAGAAGCGTTCCGAATCGACAATGACCGAAAGACTTGCCAATGAATTGTTAGATGCTTTGTCTAACAAAGGTTCTGCCGTTAAGAAACGTGAGGATACTCACAGAATGGCTGAAGCCAACAAGGCTTTCTCTCACTATAAATTTTAACCCGATATAGTATAGGAAAATATAATGGCTCGTTCGCATAAATTGGAAATGTATAGAAATATCGGTATTATGGCGCACATTGATGCTGGTAAAACCACCACCAGTGAGCGTATCCTTTACTATACAGGCCAGACACATAAAATTGGTGAAGTGCACGAAGGTGCCGCCACCATGGACTGGATGGAACAGGAACAAGAGCGCGGTATTACAATTACCTCTGCTGCTACAACCTGCTTCTGGAAGGGCCACAGAATCAACTTGATTGACACCCCCGGCCACGTTGACTTTACAGTCGAAGTTGAGCGTTCGCTCCGTGTTTTGGATGGTGCCATTACCGTTTTTGATTCGGTTGCTGGGGTTGAACCGCAGTCCGAAACAGTTTGGAGACAAGCTGACAAATACGGTGTTCCCAGAATTTGCTTCTGCAACAAGATGGATCGTATCGGCGCTAACTTCTACCGCTGTTTGGATATGATTGTTGACCGCTTGGGGGCTAAACCCTTGGCGATGCAGTTGCCTATCGGTGCCGAAGCTGACTTCAGAGGTGTTGTCGATTTGCTGAATATGAATGCTATCGTTTATACCGGCGATACGGCAGATTCACCGATTGAGATTAAAGAAATTCCGGCTGATTTGAAAGAAAAAGCTGAAGAATATCATCATCAGTTGGTTGAAATGGCCGTTGAAGAAGATGAACAGGCTATGGAAGACTATCTGGAAGGCAAAGATGTCTCTGCTGAAACATTGAAAAAATGTATTCGCAAGGGCACAATTGCTCAGAACTTTGTTCCGGTTTTCTGTGGAACAGCTTTCAAAAACAAGGGTGTTCAGCCTTTGTTGGATGCGGTTGTTGATTATCTGCCTTCTCCGTTGGATATTCCGTCCATTAAAGGTGTTAATCCTGATACAGGTGCCGAGGAAGTTCGTCATCCTGATGATGCACAGCCTTTGGCTGCGTTAGCTTTCAAGATTATGAACGACCCGTTTGTCGGATCTTTGACCTTTACACGTATTTATTCGGGTGTTATGACAACCGGAAGTTATGTCTATAACTCGGTTAAAGATAAGAAAGAGCGTGTCGGCCGTATGTTGTTGATGCATTCTAACAAACGTGAAGACTTGAAAGAGGCCATGACAGGTGATATCGTTGCTTTGGCCGGTTTGAAAGATACCACAACGGGAGATACCTTGTGTGATCAGTCCAAGCCGATTGTTTTGGAAAATATGGAATTTCCGGATCCGGTTATTGAATTGGCTGTTGAGCCAAAGACAAAAGCCGACGTTGAAAAAATGGGCTTGGCTTTGTCCAGACTGGCTATGGAGGATCCGTCTTTCAAGGTTTCTTCAGATCCTGATTCTGGTCAGACAATTATCAGAGGTATGGGCGAACTCCACCTTGAGATTATTGTTGACCGTCTGAAACGTGAATTTAAGGTTGATGCCAATGTCGGCGAGCCTCAAGTTGCTTACCGTGAAACGATTACAAAACCCTGCGATATTGAATACACCCACAAGAAACAATCCGGTGGTGCTGGTCAGTTTGCTAAGGTTAAAATCAAATTTGAACCCATTGAAGGTTATACGGGATTTGAATTTGAAAACACTGTTGTCGGCGGTAACGTTCCTAAGGAATATATCCCCGGTGTTGAAAAAGGTTTGCGTTCGGCTATGGATGCCGGTGTTATTGCCGGATATCCCGTAACCGGTGTTAAATGCAACCTGTATGACGGTGCTTACCACGAGGTCGACTCTAACGTTATGTGCTTTGAAATTGCTGCCCGCGCTGCTTTCCGCGAAGGTATGCGTCAGGCAGATCCGAAGCTTTTGGAGCCGATTATGAAGGTTGAAGTCGTTACGCCTGAGGAATATATGGGCGATATTATCGGTGATTTGAACTCACGCCGCGGTTTGGTTAACGGAATGGATCAGCGTGCGAACGCCCGTGTTATTGATGCACAGGTTCCGTTGGCTAACATGTTTGGTTATGTTAATACCTTGCGTTCTTTGTCTCAGGGACGTGCTCAGTTCACAATGGTCTTTGATCATTATGCTGAGGTTCCGAAGGACATTGCCGAAAAGGTAAAAGCCAAAAACGCGTAAGTGTTTTGAACCCTTATTCGGACGGCAAACCGAATGAATTCTATTTGATTTGCCGTCCGGAAATTTTGAAAAACAATTTTTATTTAACTAACTTAATTTTATTTTTGGAGAAAATTTAAAATGGCAAAAGAGAAGTTTGAGCGGA
>SAMEA104315432__coassemble_632_pt1 | contig 16408 bp, 15 predicted proteins | sample SAMEA104315432__metabat2_high_PE_015 | metagenome-assembled genome bin SAMEA104315432 (sample SAMEA104315432) | gut metagenome | biome: Monkey gut; feature: monkey-associated habitat; material: faeces | place: China | collected 2013 | reverse complement strand
ATTGAACCGCGGTGTCGAAAGCCGTGATGACAAACGCCCCTTGATGTCCGACCTGCGTGAATCCGGCTCAATCGAACAAGACGCTGATATTGTTATGTTTGTTTTCAGAGAAAACTATTACATCAAAAACGAAGAACCAAAACCCAAAGCTGGCGAATTGCCCGAACATCTGCAAAAACGTCTTGACGACTGGAAAGCCCGCCTTGCGGCCACTCAAAATATCGCCGAAGTTATTATCGGAAAACAGCGTCACGGCCCCACGGGAACGGTTCAGCTCTTCTGGAACGGCGATTATGCACAATTCGGCAACCTCGCCAAACAAGAATATTTGCCCGAACAGATTGGAAACTAAATGCACGATTGGCCAAAAACATCAACAACGCCTGAAGACAGGTTCAAAAATACCGATTCTTTTGAGCCCGAATTTTGGAAAAAGAAATCACTTTCCGAACTATCTAAAGAAGAATGGGAACAGTTATGTGACGGCTGCGGCAAATGCTGCCTTAATAAAATCGATATTCGGGGGCGCGTGCGTTTTACAAATGTCCGATGTCGTTTTCTAAACCCCGAAACAGGCCTATGTCAAATTTATGAACACCGTTTTGAAAAAGTTTCGGATTGCCGTGATATTGATTTGAACACTGTTCTGACCGAACCCGAAATTTTACCAAAAACCTGCGCCTATCGGCTCTTGGCCGAAGGGGAGGAGCTTCCCTCATGGCACCCCCTCGTCACAAAAAACGCCGACTCAGTTCATCAGGCCGATATGTCTGTCAAAGGCCGCCCGCTTGTCTCCGAAACAGAGGTCTCCGATTATGAAAATAACATTGTTGACTGGTCGGACGTTTGATTTTAAAGAAAAATTCGGATTCAATATCAAAGTCGTTAAATCAGCACAGGCAAAACGGCTGACTCTCCGTATTGACGAAAAAAACCACCGCCCGATATTGACCGTTCCCAAATATTGTTCCCAAAACCAAGCGCTCAAGTTTTTGGAAGACAATCACGACTGGATGATTAATATGTTGGCCAGACTGCCCCGTTCGACAGACTTTTCAAACGGCGAAACAATTTCATTTTTCGGGCAAAAATACATCATCTTGCACGCCCCGCTCGAACGCCGCACCTATTTTGACGACGGCTTCCTCAAAGTAAGCGGAGACAGCGAATTTCTGCACCGCCGCACAATGGATTTCTTAAAACAATCCACCTTGAAAAAACTATCGGAAATGACCGTCAAACAGGCAAAAATTCTGGGCTGCCGCGTCTCAAGCGTTGCGATAAAAGACACCAAATCACGCTGGGGAAGCTGTTCCACGCTGGGTAACATCAATTATAATTGGCGAATTTGCATGGCGCCGATTCATGTCATCAACTATCTGGTCTGCCACGAGGTTTCGCACCTTAAACATCCCGATCATTCCACAGCCTTTTGGAGCTGCGTCAAAGACCTCTGCCCCGACTATGAAGAAGGCCGCCATTGGCTGAAAGTCAAAGGCAAAGACCTCTACAAATACATTTAAGCATCTCGTTTATTGATTTTTTAAGAATATTTCCCTATATTATAATCAACAACAACTTAAACAAAAGGATTCCAAATGGAAAAAGAACTTTATTCTAAGGCAGAATCTGCGTCCGTCGATGCCGGTTTGCGCAGTTATATGCAAAAAATTTACAACTTTATGGCCGGCGGTTTGTGCGTAACGGGGCTTGCTGCTTGGATTGTCGCAAACACATCTTTAATCACACTGTTTTTTAATATCACGCCGCAAAGCATTTCTTTATCCGGTCTCGGCTGGGTTGCTTTTCTTGCCCCGCTGGTTATGGTATTTGCGTTCGGTTGGGTTGCCCGCTCCGGCTCGGCTAAACAAGTTCAGCTCTTGTTTTGGAGCTATGCGGCTTTAATGGGTGTCGGATTAACCCCGATTTTCCTGCTCTATACACAAAGCAGCCTTGTTCGGGTCTTCTTAATCACCGCCGGATCTTTCGGCGCGCTCAGCCTCTACGGCTACACAACCAAACGTGATTTAACAGGCGTGGGCTCATTCCTTTATATGGGATTGTTCGGCTTAATTATCGCAATGCTTGTCAATCTTTTCCTTAAAAGTTCTGGTCTTGATTGGGCTTTGTCCTTCATCGGCGTCGGCATTTTCAGCGGTCTGACAGCTTATGACACGCAACGCCTCAGAGAAATTTACAGCTCTGTCGATTCCTCCGAAACACTCTCCAAAAAAGCTCTTGTTGGCGCGTTGAGTTTATATTTGGACTTTATTAACCTGTTCTTATATTTGCTCCGCTTTCTCGGAGACAGAAAATAAAACAAACATTAAGAGCCTCGTTTTTTGCGAGGCTCTTTTTTATAATGTATCCGGAATAAAAAACTCTGTTGAACTTCTTGGAGTGTTTTGAGCTGTCTTAATAGCTGTAATAGCCTGTTCAATCAATTTCTTGGCGGAATGTCCAGGGTGTGGGAAGACGCTTACCCCCATCGAAAACAAAAGTTCATGCCGTGTAAAATTATCACTTACACCATCATTCAAAACCTCGGATATCCGCCGAATTTCATGGTTAACATCAGCTTTATTTCTAAGCCCTGGAAGCAAAATCCAAAAATTATATTTCAACCCGACCGAAACTGTCGTGCTCTTAGGCAGATTCTGCACAAGATTATTTGCTGCTTTTTTGATAATGACATCCTCAATATGCATTTTTCTGAAAGCTTCAATATTATCTATACTTACAGCCGCAACAGCTATCATATTTTTATCACGAAGATTTTCTTTGGCATTTTCCAAAGAAACAGCTACCTGCACTCTATCTTCAAACAAAAAGAAATTCGGCAGCCCCGTCAAATCATCATACAAATTATTAAATGTCGGCTTAACAACCTTTTTGGTGTGCTCTCCAAGCAAAATAAACGAAAAATGTTCAATTTCCGAAAGATAAATTGCCTGAAAAGTCATCGGGATAAGCTTTCCGCTCATTGTTTTCAGCTTAATTTTCAAAGATTTGGCATTAGTTAACATTTCTCCGATATTCTCGGCCAATAGATTCCAACTTTCTTTAGCAACCAAATTCAAAAAATTATTCCCGACAACATCTTTATCTGGTCCGATTTCCAACAAACTCATTGCCGCCGGATTAAGATAAACAAGCTTATCGTCCCTAATTAAAAAAGTCGGCCTTTCCGAAGTTGCTAAGACCATATTAACCATATCTGACAAACTGACATCAAGTTTCCGCCAACCGTCGGGTTGTTTTTTTTTGAAAACTTTTTGTTCCGAAAGCTTATCCGTTGAAAAATTTTCAAGGGATTTTAAATCGACATTATATTTATCGGCGCTCTTCAAAACAGACAAATCAACAGCTCCCGCCGAAGGCAGGTTTTTTCCATCCAGATCTATCAAACCGTTTTGTTGCTCCACTTTTCAAATCTCAAATTGCAAAAAATATCTTTGTTAAGGATATTAGAATCTATTTTATAAAAAAACAATGCTAAAAATTTGTATTTTATTAACGATATGCCATTACAATATAAATTATTTAATAAAATCTTATGGAAAGATTTCAAGATGACAGAAGAACAAATTACGGAAGTATCCGACGAAGAATCCGAAAACACGGAAGAAACCTCTTTTTTGTTAAAAGAGCGGTTTGAAATTTATTTTAACAAACCCCTGCCGGAGTTAGATTCAAACGGGGCATCCGCTTTTGAAGTCAAAGACAACATAAACCCCCAGCGCAATCTTTTTGCTCTGATTTGCGGAAAAGAAACATGCCCAAGACTGTCTTATCTTCCTTACATGAAATCCATCGACACCCCCCACATTCTTAAACTTGTCGAATATGGCGTTATTTTCTCAAAAGATAATCGTGAAACAATAGCTCTCATTTACAACAAACCGACAGGAGCGCGGGCAGACTCATTTAATAAAGACCGAGGAAAACTCTCCCCCGAAACATTTAAATCTATGGTCTTATCTTTGTTGTCAGCTTGTGATGTTCTCAAAACATTCGGATTAACCCACCGCTCCATTCGGGCAAATAACGTTTTTTACAAAGATTCTTCTTGTTCAGAACTTGTTTTGGGCGATTGTTTGGCTTGTTTTCCGTCAATGTATCAACCAACGGTCTATGAAACCGTTGAAAACAGCCTCTGCCCGCCCCAATCCCGAGGAAACGGTTCTTTTGAAAATGACTTATATGCCTGCGGCGTACTTTTGCTGGGTCTTGTCTTAAACAAAGAGGTTTCTTCTGATTTGTCGGAAAAGGAACTCATCAGGCAAAAACTGAAAACATCATCTTTTGTTTTTCTTTCCGAAGGCGAGAAAATTCAAAACCAAATAGCCGCCGTTTTAAGATCCTTATTAGACGACATTGCTGAAAACAGATGTGATTACACCCATCTGGTCAACTATTATGACGGCAAAACCGTTTCTTTCTCAAGCAACGACTCTTTTGACAGATCGACCCGTGCACTGACCATCAACGGTGAAAAATGCTATACACGCAAAACAGCCGCTATGAATATGCTTGAAAATCCGGATTTCGGCATAGAAGTTATCCAAAGCGGAAAACTTCTTGAATGGATAAAAAACGGTTTGGAAAACGAAAAACTCTATGCAAAAATTGAAAAACAAATCTCCGCAGACAAAGAAAATCCTGATAAAACCCTTTTGCTGGAGCGTATTTGTATCTTTTTAGACTGTTCTCTCCCTCTGAAAAACGGAACATCTTTCCTTTTCCCTGGAGGGCTGGCCAAAACAATCTACTATAACAAAAGGAACAATATCTCTCTTAACTCTTTGTCCTCACTGATTTCAACAGATATCATCAAACTGTGGTATCAGGAACAACCCTCACTCCGAGCCCCCGCAAATGCCGGAGAATTTAAGCTTTATATTTCCCGCAACGACTATGGCTATGGTTTTGACAGAATCATGTATGATTTTGATGAAGATCTGACCTGCATCAGCCCCCTGACAGGAACAACCTTTGTCAATTCCGTATCCAGATTATTAAAAGCTTTAGACAATTTTAAAGGTGATTTTCAAACACTGCCTTTTGATAAAAATATTATAGCCTATTTGCGCTGCAAAATGGGCAAAAAAATTGACGGAATTATCACAGACATTAACGCTAATCAAGATGCGCTGAAAATAGGAGCTATTCTACGTCTTTATGCAAATATCCAAAACAAAAACGGTCCTGCTCAATTGCTCCGTTTGTCGCAATGGCTGATTAATGCATCAAAACCTCTTATTCAGGCCTATCACAACATCAAATATCAAAAATACCTTGAACAAGAACTTCTGAAAGTCTCCAAAAACGGAAAAATTATTGAAATTGTAGACCTTCTTGAAAATGAAGAAGCCCGCAATAAAGATAAAGCCGACTTTTCCGAAGCTCTGAAAACAGCAAACTTTCTTCTGACTGAAAAAACAAAAATTTTATCCGGAGACTCAAAAATAGAAGAAGAAGCCCGCAATTTGGCTTACCGATTTTCTTCTATCTTAGCCGTATTAACCATGCTGAGCTCTTTTGTGTTCAGCCTTATTTACTGGATGATGAAATGATAAAACCTCCCGCAAAAAGAACAAAACAAAACGTATTAAAGTTTAAATTCTTCCAAAAGCTCTTAATTCTTTTGGGACTAATTATCGTCTCCTTTACAATCCTTCCGGTTGTGGTTATCTTGTTTTTGGGGCTGCTGCCTACACTGACCGTTGCCGTTACCGATACAAAAAATATAAGCAAAATAACGACTGTCGGCTGTTTCAATATGGCCGGTGTCATGATTTGCCTCAACAGCCTATTCAATCAGTTCGGTTCAGAATTTGAATTTTCGATTCTCAACAATATTTTTAATATTGTCATTATGTTGGCAGCGGCGGCATTAGGCGTCTTGTTATACTATCTTTTGCCGGATTTGTTTGTATTTATTTTCAAAAATTCTGCCCAACACCGCCTCAAAACAATCAATTCAAAGCTCGAAAAGCTGACCGAAACTTGGGCCAACATTATTCCTGAAGACCGCTAAAGGTTGGCGTCTATGGCTTTGCGTATCTTTTTTATGGAATTAAGTTCAATTTGACGAACTCTCTCCTTTGAAATTCCGTAAATTTTGCTCAAATCATCAAGAGTAACGGCCTTATCCGTCAAGCGCCGCTTAAACAAAATATCTTTTTCGCGTTTATTCAAAAAAACAAGCGCTTTATTAAACAAATTCCGGCGATATTTCATTGTTTCGTTATAAGCCAAAGAATCTTCCTGAGATGGTTTGGAATCTGCAATAAAATCCATCCACTCCGACCCGTTATCTCCTGAAGTATCAATAACCGTATTCAAAGAGCCATCATGAGCTTTCAGACGCATATTCATATCCGTCACGTCTTGAACCGAAACATCTAACGAACCGGCTATTTGCTTCAAAACAGACGGAGAAAGTTCTCTGTCATCGTTCAAATTCAACCTGTTTTTAACTTTACGCAAATTAAAAAAGAGTTTTTTCTGCGCTGCAGTTGTTCCTATTTTAACCAAAGACCACGAATTGAGAATATATTTTTGAACAGCCGCCTTAATCCACCACAAAGCATAAGTTGAAAATCTAAACCCTTTTTCAGGCTCAAATTTTTCAATAGCATACAACAAGCCTATATTTCCTTCTGAAATCATCTCAGCAGATGACAATCCGTATCCGCGATATTTAGAAACAACCTTAACAACCAACCGCAAATGCGATGTTACAAGAATTTTGGCAATCTCCCTATCTCTGGTCTGTTGATACTTAACAGCCAGTTTATATTCATCTTCCTGTGATAAAATAGGGTAAGTTCTAATCTTTTGAAGATATCTCACCATATTAATTTCCGGTGAAAAATCTATACCGTTCAGTGCTGAAACCTTTTCCATAAGCCTATCTCCTCTGATTATAAAAAATAAAAAATCAGTCCGATAGTTCGAGTCCGGTAAAAGTCTTCAAATTAGATTGGGAGTCCGACTCTATTCAAAAAAACAAAAAGCGCAACCTATTCTTTTGGTTTATAAAAGAAAAGAACAGTGTATTTAAAATTTAAAGTTGTTTCAAAAGACTTAAAAGTTTTTGCATATCCTCAGGTATCGGTGTTTCAAAAAACAATCTTTCATGCGTTGTCGGGTGAACAAATCCAAGGCTTTGGGCGTGAAGCGCCTGCCTTGAAAAAGAATTAACAAAAGAAATATTATCTTCCGAAAGTTTTTTTGAAACAATCTTTTTCGGCTTTCCATAAAGTTTATCACCCAAAAGTCCATGCCCTTCTTTTGATAAATGCACCCTGATTTGATGTGTCCGTCCGGTTTCAAGCTGACATTTAACCAAAGACGCCTGATTCCCAAAAGCCTCAATTGTTTGATAATGTGTGACGGCATGTTTTCCGTTTTTCAAAACCACCGCCATTTTTTTACGATCATACGGACTCCGTCCGATATCTCCTTCTATGGTGCCCTTTAAAGGATTAAGAATCCCGAAACAAACAGCATAATAAGTCCTGTCAATAGAATGTTCAGAAAATTGTTCGCACAAAAATTTATGAGCCACATCATTTTTAGCAACGACCAAAAGCCCTGATGTCTCTTTATCAATCCGATGAACAATCCCTGGCCGCTTAACACCGCCGATACCGGACAAATCCTTACACCAAAATAATAAAGCGTTGACCAAAGTTCCGTCAGGAGTGCCGGCTGCCGGATGAACAACCATCCCCGCCGGCTTGTTAACAACGACCAAATCATCATCTTGATACACAATATCCAGCGGAATTTCTTGTGGTTGAGGAACAGCGTCGACTGCTTCGGGAATATTTAACAGAAAAGATTCCCCTTCCTTAACTTTATAGGAATTATCTCCAATTGTGACTTCATCACACATTACGTGCCCTAAAGAAATCAATCTTTGAATCTGCGAACGTGAAATATCGGGAAAACAGGTTGTCAAAAATTTATCAATCCGCAACCCCTTAAAATCTTTATTAACTATTGGTGTGTTATAAAAAGTAATATCAGACATTTGTGTGCTTCTTTTTGGTCGGTTATCATGCAAATATCATAAAAACAAAAATAAAAACTTGCAAGAGAGGGTTTTATGGATAAGCTCAAAATTGTTAAACTTATAGTTTTTCTTCTGACTTTTTTGTTAATTTTCGGCATTATCGTTGCCGGCGGAACAATTTACAAAAAAGTTTCCCGCAAAACCCCTGATACAAATATAACGCTGAATCAGCCCAAAGGAAGTTATATTGCTGATTACAAAATTAACGAAGATTCTCTATATATCCTAATAAAAGGTGGAAAAAAAGAAGACAGAATCTTGATTGTGTCAACGACTTCCCCCGCTAAACAGACAACAATCTCTCTTGCCAAGGAGAATTAAAATGGCCGAAGATGCGTTTTCTTCCGAAAGTTTTGACAAACTTCTTGATGATTTTATCTCTGCTCAATTGACCGATGCCGATGACACATTGGCCGAGATTGAGGATAAAAAAAACAATCAAAAATCAACATCTCTTTCTAAAGAACCGGAAACACCCTCTGCGCAACCGACTGAAGAAGTTTCCCCCTATTCTTTAGCCGCTTTCAGTGAAGATGCCGCAAAACTGGCCACAGAAGAAAAACAGCTGTTTAATGCTTATTTAGAATTTATTTCAGCCGTTGTCGCTCTGGGAAACGAAGCCGGACAAGAACTCCCAGAATTTGATTTTTCGGCAAAAGACCTTTTACCCCGCTTTCGCCCGAACAGAAGCAAAAACCTTTTAAACGATGTTTCCAAAGGATGGGATATTATAATCACAACCCAGTCAACAAGGCTGAAGTCCTTGCCCGAAAATCCTTCTGACGAGCAAATTTTATCCTTTGCAGAAAAAACAACATCAAAGAATCTTCAAAATGCTCTTATCTCCTATGTTGAAACGCTTCTTGAAACAGATTCTTGCGAAATCGCTTATAATATACGCAAAGTCAAATATGAAAAACACAAAATCGAAAAACAAATTTTTGAAGAACAACAACGGCGAAAAGAACAAACAAAAAAATATATTCTGGCCATAAAAAAAGAAAACTTTCCCGTCAATGCAGAAATGCTTGTTACAAACTTTTTCAAAACCAGACGAAAAGACCCTGTCGGCGCAGCTAAAATATTGGAAAACAATCCGGCAACTTTTGCCCCGATACAAGTTGACAAAATTCCGCCTCGTTTTTTTGGACTGATAAAACCAAAACCGGAAGACGGAATAAAGATAAACAGGAAGTTAGGTAAATTTTTAAAAACGCTCAAAGTTTGATTTTTAACACAAAATTATAGACAAAAAAGAATCTTTTTGCTATAATTCAATAATAAGAAACCTCGTTTTTTTGTTAAAAGGCAACCACAATGGCAAAAAATACTACACCACCGAAAACTGTTAGCGATAATCTGAGAGGTATGGTTTCAAACAAACTCTCCGCAGCTGCCAAAGCCAGTCCCCTTTCTACTGTTATTCAGGAATTGCGGGGACTAACTCCTGATGTTCGCAATCAGCGAGCTTTCGGAGCCGCTCTGGCGATGTATAAAGCCAAAAAAAATCCCTCTGCCTATACCCCGACCGAACAACATTATAAAGATTTTGCCGCCTTGCGTCAAATGTATGCCGAGGACAACCAAATCAAAGAAGGCAAAAACGGGCAATTTTCCGAAAAACAGCTTGATGGACCATTATCTCCGCTAAATATCGCGCACTATTATGCCGAAGAACGTTTCAAAGAAGCCGGTGACGACAGACAAAAACGTGAAGAACAACGCCTTGCCATCGAAAAAAGCATCAAAGAAATCTATCCTGATGAAACAAATGCCGAAGGAAAATCTCACCCGACTTGTCCGAACGAAATCAAAGAATTATCCTCTTTCAAGACAGACACTGATTTCTTAAGCTTGTCCGAAGACGAACAAAAAGAATATCTGAACCTTGTCAGTGAGGGGGAAAAAGACCGTTTATCTAAACTGGCTGAAAACAAAAATTCCAACCAACATGAAGAGCAATTAAAGAATGCCGGCCGCCTCGGTCCGAATATGGATGACCCTGACTGGGGACACAAAGAAGACGATGACGATTTCAAGATTGAACAAGGCGATATCATCGAATATCTGATGAAAGATGTTATTTTAGCCGGTGCTGCTTGGGGACTTAATAAAACTGCCGGTTTTGTCGGAAGCGTTACTTACGAAGTCGGAAGCGAATTCAACAAAAATATTCTCCGCCCCGCCTCTCGAAAACTCGGAACTCTCTGGAACAATTTATGGAAAGCCTCCCCGCCGAACTCACCCACCCGAAAAGCTGTTGATATCATAGAAACAAATCTGGATGCCTGCAATAAGGGTATTGAAATCTATTCCAAAGAACCTGGGAAAGAAACGCTTCATTTTGAAAAAATAATGCGCCAATTAGCAAAGCATTATGTCGTCTTTGATGATGATAAGAACAGGATCTTCAGCCCGACAAAAGACGGAAATGATACCCTTCCTACAACAAAAGAAGATTTTCAAAAGGGAAGCTTCTATTCTTATGACACCTACACAACAAAAAAACCTGACGGAACAGTCGTAAAAGGAAAAGATAATTTAAAAAATCTTCAAAAAATCTTTGATGATGTCGTTATGAGAAGAATGAATAAAGAACTCAATCCGGATAACGATCCCGCCAAACAAAAAGATATTGAAGACAATTACAAAATCTATGTAAACCTTGTTGAGCGCAGCGTTAAAACCGACACGCCGAACAATGCGGAAATTACAAAATTCAAAAATAACAATCCGGACTTCATGACCGCTTACGGGAAAGGTGTTGAAGAAGTTATGCTCAACATCGCAGTAAACCGCCAAATGCGTTTATTGGCCTATCAGACAGAAAAATTCAAAGACCTGTATTATCAATACAGATTCCTTGAAGAAAAGCAAAAAAATCCTGAAAACCAGATTTTCTCTGACGATCAGGCGCAAAAAGACTTTTTCGATAAAACAATGGCAGAAGGTCAGATTCTTTTTATGAAAGCGGAACAAAACCGCCGAGACGATTCGACAAAAACGCCTTCTCGCGAAAAATTAATTGATATTGTTGAAAAACAAGCCAACGATATGCTTAAAGCCGTCGATAAAAAGAGTAACCAACCCGTTAAAAACGAGGTAGCTGAAATCATCACGCCTCCGACAACAGAAGAAGAAAAAAGTAATTTCTTAAATGCCAAAGACCCGACAGCTTACGACTTTTTAGCTGATGAGCAAAAAAACTGCGCAGCCCGTGAAGCCGAGCTGACGACCCAACAAAATGAAAACAAAACCAAAAGAAAAAACATTGAGCAGCTAAAAGAAAAAATCAAACAAAACGAAAAGCGCGGACAATATATAGATTCTTTGCAAAAAAGTAAGACGGAAAGCGTTTTGCGCAAAATAACCATATCTTCCGCTATGGGGAATATCAAATGAAAAAAGCCCTTCGTTTTTGCAGAAATTTTCTCATTTTTATCGGCTGGACATGGTTTTTTTTCGTTTTTTCAAATCTATTAATAGATATGATTTGGAACTTCGACTTTTTATCTGATCGTTCATGGCAGATTCTGCTGAACTTTTGGAACAAAGGCGGCATTATCAAAACAACATCCGACGTTTTATTGATTTTTTCCCTGCTCTTGCTTCCGATTATCTGGATTATCGGATATTTTCAAATACTGAAACTGGACTATCTCAAACTTTTTCTTTGGCCGATTCGTTTTATTTATTCAATTTTTGACAGATGCGCCTTGGAACGGCCGAAAAGAATCGTCCTCAAAAACATAAAATCATCTGATAAACTTATTGAAGAAATCAAGTCCGAAATAGAATCCATCAAACCGGAAAAACTGCGTTCAACCATCACAAAAAAACTATCGGAGAAACAAAATGAAGCAAAATAACTTATTGTTAACCGATTATAAGTTAGTATAATAAGAACAAAATGTTTCGGGAGATAATGTTTGAAACCTCTGTTTGTTCTGTTAAAAATAGTAATTGTCGGCCTTTTATGGAGTATTTTCTTCATAGAAGGAATCCGCGTTATTATGTTGACAAACTGGCACTTTGATATTTTCCGTCTATCTCATTGGCAGCATGCTTGGAATCTTTGGTTATCCGGCTGGGTTATTGATGAGCCGAAAGAATGGGCCTTTGTTCTGATAATTCTGACGGCTGTCCCTGTTTGGATTACGGTCTGGGCGGGGTTAAGCTCTCTAAACTGGAGCGAAATTCTGTCATTTTTAAGCTCTTTGCCGTTAAAAATCTTAAACAACTTATTTGGAACACAGGTCAAAAAACTTGCTAATACAGCTTCTGTCAAAGTTGTTAAAAAGAAAAAATCTTATAAAGAAATCCGCCCAAAGAGCCTGCGCAGCCCTGTTGAAGATGACGCCCCACGCTCTCCTGTTCTGACGGAAGAACGCCGTGCAGCGCTTTCAGGAATTACTCTCAAACCAAAACCCAAACCGGCTCCCGAACCCATTGCGGCACCAAAAGCCGAACCCAAAGAATTTACCCACTCTTTATTTGAAATGAGTGATGCCGAACCTATAGATTTTGATTTGTTTGAAGAACCAGCCGAAAAACCGGAACCCAAACAAACAAAAACATCTTCATCTCCGCAGCCCAAACCGGCCTCCAGACAATCTTCCGACAAAACACCACAAAAGAAACAACCTGTCGAACAAAAGCAGCCCCAAAGCAAACCCCGCTCGGGAAGCGTCAATTCTTCTTTTGAGCTTCTCAAACAAAAGGGGTATGAGATTATTACCGGAGCTACCATCAAAAACACTTTCATTGATTTTGTCGGCGTTTCAAAAACACAACTTTGTTTATGTTTGAATGATAAAGAGCCTGGGGATTGGCTGGCCGACGAAGAACGTTTTAATGACGAAGAACCTCTTTGGTTTTCTGAAAGTTCCCACCGCATCTCTCCTGTTCGAAAAATAGACATTGCCCGAACAGCTCTGGAAGAAAAACTTAAAGAAGCCGATCTGTCTTTTGAAGTAACACCTTTTGTTATTGAACAAATCGGAAATATCATTAACGCCGAAGATATGTTTGACGTCTGGAAAGAACTCAAAATCAATGTCACAAGAATAGACCGAGGAACACCGAAAGAAATACCGTTATTTGCCAAAACACTTGAAGAAGCAGACGGAACGGTCGACAAAGCCGTCTTTGAAAAATTAAAAAAATTACTTAGAAATATCGCTTAAAAATAGGATAAAAAAATGGCTCTCGAAAAAGAAGGAGAAGAATGGAAAGAATATAACAGCGCTGTCCGCTGGATGGTTATAACGGTATTATTATCCGTTTTAATCACCGTATTCTTAGCGCTTGTGTCAATGCCTTTAGCTTATCTGATAGGCAACGGCATTTCCAAAGACAGCATTGACGATATATCAAAATTTTTCTCTCTGACCTTTAACCGTAGCGGATTTTTATATAATCGTTATTGGATATGGCTCAAACAACTTTTTAATTACAGCGGACCATTTTCTCTCAGCTTATGGATACCGATTCTCCCTTTCATAAGTTTACCCATTGGCTTGTTGGTAGGCATTATCACAAACCCCTATCGTTTCCAATCCAACATCCACGGCTCAGCCCGATTGGCTGATTTAAAAGATATCAAAAAAATGGGCTTATTAGATGGATTTTGCATTGTCGTTGGCAAATTCAAAGGCCACCTGCTCCGAATGGGCGAAACATTATCCGTTTTGTGTTGCGCTCCTCCGGGAACCGGTAAAACCGTCGGAGTTGTTATCCCTACATTGTTTAATTCACCAACCATGAGCGTCGTCGTCAACGACCCAAAACCGGAACTGTGCTTTTCAACCTCTGGCGCCCGTGCAAAAGTAGGCCCCGTATTTATCATTAACTGGGGCATGGAAGACAACCCTGCCGAAGGCATTTATTACCCAAGCTGGAACCCGCTGTCTCCAAACGCTATTCCCGCCCCCGGACCAGCCAGAGATATGTATGTCGATTCCATGTGCAACGTCCTTGTTGAGGATCCCAAAGGCGGTGCAGATCCTCACTGGTCGACAACCGGCCGCGCCGCTTTGACAGGCTTTATTCACTTCATTGTTTCAAAATGCGAAAAAGCCCGCGCAAACGATTATTTTATCGGCCGATTCTTTGAAGGAACATTGGACGATGAAGATAAAAAAGTTCTCGAAGGTTATTATCTTGAAATGAATGATCCAATGGCCTCCCGAGCACTCCAAAATCTACGAGCCAACACCTTAAACATCGACAACTATCTGCCAATCGGCACTTGGGCTCTACTTCCCGAAAAATGGATTGGACGCGAAGCCTGTATTGCGATGATTTTGGAATGGATTACCGAGGCTCAAATCAAACAATCCCAAGACATCAAACGCCGTATGGATGAAGGCGACCAAATGGCCGCTATGGCCGATCCTATGCGTGATTTGCTTGAGGCTGCCATTGATGAAGCGCGCAAATTCGGTTATTCACCCCGCTGCGTCGTCGAACTCAGCCAGCTGAGCTCTATGCCTGACAAAGAGCGCGGATCAGTTATGTCCACAGCTTTTGCCGGCATCGGTATTTTCAAAAACTCGGCCGTTGTTTCCCGCACAAGCTTTTCAGATATTTCATTCAAAGACTTGCGAGGACTTAAAGACCCCATCACAGGAGAATTCAAACCCATTTCAGTCTATCTGTCCGTCAATCAGGTTGATGCCCGCGCCTTGAGTGTCATCTCGGGAACATTCATTGACTTGATGTCTTCTTATTTGATTGCCAACCCGCCAAACTTTGTTAACGCCACAGATGGCAAAATGGGTCCCTTCGCCTGTTTGTTTGCCCTCGACGAATTTCCGACCATGCCCAAACTCAAAGCCGTTATTGACGGACCTGCCGTCGGGCGTGGACAAAAAGTATCTTACCTTCTTATCGGACAAGATTTAGGTCAAATCTCAGGAAAATACGGAAAAGACGACCTCGAAACAGTCATCTCAACCACCGCCTGCAAAGTCATTTTGTCTCAAAACAACGAAGTCACAGCTCAACGTTTCTCCAAAATGATAGGCAACAAAACCGTTCAAAGCACTTCTTTTTCAAAGAACGAAGGCGCTTTTTCAAAAGGGTCCAACCCTTTTGCCAAAAACGTCAGCTATCAGCTTCAAGGTGTTTCCGTCATCTCGACAACCCAATTACTGAGCTTGCCGACATCAAAACAGGTTGTTTTAATGCAAAGCTATATTGATAGACCGATTATGGCCGATTCGCCGCGTTGGTATCTCGACCCAAAGATGAAAGCTTTAGCCAAACTTCCGCCCGCACCGAATGTTCCAGATTGGATTGTTGCCCAGCGTGAAGATATTAACGATGATATGCTTGCAAAACTCGGCATTGATTACGATCCGAACGCCGAAGAAAACTTTGAAGAATTTGAAGATGAAGAATATGAGGAAGATGGCAGCGAAGAAAACTAATCGTTTTCTTCCTGTTTTTCCAAAACTTTTTCGAGTTCTTCTAAATCTTTTTCATCTGTTTCGACAGCCTGAAAAGAATACTTCTCGTTAAACCAATTGGCCAAATCGATATCGGCGCACCTTTTGGAACAAAAAGGACGATATTTTTTGTCTTCAACTTCTTTATGACAAATCGGGCATCTCATTTTTCGACTCTCCCTGTTCCACGGCATGTCGGACACTCTTCCGTCATCAGGTCGCTTAATGTCGGCCGCCGGCGCGGTCTGATAATTTCAACGTTGCCGGCGCGGCTTAATCCTAAAACACGCGCCCGCGCAAAATCATCTTTTAATTCATCTTCCAAAATTTGCAAACAGGGTTTCAAAAATTTAAACTCCGAAAAACCTGCAAAATCAATAATAATTTTGCCTGATAAATTGCGCAAAACAATCTGTTTGGCAATCTCCTGAGCGGCTTCCTGATTCAAGCGTCCGAAATTGCCATGAGCACTGCCTTCGCCGCTGTCTACATCAATCACCACACAAGCTTTTGTTTCTTCTATGATGATTCTTCCGCCACAAGGCAATTTGACAACTTTATCCAAAGCCTCGCCCAGCATCTCATCAATCCCGAATTCTTCAAAAGGATTCACCATATATTCCGACGGAAAAATACCGGCATATTCTTGTTCAATCAAATGTGAATTAACAACAAGCCTCTGAAGCGTATTAAGATTGCGGCAAACCGTTTCCTTCAAAATATTTTCTTTTGCAGCCAATAAACAAGGCGCTGTTTCTTGTTTTGCACGAGCCAAAACAGCCTCAAATTTGTCTTCTAAAGCTTTTTTTTCATTCAAAATATCTTCTTTTGAAGCTTCCGCCGCTTGTGTTCTGACAACAAAACCACCCTC
>SAMEA104315432__coassemble_539_pt1 | contig 18289 bp, 12 predicted proteins | sample SAMEA104315432__metabat2_high_PE_015 | metagenome-assembled genome bin SAMEA104315432 (sample SAMEA104315432) | gut metagenome | biome: Monkey gut; feature: monkey-associated habitat; material: faeces | place: China | collected 2013 | reverse complement strand
AGCACCGTGGAAGAAGCCTTGCCCAAAATTTTGGAAAAGGCTTTTGCCTCGGGCAAAAAAATTCTGATTAAAGTCGGCACGGAAGATCGTGTGGAATTTTTGAACACGGCATTGTGGGGGTATGATGAGCAGTCTTTTTTACCTCACGGAAGCAAAAAGGATGGGAATGCCGAAATGCAGCCGATATGGCTGACTTCAGGAGAGGATAACCCGAATAATGCTGTGCTGCTGTTTTTGACGGACGGAGCATCGGTTAATATCAAAAATCTTGGCGCTTTTGAGCGTGTGCTCAATTTGTTTGACGGAAATTCTGAAGAAAGTCAGTCTCAGGCGCGTGCTTTTTGGAAAGAAGTCAAAGCCGAGGGAATGGAGTGTTTCTATTGGCAGCAAGACGACAATGGCGCTTGGAAGCAAAAAGCCTGATTATTTTTCTGCTTTTAAGCGCATATCCAAGTCGTTAATTTTAAGTTTGAGTTGAGGAGAGGTCTTGTATTTTAAGGCCTCTTTTAATTGGCGTCGGGCGGCATCCGTATTGCCGATGCCATAAGAATATTCCGCGGCGGCATAATTGGCGGCGGCCATGTCCCCGCTCAAGCCGTAAGCCTTTGATAAAAGCATAAACCCGTCCGGCGATTTCGACGAAACAAGAGCCCGTGTCAAAAGAGAGACAGCCTTTTGAGCGGCGGCTTTGTCGGGATTATCTTCCAACAGAGTCTGCGCATAATTCAGCTGCATCAGAGGCGAGTTCGGCAGCAGAGAACAAGCTTTGGCAAAGCTGGCTTTGGCCTCGGATAAAGCTCCCGTTTCTAGCAAAATTTGCCCTTGAAGCTCATAAAAATATGGATTATTCGGTTCTTTGGACAGAAGGTCATCCATCAAAACCAGAGCCTGTTTAAAATTAGGCTTTTTAAGATTGGCAATCGCGCGGGCATAAAGCGCGGGAACATCTTGTCTGTCGGCCGGATAAGCCCTAAATGTCGCCTCGGGCGTCATCAAATAGGCTTTGAGTTTTGCCTTGACACGCAGGAAAGAACTCTCAAGCGGCGAAGTTGTGCTGCCGGAAGAGGCGGTCGTTTCTTTGTCAAAAAAGGCAATGCGCTCCCTCGTGACGGGGTGGGTTCTAAAATAAGGCGTTTCTTCAATTCCCGAGAGCTGATTATCTCGGCTGATTTTTTTCATAAATTCCAAAAGGCCTTTGGGAGATTGCTTTGTTTGCGCCAAAAGTGTGACAGCAGCTTCATCTGCGGCGCGTTCCTCATCGGCGCGGTAACGGGTAAAGTTTGCAAGCGCCGAGCTTTGACCGCCGATAAGAACAGCCATAGCAGCGTCTCCTCGGCCGCTCAAAACGGCGGTCGTTCCGGCCAAAATAGCCGAAATCAGAGAGACGCTTTGCATTTCCTGCGCTTTAAGCTTTTGCCTTAAAATGTGTCCGCCCATGATGTGGCCGGTTTCGTGCGCCAAAACACCGGCGAGTTCGTTGACGGAATCCGCCCGAATAAGCGTGCCGGTGTGAACAAACAACCGGTTGCCTTCCGCCACAAAAGCATTAAGAGAATTGTCCTCAACAATATACAGCCTATCGCGGGCAAAAGGAATATCCGCCGCCTTAAAAAGCGGTTGGACGACATCGGCCAAAAAGGCCTCGGTTTCCTCATCTGAAATCAGACGGATTTCCTGCGCCTCGGCTCTAAAACCCCAAAGGGCCGTCTGCAAAAAGACACAGCAGACAAGCCCTTTGAAAAGATACTTCAAGTTAAAAATTAACCTTTGATGAGTTTTTTCCACCAAGTTGATTTTCCTTTTTTCTCGGGTTGAGCCTCCGGAGCAGGCTGCTCGGGTTGAGGCGCTATATCTTCATGGCTGTTGTAAAGGATAACAGCTTCTTGTTTTTCTTTGACGGGCATCGGCGCAGTGGCCTCCGAGGACCGTCTGTCATAATTTCCGCGTCCTCTGCGGCGGTCAAAACGCCCGCGGCGCCCTCGGCGGCCTCTGAAATCGCGTCCGTTTTGTTCCGACTGCTCGGGCTGTTCGGCAGGCATTTCAATTTCCGGTTCCGAAACAGATTCCTCAACAGGCGCAACAGCCTCGACTTCTTTGTCAAGAGGTTTGGCTTCAGGTTTATCCTCTTTGGGGAGAACGGGAGCCTTGGTGCGTTCAATGCGGTAGTCCGAAATACATTTAACGGAATCATCAGCGCTGATAACAATATCCAGTTTGTATTTTTCTTCCAAATCGCTCAAGACTTTGCGTTTGTGGTTTAAGAGGTAAACAGCCACGTCTGACGGAACAAAAATATTAAGTTTGGACGAGCGGTTTTTGATTCCTTCTTCTTCCAAAGCGCGCAAAATATAAACACCGGCCGATGCCAAAGTGCGGGTAATGCCTTTGCCGTGGCAATAGGGGCAAACCTGATAGTTGCTCTCCCAAAAAGCGGAGTGCATACGCTGGCGGGACAATTCCAACAGACCGAACATACTCATTTTGCCGACCTGAATACGAGAACGATCTTTCTTAAGAGCTTCTTTCATGCGCTTTTCAACCGCATGATTGTTGGCGGGTTCGTCCATATCAATAAAGTCAATGACCACAAGTCCGGCAAGATTGCGCATTCTGAGCTGGCGGGCAATCTCGTCGCAGGCTTCCAAATTGGTCTTAAGAGCCGTTTCCTCCAAATCTTTTTCTTTAGTAGCGCGGCCGGAGTTAACATCAATGGAAACAAGAGCTTCCGTCGGGTTAATAACCAAATAGCCGCCGGATTCCAATTGTGCGTTCGGATCATGAAGTTTGTCCAGCTGGCCTTCAACCTGAAATCTTTGGAACAAAGGCATATCCGCCCCGCGGTAATTTTTGATTTTTTTGAGGTTGTGCGGCGACAAAATTTTGAAAAAGTCGCGGGCGCGTTTATAAGCCTCATCTCCGGCAACCAATATTTCGCTGATGTCTTTGGTGTAAATGTCGCGCAGGGCGCGTTTGATAAGGTCGCCTTCCTCATGAATCAGAGCAGGGGCTTTTCCTTTCAGAGAATCAATGCGGATTTGGTTCCATGCGCGGATAAGGTAATTATAGTCGCGCACAATATCGCTTTTGCTTTTTTCTTCGCCGGCGGTGCGCACAATAATGGACATATCCGACGTCAAAGGCAGCTCTTTGACAATTTCTTTGAGACGGTTGCGGTCGGCTGCGTTGGTAATTTTGCGGGAAACACCGCCGCTTTTAATGCGGTTGGGCATCAAGACGCAGTAACGTCCGGCCAAAGACAAATAAGTTGTCAGAGCGGCGCCTTTGTTGCCGCGTTCTTCTTTAACAACCTGAACCAAAACAGTTTGACCTTCTTTGATAACATCTTGAATTTTGTGGCGGTGAAAAAGCTTACGTGCTCTGATAAGTTTGCGCTGCAGTTCAAAATCAAGTGTTTCTTCGTCATCATCATCGACCTCATCATCGGATTCTGCATCTCCGAAACGACGGGGCTCTTCATCTTCTTCCGCCGCGGATTCGGGAGCAATTTCTTCCGAAACGCTCATTTCCTCAAGGCCGGTATCCTCCGCCAAAACCTTAACTTCTTCATCGGTCTTCGGGGCTTCTTCCACGGCAATCTGCTTGCGGTATTTTTTCTTCAAAACGCGGCGTTTAGTCTTTTTCTTACCGGATTCTTCCTCTTCTTTTGCCTCTTCTTCGGCAATAAACTCTTCTTCTGAAATCTGCGGAACAATAATATGTTCAGCTTCGACCGCGGCCGGTGTTTCGGCTGTTTCCGATTCCTGTTGAGGATTTTGTTCCTGCTGAGCTTTCAGGGCTTCTTCAGCCTCTTTGGCTGCTTTAGCCTTCAGGGCTTCCTCACGGGCAAGAGCGCGTTCTTTGGCGCGGCGCTCGCGTTCAGCCTCGCGCTCTTTAATTAAGCGTTTTTTGTTTTCGATAATTTCATCGACTTCTTTATCAATCTCGGCCAGTTCTTCTTCCGATACGTGGTAATAGTCCGGATGAATCTCGCCAAAAGCCATAAAACCGTGGCGATTCCCGCCGTAATCTACAAAGCAGGCCTGCAAAGACGGCTCCACCCGCATAACTTTGCCGAGATAAATATTTCCTTTGATTTGCTTGCGGGTTGTGCTCTCAAACTCAACATCTTCAAGCTTGTTGCCGTTGACAACGACAACACGGGTTTCTTCAGGCTGTGTGTCGTCAATAAGCATACGTTTTGTCATTCAAAAATCTCCTCATATTGCCTCGGATATAAGTTCTATCCGAATAATTTTAACCGATGCCGGAGAAGTTTTTCAAAAGACAAACACCTCAAAAACAGCCTTTACCGGCCGAGGGTGCTTCAAAATATCAAACCGCGGGCGTCTTACTTTTCGCTGTTAAAACGGAGCGCCCGAAAGGTCGGTATCAAAAAAACGAAAGCCCATAAATTTTAGTGTTGTTGATTGGCGAGCCGTCGTTTATAAAATCTTTATCTCAAATTCTTCGGCAAAATTTTACCGTTTTTGTTTCGCGGGGCAACGCTCAATCGTGATGAAAAAGCGGCGGTATCAAAAACAAAGCCGAACAAATCAAATAGTCAAAAAGTTTTATCAAAAGCGGCCGTGAGTCCGATACAAAATATTCCGCGAAACTCTAAAACAAAGCATATACGGGTTTATTTGAAAACACAACAATATTTTTTGGATTGTTTCTAATTTTTTTAAGAGATTATAAATAAGTCCGAGCCTATACTGATAAATAAGGTGGATAAAATGGTAAAAAATTGGTGGAAACAAACGAAAAAACAGGCTGGCAAAGCTCTTTTAGGGCTTGTCCTGAGTTTCTTGTGTGTTCAAAATGTATCCGCCGGAAAAATAACAGGACTGCGCATCGGACAGGGAATAGGCAATGTGCGTATAGTGTTTGATGCCGATTCCAAATTTGACTACAAAGTGTTTACCTTGTCTTCGCCGAACAGATTGGTTATAGACACGCAAGGAATTGAAGTCGCGCCGGCTGTCAGCAAAAACAAAGATAAAAACGTCTTTGTCAAAAATGTCAGAGTCGGAACAACCGGTGTAGACGGAATTCGCATCGTTTTTGATCTGCAAAAGCCTGTTTTGGTCAAAAAAGCCTTTATGTTGGCGCCTCAAAGCAATTTTAACTGGCGTTTTGCTATTGATTTGGAGTCGGCGAGTGAGCGCGAATTTTCAGCCCATTTGGGCAATACGCATGCACTGAGCAGTAATTCTTACAACGCGGCGGATACAGGGGTTAAAAAACAAGATGTTCCGACGCCGGCTGTTGCCTCTAAACGTGGTAAACGCAAGATTATAGTGATAGATGCCGGACATGGCGGCGTTGACCCCGGAGCGATAGGTTATAACGGCACCTACGAAAAACATATTACGCTGTCTATGGCCAAAGAGTTAAAAGAACTTCTGGATAAAAACGACAAATACAAAGTCTATCTGACCCGAAACAGAGATGTGTTTATTCCGCTGCGTGACAGGGTTAAAATCTCGCGCAAACACGATGCCGATTTGTTTATTTCAATCCATGCCGACAGCGCTAAAAACAAAAAAGCCGTCGGATTGTCTGTTTACACCTTGTCTGAGACAGCCTCCGACAAAGAGGCCGCCGCTTTGGCCGAAAAAGAAAATAAAGCCGATATCGTGGCAGGTCTGAATTTTGCCGAACATTCAAAAGAGGTCAGCGATATTTTGCTCAATTTGGCGCAACGAGAAACCAATAATTCGTCGGCCGAATTTGCAACGCTTTTAAGTGCGCAGATGGCAAAAATCGTTAAGACCGTCAGCAATACGCATCGGTTTGCCGGATTTGCCGTCTTAAAGGCGCCGGATGTGCCGTCCGTTTTGATGGAATTGGGCTATTTGTCCAACCCCGCTGAAGAACGTCAGCTCAAGCAAAAATCCTATCGGCGCAAGCTTGCGGAAGCCTGCGTGAAAGCAGTTGATAAATATTTTCAAAATCCGAAGCATTAGTATTTGACAGAGCCGCATTTTTTGACTAAAAAGAGTATCTGAAACACAAACAAAAAATACGGTCTGAATTATGCTCAAAACACTATCCTCTTTTTTAAGCACATGCTTTTTCTTTGCGGTTATCGCATTTGTCTTGATTATCACGTCTGTGTGGCAGGTATCGCAGGAGCTTCCGGATTACCGCCAGCTCGAAAATTATGAGCCTGCCGTGACAACAAGGCTCTATGCCGGCGATGGGCAGGTCATGATGGAGTATGCAGCCGAAAAACGCTTGTTTGTGCCCGAGGATAAAATTCCGGCATTGGTAAAAAATGCTTTTATCGCGGCAGAAGATAAAAATTTTTATCATCATTTCGGAATTGACCCGATGGGAATTCTTCGTGCGGTCTTGACCAATGTCAAGCGTCTCGGATCGGGCCACAGACCTTCAGGAGCGTCCACCATTACCCAGCAAGTGGCCAAAAACTTTTTGCTGTCTTCAGAATTGTCCTATAAGCGTAAAATCAAAGAGGCTTTGCTGGCGCTCAGAATGGAACAGGCTTTTACAAAAGAGCATATTCTGGAACTGTATCTGAATGAAATCTATTTAGGCAATCGATCTTACGGCGTGGCGGCAGCGGCCATGAATTATTTTGGCAAAGCATTGGATGAGCTGACACTGGAAGAAGCGGCCTATTTGGCAGCTTTGCCCAAAGGTCCGAACAACTACAATCCAAAGACAAAATATGACGCAGCCGTTGCGCGCCGCAACTGGGTCATCGATCGGATGGTTGAAGACGGCTATGCGTCGGCAGAAGAGGCTGCAAACGCCAAGGCAAAGCCTTTGACCGTTCTTGAGGGCAAAAGCGAACTTGTAAAAGATGCGCAATATTTCAGTGAAGACGTTCGCCGTCAGGTCAAAAATAAATTCGGAGAAGATGCGCTGTATGAGGGCGGTCTTCTTATCCGCACCACGCTTGATCCCAAATTGCAGGTTATTGCGACAAAAGCATTTGACAAAGAACTGGATAATTATGACCATAGGCACGGCTGGCGGGGCGCAAGTCAAAATATTCCGTTGGAAGACGGATGGGAAGAAATTTTTCAAAAAGCAGCAAAAACAGCCGGTGCAAAAGCGGAATGGCAATTGGCAATAGTGAAAGATGTGTCCGCGCAAAAGGCTGAAATTGAGCTTAAAGACGGAACAAAAGGAGAAATCCCGCTCAGCGTGCTTTCTTGGGCTCGAAAAAATCTCAAAAATCAGCTTGTCGGCGGACAGCCTCAAAAAGTGTCCGATGTTTTGGCGCGCGGCGATGTTGTGTTGGTAGAGCCTGTTGCGGCTAAGGACGCGGCGTCTCGCAAAATGGCCGAAAACAGCTTTTATTTGAGACAAGTGCCTGATGTGGAAGGTGCGTTGATTGCGCTGGATCCGCATACGGGCAAAATTTTGGCTATGGTCGGCGGCTATTCGTTCCAAAAATCACAATACAACCGTGCCACACAGGCGCGCCGCCAAACCGGTTCGGCCTTTAAGCCGATTGTTTATCTGGCCGCGCTTGAGAACGGTTATGAGCCGACGGATTTAATTTTGGACGCACCGTTTGTGTTGGATCAGGGATTCGGACAGCCTCTGTGGAAACCTGTGAACTATTCCAAAAAGTTTTACGGATTAATGACGCTCCGTCAGGGAATTGAAAAGTCACGCAACCTAATGACCGTTCGTTTAGCGCAGGATGTCGGAATGGACAAAGTGGCGGATTATGCAAAAAAAACGGGCGTCAATCCGAATTTGCCGCATCTGTTGTCTATGTCGCTGGGTGCCGGCGAAACAAAATTAATTAATATGGCCTCGGCTTACAGTATGTTTGTAAACGGCGGCAAAAAGGTGGAGCCTTATTTAGTTGAGCGTATTCAGGACCGAAACGGGTTGACAATCTATCGTCATGATGACAGGGAATGCGAGGGGTGTGAAGTTCACGCATGGGAAAATCAGCCTGTGCCCAAGTTGGCCGATAACCGCGAACAAATCTTGGATCCACTGAGCGCCTATCAGATGGTCAGCATCTTAGAAGGCGTTGTTCAGCAGGGAACCGGCGCAAGATTGAGAGCACTAGGCAAGCATCTGGCCGGAAAAACCGGAACGACAAACCGAAATCAGGATGCGTGGTTTGTCGGATTTTCTCCGGATTTGGTTGTAGCGGTCTATGTCGGTTTTGATGAACCGCGCACCTTAGGACGGTATGAAACGGGCGCTGCCGCGGCTTTGCCGATTTTTTATGATTTTATGCAGGGCGCTTTGGCCGGCCAAGCGGATGTGCCGTTCCGTATCCCGAGCGGAATCAAACTGGTGCGTGTCAATCACAACACCGGAAAACCGGCCATGCCCGGCGATACAAGCGTTATCTGGGAAGCAATGAAGCCCGAAGCCTCCGCCCGAAAAGCCAATCAAAAAGTGATTGGAGCGGAAGCGGGAATAACGGTTGAAGATGGGACTGAAAAAGAAGCCACCGAGATTACGTATGAAAACGACAGCGAAGATGAAATCCAGCTTGGATCCGAATATTAGGAGAAAACAACAATGCGTGCCGATATTTATGAAATGAGCCAATCCGTTGAGCAGTCGCTGGAACTGCTGAGGAGGTCTCTTTGACTATGACAACGCTTTAATCCGTTTGGACGAGCTCCAGAGCCTGACGGCAGATGCGTCTTTGTGGGAAAATCCCGAAAAAGCCCAAAAGCTGATGACCGAAAAGAACACGCTGGAAGCCGATTTGTCAAACTTCAAAGAAATGAGCCAAACTTGCGCTGATTTGGTTGAATTGGCTGAGCTTTCAGATTCTGATGACAAAGAATTAGATGAGATTGTCGCACAGTTTGCTTTATTAAAAGAAAATGTTCGTCATGCCGAGCTTGAGGCGCTGCTCTCAGGCGAGGTCGATAAAAATGATGCCTATCTTGAAGTCCATTCCGGTTCCGGTGGCACAGAGGCGCAGGATTGGGCTGAAATGCTGTTGAGAATGTATGCCCGCTGGGCGGAAGCGCATCATTATAAGGTTGAATATATTGAAGAAACCGAAGGCGATGTTGCCGGAATCAAATCTGCCACTTTAAAAATCTGCGGACATAATGCCTATGGGTGGCTCAAGTCGGAAACGGGCGTCCATCGTCTGGTGCGGATTTCGCCGTTTGACAGTAATGCGCGGCGCCATACGAGTTTTGCGTCGGTCGGGGTATATCCTGTGATTGATGACACAATTGAAATCAAAATTAATGAGGCTGATTGCAGAGTAGACACCTATCGGGCTTCCGGCGCCGGCGGACAGCATATTAACAAAACGGATTCGGCGGTGCGCATTACCCACTTGCCGACGGGAATTGTCGTCCAATGCCAAAACCAACGCTCGCAGTTTCAGAACAGAGAAGCGGCTTGGAATATGCTCAAAGCGCGCTTGTATGAAGCCGAGCTCAAAAAGCGCGAGGACAAAGCGGCCGAACAACGCGATAATCAAGGAGATAACGGCTGGGGATACCAAATTCGTTCCTATGTGCTTCAACCCTACAAAATGGTCAAAGATTTACGCACAAATGTAGAAACATCAGATACAAAAGCTGTATTGGACGGGGATATAGATTTGTTCTTATCAGCGGCTTTGGCCGACAAATTGGGAGGCGCTGATGCTTAAAAAAGTTGCGGTCTGCGCGATTGGAACAGTGGTAACGGCATGGATTGCTTTTTGCACGGCAGTTTATGTTGCGCCGCAGTATTTTTTCTATAACCCGACGACAGAAAAGCCGTCTTTGGAAGATGCAAAGTCCAAAGGATTTGATGCTGAAGAAGTTGTCTATCGGGCGGCAGACGGCACAGAGCTTTACGGCTGGTTTATTCCGCCGCAAGAGGGCAAAAAAATAGTCGTTTATTTCCATGGCAATTCTTATAATATCGGCGCTTTTTATCAGAAATTACAGCCTTTTGCCGATGAAGGCTATGGGGTGTTTATCGGCGAATACCGCGGTTTTGGTGGAATTAAAGGAAAATTATCCGAGAAAAATCTGGCGCAAGATGCTTTGGCCGCCGTCAAATATCTGCTCTCTTTGGGCTATCGTCCGTCGGATATGATTCTTTACGGAATGTCTATGGGAAGCTACACCGCCACAGCGACAGCTGCCGAATACGGCTCGAGGGAGCCTTTTGCGGGATTGATTTTGGAGGTGCCGTTTGATAGTATTTTAAATGTCGTCCGGCAAAGAATTTGGCCGGTAGTTCCTTTTGAATGGATTGTAAAAGACAAATTCGACAATATATCAAACATCAACAAAGTAAACACTCGGGTGCTGATTATGGGCGGCAGCAAAGACAAAACAGTCCCGCATGAACGCGCTCTGGCACTATTTGAGGCTGCCAAAGAGCCGAAAAAAGTGATGATTTACACGGGAGCTGATCATTCCGATCTGTATCGATACGGAAATTGGACGGCAATTTTAGCATGGATTAAAGATAATGAAAAAGCTCAGTAGCCGAAATTATACTCTGCACAAAATAGGCCAGTTCATAGGGGTTGTTTTTCTGGCAGGGCTGCTGTTGTTTATCTGGCAGTTGTATCGCGGGTCTATCGGACTGCCGTTCCTCAAGCCTTATATTATCCGCGCGCTCAATCACGATGACACGGATTATCAGGTGACATTAGATGAGGTCAATTTGGAGCTGGTGCGTTCGGTGCGTCCGTTGCGGATTATTGCAACAAATGTCGTTTATAAAAAAGAAAACGCCTTAACGATTACAGCGCCGAGGTTAGCGTTATCATTCAGCATCAAAGCATTGTTGAGGGGAATTATTGCGCCGAGTTCAATTGACGTGGACAGGCCGGAAATTTATGTTTTCAGCCGTTACGGCGTTAAGGAAGAAAAATCTTCTGAAGAAATAAACAAAAAGAAATTGGCTTATTATATAGAGCAGGCGGAAGATTTTTGGGAGCATTTCAATTCGGAAGATAACGTCTATCCCGAGAGTTATATCAATTCCATAAATATTTCGCAGGCTAATGTTGAATTGCTGGAAGTCGATTTGGGCAAAAAATGGCACTTTAGCGATGTCAATTATACGTTTGACAGAGGATTTGGGCATTTGAGCACGGAAATTAATGCGCAGATGCCTTTTGATAACAGCGTGTCTTCTCTGGGGCTGGCGGCGGATTATATTTACAGGGATCAGAAGGTTGAACTTAAATTTTATTTTGAGGATTTGATTCCTGCAAATTTGCTTCAAATTTTGGCCGCTGGCGAAACCTCAAAAGATTTTTATAACATCCGCATCCCGTTGCATGGAAAGTTGTCAACGGTTCTTAATTTGAAAGAGCTGAGCCTTGATAAAGACGATTTGCTGGCCGACAGCGGAAAAATTATTGACAAGATTAAATTTGAGCTGGACGGCGAAAAAGGAAAAATAAAGTTTTCCGAAGATGAAAACTATGACTATGAAGTGTCGGGACTTGTGCTCAAAGGCGAAATCAGCGGCAATTTGGAAAAAATAAAAATAACGGATGCCGGACTCAATCTGGATAATCAGCAGGCTGATTTGGGGTTGGAAGTGAACGGACTGAAAGAATACCTGCAAAACGGCCTCAAAAAAGACCTTGAAATTCGCCTGACGGCAAAAGTCAAAGAACTCGAAACGGACAAACTCAGTCGGTTTTGGCCGAAATATTTCGGAGATGACGCTTGGAACTGGTGCAAAGAGAATATGTCGGGCGGCTCTATCAAAAATGGTGTGTTTGAATTTGATTTTGGCTATTCGGATAGAGCAAAAAATATTGTGTTCAAAAAACTTTCCGGAGTGGCCGATATTGCCGGAAGTTCCATTACCTATTTGGACGAAATGCCCAAGGTCAGCGATATTTACGGCAAGGCCTTTTTCAGCGACCACAATATCAAAATTGAGTTTGATAAAGCAAAATCAGATGATGTGATGGTCAATTCGGGCTATGTCGATTTGTATGATTTGGACAAAGAGGATAATTTCTTAAAACTTGACTTGGGAATTTTAGGCTCAATAACGGATATTCTCAAATTGATTGATCATGAGCCGCTGAATTATCCGAGCGAGCTCGGAATTAACCCTGAAGACATCAAAGGCAGCGCGCAGGGCGAACTCAACCTGGAGTTTGAATTGCGGAAAGATTTGAATCCCGAAGATGTTAAAGTTTGGGTCAATGCCGATTTGCGCGATGTCAGCATCAAAAATGTGATAAAAGATAAAACATTGGAAGCAAAGGCTCTGACGCTTAAACTTGATAATACGGCAATGGAAATTTCGGGCGTGGCCAATGTCGAAGAATTGCCGATTAGTCTGGTTTGGAATGAGAATTTTGAAGCAAAAGATTACCAAAGGCGCTATCAGCTCGGGTTTAATTTTGATGAAAAATTCAAAGAAAAGACCGGTCTTAAAATTTCAGCTTTGGAAGCGCCTTATATTGTCGGCACAATCCCGACAAAAGCCATTGTGACGGTCTATCCGAGCGGAAAGACGATTGTCGATGCGCATGGAAATTTGAGGGAAACAGTTATAAATTACGGCTTTTTGGGGTTTGAGAAAAAAGCCGGCGTCAATGGCGAAATTACGGCGCAGATAAATCTTGAAAACGATAAAGTAAAAGATATTTCAACGTTTAATTTGTCAAAACCCGAATTTAAACTCAACGGATCTGTCGGGTTTGATAAGCAAGGCCGCGTGTCATTGATTGACATCAAAGATATCAAAGGGCCGAAAACCTCAGCTAAAGCCAAAATAGATTTGTCTTATACCCCGAAAGAAAAAATCAAAGTAACCGTTTCGGGGGCGTCATATGATTTGTCAGACTTTTTTGATAAAGATGAAAATAAACAAACAACTGCATCAAAAGAAAAAAGCCGTAAGAAAAATAAAAAAGATAAAGACGACGACTGGGATAACGTGCCAAATACAGATATAAATATTGCGGTTGACAAGCTTTGGACAAATGATAAAGTGTCCATCAGAAACGTGGCCGGAACGGCAAAAGTCGTCAACAAAGTCGGAATAAATGAAATTCATTTGGTTGGAAATTTCAAACCAGATAAGAAAAATCCGAACAAAAAATCATACCTCAAATTGGACTATATCCCGAGACCTGATAAAGAATATCTGCTTTCGGTAGACAGTAACGATGCCGGTTCGACCCTGAGGTTTTTACGCTTATATGATTATGCGCGCGGAGGTTCATTGAGTATTAACGCTAAACGCGGTGCAGATAAAAAATTTGTAGGACATGCAAAAGCGCGTAATTTTAATATGGTCAAGACAAATGTCTTTGCAAAACTTCTGACTTTGGCTTCTTTTACAGGAATTGTGGATATGCTCTCCGGCGATGGCATTGCCTTTACGCATTTTGATGCGCCGTTTGAATATGAAGATTCTTTGCTTATATTAAAAGATGCCAAAGGCTTTGGAAATGTTATCGGAATTTCAGGAAGCGGCAGTTATGACGGCGATAATCAGGAGTTCAATTTTAGGGGAATGATTGCACCGGCCTATGGGTTGAATACGTTTTTGGGCAAAATTCCGTTTGTCGGAAATTTACTGAGCGGGCGGGACGGAACAATTTTTGCGGTAAATTATCGTATCAGCGGAAATGTCGATGCGCCGGTTATTGATATTAACCCGCTATCGGCTTTGAGTCCGAATTCCGTTAAAGAATTATGGCAAAACAATTTTGGAGGCGCCAATGAGTGACCGCCGATTAAAAATCGGATTGGACTATCACGGAGTCATTGATCAAAGGCCGGCATATTTTGCCGGTTTTTGTTCGTTGGCGCGGGCGCACGGCCATTCAATCTACATTATCAGCGGCGGTCCAATTTCGTTATTGAAAGAATATTTAAGAAAAAACAACATAGAATATGATTTTGTCTTTGCCGTTTCGGATTATTATCAGGCTTTGGGAGATGTCCGGCAGGATAAAAACGGAAATTTGTTTGTGCCGGAAAGCCTGTGGAACAAAGCAAAAGCCGAATTTTGCCGTCGTGCGCAAATAGATTTTCATATTGATGACAGCCAATCTTATCTGAAATGGTTTTCGACGCCTTTTTGTTTATATGATAAAAAGGAGAATTGCTGCTTATTTGGGAAAACAAAGATAAGCTTTGCGCTTCCGGCGAAAAATGTGTTATCGAAAATAGAAGCCTTGGCTTTTGAGCAAAAAAAGAGCGGCAAATAAGCCGCTCATAAGGCAATCCTTAAACATCTTTAAGGTTGAACAAACCATTTCAATTTGCCGTCCCAACACCCTTTTTTATCTGTGTTGCAGGTGGTGTCGTAATAGCCGTTTTCAACTTTGCACCCGATAGGATTATAGCAGGCAATATAAGCATTATTGACGACAAGGGTGTTGATGTTATAATTAATTTTTTCGTTCTCGGTATAAGGTTTCAAAATTGTTGAGATAGCCGCTTCATCTTTTGCGGAAGAAATACCAAGCTGCGAATAGGTAATCTGACAAGCCTTTGTATCATAGCATGTATATGTTCCGACGGTTGTTGCCGTAAACTGGAAGTAAGTTCTGTCAGGCTGTGCGTTGGACGATGTGCGGATATATCCGTTGACAAGACCCGTGGCGCATCCTGTAATTCTGTAGCAGGTAATACTGGTATTATCTTTTCGGTTGATGTTGATTGTGTCATACAAAATACCGGCGCTGGGTTCTGAGGTCATACAGTTTGTTTCGGCATCGGAACAAGACGTATACCAATAATATCTTTTCGGCCAATACAACGCATCGCCTTCCAGATAAGAAGTACAGTTTGATTCCGGATTTTCCGTGCAGGGCAGTTCGACGGATACTCCTGTGGCGCAATAAAAGTTGTGCGGATTTCCGGCATTTTTGAACAACGGCTGAACAGCATATTTCAAGCAGCCGTTATCATCATAGAAATAGCCGCCGACGACCGAAGAACCGCCCGGAATACTCGGGTTTCCGCTTTTGCATGAGAAGCCCGACGGAACATAACAAACCGTGGTTGAATTTTTGGTATCGTCGCCATGTGCCGTGACGGAATAATCAGTCCCGCCTTTGAAATAGGTAAAGAGGTCGTTGTTGTAATCATTAGGAGAATAGGACGGCTTTGCCGCATCACATTCGCAAGATGACCATCTATGAATACTCCCCAAAGAACATTCCGTTCCGGCGACTTTAAATCCTTGCGAAGAAGGGCAGTTTGAAGTTGTCCAAGGAAATTTTTCTTTATCACAGCTGCATTTAAAACATTTATCACCCATTTTATCACGCACCAAAACACAAGAAGTGTTTGTGCCGGCCTTATAGCTGTATTCGCCGGGTTGGCAGACAAGCTTTTTGTTATGGCCGCCGAGCCCCGATCCTGTATATTCATGAACGTAAGTTGTTGTTGCAAACGCCGACGTTGCTGCCAAAAAGGCGGCGATACAGGCAATGGATGTTAAAAGCTTTCTCAACATGGGTTTTATCCTTCTTGAGCACATTCTACCCTTTAGGCAGTTTAAATAAACCATTTAATATAGTGTAACACGGAATAAACAAAAAGACAAACCTTTTTTGCTTAAATCCGATTTTCAAAGAGAAAAATCTTTGAAAAATTTTTTTATAATAATATGTTATTCAACAAAATTTTGTTAAATCAAACTGTTTGGACGCACAAAAGAGGGCATGGCGTCTTTATCGGCCGAGGCCACGCCGAGGTTTCCGGAAGAAACATTCAGTTTTGAGGTGTTGCCGATAGCTACATAAGCACCGCTGGCTTCATCAAGACGATAATAATATTTTTCGACAGCCGGAATATGTTCGTTTTTGCCAAGATAAAGGTATCCGCCCTGAGGCTGTTTTTCGCTGATGCGCCGCAAAATTTCATCTTGATGCTCCGGTGTGAAATAACGCAAAACATTGCGGCAGAATACAACTTCAAACTTAGATTTGACAATAGCCTGTTCCAACAAATTATAACGCCTGAATTCAATCATATTTTTGAGCTCTTCATTGATATACCAATGGTCGTCGTCATAAGAGAAATAATCAACGATAGTTTGAGCATTTAATCCCGTTTGAATTTCAAAATTGTTAAAAACACCGCGTTGCGCTTTATTAATGGACAAAGAAGACAAATCTGCTCCGAGGATATTCAATTCCCAATCAGCAAACATTTTGCTGTTTCGTTTAAAGGTAATGGCAATGGAATAAGTTTCTTGTCCGGTCGAACAGCCTAAACTCCAGATGTTAAGCCGTTTGGCGGCGCGGCATTTTTCTTTTAAAAGCGGGAGCAAATGATGTTCAAATTTGTAAAAAACATCAATGTTTCTGAAAAAAGATGTGTCTGAAAAAGCCATAGCCTCAACCACTTGCGAAATCAGAGGACGGTTTCCGGTCTTTAGCTCCAGAATCAAATCTTCAACAGAATCATAATCTTTTTCGCGAATAAAATTGCTGATTTTTTTATCAATGATGAAATATTTTGTTTCGTCAAATTCCCAGCCGGCGTTTTCCCGCAGCAAATCAAGCAAAAATTCAAAATCATGACGGCGCATTTATTTGACTCCCTTCATAAATTTGATAATTCTGAGTTTCTGCGCAATAATATCTTCATCAAACGGCCGCATAATAAAGTCGTCGGCTCCGCCTTTGAGGGCTTGTCTGATGATTTCCGTGTCTTTGATATAAGAGCAAAACAGAAAAACAGGTTGGCGGATATTCTGGTTTGAGCGGATTTTATACAAAACGTCAATTCCGTCAATCAGCGGGAGATTCCAGTCGCTGATAATCAAATCCGGCATATCGGCGGTGCATTGTTCCAAAAGATCTTCGCCATCTTCGGCTTCCTCAACCGTATAGCCGAAATTCTCCATGATTTTAATCAGGAGCATACGCATTGTTTTGGAATCATCGGCGATAAGACAGCGAGGCATGGGCTTACTCCGTCATCAGTCTGATAAAGGCGTCATCAACATTCAGGGCGGGTTTATGTGCGTCCATCAGCGCAATCAACGGAGCCAGACCGGCATCAGGCTCGACAGTTCCTGACTGGATAACGTTTTGAATACGGGCAAGTTTATCTGTCGAAACGCGGTTTGCCGTTGAGGTTTCAGCAATAAGTCCCTGTGGAGATTCATAAACCTTAAGCGTTCCGCCTCGCAGTAAAATATCCGCCAAAACCATAATCATCAACAGCGCGGTTTTGCGTTTGGACGGATTGGAAACAGCAAAGTCAAGTTTTATCGGGAAATCTTTGTTTCCGAGGGTCGAAAGATAATTTTGAGCTGTTTCCTTAACCAGATTGAGATCGTCCAAATTGGAATTAGCCAAACCAAAGGCCATTCTGAAAAATTTGAGGCGGGAAGACAGGTTGACCGAGCTTGTTTTTAAGATGGATTTGATGTCGTCGATAAAATCCATATCTCCTTCTTCCAAAAGCTCAACCGCATTAGCCACAGCTCCGATATTTCCGATAATATCGTGGCTCAATCTGGTGCAAACAAGTTGTGTAATTAAAGAATCTTCCATTTTACTCTCTTGGTTAAAAGTTGTAAAAATCACTGTGAATGAAACGTTGGTCTTCGCGAGACATTCGGGTGTAGTCCATTTCGCGGAACATCGGGTCTTCAAGCAAAAGATACCCCGTCGCCGCTTTCAGGTAAGGTTTGTTGCCGCCCAATCCCCAGGTAACATCTGTTTTATTATCGGGTTGACCGTATTTTTGATTAATTTTTTTCCAAAAATCATAAACCTTGAGATTGTGGAGATAAACGGCTTTTGGCGAGTTTCCGGTAATCGCGGCAATGCGCGAAATATAAACGATTTTATAAACTTTGTTTTCGGTAAAGTTGCTGGTAAAGTAAATATCGATTTCTTCTTTTGACTCAAATTTGACATATTTGAGATATTGCAAATACTGATGGCCTTCTTTTTTGGCTTGTTCAATAACGCAGGCTTCTGTCCGTTCATACCCGATAACACCTTTTTCCCGACAGCGTTCTTCATTGCGCCATCTGATAAAATTAGGAACTTCAAAAGTCGCGGCTACTTTTTTGAATCCCCTGTTTTCAAGGGTGCGCATGGTCTGAGACAGCCCCATTCGCAGCATAATGCCTGAAATATCAAAGACAGAGGCGTTTGATTTGCCGTTTTCGTTTTTGGTTCGGGAGTTTTTAACCAGATTTTCGAGCGTTTCTTTGGCCGAAGAGCCTTTTTTATCCGAATCATTATCATCGCCGGTTAACAGCGACAAAGGCGAGACGGAAGTCAATTTTTCAATCCAAGTGCCTTCCAGAGGCTTTTTTTCCGTCTGAGAATCTTTTTTGAGTGCTT
>SAMEA104315432__coassemble_511_pt1 | contig 19071 bp, 18 predicted proteins | sample SAMEA104315432__metabat2_high_PE_015 | metagenome-assembled genome bin SAMEA104315432 (sample SAMEA104315432) | gut metagenome | biome: Monkey gut; feature: monkey-associated habitat; material: faeces | place: China | collected 2013 | reverse complement strand
GAATAGCTTCAATCGTCGGCTTTGTCGTGCCGATAAGCTTGCACAAAAGCGAATCTTTAATCATTGGATAGTTTTTCAAAATCCAAGCAATAGCGTTCGGCTTATCCTGACGCTGAGACGGCGATAAAATTTTCTTGGCTTTTAAGTTGCGCAATTTAACATTGCGTTCCATCTCGGAAGCCTGCAGATTTGCTTTTTTATCCGCTTCGCACCGATGAATTTCTTCCCAGGTCAACTGACCGTTATCAATAGGAGAAAGGCCTCTGATGTTTCCAGAGACATCTCCGTCAGCCATCGCCTGAATTTCAAGTTCATGTATCTCGCAAAATACAGAAATTTGTCTGAATGTCAAAGTTGTGTTTTCGACCAACCAAACGGCCGTTGCCCGAGGCATTAAAGGTGCTGTCATAATTACAATCCTTTCTGTTATACTTTTATATTGCTTACAGGATAGTTTTTTTATTTCAAATATACAAGTTTTTTTTAACAGCTTTGAACGCTTAATATTTCAATTTATACAATTCAATGCTTTTTCCGGTTTCTTTGAGTAATTTATCTCCCAAAAAGTCGAGTTCGGATCCCTCCGCTTCCAAAACTTTCTCAATATCTTTATCGACAATGATTTCGTTGTTGTAAATATGCTCAAAAATATCCAAAACATATTTTTGATTTAAATTCGGTTCAACATCTTCTTCAGCCTTTATGATAGCGCAACAATTTCTTAAAATAATTCGTTCGTCGTTATTTTCTTCGATATATGTTCCGATATCTTTGAGATATTCAACAGCAAATTTAGCTCCGTTACGGACTTTATCAAAATCTAAAGCCGTTACACCGCCGGCCTCGATGATGTTTTTCCCTTCAAATTTTTCGGATAAATTAGCTATAATTGCCCGAATAGAAGCACTTGTCGAATTTGCAAATTCTTCCTGATTAGGAATAGACGCATCCAAAAACTTCAAATCGCTTTTAATATTAACTCTTGCTTTGAGAGGCTTTTCTGCAGGCTCAAGCGTTTTTTCAACTTCAACCTCTTTTGGTGCACTTTCTTTTTTGGCTGTAATTTCAAGTCCGCGCTGCGCTTCCCATTTATCAAATGCCTGATTGAGAATATTGCCGTAAAGCTTTTGATCCGTAATAACCTGATGCATCAAATAAGCCCCGATTCCTGTCAGATAAATAGCCACTTTGTTATCACTGAAAGTCTGTTTGGCCTCATAAAATTCTTCCAAATCGGCTTTGTCTCCATCCGTGATTTTGAAGGCCTCAAATAGTATTGAGTTGGCCTCAGACATTTTGAGGCCGCCATAACGCCCCAACTCCAAACATCCGCCGAACACCAATAATTTAACTCCCAATCTTGAAAACTGGTTTTGAAGCGCTGAACGCACATTCAGATTGGACAGGATTTCACTTAGGAAATAAATCAGGTATTGCTTATACTCCAAAGGCGCCTCCGGATATACATTAGTCTTCAGATTCGACAAATCCGAATTAATATTGTAGGCTTTAACCAGATTTTGAGCCTTTTCATAAAATTTTTCTTCGGGAATCTTTTCTTTATCTTTGTCTGCCTGCGCAATAAAAATATACCATGGAATGTTTTTGAGAACCAACGGAATCGCCATTGCCAAAAACACAACAAAGAAAACAAAAAACATCAAAGAACTATTGTCTTCTCCGGCAACGATTTCTAACAACGGAAAAACCAAGCTCACAAAAATATTTGCAAAAATCAAACTGATCAGAATTAATGCTATAAATTTGATGACGGCTTTGTAGATGTTGCGTCGGCTGTCCGCAATATCCTGCACGACCTCAGTTGAATCTTTTTGATAGTCAATTTTACTTAAAGATTTTTTTGTCCCCTTTTTTCCGCTCAGATTACTGACGTATTCAATCGTTTCTAAATAGGTATTATCCGCAACATCAAAGGTTTCTTTGATTATCTTGACTTTATGGGAGGCTGTTTCCTGCTCTTTTGCCAGATGATATGCCTCGGAACGCTGTTCCGGCACAAACCTCTCCATTAACTGCCATCCGGCACCCGAATCAACATAAACCTCATAATGCGCAATCTTTGTCATCATACACTACCTTAAAGATTATAAAAAAACCTGCACTCAGAATACCAAGCGCAGGTTAATAAATCGTAAGCTCTAATCAGATTATTCAGCATCACCCGTTTTGATACCGAAAGCACCAAATTTGCTTTTGAACTTAGACAATTGTCCGCCTGTGTCAACCAAACGACGAACCCCCGTCCAAACCGGATGAGACTTGGGATCAACTTCCAAGGTAATGACATCACCGGCTTTGCCCAAAGTAGAGCGTGTTGTATATTTTTGACCATCAGTCATTACATAAGTAATCTCGTGATAATCGGGATGAATTCCTTTTTTCATCTTAAAAAAACTCCTAAAATCTTAACATTAACGGCAATAATTTTATGCCCTTATACATTAAGCGTTTAAATAACGCAAGCATTATTTTCAAAAATTTTAAATTTCTTCCAGTTCAACGGTGTTTATTTTGTCAGAATCGGCCTCGACATTCACAACTTTGATACTGAAATTCTTATATCCCTGTTTAATCAGATACCCTCTGACATTGACAGCTCTGTTAAGGCTGATGCGTTTTTTCTTAAACGTATCGACACCATTATCCAAATTATAAGCATAAATGGCTATTTTATTTTTATCTGTATTTTTGAAATGGCCGACGATTTCATCAATTTGAGCCATTTGTTCGGGAGAAATTTCATCATCTTCCGCCCCAAAGGATATTTTTCCGCCCACAGTATCATTTTCAACCGGCTCTTCTTCAATCAATAACTTCGGCTGGGGAGTGACTTGTTCAGGAGCGGATACGGCAGGTTCTGACGGAACGGTTTGCTCGACAGGTTGTTCAACAGCCGGTTCTGATGAAACGGAAGCCTCTGCAACGGGCTCAGAAACGACGGGCGCTGTTTCTGCCTGTTTTGGTTCAGTTTCAGGTTTCGGTTCAACATTGACGACAACGATTCCGTCTGTTGATTCGACATAAGGTATCGGCTGCGGTTCCGGTTTCGGCTCAATTTTTGGTTCAAGTTTGCGAGGAGCAGCTTCTTTCTTGACACTTTTGACTGTCGGCGCCGTTTTTTTGACAACCGCCTTTTTCGGTTTGGGTTTAACTATCGGAAAAAGAGGTTCTGCCGGCCCTCCGACAAACCCGTCCAGATTATCCAAAACCGACAAATCGACATAAACATCCTCTTGAGCCTGCGCTGTAACGCAAAGTCCCAAGACAACGGCAAAAGCTACTTTTTCCAAACGCATCTTTTTTTCCCTCTGTTGAAGTTACTTAACCGATTCAAATAATTTTTTGCCCAATTCGGCATTGGCCGCCACAATATTTCCTTCAGACAAAACCAAACCCAAATCAGCATCGCGAATATCTTTTTGGTTCTTTGCAAAAACCTGACCGCCTGCCTCTCTGACGAGTAAAACACCGGCTGCAATTTCAGCCGCATCATTTCCGTTAGAAACAACGCCGTCAACTTTTCCGGCTGCCAAAGCGGCTAAATCCAAGCTAATCGAGCCGAAATAGCGCACCGTCGCCGGAACAGAAACACCCGCATCTGCAGCAATAAGCGCCTGAGACAAATCTTTACGCGCCGAAACACGCAAACGCTCATGATTGCGATAACCTTCTTTGAAAGCGCCATTTCCTTTTTCGGCAAAAAACATATCCGCCGTCGCCGGATTGTAAATGACAGCCGAGACGACCGCTCCGTTGACAACTTCAGCTATGCTGACGGCAAAATACGGAATTCCGTGAATAAAGTTTATTTCGCCATTAAGCGCCGAAATTAAAAAATGCGGTGCGTTCGGAACTTTTCCGCCAACGGAAACAACCGCATACTGCGGACGAACTTTTTGAAGCTCTGTGCGCAAAATCGTCGTTGTTCTATCACAGGCCGCTTTTGTAAATTCTTTATGGCCTTTGACCGATGTCTGAAGTTGTTCAATCTCGCTGAAATCGCGGGAAAGCCCTGTGCCGGCCTTTTTGGCTATGTTCATCAGCAAATTAAGGTTTGTTGAGATGTATGACATTATTTTGCTCTTTCAACATAAGACGCATCAGATGTGGCAACAACAATCTTGTCTCCCGTGCCGACAAACGGCGGAACTGTTGTTCTAACGCCATTATCCAAAACAGCCGGTTTGTAAGAAGAAGAAACTGTCTGCCCTTTGATAACAGGCTCAGTTTCAACAACTTCACAAATAACCTGCAGCGGCAATTCGACCGAAATCGGTTTTCCGTCAATAACGCTGACTTTGACTTCCATACCATCTGTCAAGAACGGACGAGAATCGCCCAAAATGTCCGCAGGCATTGCAAACTGCTCATATGTGTCGCTTTCCATAAAAGTTAACCCTGTGGCATCTTCATACAAAAACTGACAGTCTTTTGTTTCAACCATCAATTTTTCGACCATATCTTCCGTGCGGAAGCGTTCGTTTGTCTTTGTTCCTTCCTCAACGGATTTCATTTCAACCTGCATAAAGGCACCGCCCTTACCCGGTTTAACAAAATTGGTTTTAATAACCGTCCACGGTTTGTTTTTGTATTCAATTACCCATCCGATACGAATCGAACCAGCCTGCTGTTTCATTCCTTTATACTCCTTAAATAAAAATTGTTCTTAAACACTTTGTCTGACAAACTAATATAAACTTTGTTTTTTAGCAACCAAAATTTTCAAAAAAATTTGAAGGAATTATCACAAAATCAACATCTAACCCCTTTATATCTCTTTGAGGCTTTTCTATCAGAACCGCCGATGGAATTAAAAAAAGCTCGTTATACCAACTTATCATTTCTTTTTCATATATTGTTTCATCATCTTTAAAAGCCAAAAATTCCGGCTCAACCTCTCCGGCCAACATAGCCTCATGCCGCCGCGCGGGCACAATCACACCCAGTGTTTTTTTCTTAAGGGCCTCTCTTAAAGGCTTGAGCTGCATCTTAATCGGCTTTTTGTCATCAATCTCTTTAACAACGCCGTCCAATCCGAATTTTTGACAAACGTCAAGCGCCGTGCTCCCTATTGTCAAAACCATTTTTCCTGTAGCAACGGCTTCTTTAAGGCGTTCTTCGGACAAACTGTCGGCAGCCAAATAGCAGGCAATCTTGTCGCTTTTGTAAATTTTATCTTCGTTTTTTTGAATATAGAGGATTACTTGTGGCATAATTCGCTTTATCTCTTGTAAATGTTTTATCAGATGGTTATTATATTTTTTCTGTAATCATAAGGGAATAATTTTAAAAGTGAAAGAAAAATCCGTGACTGACGCTCAAATTTTTGATTTTGCCCAAACAAAAGATGCTCTCGGTGAACTCTCGGCCGATTTAATTACCCTTGAGACCGCCGTCAAATTAAAGCAAACGACCTTAAGCAAAGAAAAAGACTCTTTGGCAGAAAATCTCCGTGCTAAAGAGGCTGCTTTGGCAACTTTGAAAGAAACTGTTCAAAATGCTTTGGCGGATATTGATGTTATCAACACCCATATTGAGGAGGCTCTTTAGAAAATGGCTCAAGTAACGATTACGATTAATTCCCGCGAATATGCCATTGCCTGTGAAGATGGTCAAGAATTTAGAATCTTGCAGCTTTCCCGCTTATTGGATGAAAAAGCTAAACTTTTGACAGACGGCACTAACCAAGTCAGTGAAAGCATGCTGTTGGCTATGGTCGGCCTTTTGTTGGCTGATGAACTTTCCGAACTCAAAAAAGGAAAAGCCGACTCCGCCCCTAGAATGGATACGACAGCACTTCAAAAAATTGATACAGAGTTGGCCGGCACGATAAAATCTTTGGATGAGCGCTTGAAATCGCTTGCAAAGGAGATAAATCTTTTGTAAGATAATTATATCGAGAAATTAGAGACTGCGTAGTGCGTGTTTTTAGCAGGTCTTCCGAGCCAACATTATTTTTTAGGGAGCTGTCCCCGAATAAATCGTGGTTTATTCATACGGCACCCACTTATTGACCCGCGGTTCGTTTCAAGAATGTATCATACACGGCTAAACGGTTTCTAACCATTTTTATAAAACCCCGTTGACGACAGCGGGGTTTTGTTGATATAAAGTATACTCAAACCGTTATTTTGAGGGAAAAACTTTGAAAATTGTTTATTTGGGAGATATTGTCGCTCGTCCGGGGCGTGAAGCTGTTAAACAATCCATCAGGATTTTGAAAGAAAGATATGCCTTTGATGCGCTCATTGCCAATGTTGATAATGCCGCTCACGGATTCGGCTGCACCCCGAAAATATGCACACAACTTCTTGAAGCCGGCGTTTCGGCTTTTGTGACCGGCGACCATGTTTGGAATCAAAAAGAAATCTTTTCTTTTTTGGACGACAATAAACGAATTGTCCGACCTCTTAATTACGCCCCGTCTCTTCCCGGAACCGGCGCTCGCGAAATTCCGACGGACAACGGCAAAAAGCTTCTGTTGATTGAAGTTGTCGGACGTGTTTTTATGGAAGCCGTCGACTGCCCCCTCAAAACAACAGACGCTGTTTTGGAAAAATACACCCTCGGCCAAAATATTGATGCCGTATTTATTGATATTCATGCAGAAGCTACTGCCGAAAAACAAGCCTTTGCCAGATATTTTGACGGGCGTGTTTCTGCAATTATCGGCTCACACACACATGTTCCGACAAACGACGCTGTCATTTTGCCCAATGGAACCGCCTATCAAACCGATGCCGGTATGTGCGGAGATTATAACGGAGTTATCGGATTTAATTCGCAAACGCCGATTGAACGTCTTAAAGACAAATTTTCGAGCAGCCGGCTTGAACCTTGCTCTGGAAAAGGGACGGTCTGCGGCACTTTTGTTCAAACAGATGATACAACGGGACTTGCTATTGCTGTTGAGGCTTTCAAACTTATTCCGTAATTGAACTCCCGAATGGGATCTCTTTTCCGATACCGTTTTTCAGATTTTCCATCCGGATAAAGCCTGTTTCACCATTATCTATCATAATTCGGGCCCAGACATTATCCGGCGTCAGCCCTGTCAGACGAACAGTTGTTTGCGCCGGCAGTTTTTTCATCGAATCAAAGTCATCAGACGGACCATACATTATTACACTCTCTTTTGACAGGTGATACAACTTGGAAACATCTGATTTATCAACCGGAATACTGATAACCTTTCCGACAACCACATCATCAACCCCTTCGCCTTTATTTCCGAAATTGACTCGTTGATAATAATCAATTTCTTTTTTCTTTGAAAAAATTCCCCATAAATCTGCCTCGCTTAAATCTGCATAATTCTCGGCAATCGGCCAAAAAGCTCCGCAAATAATCATAAACGGCATAATCAGCTGGGAAATTTTGAGCAAAAACATATTCCACGGCGCGGGCACAGAAACTTTGACAGCCAATTCATTCAAAAAAACATCTATCAGTTTTCTATCATCACCGGAGAGTATCTTTTTTGCCAAAATTCCGCTTTGGGCTGCAAGAATCGGTTTATTTTCTTTGGCATAGGCAATCATATTATGGATATAAATTTTCAAAGTCTCTCTTTGAGAAATCGGGCGGGTAAAGTTTTTGACCAGCGCTTTAAAATTTTGCACGCAGCCTTTCGGATGCCACCAACCGGCAATCCAGTTTATTACAGAAATTTTTGCACTTAATTTGAGAGCATTTCCATAAGAAAGAGGCTTTTCGACCGTCCGAATTTTATACCCCGCTCCAAATGACAAAACTTCAGACAATGAGACGGATTTAACTGCGGTGTCGCCTTCCTTATCCCTAAAAGGCGTCATGACTTCAATATCAGGATAATTGTCGGCGCGATAAACCAATGATAAAATATCATATATCAATCTTGATTTCGGCGTGCTCAAGATTTCATACGCAACAGATAATTTTTGAAAAATATCTGTTGTATCCCTGTCTTTGTTATAGTCCGGATGCCATTTTTTTGCTAAATCGCGGTAAGCTTGTTTAATCAAACTTCCGTCCGCAGCCGCCGTTACGCCCAAAACCTTATAATATCCCAAAGCATCTTTCATCTACACATAAATCCCTTCGCTGTCTGTTTGTTCTCGAAAAGCAATAAAAACTTCTTTTCTGTTGATTTTGACGTTTCCCGTATAATTTACAGCATACAGTGATTTCTTAAACAAATTAATAATATTTGAACAAAAATCGTCACTTTGGCTTTCTGAAGTGCGGATTATCAAGTCCAATTTGCGTTTTGTTTTATCGGCGAACCCGTCAAACTGAAAATTTCCTAACTTTGAAAATGATGTTTCTACAATAAACCGCACACGGTCTTCTGAAACCTGAGTTCCTTTTTCCTTTTCGTTCTGTTTTTTGACGGCGACTTTGAGCGGCGCAATCCAATTTCCATCAAAAAACGGCATTTCGACAATTTTCCAAATAGGCGTTTCTTTTGTTGATGCCGATAAAAAATCTTTTATGCTTTCGGCAATATTTTTATCCTGTAACAAATCGACGGTTTTTGTTCCGGCAATCTCTTCTCCCAGCCATTGTTCCACATTCTTTTGCTGTGCCGCTCGATAAAAACTGACAATATTTTGAAAAAGATTGTTTCCCTGAACAGTCAATTTGCTCAAAACGGCATTAAAGACTTCTTTCGGCCATCGGGCTTCTCCGTCTGTCAATAATTTAAAGTGATTTCTCACAGCCTCATTTTGAAAAACAAGTGTCGATTTTTTATTCGGAATAATTTGCTTGAACACCTCATCCAAAACTTTAAAATCTTCTCCTGCTTCCGGAATCGTTTTGACTATATTCAATATAATTTTTTCAGACACCGGCCATTTGATTTTTGATTCAAAAACCGTTTTTCCGAGCGGTGTTTCGAGCGTTGTTATATCGCTCGAGCGACCGGAAACATCTCCCGTTATTTTTTGCCCAACCAAATTTTCGACTTCTTGTCGGAGTTGTTCTTTGTATTCGGGCAAATTTTCCGGATAGACGGCAATTTGTTTTAAGGTTTGCAGAATCGGTGTTAAAACTTGCTGATTATTTGTTACGTTTTCACTTCCGAAAGCTTCAAGGCTTGTCTGAACAGACTTTATTCCGTCTGATATTTTATGCGCTGTTTGTATCGAGAGCCCCATTTTTTGAAGATTTTGCCTGACAAAATCGCTTATTTTAAGCGGCGTAGGTTCAATCGTCCGCAAAAGATTTTTGAGCGGACTGTCAGAAACGGTATTCGCTTTTTCTTCCGTTACTGGCTCTTTTAAAGGAATCAACTTTCCGCTTTCGCCGATTTTCACGTTTATTTCTACTTCTGCATCCGTCCGGCCTGCAAAAAAATTTTTGCTTATCGGCACTGTGAACATTTTATCTGACGTTTGCAATATTCCCTGAAAATTTCCGTTATCCTGAAGCACTATTTTCAAGACAGCCTTGTCGCCGATTGATATCTGTTCCGATATTTCGGGTGGAAGTTTCGGCAAGATTACTCCGCCTGAAGAATCGGTCGAAATCGGCGGAAGTCCCGTTAACGAATTAACAAAACCGCTCATTTTTTAATATCCTGTTGGCTATGGCCATGACATCTAATGCTGCTTCCGACTGCGGATAACGACTGATAATTGTGCTTTGGTTGCGTATGGAATCCCGCACCCGCGTATCCTGCCTGACAACACCCAAAAGAGGAAGCGTTACTTTTAAGAATTCACGGCAAGCTTTTGTTATCATCTCGTAAGTTCTCAATCCGTCTTCTATGGTATTGACCTGATTGATGACAAGATTGACGCCGGCCTTGGGATACCTTGTTGCAAACGCTTTAATCAGCGCATAAGTTTCCGTCACGGACTGCGGCGTATCTAAACACACAATAATCACTTCTCCGGACATTCCTGCCAAAACTTTTTCAGGGTTGGTCAATCCCGAGCTGATATCCAAAATGGCCTTATCATAGTTTTGAGCCAGAATATTTAAATCATCGCCCAAAATTTGAAGCCGGCCGACAGACATAGTCATCAATCCTGATGAACCGGGGTTTCCGGCAATAATGTCAAACCGCCCTTTATCATACGGAAAGACTACCTGATTGAGCGTTTGACATCCATAAATAACCGAATCCAAATCTTTTTTGGGAGAAAGGCCTAACTGGGTTCTTGCATTATTTAATCCGCTATCCGCATCAAACAATATCACTTTTTGTTTAAAAAGACTCAGCGCATGAGCCAATGTTACCGCAAACCATGTTTTGCCGCTGCCGCGGCAACCGGAAGTTACCGCAATCATATTTTTGCCTTTGAGAGCTGCGGCACTTTCTGCAAAAATTGCGGTATCTTTTTCACCTGTTGTCATGGGACTTATATTTGACCTACCGTTTTGATTTTGGCTTTGGGATGAATTTCATTCTGCGACATGACAACCGTTAAAGGCCTGAATCTTTCGATGATTGAGCGGACAAACGGCCGGATATTCGGACTTGTCAGCAGCACGGGGCTTTCGCCTTTGGCTGCCAAATCTTCCAACACCGCCCTTACTTTTGAAATAAAGGCCTGTAATGTCGTCGGCGCCATGGCTAACTGCTTTTCATCGCCTTCTCCGATAATCGCCTGAGCAAAGTTTTGCTCCCATTCCGGAGATAACGGCACAAGCGAAATAATTCCGAATTCGTTTGCATAGGCATTGGATAGTTGTCTGGACAATCTTGTGCGGACATGCTCGGTAATCATCATCAAACTGTGGGTTGTGGTCACAGCCTCGGAGATACCCTCCAGAATGGTCGGCAAATCGCGAATAGATACCCGCTCCTGCAGCAGATTTTTGAGCACGCGCTGAACCGCAGCCAGACTGATTTTGTTTGGGATAAGATCTTTAACAAGCTTTTGATGTTCTTTATCCAATTCGTCAAGCAATTTTTGTGTTTCGGCATAGGACAATAATTCGGGCATATTTTCTTTAACAAGCTCTGTGATATGGGTTGTCACAACCGTTGCCGGATCAACAACCGTATACCCTCTGAACATGGCTTCTTCTCGGTAAGACGGATCAATCCACATGGCTTTCAATCCAAAAGTCGGCTCAAACGTATCTTCTCCGGGGAGATTAATCGGTTCACCCCGCGGATCCATAACCAACAACTGCGTCGGACGCAATTCACCTTTGCCTGATTTGACTTCTTTGATATAAATATTGTATTCGTTCGCTTCCAGCTGCATATTATCCTGTATGCGAATAGAAGGCATGACAAAGCCGAGTTCCGTAGCTAATGCTCTTCTCAGGGCTTTAATTTGGTCTGTTAGTTTGCGGTTGGATTCTTCATTAATCAGCGGCAGTAACCCGTATCCGATTTCGAGACGAATTAAATCCACTTTCAAGACATTGGCAATCGGCTCATCCGACAATTTGCTCAGCGCCGTTTGCTTCTGCTCTTGCTCCATAACCGCCTGCGCCGCTGCCATTTGCTCTTTTCGCTTTTTATCCATATAATAAGCTGTGCAGCCGGTCAGAGTTGACAGAATCAAAAACGGAATGGCCGGCGTCCCCGGGAGCATTCCCAAAGCCACCGCCAAACCGGCACTCATTCCCAAAGCTTTCGGATAATTCGCCACCTGTTCCAACAATACTTTGTCCGTTGATTCGGTCATACCGGCTTTGGAAACCAAAATACCCGCTGCCACAGACACAATCAACGCCGGCACTTGAGAAACCAGTCCGTCGCCGACAGTCAGGCGCGTATAGGTATCGCCGGCTGCCGAAAAGCTCATATCATTTTGAACCATACCGATAATAATACCGGCAACAATATTAATAAACACTATCAAGAGGCCTGCTATTGCATCCCCGCGGACGAATTTTGAAGCACCGTCCATAGCTCCATAAAAAGAGCTTTCTTTTGATAAATCCTCACGCCGCTTTTTGGCTTCTTCTTCATTAATCAGACCTGACGACAAATCCGCGTCAATCGCCATTTGCTTGCCGGGCATCGCATCTAATGCAAATCGAGCGGCAACTTCAGCAATACGCCCCGAACCTTTTGTAATTACAATAAAATTAACCAAGACCAAAATGGCAAAGACGATAACGCCGATAACAAAATTATTGCCCATAATAAAGCCACCGAAAGCTTTAATGACTTCGCCGGCTGCATCTGGCCCCATATATTCCCGCGCCAAAATCAACCTTGTCGATGCCAGATTCAAAGCCAATCTGTAAATCGTCGTCATCAGCAACACAAGCGGAAATGAACTGAATTCTATCGGCTTTTCAATAAAAATCGCCATCATCAGAACCACGCATGCCATAGTTATGGACAAAGCCAAAGAAATGTCCAACAGCCAAACCGGCATGGGCATAATCAAAATAACAAGCATCAAAATAACTGCAAAGGCAAACATCAGGTCTCCGCGTTTTGCCGCACCGAGAACCATATCCTTCAGGGACGCCCCTCCAAACATATTTGCCGCAGGTTGTTTTGCCATTCCTTATTCTACTCCTGATGCGTCGAGGGAATTTGATACCCCTCATCCTGATATTGTTTAAGTTTGTTGCGCAATGTGCGAATGGAAATTCCTAAGATTGTAGCCGCCGTTGACCTGTTCCACGAGGTGCTTTCCATGGTGTCCAAAATCAATTTGCGCTCCATAGATGCTACCGTCTGCCCGATGTCTGACGGCTGTTCCGCAGGCTTTGCCGTTTCAGAAACTTTGTCTTTCAACATAACGGCATCAGCGTCTATCTCGTCTCCGGTCGACAGCAGAACCGCCCGATGCATCGTGTTTTCAAGTTCACGCACATTTCCCGGCCATGTATAAGCCAACAACAGATTTTCCGCCTCTTTTGACAAATCTTTCATCGGCAATTCATTCAATTCGGAGTATTTTTTGATGAAATGTTTAGCAAGAACAATAATATCTCCGGGACGATCTTTCAAATCTGGGATATTCAAGTTAATCACATTCAAACGATAATATAAATCCTGACGAAATGTTCCGTCCGCTACACATTGTTCCAGATTGCGGTTTGACGTTGCAATAATCCTTGTATCAACTTTAATTGGCGCCTTTCCGCCGAGCCTGTCAATTTCTTTTTCTTGAATGGCTCGCAAAAGTTTTGCCTGAAGCGCTATGTTCATCTCGGATATTTCATCCAACAGCAATGTCCCGTTTGACGCCTCTTCAAATTTACCGATACGGCGAGCCACCGCGCCTGTAAAAGCCCCTTTTTCGTAACCGAACAATTCGGACTCAAGCAAGGCTTCAGGAATAGCCGCACAGTTAACCGCCACAAACCTTTGTGCGGCTCTTTTGGAGTTGTCATGGATAAATCTTGAAAAAATTTCTTTACCTGTTCCTGATGAGCCCGTGATTAAAACACTCGCTTCGGAAGGGGCTATCTGCTTAGCCATCTTCAGAACAGCTTCTGTTTTTTTATCCCCGTAAATCAGTGCGTGGCTTTCTCTTGTGGCCGCGGCCAATACAGCGCCTATCAACTCCGGATCTGGAGGTAGAGGGATATATTCCTTCGCACCGGCTTTGATAGCTTTGACGGCCAAAGATGTGTCGTTGGCAACTCCGCACGCTACAACAGGCACATTAATACGCGACGTCTGCAAAGATGAAATAAATTTATATACATCCAGCGTCACGTCAATCATAACCAATTCGACTGTTTTGCCGGAGCGCAGCAAATCAAGCGCTTTTTCAACGCTATCGGCCAGAGATACCTGTCCGCCTTTGGATATGGCAATTTTACTTGCCGCTCCAATTTGCCCGTTTAATGTTCCGACAATCAACAATTCCATTGTGTTTCTCTTAAAATTTATTTGTTATTCGGCGCTTTGACAATTTCCGTCATTGTAATTCCCAGTTTGTCGTCTACAACGACGACCTCGCCTCTGGCAACCAAACTGTTGTTGACATAAATATCAATTGCCTCGCCGACTTTTCGGTCAAGCTCAATAATAGCCCCTTTATTCAATTTCATCAGCTGACTGACTTTCATACTGGTCTTACCCAAAACCGCCGATACCTTAACCGGAATGTTGTATACGGCTTCTAAGTCAGAGGTTGATGTCGGAATATCAAAATCCTCTGTTCCGCTATCTTTTCTCAGAATCGGCTCATTATCCAAAACAGCCTCTTCATTCATTTCATCCAATTCCAAATTATTATCCATTTTCCCTCTCTTGTTTATTCATATTAATTAATTCGTCTGCTTTGTCCAAAACTGCCGATGTTTTTTTAAGAACACCGCCGTTTTTCCACTCAACGCGGCAATCTGATGCTCCGAGAGACGCGTCTTTGTGAACAGCTATCTTCCCTTCAAAATCATTCTGTTCGGCCAAACGTTCCAAACTTCCGGCGACCAGTTTGACTGTCTCGGGATTAAAGGCAAATGACAAACTATCCTGCGCTGCAAATAATGCAAAATTATTTTCCAAAAAATTCTTGACTTCAGCTTCAGCGCGTTCTTTTTCCAAAGTTGGCAAAGCCTTACGCAAAACGGCTAAAGCAAACTCCAGAGCCGAGGCCTCTATTTTATTTTTTGCCTCATCCAATCCGGCAAAAATAAGCGTCAGTTGATTTTTTATTTCTTCCAATAATATATTTTGCTTTTTACTTTCTTCGGCTTCTGCCGCTTTCAGCCCTTCAGCATAAGATTGTTCTTTAGCCTCTTGAACCGCGGCGTCCAGCTCATCTTGAGAATAAGATGGAAGGACAACCTCCGGTTCTGTTTCCGGCTGTGGCTCCTCTTGAATCGGAGCCTGTTCTTCTTCAATCTTGTCGGGCTCGGTTATATTTTCTTCAGGCTCTTCAACAGCTGTCTCTTCCGGTGTTTCGTTTTCAAACGTTACTTCCGGTTCAGGCTGTTCGTCTTCTTTTTTGCCCTCTTCGACAATAAAATTGTCAAACAAATATTTCCGATACTCTGCCACTTGTTTTCTTTACCTTAATAAACCATTTCGTCGCTGCCGCTGCCTTCAGAAATAATAATTTCACCGCTGTTGGCCAAATCTTTGGCGGAAGAAACAACATATTGCTGCGCTTCTTCAACATCACGCATACGCACAGGCCCCATGGCATCCATATCTTCTTTGATAATCTTTCCGGCACGGGTCGACATATTGTTGAAGAACAATTCTTTGACCGTTTCGGAAGCGCCCTTCAATGCAATGGCCAGTTTGTCCTTATCAATATTGCGCAACAAGATCTGAATGCCTTGAGAATCGATTCTGACCAAATCTTCAAATGTAAACATCAAAGATTTAACGCGCTCGGCACTCTCACGGTTACGTTCTTCCAAAGCATCCATAAAGCGGCCTTCCGTATTTCTATCCAGTGAGTTGAAGATATCCGCAATCAACTCATGCGCATCGCGGCGAGTCGATTTGGACAAGTTGCTCATAAATTCTTTACGCAGGGTCTTTTCAAGGCTGTCCAGCACTTCTTTTTGAACCGAATCCATCCGCAGCATACGCATGACAATTTCCATTGCAAAATTTTCAGGGAACAGCGCAATTACCTTAGCGGCATGTTCGGCCTTAATCTTTGATAAAATAACAGCAATAGTCTGAGGATACTCGTTTTTGAGGTAGTTGGCCAAAACATGTTCATTTACATTGCCCAATTTATCCCACATCGTGCGGCCGGCCGGCCCCCTGATTTCTTCCATAATGACGGACACACGATCTTTGTCCAAAGCCTTTGCCAATAAGCGCTCCGTGCTTTCGTAAGTTCCGACGAGGCTTCCGGTGTCATTAATTTTTTCATTAAATTCCGCAATCAACTGCTCAACAATGTTAGAATTTATCTTTCCTAATGATGCCATAATCACGGATAATTCTTTGATTTCCTCATCATCCATCAACGAGAACAAAGCTGCTGAGCGATCCTCGTCTAAAGATAACATTAAAATTGCGGCTTTTTGTTGTCCGGATAACAAGTTGTAATCGTCTATAACGTTTTGTTTCATTTGCCTTGTCCTTACCCTTCGTTATTATACAGCCAACCCCGAATAACATTGACTGCCGCATCAGGATTTTTCTCAACTGTTTCATTAAGCTTTTTAAGCGACGACACTTTAATCCGCCCGTCAACTTTGTTCAAATTAACAAGCTCCTCGGCCGTTTCATCAAAGTTGTCATTCAGGAAGTTGGACAATAACAAATTGTCGCTGTCGCCTTCCGATGAAATAAGCTTTTCAGCTGTGTTGTTGTTTGATACTTCAAACGCGTTATTAATCAGCGGACGGATAACCAATAAAATAACCAGAATTGCAACTATTGCAACACCCAGACCTTCGCCCATCCGCATCAATTCGGCTTTACTGAAGCCCAGATAGAGTGTCTCGGCTTTTTCAATCACATCATCTGTCAGAGAGTTAAACTGAAGATTTTCGACCTCAACCATATCGCCGCGGTTGGCATCATACCCGACAGCCGATTTGACCAACGCCGTGATTTGTTCCATTTCTTCTTGAGAGCGCGGAATATAAATCAATTTTCCGTTTTCATCGCGTTTATAAGTTCCGTCAACCGAAACTGCCGCCGTTAGACGATGAATTGTTCCGGTATTTTTAATCTTATTACGCACAATTTTTGAAATTTCATAATTAATTGTTTCTTCGGTTTTGGACATCGAATCGTATCCGCCGCCGGAAGATTGAAGCGAATTATCGCCGTTCGGGATATTTTGAGCCACGGTTACCGGTTGAGACATTCCCTGATTGGAGCTGCCCTCCTCGGAAATTGTCGCCTGAGAACGGACGACCTGACTGTTTGGATCATAAATTTCTTCGTTTGTCACAACTTCATCAAAATCCATCTCAATATTTACCTGAGCTTGAGCTTTGCCGGCTCCAAGACTTTTTTCCAAAAGATGTTGAACCTTTTGTGTAATTTTGCGTTCCTGCTCCAAACGCATTGTCTCATTATTTGATTTTTTAATAACTTCGTTTTGTTCTTCGCTGAATTCCGTCAGCAAATTGCCGTTCGAATCGACAATCGAAATATTTTTCATATCCAGCTTAGGCACTGCCGCCGCAACCAGTTTTTGAATTGATTGGATACTTTGGGGGCTCAAAGAGCCATTTTTTGTCTTAATCACAACGGAAGCAGTCGGCGTTTGTTCTTCTCTTGAAAATATTTCCCGTTTGGGCATTACCAAATGAACGCGGGCGCTTTTGATATTGTCAACAGAACGAATCGTGCGAGCCAATTCCCCTTCCAAAGCGCGCAACAAATTGACGTTTTGAACAAAGCTTGTAGACCCCAGAGCATCCGTATGGTCAAAAACCTCATATCCGACATTGGCGCCTTTGGAGGCCAGCGCCAAATCCGCTGTCTCAATTCTCATTCTATTGACGGCTTCGGCGGGAACCATAATCTCTGTCCCATTTTTGGAAAGCTTGTATTTGATGTTGGAGCTTTCAAGCTTTGCAACAATCTGCTTGGCATCTTCCAAATCCAAATCCGTATACAAAACGGCATATTCGCTTCCGCTCATCTGAACGGCAACATAAATAAAAAAGCTTAACAAAAAAACGATAATTGCTGCCATGGACGCCAGTTTTGACGGCGACATATCTTTGACAGTCTGTAATATATTATTCATAGATTCCCCAATCTATAAGTAAAAAACAAACATTTGCCCGCACAATATTCCGCGCGAGTCTTTCCCCTTTTATTTATCCTTAACTTAAAAATTATCTTTAGTTAACTATTTATTTGAGATATTAACAGCTTCAAAAAAAGGGGAGCCTTTTTTTACGGGCTCCCCTTTAAGTTTTAGGAAAAGTTTTTAATAATTTTTTTAGACAAGCCTTGTTAACTCATCAAGCATTTCGTCTGCCGTTGTGATAATCTTTCCGGCGGCCGAATAGGCTCTTTGAACAATAATCATATTGGAAAATTCCGTTGCCAAATCGACTGTTGAGCTTTCCAAAGAGCTTGAGGCAATTTCGCCGGCACCGCCGGTCTTAGCTTGTGTCAACAAGGGATTGCCGGACTCTGTTGTTGCAATCCAAACGTTATTATTCAAGGCTTCCATTCCGTTAGCATTTGTAAACAAAGCCAAAGGAATAATCGCAATCGGTTTTGTTTCGCCGTTTGAAAAGACCGCTGTTACAACGCCTTCCGGACTAACTGTTACACCGGCATAGCTTCCGAAAGTCGCACCGTCCTGATTGATATAGCTTGTGCTGAAGTTACCGGACAAGTTTGTCAATCCGCTGGAAACATTTTCATTTCCCATATTGATGGCAATGCGGACACTGTCGCCGAGTTTGATGTTTCCGGTCATATCCTGAGCGCCGTTCGCCCAGAAAATTTCCATATCTTTAACATTAATTGTTTTCGGCGTTCCGTCCGAATTGAACATGACACATGGAATCTGAGAACCAAGCTGTTCAACTCCGTCATAGGTAAATTTGCTTGTGATGTTGTTCATCGCGCCGTTGTTATAGACCTGAGCATTAACGCCCGTTGTCACGTCGGTAACAGAAATTTTTTCGCCCGTTGAAGACGGAATAATCTGCATTGTTTTACCGCTGGCAATAAATCTTTCCGGTTCAGCCACGCCCGAATCCTGAATGGCTTTGACCAATTTGGCGACATCGGTTACCGTATTACCACTGGCCGCACCGACATAAACTTCGCCGGGATTTCCCGGATCCGTCGCATCAAACACAAATTTAATGCCGTTGATTGTCAGGCTTTGACCGTTGGCAATTGTTCCGAAATCAATGTAAGCGCAATTTTTAATAGCATCATCAATTTCTTTGAGAGTGAAGGTTCCGCTGGGCAATCCAGAAGATCTATCAATATTGGCCGAAGACTGAACGCAGGCCAAAGTTCCGCTGCAATCAAATTTTAATTCATCGCCTGTTACAGATTGTTGAACAACAATTCTATTCCCGTCAACCGTGAAACGTCCGCCGTCGCGCACATTGTTACGAATGGCAACCAAAAACGTATCCAAAACATCTGTTACGGAGTTTGCTGTTGACATATCTACCGCAATGTTTCCGCCAGCAGCTGCCCCGCCGTTTGTAAATTCAAATGTT
>SAMEA104315432__coassemble_491_pt1 | contig 19530 bp, 17 predicted proteins | sample SAMEA104315432__metabat2_high_PE_015 | metagenome-assembled genome bin SAMEA104315432 (sample SAMEA104315432) | gut metagenome | biome: Monkey gut; feature: monkey-associated habitat; material: faeces | place: China | collected 2013 | reverse complement strand
AGGCGGTTATGTTGAAAAGCATGTTCAGAGCCGGCCTGATTTTTTGCTTATTCATGGCACGGCTGATGATAAGGTGCGGTTTGAGGCGCTAGATTTTACTCGGGAAAATTTGGAGCATTTGAAGTGTCAGGTTGAAACCTTCAGCGTTGAGGGCGGCATGCATAAAATTATGCCCGAAGGGGTTGAGGTTGCGCGCAGGTTTATTGAAAGGCGTTTTTAGATAAAGGGCTGCGGAATTAAAAAGCCGCCGTTTTCAAATAAAGTGTTGTATTTGACATCCAAAGGCAGCAGAGATTCTTTTCCGAAATGTTTCTCCAAGAGCTGATTATAGTTTCCGTAGGCGGCAATAAAATCTTTGATACCATTGGGTGACAATCCAAGATTGAGCCATGCTTTGGGCGAGGATGTTCCGAGAATGTTTTGGACGGACAGGCTTTTTGACGAAACAAAAGCGTTGATATTTTGAGCTGTCATATCGTAAAAAGCAGCCTGTTTGAGAGCGTTGAATATCCAACGCAGGGCTTTTTGTAAACGCAGATTGGAATCGGCGACATAAACTTTGACGGGGATATATCCGATGTCTTCAGGCAAAATTTCAATCGGGGTCTGAGAGGTTTGGTTTGAAATCATTGTTTTCAAAAAGACAAAATCGCCGGTAACGAGATCGCATCTTTTCAGATAAAAAGCTTCTTTGACGGCACGATTGGACGGCAGCTCAAACAGTGAGAAGTTCAGCGCATATTTTTGAGTGTATTCAGCCAATCGGACAGCAGAATCGGAGTTACGCAGCACGCAGATTTTTTTGCCTTCAAAATCTCTCATGGAGACGGCATCCGAATCGCCTGTTCGGGCGGCAAACATTTGTTTATCAAGATAGAGCGTTTCAACAGGTGTTGCTCCGAATTCAATTTCTTCGGCAGAAGACAACGAGGTGTGTCCGAGCATCAAGTCGATTTGTCCGGATTGGAGAGCTTTTCCGATATTCTTTTTGACAATGGAGACAAGCTTGATGTTATGAACATCTCCAAAAACAGCAGCGCCGACGGCACGGCAAATATCTGCATCAAACCCTTTCCATTCGCCGTTTTCCTGATAAGCCAGTAATTTGTGGTTGGCCTCAATGCCGCAGGCAACATAAGAACGATGCTTGGTCAATGGGGCTTGCGGCTGAACAGCCGATGCCGGAAAGATGTATACCAGCAGACTAAAGCTTAAGAAAAAGGTTTTTAGATTCATTTTATTAACCATTTTTGTGTATATTATTTTTGATACCAACGGCATTATAGGTCAAAATTTATGAAAAGTAACTTTTTTTTGCAAGTTATCATTGTTTGCCTGCTCTTAACGTGCGGGAGTGTTTGCCGAGCCGGCTTTGATAAGGCACAGGCGCTTGAGTTTGCCTCAACAAAAGGGGCGGAATTGTTGACGGCATTTCAAGAGCCGGATTTGAATAAACGCTACCAAAGGCTTGATGAATTGTTTTTGGCTTATGTTGATACGGATTATATCAGTCGTTTTGTTGTCGGTAAATATTGGCGGCAGATGACGCCGGTGCAAAAAAAACGCTATCAGGAGCTCTTTGTTCGTTACGGGTTGGCTTATTATAAAACATTACCCTTGGATTATGTGCAAAAAGTGAGTTACGAAATCAAAGGAGCCGAGGCGGACGGCGCTTTTATGACGGTTTCGGCCGTCGTTCACGTTTCTATGAGGGAGAATCCTCAAGATGTGGCATTGGTTTTCAGACTGCATGAAACACAAGGCGGACAGATTAAGGCTGTAGATGTTAAAGTGGCTGAGAGCAGTCTGTTGTTGGCGTATCGAAGCAAATTTTATGAGATGATGGCTCAGGAAGACGGGGAAATTGATTGGTTTTTGGAAGATTTAGAAGATTTGGCCTCTTCTTTTGAACATAGTTTGGATAAAAATGTTTCTGAACAGCAAAAATCCCTTGAACTCGTGGAAGAAAACAATTAATCTCTGTAATCAGGTTTTGAATTTTTTAGATAAAAGGCTTTTATTTTATGACTCAGATTAAAGTCAGATTTGCTCCGAGTCCGACGGGGTTTATGCATATCGGAAATACACGCACGGCTGTGTTTAACTGGCTGTTGGCCAAAAAACTCGGCGGGCGATTTATGCTTAGAATTGATGATACGGATGTCGTGCGCTCCAAACCGGAATATGAGGCGGCTATTCGCGATATTTTGAACTGGCTCGGGTTTCATTGGGATGAAGAGGCCAGACAGTCCGCGCGGCTGCCTCGTTATCAGGAAGTTGTTTCCAAACTTAAGGCCGAGGGACGAATTTATGCTTGTTATGAAACAGCTGAAGAACTTGAAGTGATGCGTAAAAAGCTCTTGGCGCAAGGGCGTCCGCCGATTTATGATAGAGGCGCGCTTAAGCTGACCAAAGAAGATGTTGCCCGCTATGAGGCTGAAGGCCGCCGTCCGCATTATCGCTTTAAGTTGGAATCGGGAATTATTGAATGGGATGATATGGTCAGAGGCAAAATCCGCTATGATGCGGCCAATTTGGCTGACCCTGTGATTATCCGCGAAGACGGAAGTTTTTTGTATCATCTGCCGTCGGTTATTGATGATTCTGATTTTGGGATTACACATATTATCCGCGGGGAAGACCATGTGACAAACACGGCTTCTCAGATTCAGATGTTTGAGGCTTTGGGCGGCAAATGTCCGGTATTTGCGCACTTGCCGTTGTTGACGGGTAAGGAAGGTAAGCTTTCTAAAAGACTTGGGTCTTTGGGTGTGCGGGAATTGCGCGCCGAAGGAATTGAAAATATGGCGATTTGTTCGTTTTTGGCCAAGCTTGGCACTTCTGAGGCTATAGAGCCTTTTTATGATTTGGACAGTTTGGCGGCGACGCTTGATTTGTCAAAACTCGGGCGCTCTCAGCCAAAGTTTGATGAAGAGGAACTGAAACTTTTTAATCATAAATTTGTACATCAGATGCCTTATGCCTTGGTTAAGAATAGAATCGAGGCTGATGAGGCTTTTTGGAATGCCGTTCGCGGCAATTTGGCAACCGTCTCAGAGGTTAAACTTTGGGAAGATATTTGTTATCATCAGCTTGAACCGGTTATGGAAGATGCTGCTTTGACTGCGATGGCAGCTGATGAGCTGCCGCCTGAGCCATGGACGGAAGAAACATATACCCAATGGATGAACGCTGTTAAGCAAAAGACGGATAAAAAAGGAAAAGACCTGTTCCATCCGATACGTAAGGCCTTGACCGCGCAGGATAACGGACCGGAGCTTAAATTGCTTCTTCCTCTTATCGGGCGCGAGAGGGTCTATCAACGTCTTAAAGGGCACAAAGCTTAATTTATAAAAAAGGAAAAAGAAAATGTATCTGTTTAATACACTCAAACGCCGCAAAGAAGAATTTATCCCGATTGATGCTCATGATGTCAGGGTGTATGTCTGTGGGCCGACGGTGTATGACAGAGCTCATTTGGGTAATGCTAAAACGGCGGTGGTTTTTGATGTGTTGTTTAGGGTTTTGCGCCACAAATACGGCACGGATCATGTGCGCTATGCGTCGAATATTACTGATGTTGATGATAAGATTTTGAACAAACATAAAGAAACAGGCAAGCCTATTCGCGAAATTACCGAACAGACCTATCAGTGGTATGTTGAGGATATGGGCAAGCTTAATGTGCTTGCGCCGACGTATCGTCCGAGAGCAACAGATTATATCGGCGAGATGATAGAGCTTGTTAAGCTTCTGCTCCAAAACGGACATGCTTATGAGGCGGCGGGGCATGTGTTGTTTGATGTGGATTCAATGAAAAATTACGGCTTTTTGTCGGGACGTTCCATGAAAGAAATGCTTGCCGGTGCGCGGATTGAGGTGGCGGATTATAAAAAGAATCCGGCGGATTTTGTGCTTTGGAAGCCGTCTGAAGCAGATCAGCCGGGGTGGAACAGCCCTTGGGGATACGGCCGTCCGGGGTGGCATTTGGAATGTTCGGCGATGAGCTCAAAACTCTTGGGCAATTCGTTTGATATTCATGGAGGCGGTTCTGATTTGATTTTTCCGCACCATGAAAATGAGTGCGCCCAATCTTTGGGAGCACACCCGAACGATTGTTTTGCCCGCTATTGGATGCATGCAGGAATGCTGATGGTGGACGGGGTTAAGATGTCCAAATCTTTGGGCAATTTTTATACTATTGACCAGATTTTGAATCAGCATCCGGCGGAAGCTTTGCGCCTGTTGTTTTTGACGACACATTATCATCAGCCGTTTAACTTTACTTTTGAGGGATTGGAGCAGGCTAAGCAGAATTTGGATAAATTTTATAATGCGTTGCTGCGTGTCAAAGATATTGTTCCGGCGGAAACCGAGGCTGATGCCAAACTTGTGGAAGCTTTGGAAGACGATTTGAATACGCCTTTGGCGTTGAGTGCGCTGCATGAGGTTGTTAATGCGCTTAATAAAGCTGATACGCCGGAAGAACAGGCGCGTTTAAAAGGCGTTTTGTTAAAATCTGCCGAGCTTTTGGGCTTATTGTATCAGAATCCTGAAGTTTGGTTCAAAGGCGGCGAAGATGATAATGAAGTTGCGGCTATTGAGGCTAAGATAGCCGAGCGTGCCGCTGCCAAGAAAAACAAAAATTATTCTTTGGCCGATCAAATTCGTAATGAACTCAAATCTCAAGGGATTGTTTTGGAAGATAGTGCGGCGGGAACGACCTGGAAACGAGTTTAAAAAATGCTCTGTCATAATTATTTGCTGCTTCAAGAATAATATTGCTATAAAATCAAGAGTCATTAGGTGGACAATCTGCGAATCCTTTTTAACTTTCGGCTGATATACTTAAAACAATAGAGCGTTTAAACGTTGGTTTAAACGCTCTATTGAGGTTAATAGGTCAAAGGTTATTCGTCGCCGATACGCAGGGCTTCAATAAACGCTGATTGCGGCACTTCTACCTTGCCGAACTGACGCATCCGCTGTTTGCCTTTTTTCTGTTTATCCAGCAATTTACGCTTGCGGGTAACGTCGCCGCCGTAACATTTTGCCGTTACGTCCTTACGCAAAGCCGAGATTGTTTCTCGTGCGACAACGCGGCCGCCGATGGAGGCTTGAATCGGAATTTTGAACAAATGCCTCGGAATTAGGTCTTTGAGTCGCTCGCAAATTTGGCGGCCTCTGCCTTCAGCTTCGGATTTGTGGCATAAAAAGGCCAATGCATCAACAGGTTCTTCATTAATCAAAATTTGAACCTTGACTAATTCGGAGGTTTGATAGCCTGTGAGTTCATAGTCAAAGCTGGCATAGCCAGATGTAATGGATTTCAGGCGATCATAAAAATCAAACACAATTTCGTTTAAGGGAATCGAATAGACAACCATTGCCCGCGATCCGACATAAGTCAGCTCGTGCTGGGTTCCACGGCGTTCGGTGCATAATTTCAGCACTGCGCCCAAATAAGTATCCGGAACCAGAATCGTTGCTTTGACCATAGGTTCTTCAATAGAGGCAATTTTTGTCGGCTCGGGCATATCGGCCGGATTGTGCAGAGTGATGACATCGCTGTTTGTCATGTGGATTTTGTAGGCAACAGACGGCGCTGTTGTAATGAGGTCCAAATCAAATTCACGGCTCAAACGTTCTTGAATGATTTCCATGTGCAAAAGCCCAAGGAATCCGCAACGGAATTCAAGTCCTAAAGCTGCCGAATTTTCGTTTTGATAATCGACACTGGCATCATTGAGCTTGAGTTTTGCCAAAGCATCTTTGAGTGCCTCATATTGGCTGGAATCGACCGGAAAGATTGAACAAAATACAACAGGGATAGATGGTTTGAATCCCTTGAGCGGTGCGGCGCACGGGGATTTGTTATCGGTGATTGTATCGCCCACGCGGCAATCGCCTACGCTTTTGATGCTGGCGGTCAAAAAGCCGACCTCTCCGGGGTAAAGCGCCTCGACATCGGTCATTTTTGGAGAGAATACGCCGACTCTATCGACTAAATAGGTTGCGCCGTTGGACATCATGCGGATTTGTGTTTTGCGATGCAGGATGCCGTCGTGAATCCGAACCAAAATAATGACGCCTAGATAGCTATCATACCAACTGTCAATCAACAAAGCTTTTAAGGGGGCGTTTTCATCTCCTTGGGGGGCGGGCAGACGATGCACAATGGCTTCCAAAAGATTATCAACACCAAGGCCTGTCTTGCCGGATGTTTCAACTGCGTCCGATGTATCCAGCCCGATAACATCTTCAATTTGTTGTTTGACGCGCGCTACGTCGGCCGAGGGTAGGTCAACTTTATTTAGCGCCGGAATAATCTCGTGATTGTTGTCAATGGCCAGATAGACATTGGCCAAAGTTTGCGCCTCAACTCCTTGGGTAGCGTCTACAACCAGAACAGATCCTTCACAAGAAGCCAGAGAACGTGAAACTTCATACGAAAAATCAACATGGCCGGGGGTGTCTATCAGGTTGAGTTGATAGGTTTTGCCGTCTTTGGCATGATAGTTGAGGCGGACGGTTTGCGCCTTGATGGTAATGCCGCGTTCGCGTTCAATATCCATATTATCCAAAACCTGCTCGGTCATTTCGCGTTTTTCAAGTCCTCCGCAGGCCTCAATCAGACGATCGGCGAGAGTCGATTTTCCATGGTCGATATGGGCGATAATCGCAAAATTTCGGATCAGATTGATATCGTGATGTGTCATGTGTTCTTAAATCTTTCTTAAAACCTCTCCATTTATATTATCCTCAACATAACCGAAAATTAAAAATACGCAAGCCTTGTTTTTGTTCTTCAAAGCTGCGGATTGACGGATTAAGAAAAAAAGCGCATAATAACGAAATAAAGATGTCTTACACTAGAGGAGCAATCGCCATGAAAAAAATGATTGATATTGATTTTGGCTCAAGCAGATATGAACAGCTTGTCGAGCTTCGGTATAAGGTCTTGTTGGAGCCTTTGGGGCTTAAATTTTTGGACTCTCATCGTGATAAAGAGGTCAATTATCTACATATCGGCTGTGTTGAGAATTTGGATGATAAGTTGGTTGGCGGGTTGATGCTGATTCCGTTAGATAACCAGACAATTCGGATGATGCAGGTGGCTGTTGATGCCAAATATCAAGGCGAGGGGATAGGCCGCGAACTTGTCAAATATGCTGAAAAGCGTTCTAAAGAAGCTGGTTACAAAACGATTGTTATGCATGCGATGCTCAATGTTATAGGGTTTTATGAAAAGCTTGGGTATAAGCAGGAAGGCGATATTTTTGAAGAACGCGGCATTACTTTTGCCAAGATGGTTAAAAAATTGTAGCTTTTGCTCTTCAGCGTCAGAATAAGGGGTAAATTAGGGGTAAAAGAAAGTGCATATAAAAAATCAAGACTTTCACAAAAACAGTGAAAGCCTTAATTTTCTTATTGATGCGCTTTTGTTGTGCAATTATCGGACTAAAGAGTATGAGGAATTTGATACGTTCAAATATGAACTTGAAAAAATTATTTAGCCTTACCCCATCTATAACTAATAGGATTTTGTGCTCCTCTTTTTTTGAAGACATTGTGCTTATTTACATATTGAGGATATTCTTTAGAAACATCTTTACCTTCAAACAGCCAGCGAGTTCGACCTTTTTCATCTATTTCTGTTGTCCAATTTGTAGGTTTATAGACAGCTCTAAATATTCCATGATATTCACTGATAACTAGTTCTATGTTTTTAATTTTATTGGAATCTAGAAGCCAACTTTTTCTAGTAGCTTCATAAACATCTTGGTGGGATTTATAAGTATTGTTTATATTAACAATTAAGCAGTTGTGATGAATGTCATTAGAGGTTATATTTTCTACGCAATAAAAAGCTTCTATTTCGGCGACAGATTTCATTCCGTTATCTAAAGAATGATGTCCGCCCATAATGTTTGATAATTTTCGGTTTTTCCATACATCAGAAGAAAATATGTCTATCAAAGCTGCCTCTAGATGAAAAGCCTCAGTTTCCGTCAATCCATGTCTTATTATGTATTTTTCAACATTTGCACCAGAAGCATTAATATCAGAAATTCGCTTATTCTTTTCATGTTCTGCCATTTCAAGTTCATGGGCAAAAACTCGGTTGCAGCAACCTTTACCAATGTAAAAAATGGTTTTATCTCTGGAATCTACAAGACAATAAACGTAATAACCGATATTTTCGATAGTAGCTTTTGAAAATTCAAACATTATGACCTCTTTTTACTTTGTCTCCGATTTTAACGATAAGCCTTCTAGCATTGCCTATCAACAAAAAAACACTCAGAAGAGTGTTTTTTGTTGGTGCACCTGGCCAGAATCGAACTGGCACGCCCTTGCGGGCAACAGATTTTAAGTCTGCAGCGTCTACCTGTTCCGCCACAGGTGCATGAAATATTTTTCAACACAGTTTATACATATCTTTTGCAATAAATGCAAGAGTATTTTTACAAGGCGTGAAGATTTTGAAAAACAGGCATTTTGTTCTTGTTTTTTCTTTCAAAATGTGCTTTCCTTTCTGTCGTTATATGATAAACATTTCTTCTGCAGCCGGCGGCAGATGACAGCGTCACGGTCGGTTCGGAAGAGTAAAAAAAGGATTTTAAGATGATTAAAACTTTTGATATTTCTTGGAAAAATTATTTGCTTCCCAATATCCATAATGAAGGATGGCGGTTTGTCGGGATTTTTGCTGCAATAACAGCGTTATTGGCAATTGTTTGGGAACCGCTTGGGTGGCTTGGTTTGGTTTTGACTGTTTGGTGCTACTATTTCTTTAGAGATCCGCAGCGTGTTACGCCGACTATTGAGAATGTCGTTGTTTCTCCGGCCGATGGTGTTGTGCAGATGATTGCTGAAGTTCCTGCTCCTGAAGAGCTGAATATGGGAGACCAGAAATTTACCCGCGTCAGCATTTTTATGAGCGTGTTTAATGTCCATGTTAATCGTGCACCGGCAGAAGGCAAGATTATCAATGCCGTTTATGTTCCGGGCAAGTTTTTGAACGCGACTTTGGATAAAGCCAGCAAGGATAATGAACGCCAGTTGTTGGCCATGAAAACTAAATGCGGCAAAGAAATTTGCTTTGTTCAGATTGCTGGGCTTGTGGCCAGACGTATTGTTTGTGAAGCGCAAATTGGTCAGGAATATAAGGCAGGCGAACGTTTCGGAATGATTCGTTTCGGCTCTAGATTGGACGTTTATCTGCCGCAAGGTGTTGAGCCTCAGGTCGTTTTGGGGCAGACAATGGTTGCCGGTGAGACTATTATTGCTAATTTGACTTCTGATGCTAAAGCTATGAATGGGACACTCAGATAATGGAAAAGATTAATCAAAAATTGCAGCTGTCTCGGCAAAAGCTGACCAGTCTGCCTTTTCGCAAGATTGCGCCGAATATCGTTACAATGCTTGCATTGTGCGCGGGGGTAACTTCTATTCGCTATTCTATTCAGGAAGAATGGATTAAAGCGGTTATTTGTGTGTTTGTTGCGGCTTTGTTTGACGGGTTGGATGGACGTGTTGCCAGATTTCTTAAAGGCTCAACAAAGTTTGGTGCGGAATTGGATTCCTTGTCTGACTTTGTCAGCTTTGGTGTGGCTCCGGCTATTTTGCTTTATAAGTGGTCATTGTTTGATTTGCCTAAATTTGGGTGGTTTTTTTGTTTGCTGATGTCTATCGGTATGGCGATGCGTTTGGCCCGCTTTAATACAATGCTTGAAGAGGAACCTCAGCCTGAATATTGGCATCACTTTTTTGTTGGGGTTCCGGCGCCGGCCGCGGCGGCTTTGGCTATGATGCCTTTGATGATATCGTTTGACTTTCCGGAATGGAGCCCGATTGTCCGCTCGCATACTTTTTGCGCAGTATTGTTGTGCGTCGTTTCATTTTTGATGGTCAGCCGTATTCCGACAATTTCGACCAAGAAGATGAAAGTTCCGTCTTATATGCTGATGCCTCTGATGTTGGTTGTGGCGTTATTTGCATCTTTCATCATTACGCAGCCGTGGTTTACTCTTGGAATTTTAACAATAGGATACGCGCTGTCTATTCCGGTTGGCGTGGCTATCTTTTTGAAAGAAAAGAAAAAATACGAGTAATTAAAAAGCGGTTGAATGATCAACCGCTTTTTTGATGTAAAAACTATCAGCTCTTAAGATAGGCATCTTCAAGCTGTTTAATTTTGTCCCGATACAGAATAGCATTTTCAAAATCTAAATCGGCTGCAGCGGTATGCATTAATTTTGTATATTCGCGCAGCTGTTTGTCAATATCCTGAACAGGTAGAACAGTTTTAGCTTTCTTGTCGTCGGTGTCTCCGGCAGTCATTTCGTCCATGACGCCAGATATCTTTTTAATAATTGTTTTTGGCGTAATACCGTTTTTGATATTGTATTCTACCTGTTTTTTGCGACGGCGTTCGGTTTCGTCCAGAGCCGTCTGCATAGATCCTGTAATTGTATCGGCATATAAGATGACGCGGCCTTCGGCATTACGGGCGGCGCGGCCAATGGTTTGGATGAGCGAACGGGCTGATCTCAGGAATCCTTCTTTATCCGCATCTAAAATGGCAACAAGAGAACATTCTGGAATGTCCAGTCCTTCACGCAGCAGGTTGATGCCGACTAAAACATCAAAAGCGCCTAATCTTAAATCCCTGATGATTTCGATGCGCTCCAAGGTGTCGATATCGGAGTGCAGGTAGCGGACTTTGATGCCATTCTCATTGAGGTAATCCGTTAAGTCTTCGGCCATTTTTTTTGTCAATGTTGTGACCAGAACACGATTGCCTTTTGCAATAACCTTACGACATTCATGCATCAGATCGTCAATCTGATTTTCAACAGGGCGGATAATGCAAATCGGATCCGTTAGGCCTGTCGGGCGAATAATCTGTTCGGTAAAGATACCGCCGCTTTGCTCTAACTCCCAGTCTCCAGGGGTGGCCGATACAAAAATTGTTTGCGGACGCATTTGATCCCATTCATTAAATTTGAGCGGGCGGTTGTCAACGCAAGACGGTAGGCGGAATCCATATTGTGCCAGTGTGGATTTCCGATTGAAGTCTCCGCGGAACATACCGCCGATTTGAGGAACGGAGACATGGCTTTCATCGATGAATAAGATTGTATCGTGTGGCAGATATTCAAATAATGTCGGCGGCGGGTCTCCGGCTTTGCGGCCGGTCAGGTAACGGGAATAGTTCTCGATGCCTTTACAATGGCCGGTTGATTCAAGCATTTCCAAATCAAAACGGGTGCGCTGTTCAATGCGTTGGGCTTCCAGAAGTTTGTTTTCGGCTGTGAAAGTTGAGATTTGGTCGGCGAGCTCTTTTCGGATATTTACAATGGCTTGCGAGACGGCCGGTCTGGGGGTAACGTAATGATTGGCTGGATAGATGGTCACTTCTTTTAGTGAGGCGGTTTTTTTGCCTGTGAGCGAATCGAACTCGTCAATTTTTTCAATCTCATCACCAAAAAAGGAGATGCGCCAGCCGCGGTCTTCATAGTGAGCCGGAAAAATGTCCAAAGTGTCCCCCTTGACGCGGAAGGTTGAACGCACAAAATTTTGCTGGTTGCGTTCATATTGGAGTTCGGCCAGACGCAGGTGTCTTTTTGAGCAATTTCTTGACCGACTTTGAGCGGCAACGTCATTGCTGAATAAGAATCGACATCGCCCAAACCGTAGATGCAGGATACGGAAGCCACAATGATAACATCTCTGTATTCAAGCAGAGAACGTGTGGCAGAGTTCCGCATGCGGTCGATTTGTTCGTTGATAGCCGAATCTTTTTCGATATAAGTGTCTGTTTTGGGGACATAGGCCTCGGGTTGGTAGTAGTCATAGTATGATACAAAATATTCAACGTGATTTTCGGGAAAGAATTCTTTCATTTCCGTATAGAGCTGGGCAGCTAAGGTTTTATTCGGCGCCATAATCAACGCCGGACGGGAACTTTGTTCAATAACTTTTGCCATGGTGTAGGTTTTTCCGGAACCGGTTACACCAAGCAAAACCTGATTCTTGAGGCCGTCGTCCAATCCTGCGCAGAGCTCTTTAATGGCTTGCGGTTGGTCGCCGGAGGGCTCAAAAGGGGAATGAAGAGAAAAAATGCTCGGCATGTCTATTCTTCAGTGCTTTCTTTGAGGGAATCCGTGTAAAATTTTGCAAAATTATTGAAATTTTGAACATCATTGATAACGCTTCTTATAGCTGTAATATCAATTTTTTCTTTTTCAAGATGATTGGTTAAAATATTGAAAGCGCTGTGATAGGGGGTCACTTTGAAATAAGGCATAAATTTATTTCTCAGGCGAACAAGGACGGTTTCTTTACCGGCTTGTTTGAGCGCCGTTGCCCAATCTAAGATGTAATTAATCTGTTCCTGTGAAAGCTTTTCTCCGGCTTTTGGCTCTTCAATCAGATATTTTATCGTATTTGAGGCATTATCCCAATCGCCAGTTTTCCAATAGATTTCAAATTTGTGGCGGATGGCGTTAGGGCTCATATCATCTTTTAAGAGATCAAGAGCCTCATCCGGACGTTCAAGAATGGACAAAGCTTTTGCTTTGATAATGCGCCTGGGGTTGATTGTTTCGGACATCAGGTTTGGAGCTTCAGTTGCTTCAAGGATTGCCAAGGCTTCCTGTGGTTTGTCTTCAAACAAGAAAATAATTGCTAACCGCGAGCCTGTGCGGGCTTTGTCATCTGCAGTTTGATTTTGTCTTTTGAGCAATGTGTGCAACAGTTCTTGAGCGCGCGGCAACAGGTCAACAGCCACAAGTCTGTCGGCCAGTTTTTGTGTGATGGTGTTATAGTTTCGGCTTATGGCAGCCAGCCAATTAAAATCTTGATACAAGCCTAAAGCTTTGATGGGCGAAAGGGCATCATCAGCATGGTTCCCGATAAAAATGTCTTCAAAGATTTTGACCATTTTTGCCGTTACAATATTTTTTTGTTCTCCGGTGGTCAACGATCTTTGTTCATTTAGGGTGCGTAAGGCATTGTAATAATCTTTGTCTTTTAGATAAAAGTCGGACAGTTTTGTCAGCAGTCTGATTTTAAAATCTCTTTCACCCCATGCAAAGCGCAATTTTTCAAGTTCGGCAATGGCTGCTTTGGCGTCAATGAAATTGACCATTTGGCTGAGAATGGTGTGATGAAGTCTGGCATAGGCCGAAAACATTGTTGAATTTGAATTTAATAATTTTTGATATTCTTTGATGGCGTTTCGAATATATCCCTGCATTTCTAATTTTTGCGCGGACAGGTAGATAATTTGCGGGGTTAAGTCTCTTAAACGATCGGGAACCGAGCTTAAAATATCAATAAAGTTTTGAGATGACAAATCGTCACCGGTTGCAATGGCGTTTCTGGCGGCGATAATGGCGACAGCGTCTTTAATTGTTTGAGGATAATCTCTCATCAGAGATATGCGGGAAAAAATGACTGCATTGTTTTCCTCTCGATAATCAGAGGCGCTTTGGGCTATTGTGCGCCAAAAAACACCTTCTTCCGTTTCGGATAAAGTGCCTTGAGAAAAGTCGGAAACGGCCTGAGGATAGCGTCTGGCTAAAAAGTTTGCAATTCCGGAAAGGGCATAGAATCTGTCCGTTTGGGCTTCGGGTAAATTCATACTTTTCATTTGATTCAGAATATATAAGGCATTTGAGCCCAGTCCGTTATAAATATAATATTGCACCAGTTTCAGGCGCAGATTATTTTTTTGATCTATCGGGGCTGATAATATACGCTTTTTGAAATCATCTAATACATCCGCAAATTTTTTATCCATCATTTGTTGAGAAATTTGTAATGTAAAAGCATTGGCGTGTTCTGTGGTCAAATCTTCGTTGAGCCGAATCTGGTTGCGCTTGAGAATATCTAAATCTCGGGTAATGTTGAGGCTTCGTCCCATTGCTTTGAGGGTAATTCCGGAGTTCCCTCTGTTTAGCATAATATCCGGTGCGTTGATGACAAAAGCCAAACCTTGCGCGGCAGGCAGAATATCAAAATCAGGATAGCGGTAAGATGAGTGAAAGCCCAACCCGAGCTGCGACATTGTCGCAATAGAAATGATATCGCCGATTTCGGGGTCGATAATTGAAATGATGTTTCCGGCCTGATTGCTTGGGATAAAAAGATAAGAGTTTTTCAAGCTGTCATATTGAGTGAAAATCGTGACATCTTTTTTTTCAAAAATCGGGGCACGGCCTTTGTATAAATCCAGAATCCACAATAGGCCTTCTTTTCGGAGGGCATATTTGACGTCTGGAGCCGGTTTGATAATAATAATTGTTCCTGCCGGATGGGGCAGGGTGTAAATTTCTTCTGCTAGGGCACCGGCTTCCTTCTTCAGGTTTTCGGTGTTTATCCGGTTGGGTTTGTCAAATGTTAACCAGATTTTTCCGTTTCGTTCGAATGCGGCAATATTCACCGGTGTGTTCCAGACAAAGCGCAAACTGGCTACGGCATCTTGAGAAAGCTGCGTTTTAGGCGCTGAAGAAGCCGCTTTTTCGGTGTCTGATATATGATTTATCGGGGCAAGCTGTTCTATTTTGAGGTCTTCAATTCCCGCTGTCAAATCCGTTGCGGAGGTTCGCAAAGCTAAACCACCGGTTAAAATTCCGGTTGTCATCAAAAGAAAAATAATTTTCTTTAAGTCTTTCACGGTAAGTCTGTTTTGACCTCTTGTTAAATGTTGTTACCGATAAGTTCGGCAGTGATTGCTTGTGCCCGTTCCGAATCCATTTGAGAAAGAATCGATGATGAATTGCTCGGCTTCATTTGAGGATGGCAACGGTAATTTCCAAATCCATGGTGTTGAAGATGCGCGCGGCGTCTTTGGGTTTCATGGAAGTGTAAAGTTTAACCAATCCGTTGATATTTTCCTGCTCTTTTTGAGAATATTGGTTAATCAGTTTTTCGAGGCGTTGCTCGTATTCTTTCAACTGCTGTAATTTTTTATCTATTTCGGTTTCGGCAACTTTAAGTTGGATTGCGCGTTTGTCGATTTCTTTGGCTCTAGCGTCCAAAGCCTCCCGCCGTTCGGCAAGCTCCTGCAAAATAAGAATTTCAGAATTTGTGAAAGCATTGGCCGGAGCTTCCGCATTTGGAAGCGGGGTTCCGCCTTGTTGTAAGATGCCGGTTAATTCTTTTGTTTCCTGCGTTAATTTTTCTTCAGCCAGAGCAACGGTTGTCGGAGAAATTGTCAGTTTTTTATTTTCTTCTTGACGATAAATATCGACGACATTACTTATTTTGATGCTTAAGGACAGAGCCGCAACAAAAATAAAAATCGGAAGCAACCGTAATTTGAATTTCACTTTTGACATTGTTATCCCTTTACTTTATGGCTCTGAGTGCTTTGAGTAATTCCAATTCTGCGGCGGCGCGGTCATTTATCGGAGCGTCTTTTTCATCAGGGGCTGAGTTTTGGATATTTTGCGGCTGAATGGTTCGTCCCGTGCTTATGACATTTTCCAGCCGGTCGGCCAGAGAATCGGCGCGTTCGTTAATGAAAAGCAGGTCGTTTTTGAGCTCTTTGGCATTATCAACGACTTCTTTGAGCCCTTCAGAAGAATGCTCTGTGGCTGTTTTAAGCTTTGGAATGGAGTTTTCGGCTTTGAAAGTGGCATCATTTAACGCCGCAACAAGCTGTGCCAAACTTTTTTGGTTTTGGCGTAATTCTTTCAGATTTTTATTTAGCTTATAAGCATAAATAATTGTCGGAAGGAGTAAAGCAATGATAATCAAATTGATGATAAGTTCCAAATTAGCCATTTTTTTCTGCCTTTCCATCTATTCTGATGACGACATGCTCATCTTTGCGTCCCATTGTTCCGCTGAACAGAGGAACATCGCCGCAGACAATTTCAACGGGATCTTGCGGCGGCATATCCAATGGTAGGAAAGAACCTTTGTGCCAACCGGAAATATCACTCAAACGGGCTTCGGTTTCTTTGAGGACGGCTTTGATTTCAACATCTGTATCCCATAACTGCGACATTAAATGATTTTCCCAGATGGTGTCTCGGCCGAATCTTTCGCCCATAAACATTTGGAGGAGAAGCTCGCGGATAGGTTCCAAAGTAGCATAGGGAATCATCAAGTCAATTCGGCCGCCGCGGTCTTCCATATCAATACGCAGATGCGCAACAATAACAGCGTTTGACAGGCGGGTGATGGTTGCGAAGCTCGGGTTGGTTTGCAAACGGTCAAAGATAAATCCAACAGAGGTTATCGGGTCAAAAGCCGTGGATAAATCGCTCAAAATCAGCTGGATAATGTCTTTGACAATGTTCAGCTCTATTGTTGTATAGGGGCGTCCTTCCAAACGCATGGCGGCTGTTCCGCGGCGTCCGCCGAGCAAAACATCAACCATTGAATAGATTAAAGAACTATCTAAGGACATTAGTCCGTAATTGTCCCATTCTTCAGCCTTGAAAACGCTTAACAGCGTCGGGAGGGTCAGCGAATCGATATATTCTCCAAATCTCATGGATTCTATTGAATCGAGAGATATTTCAACGTTATCCTGTGTAAAGTTACGCAGAGAAGTTGCCATTAAACGAATCAGTCTGTCAAAAACGATTTCAAGCATGGGCAGACGTTCATAAGAGACCATGTTTGAGTTGAGAATCGCCTGAACGCCGTTTTTCTGAGGAACATCTTCTTCAGAAAAAGATCCATATCCCAGAAGAGAATCGATTTCTTCCTGATTCAGAACTTTTGAATCCGGTGTTTCTGTTTCGTTGTTGGTTTTGCTTTCATCTACCACTTTGGTTTATCCTCAAATTTTTATTTTTGCAGTTCAAATACACTAAAGTTTATGTTTTTGATTTTGACGGGGGCGGCTGTCAGGTTCAGGCGATACAAGAGTTCTTCTTTAAGCCAGTATAAGCCGACGGAGCCGTCTATTTCATCAAAAGTCAATTCAATGATGTGGCTTATGATGCTGTCGCTCAGTTTTGGGCTCAGCACTTCAATGACTTTCAGGTCTTCAATACTTGAAAGTTCCAGATTGACTTTCAGCCTTAATTCGTGGGAACCGTGCTTTCCTTTAACGAAAGTTTTAATCTCGGGCAAGTCGTAAAAAGCGGTTATATCCTCGGCGTTGTCTTTGTTGTATTGAATAATTTTGTAGTCAACGCCAAGAGAATCGTAGCTGTTGTTCATTGAGAAGTAAATACCGACGGAAATTCCGATAACAATCAAGAGCGGAAGCAGAAGAATCATAACCCGCTTGCGCTTTTGCATCGGTGTATCGGTTATTTCCTCAGGTTCTTCAATGTCATCATCATCAATCATTTTTACCCTTAAAGCTTCTTATTATTTTTTTAGTATTTTAGCCTATTATTTTTATAAATAAACGCAAATTTATCAGTTATTAAATGTTTTAACAAAAAAACATTAAAAACTGAGAATTTAACACATTTGAAATAATTTTTGTGTTATACTGAGAACAGTCCGAAAAGTAAACGGAGTTTGTGTCGTCGTGTATATATGGTTGGTTCTTGCAACGTTTTTGGCTATGATTGCCGCCTATTTCTTGCCTATTCGTCAGGATACGCAGGATATTTTGACGGTGCCGGTTGCTCAGGCCAAAATTGTGCAATTGGTTGCGGCTCAACGGGCGGGGCTTGAATATATGAAAGAACATGATTGGCCGTATTTCGGCGATGAGGCAACAAGGCCTGTGGATTATGTGACGGGGGAGCTTGCCGCAGATGATTTGACGCCGTATCTGCCGATAGGGTTTATCCTGAATGCAAACTATATTACGGCGATTTATTGCATGGACGCTGACGGGGAAAACATTAAGACGGGGGCTGATTCTTGTCAAAAAGACGAAAACAACAAGACAAACAGGCTGTTGATTACATTCGGGGCTATTCCTGAGCCCTGGCAAAACTATGTCAGGAACGGCGATGAATATGTGATTAAGCCGTCGCCGGATATGTTGCAGGGGCTGCGCAACCATGTTGGCCCTAAAGAAAAAATCGGATATACGCAGAAAGACGGAGACGATGTGTATATTGTGACGTATGAAAATGAAAAGTTTCAAATTCCGCAACCGGTCGCGGCAGATACGGGCGTTATCAGATATACAATAAGCAATTGTATTGATGATTATGAGACTTGTCTGGCCTATATGACCCAGCGTTGAAGAGGAGGGTGTTATGAGAAAATTTGACATCAAAGAAAGTGCTCAAAAAGGCAGTATGATGATTGAGGCATTGGCTCTTCTCGGGCTGATTACCATGGTTACGCCTATTTTATATAAAAAAGCGGCCGAGCGGACAACGGAATTGCAGGATATTAACGTTGCGACACAAATGAGGATGATTTCAAGCGCTGTTGATGATTATATTAAGGATAATTATAAGCAAATGGGCGATGATCATCCGGCCGGAACGTTTAAGATTGATACGGAAGACGAGCTGAACGCGTTAAGAGACTATTTGCCGCCCGGATTTAATCTGGCGGATTCAAAATTGTTTGAGTCTTATGATATTTCCGTCAACAAAAGAGAGGTTACGGATTTGAAGGGCACAACGCACAGTGTGTTTACATCGGCTGTGATGGCGCCGCTTAAAAATTCCATGACGATTATGCGGTCGGCCAAAATTGCCTCGATGATCGGGGCTAACGGCGGTGTTTATCGAGAATCCGGAGACAACTCGAAGATTGAGGGGGTTCAGGGCACTTGGGAAGCGACTTTGGCGGATTATGATTTTGATGAAGATGTGCTGGACGGGAGCTTGGTTGTGATTTCGGCCGAGGCTATTAACTCGTCCAAAGGGGATGTGGCTTCGGATGAGGTGTTATACAGAGTGCCGTCTGATCAAGACAAAAACACCATGCGGACGACTTTGTATATGGACGGCAATGATGTCAGAGATGTGGCGGCTTTGGTCGGTGCGGGCGATGAAATCGGCGGAGAAAAATCGGTTATGATCGGTAAGCCTGGGTCTGATATCAGCAGTTTGCTTGTGACGGGGGCGGCTCAAATTGAAGATATGCTGACGGTAACGGGCGGCGGTGCGGATATTACAGGTGTTTTGCGGCAGTCTGGCGGAGAGATTGACCTTCATTCAAATGGAGCGGCCACTATTCAATCGGACGGGACAATGGGGCTGATCAGCGGCGACACGATGGATTTGACATCTCAAGGCGCTATGAATTTGGCCAGCACCGAGGGAGGAATGAATTTGACTTCTAAAGACGCGATGGCTTTGAGCAGTTCGGAAGGAGCCGTTTCTGTTACGGGGCAGGCCGGTGTGAATATTTCAGCAGCTTCAGGAGATATAACGATTAAGTCTGAAGGTCTGGGAAATACACTTGACATTTCTTCAACTAATTTTGTTAAGATGTCCGGTAGCGATGTTCAGATTACTGGAGCGGAACAAGCTTCGATGAAGTCTGGTTTGAATGGCTTTGAAACCTCTGCAAGTCAAAATTATAGTCTACATGATGAACCTTATTCTAATTTGATTACGGGGGATACAC
>SAMEA104315432__coassemble_475_pt1 | contig 20067 bp, 16 predicted proteins | sample SAMEA104315432__metabat2_high_PE_015 | metagenome-assembled genome bin SAMEA104315432 (sample SAMEA104315432) | gut metagenome | biome: Monkey gut; feature: monkey-associated habitat; material: faeces | place: China | collected 2013 | reverse complement strand
AGTTTAAGGTTCTTCGAAATAAGGAAAAAAAGATGACGGATGTAAAAGTAGTCAGCGTTGTACGCGATAGTGAAATGTATGATAAATGTGTCAAGAACAATCCGCATTTTCATGATTGTGAATTGGTTGTGCAGGATAACCGTGTAGAAAATAAAGGTATTGAAAAAATCCCGCTGTTGACAAGCAAAATGACAATTAAGTTGAAGAATGGGGGACGGAATCATGCCTAAGATTTCGATAATTATCCCTTGTTATAATGCTGAAAAATATATCGCTGAATGTTTAGATTCTGTTTTGTCGCAGACATTCAAAGACTTTGAAATTATTTGTGTGGACGATGGCAGTGCAGATAATAGTGCGACAATCTTAGCAAAATACGAAAAAAAAGATAAACGCATAAAAATTATAACGCAAAAAAATCGAGGTGTTATTTGTGCACGAAATGATGGTGTTAAGCAGTCACAAGGAGAATTTTTATATTTTTTAGATAGTGATGATATAATTGATAAGACGCTTCTTGAAAAATCTTATGATGCCATTGTTTCCGGCAAAGGTGACATTATAACTTGTAGAGTAATGACTTTCGGACGTGAAAATGGAGAAATGCTTTTACCAAAGCCGACAAAATTAAATATGTCTAAAGGTAATTGTTTGGTAAATGCGGCTTTGCTCAGGAGAAGTTTGTTCAATAAATCAAATGGATTTGATGCGGCTTTTCAAAAAGGATTAGAAGATTATGATTTTTGGCTGAATATGATTTATCGACAAAATGCTCATTTTTACAGAATACCGGAACTTTTATTTTATTATCGCATCAAACAACAAAATGAAAGTAGAAATAGCCAACAAGCACGGTTACATAGTGGTGAGCTAATGGGGATATTATATGCCAAATATCCTGAAATCTCTAGGTATAAGAAATTATACAACTTAATGATATTTGTATTCCAAATACGGCAAAAGGCCAAACAGAATAAAGTAGTGTTTAGGTTATTTAAATTACCAATATTTTCTGTCAGACAACAGGAAAATCATAAAACGGTATATAAAATATTGGATTTAATTCCTGTATGGTTTCAAAGCCACAAAACTGGTATATCGGAGGGCTGATAAATGAATAATGTTATGGATACTTCTCAAAAACTTATGCAATTGTTTAATAGAGAGAAATGCCATGGTTAAAATATTGATTACCGGTGCAAATGGTTATATCGGACATCATGTGTTGAAAAAAGCAATTAAATTAACAAAAGATGTTAGTGTCGTTGATGTTAAATTTAATGAAAATTTGCAAAATATTAAGCAATATAAAGAGGATATTTTAGCTCAATGTTCATCTGATAATTTGCACAATAAATTAGGATGTCCAGATGTTTTAATTCATTTAGCATGGCAAGATGGATTTAATCATAAATCAGATGCTCATTTAAGAAACTTAACAGCACATTATGAGTTTATCCGTAATATGATTAATCATGGCTGTAAAAATATAGCAATTATGGGGAGTATGCATGAAGTAGGGTATTGGGAAGGTGAAATAAACGAAAACACTCCTTGTAATCCAATGTCTTTATATGGAATAGCTAAAAATGCACTTCGCCAGGCTGTAATGACATATTGCGAAGATAAAGATGTTTCACTGAAATGGCTTAGAGCCTTTTATATAACAGGAGATGATGAACATAATAAATCAATTTTTACTAGAATATTGATGTTGTCGGAAGAGGGGAAAAAAACATTTCCGTTTACCGATGGCAAATGCAAGTATGACTTTCAAGATATCGAAATATTGGCAGATCAAATTATTAAAGCATCAATCCAAACTCAAATAAACGGTATTATTAATGTTTGTTCAGGTAAGCCTATTGCTCTTAAAGATAAAGTCGAAGAATTTATTAAAGAACATAATCTTAATATAAAACCGGAGTATGGAGCTTTCGCTTCCCGAAAATATGATTCTCCAGAAATTTATGGAAATAATGCAAAGATAACAAAGATTATGGAGATGTTTAATGCCTAAAGTATCTGTACTAATGCCGGTTTACAATACTGAAGAAATATGGTTACGCCAAGCAATAGAAAGTATACTAAATCAAAGTTATAAAGATTTTGAGTTTATAATTATAAATGATGGTTCTACAAATAATGTTAAAGAAGTTATTTTATCTTATGATGATGAGAGGATAAAATATATTGAACATAAAAATCACGGCTTGATATACACCCTTAATAAGGGACTCTCTATTGCTCAAGGAGAATACATTGCACGTATGGATAGTGATGATATATCTCTTCCAGAACGTTTTGCCAAACAAGTTGATCTTTTAGATAATAATAAAAAAATAGGTGTTGTGGGCGCTTGGATTAAATATTTTCCTAAAGAAGAAATTATACAACTCAAAGAAAAACCTAGATATTTGGATATCCTGAAAAGATGCGAACTGGCTCATCCTGTGGTTATGTTTAAGAAAGAAATTTTTGTTCAACATAATCTTAAATATGAAGATTATAAATATGCAGAAGATTATGAACTTTGGAGCAGGTTAATTAAATGTACTCAATTTTATAACATTCAAGAAGTTTTATTGAATTATAGAGTCCATCCTTCAAGTATATCTCAAAAATTTTCTGTTGAACAACAAAAGGTAACCAATTTAGTGCGAACTAATATACTTGATTTTTTAACAGATGACATAAATATACAACAACAAATATTAAAACTTGTTGGTGTAACGGCAAATAACAAGATTAAATATAATTTTTTTGAACGTATTATTTCGATTAAAAATCAGAAAAAAATGGGGAAAAAATACAAAGTTATTACCCTTTTAGGAGTGAAATTGAAACTTAAGGCTAGTAATAATAGTTGACGATTTATAAAGAGAAATTATATGAGTAAAACATTAAAAATTGTAAAATTAATGGGTGGCTTAGGAAATCAAATGTTTCAGTATGCATTTGGAAAAGCACTTCAAAAGTCAACAGGACATCCAGTATTATATGATTTATCGTGGTTTGAAGAAGCCAAAAAAACAATAGTAGGCGAAACAGGATGTAATAAAGATGGTATATGTATAAGAGAATATGAAATACATATTTTTCCTAATATAAAAATAGATACAGCAACCAGTAAGCAAGTAAAACAATGCAAGAAAGGATTTTTGCCTAAATTTATAAAAAAAATTTTAAACAAGCGAAAAAACAACCATTACTATGAAAAAAATGCATTTGATTTTGAAAGCGAACTTTTTAAAATAAAAGGAAATGCATATTATGAAGGATATTTTCAAAATGAAAATTATCTTAAAGATATAAAATCTGAATTAAAAACACATTTTGAATTACCTTCCTTAAGGATAGATGATCAATATAACAATAATTTAATCAGCAAAATAAAACAATATAATAACTCTGTATTTGTTCATGTTCGACGAGAAGATTATGAAAAAATGGGGTGTATTGTCTCTTTGGACTATTATAAGAATGCCGTGAAATACATTATAGATCGAATTGATAATCCTAAATTTTTTGTGTTTTGTGCAGAAGATCCAAAATGGATTAAAGAAAACTTTAATATTGGAACTGAATATGAATTAATTGGTGAGCAAAATAAAACACGTGCTACTTTTTATGAGAATATGCGCTTGATGATGGCTTGTAAGCACGCAATCATTGCAAACAGTTCATATTCCTGGTGGGCTGCTTGGTTATCAGATTTTGAGGGTAAAATCGTAATTGCTCCATCACCCTGGATGAATAACCAAGATGAAATAATCTGTCATAATTGGATAAAAATAGAGAATAAGTAGAGGAAAAATTAAATGATTTGTAATCAATATCAAATAAAGAAATTTTTTATTTCATGTGTTCCTATTAAAAAAATAAGAAAAAGATTAAAACAAAAGTTAAATTTTGAAAAAATGTTACAAGATAAGGGGTTTACAACGAAAGCCTTAAAGAGTGTTATGTCACCAGCGTTAAAGTTAGTATGCAAAATAGGAGATTATTCATATTGTGGAAAAGATTGTTATGTTCCACATCCAGAAACATCTATAGGAAAATTCTGTTCGATATCAGAAGGTGTGTGTATTGGAGCAGGGAATCATCCTACAAATTTTTTATCTTCATCTCCTTTCTTTTATCTAGATTATTTAGGGTGGGTGGATAAAAATGAATTCAAACATATTGAACCTTGTCGTATAGGAAATGATGTTTGGATTGGCAGAAATGTGTTTATAAAAGACGGTGTGGTAGTTGGAGATGGAGCTATATTGGCGGCTGGTGCTGTGGTTGTTAAAGATGTTCCTCCCTATGCAATTGTAGGAGGTGTTCCTGCAAGAATTATTAAATATAGATTTGATGAGAAAACTATAAAGGAACTTCTTGAATTAAAATGGTGGAATTTACCAATTAGTATTATAAAACGAATTCCTTACAAACATATTGATGATGCAATTTCTTTTGTAAGAAAACATACAGATGATAAGGAGATTAAATCGTGCAATACATAATAGTTCAAGCTGGAGGTCGTGGATCAAGATTAGAAACCTTAACCACCAATAAACCTAAAGCATTAGTTCCAGTTGATAATCTTCCTATGATATTTCATCTGTTTAATAAGTATTCAAATGCGAAATTTAAGATAATTGCAGATTATCAAAAAGAAACATTCAAAAGGTATCTAAAAGCTTTTGCTAAAGTTGACTATGAAGTTATTGAATCTTCTAAAAAAGGCACTTGTTCTGGTATAAAAGAATGTTTGGCGGCAATTCCTGATAATACTTCCTTTATGTTGATTTGGTGTGATTTAGTTTTATCCCAAATACAAACGGATGCATTAGATTGTAATTGTAACTATTTAGGAATTTCAAAAGATTTTTCTTGTCGATGGTCTTATATTGATAACCATTTTGTTGAAATGCCATCAGCTGAAAATGGTGTCGCCGGAATGTTTGTTTTTAAGAATAAAGCACAAATAACAGATGTTCCATTAGAGGGAGAGTTCGTAAAATATCTGTCTGGCAAAAATATTGAGTTCAAGAGACTTGATATGTATGGTGGATTAGAGATAGGAACTATGCTTTCTTATTTTCAAAATGAATTAAATAAACCCAAGTGCAGACCATTTAACAAAATGGAATTTAAAGGCGATATTGTCTTAAAATATGCCATTAATGACCAAGGACGTAAATTAGCGGAAGATGAAATAAACTGGTATAAAAAAGTAGTGGGACTCGGATATACCAATATTCCTAAGATATATGGCTATGATCCGTTAGTTATGGAAAAGATTAAAGGGCAAAATATTTTTGAATATGCTTTTTTAACTAAAGGTTTTAAAAAGGCGTTGCTTACAAAAATTGTTATGGCTCTTAAAGAATTGCACAATTTAGTGCCACCTCAAAAAGCCTGTAATGATGATTGTGAGATTAATTATATAACAAAGACTTTTGATAGGCTTGCATTGGTTCAAGAGCTTGTGCCGTTTGCCAATGATGAATATGTGGTAATAAATGGGAAAAAATGCGCCAATATCTTTGCAATGAAAGAGAAAATTGTATCAGATATGCGTTCTATGTATCCAAATGAATTTTATCTGATACATGGTGACTGTACTTTTCATAATATGATGATTGAAACTGAAGGTGTTCGACCAATTTTAATCGATCCACGAGGATATTTCGGTAAGACGAAATTCTACGGAGATGTAGATTATGACTGGGCAAAATTGTATTATAGCGTGGTTGGTGATTATGATCAATTTAACCGTAAAAACTTTTCATTAAACATTAAAAATAATGAAGTTGAATTGGAAATAGTATCAAACAACTGGAAAGATTTAGAAGATGACTTTTTTGAACTTACTGGAACAAATCGTAAAAAAATAAAGCTCCTTCATGCAATTATCTGGTTGTCATTAACGACATATGCTTGGGAAGATTATGATGCCATCTGCGGCGCGTTTTATAAAGGTCTGTTAGAGCTTCAGGAGTATTTGGACAATGAAAAATAATCTGGTTCTATCTTCCCTACCGCATACGTGGATATTTGATGTCGATGGCACCATCTGCATGCATAATGGCTATAAAAATGGAGGAGATATATTGTTGGATGGTGTAAAAGAGTTTTTTGCGCAAATTCCGTCTGATGATATGATTATTTTTATAACATCACGAAAAATTGAAGAAAAAGTTAATTTGGAGCATTTTTTGCTAAAAAATGGTTTGCGCTTTAATCATATTATTTTTGATGCACCTGTAGGGGAAAGGATTTTGATCAATGATGATAAGCTTAGCGGGCTAAAATGTGCATATGCTATCAACAAGAAACGTGATAGCAGGTTAATTATAAATGTTAAGATTGATGAGAAATTATAATGGCTAAAAAGCATTTCTATATAGATTATCTTAAAAAGAAATTTGTTATATCTATTTTTGGTATTAAAATACAATTTAAAATTAGTGATATTATTATAAGAAGACATTTTTATAAAATATTATCATCTATAAAGGATTCTAATATATATGTTTTCTTGTGGAATTTAGGAGAAATATATATTTTTTTATCGTGGTTTAGAAATTCTTCGGAATATGCAAATAAAAATTCTGTTTTTATTTGTACTAAAAATTACCATCTTGACCTTGTTTCAATGTTTTGTCCCGACATAAAAACATTGTTTATACCAGAATTTCAAATTTTAAAAAATACTAAAATAAATTTTCCCAAACATATCCGTATTATTTTTTCTAATGAAGCATCTAACGACATCATTAAAGCTATAAAGGAATCTCCTCAAACATTCAGTTATCCTTTATTTATTAGAAACTATTTGAATATTGATGCTAGAAAGTTTTTTACAAAACCTCAAATGACTAAATATAATGATAAATTGAATTTAAATAAATTTATTTTTGTATGTCCTGAAGCTGAATCCTGCCCATCATTAACGGTGCAAGAGTGTGAAACTTTGTATGACAGTCTTCAAAAACTAGGGTATGATGTTTTCTTTAATATAACAAAAAATTTTGATGATTATAATTTTGGAGTACATTCATTTCTATCTATAAATGAAGCTTATCAACTTGCGGAAAGGTCACAAGGAATCATATGTGTTAGAAGTGGATTTTCGGAAATATTATCCTGTATCAGATCTACACCTATACATATATTGTATACAAATATATCTGATAATAATAAATATTTTATCCCATCTTTCACTCAGTATCCCGATATTGGAAAGAATATTTTTGAAATTGATAGAAAAAAAATTTCTTTTGAAAATTTGAAATGGTTAAATTTCAAATCTAAGAATATATGCTAACCTTTTCCTCAAAAATTTTTGCCAAGGGTAATTATATTTTAAATATTGACGGTTATGTATATTCAAATTATAACTTGTCACAGTTTGGTTTATTTATTTTTACAGAGGCATCAAATGGCGGTTCAGACAAAAAAGATTCTCAAAAAGGCTCTCTCTTGGGCGGGGTTGTTTTTCTTTGGCGTGGCGGCGTATATGCTCTATCGCCAGCTTTCAAAATACAGTCTTGAGGATATTAAAGAGGCTTTGATGTCTATCCCGCCGCACAATCTGTTGATGGCGTGCGCGGCGTCATTTTTGGGCTATGTCGCGTTGTCGTCGTATGATTATTTGGCCTTGCGCTACATCGGGCGGAAACTTGCGCCGTGGAAATGGATTTTTGCCGGATTTATCGGCTTTTCGGTCAGCAACAACGCCGGTCATGCCATTGTTTCCGGCGGCACAATCCGCTATCGCCTCTATACCAGATGGCGTTTCAGAGGCACTGAGATTGTCCGCATGGTTACGTTTTCGGGCTTTACTTATTTGGTCGCGTGCTTTTTGCTGATTATCATCGGCTATTTCATCACGCCGAATCACGCTTTTGGCGACGGTTCTGTTTCAAAACTGACAACCGAGGTGGTCACGCTGATTTCGGCAGTCGGCCTTTTGGGATATTTTGCTTTGAGCATTTGGTATCGCAAACCTTTGATTATCAAAGGCGTTGAGCTTGATATGCCGCGGCCGCCCATGGCTTTGGCTCAGGTCATTATCGGGGGTGCGGATATTTTGATGGCCTCGCTGGTGCTCTATTTCTCGCTGATTGCCTTTGTCGATATTCCGTTTTCGACCTTTATGGGCGTGTTTATCATTGCACAGGTTTTGGGCGTGTTCAGTCAGGTTCCCGGCGGATTGGGCGTGTTTGAGGGGCTGTTTATGTATATTATCCCCGGCGACCATAATCGGGCGATGCTGTTTGGCGCGTTGTTGGCTTACCGCATTATCTATTACCTGCTGCCGTTGATTTTGTCGGCGTTTGTGTTGTTCGGCTATGAGGGATATCTCAAATATGTTAAGAAACAGCAGATTGAGCGGCTTAAGCTTTTCAGAATGCAGGAAATTGCCAATCAAGATACAAAAAAAGCGGTTTAGAAACCGCTTTTTTTTGAACGTTGGTGTCTGATTAGAACGGGCTTGTGACGTCTGGCGCGGCTGCCTGAACAGGCTGAACCGGCGCCGGAGAAACAGTCTCCGTTACGGTTGTTTTTGCCGGAGCAGCGGCAACAGTTTCTTTAACCTCTGGTTTGACTTCTTCCGTCGGATTGCATGCTTTGTCCGCCGGTTTGGGCTGAATCTTTGCAACAGGTTTTGCAACAGGTTTGGCCGGTGCGCGGCCGATGCCCAAATATTTTTCAACAGCTTTCTTTTCGGCGGTGTGTTCAGAATCCGTAATCAGGTTAAGATCGGACAAAACTTCCAATCTGCGGAGGTCTTTGGCCGCATCTAAGATATTTTTGGACGGGGCTTTGTTTTTAAGCCGCTGACGAGGCGCCGGCGACATCAAAGCCTCAATAATCACATCGCGTTCAGCCGAAAATTCCCGCGGCGTAATGGCGCGGTTTTCAACGCCTTCTTTTAAGATTTCCAGACGCTCGATAATCAAATCGGGCGAGGGAACGGGCTGATCAATGCCAATCCCCGGCGCTTGGCGCGTCAACGGAAGCAATCCGCCGATGTTGGCCGAGCGGCGGGATAAAAATTCGTCTTTGGTAATAAAATCTTTTTCGGCCAGTTCTTTTAAGATAAGGAATCTGGATACGATATTTTGCTCCTCGGGGGAGAAAATGTCATCAATCCCGACGGGCTGAGACCGAACAGCCGGAATGTCCTTTTTGCTCAGGGCTTGGGCAATGGTCGCTTTGCTCTGAAGGGCGCCGGCGTCTTCGGCAATGGCAAAATGCTTGGTGCCGTCGCGGTTTTCAATGGTCAAGTTGCTCTGCGCAATGGTAATGGCGCGCAAGTTGTTTTTGGCAATCTCCGAAATTTTTTGCGGTTGACCGTCGGAAGATCCCAAAATAGAGGTCTCGGTTCCGTTGATAATGATCAAATCCTCGTAATATTGGCGGGCTTTGTTATAACGGCCGAGCTTTTCCGCCGCCAAAGCGCCGACCAAAAGAGCATGCTGGTTGCGCGGGTTGGCCTTGAGGGCTTCGGTCGAATATTCGAGAGTTTTTTGAAACAGACCGTTTGAATAAGCCAAAGTGGCGCGGTCGGCGTCGGTTTGGCCGTCTTTTTCAAACAGACGGACAAACCAGTTGGACTCCTCAGGAGTGTCTTTTTTATCGACAACGGCGCACGCCGAAAGCAGGCTCAGAGCCGTTGCGCAAAGCAAACTTTTTGTAAAATAACGTGAAAACATTTAATGTCTCGACCTCATAAATAAAATTTGATTTATGCCTATCTTATAAAAGATTGAAACATATTACAATAATTTTGTTTGCATTGTGAATTTATGCTTGATTTAAAAAAATATTAAGGTAGTATTTGGGCAATTAAACGGCTGTTTTGCAACCCAAAGCGGGCGTGGCGGAACTGGCAGACGCGCCAGACTTAGGATCTGGTTCCGTAAGGAGTGGGGGTTCAAGTCCCTTCGCCCGCACCACTTTCAAGCCAAAAGTGGTCTTATAATATTGAAAAGAGAGAAGTTAAATGAAAGTTACCGAATTAAAAGCCAAAGGGCTCAAAAAATCTTATAAAGTCGTTATGCCCAAGGAAGAATTTGCCAAAGAGGTTGACGCGAAATTGGCTCAGATTGCCAAGACTGCCAAAATTCAAGGATTCAGAGCCGGCAAGGCGCCTTTGGCCATGATTAAGAAAAAATTTGAAAAAGAAGTGATGGGCGAGGCTTTGGATGATTCCGTCCGCAACGGCTCAAACAAGGTTTTGGACGAGAAGAAACTTCGTCCGGCAACTCAGCCTGCCGTTAAAATTACGGCTTTCGGTGAGGGCAAAGATCTTGAATTTGAGATGGATGTCGAGGTTTTGCCTGAAATTAAGCTCGGTGATTTTTCGAAGATTTCTTTGGATAAATTTGTTGCCGATGTTCCGGCCGAGGAAGTTGACAAGGCTGTCAAATATTTGGCTCAGGCCCGCAAAGAGACTGTTAAAGTCGACGGCAAAAAGGCCGCTAAGGGTGATACGGTTATGATTGACTTTGTCGGGTCGGTCGGCGGTGTCGAATTTAAGGGCGGCAAGGGCGATAATTATCCCTTGGAGCTGGGCTCGGGATCGTTTATCCCCGGATTTGAAGATCAGCTTATCGGGGTTGAAGCCGGTAAAAAGGTAGATGTTAAGGTTAAATTTCCTGCCAATTACCATGCCAAAGATTTGGCGGACAAGGACGCTGTCTTTGCCGTAACGGTTAAAGAAGTCCGCGAGCCTAAAGAGGTTGAGATTAATGACGAGTTGGCCAAGTCTTTGGGCGCGGAGAGCCTTGCTAAACTGAGGGAGACTTTGGAAAGCCGCATTAAATCCGACTATGAGAATGCCTCCCGCATGAAATTGAAACGCCAGTTGTTGGATGTTTTGGATAAGGAATATTCTTTTGAAGTTCCGGAATCTTTGGTTGATGCGGAATACAAAGCTATTGTCAACCAATATGAACAGGCCAAGAAATACAATCAGCTTGACGAAGAAGAAAAGAACAAAAAAGAGCCTGATTTGCTTAAAGAATACAAAGATATTGCTGTCCGCCGCGTTAAATTGGGCTTGTTGCTGTCTGAAGTCGGACAGAATGCCAAAGTTTCGATTAAGCCGGAAGATATCAACGCCGCTATTATGAACGAGGCTAAGAGATATCCGGGGCAGGAACAGGCTGTTTTGGATTATTATCTGAAGAATAAACAGGCTGTTGAGGCTTTGAAAGCGCCGATTTTTGAAGAAAAAATCATTGACCATATTGTTTCATTGGCCAAATTGAACGATAAAAAGGTTTCGGTTGAGGAATTGTATCGCTTTGATGATGCCAAAAAGCCGGCCAAAAAAGTTTCTAAAAAATCAGCTTAAGGCAAAAGTCCGCTTATTAAAAAACCCCGAGGAATCGGGGTTTTCTTTAATCAAAATAAAAGTTATTGTTTTTTTAATTATTTGATGTTAAACTAAAATATATGTATAGGTGGCTGTTTTTGGAAACGGCGGCTGTGTTTGTGTTTGGAGGATTTGACCCATGGAAAAGAAATATCTTCTTCTCGGACTTATGGCTATATTGCTTGCCAATCCGGCCTCTTCGCAAGACTGTCCGTCGGTAGAGCCTACCTGTGATGAGATGGGGTATGTCAACACGGCTGAAGAGTGCGACGGCAAACAAACCGTCAGATGCCCGTTTGATACAACCAAGCTTTTTTGCGGCGGCGCAAGCGGAAGCTGCCCTGATGGAAAGATAGAAGTCAACGAGTTGTGTTATCCAAATTATGACAGCTGTGAAGCTGCCGGTTATTATACGACTTCTCAAGGCTGCGGCACGGTTAAAATCTATGTTAACGGCGAACAACAAACATGTTATTATCATTGTTGTCCGGACGGGTATTATAAGATTGACGGGGAATGCCGGAAAACTTATGCAAATTGCTCAGCTGCTGGATATTCTGATGACGATACGGGATGCGGCGCTGTTATCATTTATGTTGATTCGGGAGCGTCTTTCCAGAAAAAGATTTGTTATAATTCAAAATGCTGCAAACCGACGGAAGTTGACGATGGCGGTGTTTGCACGCCTTATTATTCAAGTTGTTCAAACGCCGGAGCGGCGCAGTCTCCGTCAAAATCGCTTCAGTCTTCGTCAAACGATTGTCCGGTAACGCCGCAGTTTTGGATTGGAACAAGCTCGACCGATGCTAAGAAGACAACCTGTTATGACACAGATTGCTGCGCGACGGGAACCTGCCGTGTCAATGGAACATGTTATACACTTTATTCTGATTGTGATGCTGTCCAATCGGGGTGGTCGACAACTCCGACCAATTGTGACAGCTCCACGGTTTACGTCGGGTCTTCTTGCGATACCGCTAGACAAACGACCTGTTATGAGCAGGGCTGTACGCCGACTTGCGCGTCAAATCAATGTTTGTATAATAATGAATGTAAGAGATTCAATTCTTCTTGTGCTGCGGCCGGATATCTTTCGGATGAGCCAAAAAATCAATCTTGCCTGCCGATTAGTATCCTTTTCAAAAATTCCGACGGAACATGCCGCTATGAAACTTGCTATTTTAATTGTTCAAGCACTTGTTCTTCAGGGCACTGTTTGAATGAAAACAAAGATTGTGTCAGATGCTATGATTCTTGTTCTGATTGGCATACAGGAGGCACAACGGAAACTCTGACGTCTGGTCTTGTAACGACTGACGAAGTTTGTATTCGCAACGGGTCTTCAAGCGAAACATGTTCTACGACGACCTGCTATTGGGCTGACTGCACGGGAGCGGGCGAATGCGTGACCACGGCAGGCAAATGTGTTGATTGTATTTCGGATTGTCCGGCTGGAACAAGCGAGACCGAACCCTCTTCGGGCGTTATCACATCTACCACTTATTGGATCGGTTCCGGATATGGTTCAAAAACAACAACTCAAAAGACTTGCTATTCCTCAACTTGCGGCGGGGCGAATGAATGTATGAAAGACGGCAGTTGCGTTCCTTGCTATAGCAGTTGTTCGGATGCTGGGAACGGCTGGGTCGATGAACAGCCTCAGGGGTATACCTGTGTTGCCCATCCGGATATTAATATTGGTGTCGGTGGCGGAAGTGCTGTGACAGAGACTGTCACATGTTATTCGGATTGCAGTCAGGACTGCACGGCTTGTATTGACCCAAGGACAGGATCTTGCGCGGCCTGCTCGACAAGCTGCGCGACATGGTCTGAACACCCCGGAGCGACGGAAACAGCCGGAAGCTCTGGTATTGATAATTTTCAGGACGTCTTAATTGGTGCCGGCAATGGCGCGACAGGAGCATGGAAAACCTGTCACTGGGCAACCTGTACGGGCGCGACGGAATGTGTGAAGGACGGAAACTGTCTTTCTAACTGTGTTTCGGGTTGTGACGCCGGCGAGACGGAAGTGGTCGATACAAGCAAAGGTATTGTCAGAGGTCCGCTCAATAAAGGATCGAACGGTTCTACGGCTCAGATAATCTATTGCGCGACCTGCTTGGAGAGCAATAAGTGCGTTGTGAACGGACAATGTGTTGAGTGCTATACCAAGTGTGAAGATAAAGAAGGATATTATACGGAAGAGTCTGACGAGATGGTATGCGCAACAACACAAGCGCCATTGTATATCGGCGAAGGGTTTGGCGCTCCCGCTCAACAACAAAACTGTCTTACCAATTGCAAGAGAAACTGTGCTAAGCAGGGCCTCTCTACTGCCCCTGACGGTTCTTGCGTAACCTCTTATCCTGATTGCCAGACCGCTTATAGCAATGATCCCCGCTTGACTAATCCCTGTCCTTCAACTTCTTCCTCAGACGGAAGTTATGGCAATGTTTCTTGGGAGGATCACATTGAATCTTTGAAATGTCTCCTTGCAGAGGAAAACAGCACTATTGCCGGTTATTCCAAAACCGACCTCGTTAACGAGGGATACTCCTGTTCGGCTTTGACCAAAGTCTGGATTGATGTAGAGGATGTTGAGGCAGGGGATGACGCTCCGGCTTATGACCAATACACCGAAACCTATGCGACCGAGCAGATGTGTTACAAGTGCACCTGTGCTTGTCCGAATGAGGTTAACGTTGAAGACGCGGACGGTAACTTTGTTACTAAGATTGTCTGCGCCAAGTACTCTTCTTGTTCAGACTGGAATGCCAACGCTGTTGACACCAAGCCCTCGAATTACACCTGGACACGGCACACTGTTGACGGTCTATGCTCCGGTGATACTTGTTATCTAAAAGGTGAATACTGCTCCGGCGGCAGATCCGTCTCTTCTGATGGTAAATCCTGTGTTTGCCCATCTTCTACCCCGCTTTGGGATAATACTAATTCTAGGTGTAGAAAAGCCTGCCCTAAAGATGTCTCTTACTGCTCCGCATATGATTCTCTTTACGACGACTGTAACTGCTCCGAATGTCAATCCTCTTATAACCTCCAATTAAATGTTAATACTGGGAAAATGGTTTGTGAGTCAGGAGAAGTGGCCTGTGATGTCTCTAAGACACCGCATTGCACAGGTTGGAGTGATCCTTTGGAACCCTGTTATTGCATGGAGTGTGAGAGCGGATACAGATTGAACAGCGATCATGAATGTGTAGCAACTTGTCCCTCCAAATATCAAGACTTTGTCAACGGTGTTTGCACGAATGTTTACAGTTCATGCCATGATGCCGGATATATTTCGGAAAGCGAAAAAAATCAGATGATTGAGGATCTCACATCTGATCTGGAGATTAATGCTGCTTTCTGCTCGATATGTGCCTACGCGCCAAAGGCTACTCCTGTTTCGCTTTATATTGGAACAGCTAACCGCTATGAGTTAACGACCTGTTATTCAGTTGAATTGCCCTCGCGTGTCCATGTTAATGAGGTTCAAGACTGTTCTAATGGTGCGCCGAGTTTTCAAGTCGGACCTGGAGAACAAAACTGTATTGATGCATTGACTGGGCTTAAGTTCTCAGGATCAGAAGGATTTAGTTGCTCTGAAAACAATTCATGTTATGTCATGCTCAAAGAGTGTTCTGATTTAGGATATAAATCCAGCAAATCTTCATCGGATATTTCTGTTGAATTTGCACGATGGGATGTAATTGGGGATATAGGCGTACATGTAAGAACCTGCTATATTACCCCGAAAACGTGCTCTTCCAGTTATGATCGACGCACTTGTATGAGCAGCTGTTTTACGGAATATGGCGAAAAATATCAAAGCTATAGAAACCAATACTTAGCTATGGGTGTCAACTATGAGTTTGTTGCCGATACCTGTAAGTTGGTTTGTCCGGAGTGCCCTGAAGATACCTCAAGCTCCGGCGGAGGAAGCGCCGGCGGAAGTTCAGACGGCACGTTTTCTGTTGTTTTGACAGATGTGGGGTCATCAAAAGCGGCTGTTATCAAGGCGGTTCAATCGGCTACGGGTTTAGGATTGAAAGATGCCAAGGCTTTGGTTGAGGCGGCACCGTCCACAATTAAATCTGGATTAACCGCAAGTGAAGCTGCATCAATTAAAAAACAACTGGAAGCCGCCGGCGCAACAGTCATAATTAAATAGTCGGCAATCTGATTATGTTAAAAAGAGGCTGTTTGTTCAGCCTCTTTTTTTGTGCAGGGCTTAAACTTTTTTCTTAAAAAAAAGCCTTTTCTTAATCATTTGTTGAATATATTATGATATGCGATACATTAGATAAGTGACTTTTGTTTATAAAAAAGGAAGGCAAATTATGGAAATCAGAGACAGTCTTATTCCTATGGTGATTGAGCAGACCTCGCGCGGCGAGCGGTCATATGACATTTTTTCGAGACTCTTAAAAGAACGCATTATCTTTTTGACAGGCGAAGTCAATGACGAAGTCTCGTCTTTGGTCTGTGCGCAGCTGTTGTTTTTGGAAGCGGAAGATCCCAAAAAAGACATTTTCCTTTATATAAACTCCCCCGGCGGCGTTGTCACGTCCGGCATGGCCATGTATGACACGATGCAATATATTTCTTGCGATGTGAACACTCTGTGCATCGGGCAGGCCTGTTCAATGGGCTCTTTGTTGCTGGCCGGCGGCGCCAAAGGCAAGCGCTTTGCTCTTCCTAATGCGCGGATTATGATTCATCAGCCTTCCGGCGGGTTCAGAGGTCAGGCGACGGACATTGAAATCCACGCTAAAGAGATTTTGGATATGAAAAAACGCCTGAATCAGATTTATGCCCACCATACCGGCAAAAAGCTCAATATCATTGAGGCGGCTATGGAACGCGACAACTTTATGACGCCGGAAGAGGCCAAAAAATTCGGGCTGATTGACCATGTGGTTACCTCACGCGGCGAACTTAATAAATAAGGATAAGAAAAATGGCTGAAGAAAAATTGCATTGCTCCTTTTGCGGCAAAAGTCAGGATGAGGTCAAAAAACTCGTGGCCGGACGCGGGGTTTATATCTGCAATGAATGTATAGAGGTATGCATCAATATTGTCGCAGACGAAATGAAAGAAATGGAACAGGCCGACGGCAAAGTGATGTTTGACAAGCTGCCCACGCCCTCCAAAATTAAAGAGTTTTTGGATCAATATGTTATCGGGCAGGATTTGGCGAAAAAGGTTCTTTCGGTGGCGGTTTATAATCACTACAAACGCCTGAATTCAAAAAAGAATTCAGATGTTGAGATTGCCAAGTCCAATGTCATTTTAATTGGCTCGACCGGCAGCGGCAAAACTTTGTTGGCTCAAACGTTGGCTAAGATTTTGGATGTGCCGTTTGCGATTGCTGACGCCACAACCCTGACCGAGGCCGGTTATGTGGGCGAAGATGTCGAAAACATTATCTTAAAGCTGGTTCAAAATGCCAATTATGATATCGAAAAAGCTCAACGCGGCATTGTTTATATCGACGAGATTGACAAGATTACCCGCAAGTCCGACAGCGCCTCTATCACGCGCGATGTGTCGGGCGAAGGCGTTCAGCAGGCATTGTTAAAAATTATTGAAGGAACGGTTGCCAATGTGCCGCCGCAGGGCGGGCGTAAGCATCCGCAGCAAGAATTTTTGCATGTCGACACGACAAATATTTTATTCATTTGCGGCGGAGCTTTTGCCGGACTTGAAAAAATTGTCGGCCGCCGCGGCAAAGAAACATCAATCGGTTTTGGCGCCAAAGTTGCTCCCAAGGAAGATAAAAATATCGGCGAGATTATCAAAGATGTTCAGCCGGAAGATTTGCTCAAATACGGCATGATTCCGGAGTTTGTCGGCCGTCTGCCGATTATCGCTACTTTGGAAGATTTGAATGAAGATGCGCTGGTTAAGGTATTGACCGAACCCAAAAATGCCCTTGTCAAACAGTATAAAACTATGTTTGAGATGGAAAACGTTAAGCTGACCTTTACGGATGCGGCGCTCAAAGCTATTGCCAAAAAAGCGATTGAGCGCAAAACAGGCGCCCGCGGACTGCGCGCCATTATGGAAGAGGCGCTTTTGGAGCTGATGTATGATGTGCCCGATGAGCATGATTTGAGTGAGATTGTCATTGACGACAAAGTCATTAATGACGGCAAAGCGCCAAAATTTATTCATCACAAGGTCAAAAAAGCCGGATAGATTGTTTATTTTGGATTTGAAAATCTCAAAGTTTTCGGCTAATTTGGGAGTGCATTCCTAAATTAGCCGATTTTTTAGATTTGTGGCATCGCCGACTATTTAATTATGACTGTTGCGCCGGCGGCTTCCAGTTGTTTTTTAATTGATGCGGCAGGGAAAGGGCAGAGCGAGAAAGCCCATACGCGGAAAAATTTATATCTCTTTGCTTGCTTCCGGAAATTTTTTGATTGTTTTTAGGTCCTTTTCGGCTTGTTCTTTGTCATATGTCAGCGCCGGTTCTTCGGAGATTCCGTTTTTGACTTTGGCTTTTGTCTTTTTGATGTCCAGTTCGCCGCTGTCGTCTTTGAGTGAAAGAGCATGCTTCCATTGAAAACGAGCTTCATTTTTGCGGTGTGCAAACCAATAGGCATCTCCCAGATGCGAGCTGATAACGGCCGATGACGGGTAAAGTTCGGCAGCCCTTTCAAGGTAGGGAATTGCCATCGCATAATAGCCGAGGTTATACAGTGCAAAACCCAGACTGTCATTAATGCTTGGGTCAAAAGGCGCTTGGTTATAGGCGTCAATAATCATTTTGAAAGCCTCGTTGACGTTCTTTTTTTGACGTATCCAGCTGTAACCCAGATGATTTGAAACCAGATAATGTTTTTTTATCTGATAGGCTTTTAAAAGAGCCGCCTGCGCTTCCTCATAGCGGTTGTCGCTGTCCAATGCGACTCCTTTGGCATAATATAGAATCCATAAGTTGCCTTTGTTTTTGGTCTTTGAAATGGCTTTGTCATAATATTCGACAGCCTCGCTGAAACGGTTGGTCAGGCGCAAAATATCGCCAAGCTCTAAGTCAATCTGCATGTCATTATAGTCTTCTTCTAGTGTCTTGAGCAGAATTTCGGCCTGTTTATAGGCGCCTTTTTTGACCAGATTGCGCGCTTTCTTGAATTGAGCTGCATAGTAGGCAATATCGTTTTGTGATACGCTGTCGTAAATGGTGTTGGCATCATCATACATTTCGCGCATCTCAAAAATATCGGCCATCAGGACTTTTGCCGTGTTATATTCAGGGTTCATGTAAATAGCCAGAGCCGTATACATGTGCGCGACATCAATCGCCTCGTCATAACGAAACGTAGAGGCAATTGTGAAAAGCGCTTCGGAAGCGCCGATTTGCGCAGAGGATAAGACCGGCGGCGTTGTCTTAGGATTGGCATCGTTTACTTTTTTGCGCAGGGCGCTTAAGAGCGAATCGAGCGATGAATTATTAATCGTTGACTGCATCATGGCGACGGCAATTTCTTTTTGTCCCGTGCGGATGTAAAAATTGCTGATTATTTCAAGCAGACGAACGGAGATTTCCGAATTTTTATCATTCAGAATTTGCTGATAAATTTCGGCGGCTTCCCGATTTTTGCCGAAAAAGTCAAACAGCATGGCGCGATGCTGGCGGGTTACCTGTCCGAGACCGTCTTCTTTGGACAGTTTGCGAAGCTCTTCAAAAGCTTTGTCCTGATTTCCAAGTCCGGCGTAGTTCCATGTGTTTATCAGGGGGGCAATCAGCCGTTTATAAATTTGGTCATCAATTTTGTTCAGACTTTTGATAGAGGCGGCATATTGACCGTCATGCAGCTGTTTGGAGGCAATCAACATGCGTGCAAAGCTGTTTTCGGCTTTGGCATCAAGTGCTTTTTGAGCGTAGTCGGCAGCCTCATCAATCCGGCCTTTGGATGACAGAAGCAGATAAAGCCTTGTCATCAGCTCGGGATTGTTCGGCTCTTTTTCATAGGCAATTTTGTAGTAGTCGGCTGCGCGGTCAAAATCTTTGCGGATGTGAGCCATGCGCCCCGCCAGATAGGCGCCATAAGTATTAAATTCTGCTGTTTGAGCAGGGGTGCTTTGCGAAACAGATAGAGTCGTTTGGGATTGCAGGAGGGGCGAGCATGACGTAAAAAATGCCGCAGATGCCATTAAAGTGAATATAAAAGACAATTTAATCATGGTTAATTTCCCAAAAGCCTCCTGAACCAACGTTATTATTGCATAATTTTTTTAAAGCTTACAACAGCTTTATAAATATATGATTAAATTTGTGCAAATAAATGTTTATTCTTGCGCCTTGGGCAGATTTATTCTAACTTATCGTTATTATGACAGAAAATGCCGATTTGAAAACAGTTCTTGAATTTTATTTGGCGGCCGGAGTTGATGAAACTTGCGGCGATGTGCCGTTATGTTTGACAGTTGAGGCTAAAAAGCCGATTGTCCATGAAGATACAACCGTGTTCAGACCGGCCACGTCGCCTATGGCTGTTGCGGCGGCGGCAGCTGTCAAAAATGCCGATGAAGCTTGTCAAAAAATAACCACGATGGAAGAATTGCGGCAGGTCGTCGAGAATTTTGACGGATGTGCGCTCAAAAATACGGCGGCGCATACGGTTATCGGCGATGGAAATCCTCAAGCAAAAATTATGTTTATCGGCGAGGC
>SAMEA104315432__coassemble_463_pt1 | contig 20318 bp, 10 predicted proteins | sample SAMEA104315432__metabat2_high_PE_015 | metagenome-assembled genome bin SAMEA104315432 (sample SAMEA104315432) | gut metagenome | biome: Monkey gut; feature: monkey-associated habitat; material: faeces | place: China | collected 2013 | reverse complement strand
ACAGAGCCTGATGCAGAAAATCTCCCTTTTCCGCCGACGGGTGCGGGGGACAAATTAACGCCGAACGACTTGGAACCCAAGATTGACAAAAACCTATCCAAAGAGCCCGAGATAAAAACAGACATACCTCTTGAAGACCAACTCGGAGGCGGATTGGATATTCCCAAAAAACCTCAAAAGGTAAACCCTCCGAAAATAGATTATGACGGAAATCAGGGAAGCTCCCGCATCAATTTTGAAGAAGACGGCGGGTTGTTGCCTCCTGAATAAACAAGGAAACGCTAATGATAAAAAAAGTAACATATTTTGTAGTGATGATGTTAAGCGTCCTCTGTATCAACAGGCAGGGGTGGGCGTTTGAGTCTCAAATCAAAGGCGACCCTGAACTTATTTGGTTAAATCCGTTAGGCAAAGAAGACATTAAAAACAATGCATATAATCGTTGTTTACTAATTCGCACAATTAAACCCGGATTCGGGGATGCCTCGACAAGTCAAAAGAATTATTATGAGACAATGGCTCAATATGCGGCCAATTTATATGCGCAATCCATTAAAATTGGAGCCTATTTGGATGCAGAGAAAGAAGCCTCAAAGGGTGTTGCCTCAATGGACTTGACAAACGAGCAGGATATCCTTGAAAACGAGATTCTCGGCCGTCTCAGTGAAATAAGCCGTCGAATTAATATTATAAATTCTTTTGAAGCCAGCCGGCAAATGATAACGGTTTTGCAAGAGGTAAAAAGAAATTTTAAAGACGATGCGTATGGCGAATTCAGGATTTTTAAAGACGGTCAGTATAAAACGTCGACAGATTGCGAAGATTTTAAAGAAGACTGAGCCGAAACGGGAGAAAGATGATGAAATTTTCAAAAAAAACAGGTTGTCTTTTGATAGTGTTGGGCGTTTTGACGACCCAACCGAAAACCGTTTGTGCACAAATATCTATTGATATTCCCAAAGGGGTTCAAAAGGTTATTGATGGGGTCAAGGAACAGTTTATCGTCTTTCAGGATGCTATTAAAGGAATTAGTGAATCTCAATTTGCAACAATGGTTGGAAATGGTATTGACGCAGCCAAAAAAGGAATAGCGTTTAGTAAGAATTTATATAAAGATGTTCAACAATTCAAAAAAGATGTTGAAAATTCAAAAGCGTTAGAAGCAGCGAAATTGTCAAAACAAATTGCCGAAGAAACAAAAAGGCTGAAAGAAATTCAAGAAGAAAAGAAACAAAAACAGGCCGATGCAAAAGCCGATGCCGAAACACAAAAGACAGTTCTTGAGGGAAAGATAGAGGCAGCGCAAAATAATTTTAAAAACACGACAATGGCAGATACCCGATCTGGAACAGAAGGAGAAGCAAATGGTGAAAACGGCGCGCCGGATTTGAAAACACAAGCCGAACAAGAGATTGAAGCTTTACAGTCAGAAATTAAAACTGTTGAAGAAAATTTAACAAAAGAAACGATAAATATCGAAAAAGAATATGATACTTCGTTGTATGAACAAGGCAAAAAAATTGTCGAATTAAGCGCTAAATTAAAAAATATGATGAGCGGCGGCAAAGGAGATGAAGACGAAAAGGCCAAAAATCCGGAAGAAGCGATAAAAGACGTGATGGCCGATTTATCCTTTAAGAAAGGGGATATTGTCTCGGTAGGCGATAAAATCGAAAAAGAAAAGAAAAGAAATTCAAAAATAATGTCCGCGATAACCGCAACAACAAGCACGGCCGCGGAACGTGTTGCCAAAACAAATGAAGAAAAAGAAGAAAATGAGAATACGGCAGCTGTGTCGGGAACGCTTAACGGGAAATCGGAAGGTGCGCATATTTCCGTAACAAGCACCATCAGTCAGGCCGAGGCTTTGTATACATATTTAATATTGGAATTGCAGTCTTTGCAGGAAGAGACAAACAGAATCATCTCTATTCGGGAATTTGATTACGAAGTTCCAGATGAAGAACCTAAGGGAATAGATGTGTGTGATTATAAGCGGAAGAAAAAGTAAAATGAAGGCGAAAGTTTTACGGATCGGGAGAAAGAAAATGAGGAAAATAACAGGGATTATATTTTGCGCTTTCTTACTTCAGTATGCAACACCGGCGCATGCCGTTTTTGCAATGGCGGCCTCTATGGCGTATAATGCCCTGCCGTTTTCACCGTCATTTAACTTCATTGCCGAAGCCGGACAGATTATTCGAAATGTTCAAACATCGGCCAGCAAGGTTAAAACAACAATTTATCAGGCAAAGAGTGCCTATACCAGTTTGAAATCCGCTGTAACCGTAACTTTTGCCAATATTGAAAGTAAAGCACTCTTAAAGGATATAGCTGGAAATCCGGGGCAGATTGAAGGTCGGTTTTGCGGCAAAAAATTGACAAAGATTGATGTTCATAAAATAGCCAAGAAGACAAGAGAAATTCTATTAACTTATGATTCGTTGCTCGTTAATGACAAAAATGAAACAGATGAATTGCGCAAAAAATTTTATATGGATAATATCTATGCGATTAATGCAGCGGCCGGTCAGCTCTTAATCAAATTGAGAGATGAGGTAAACCCCAAAATTGAAATGGCCAAACAGTGCGCGGAAGGGAACGGAGCTGTTTGCGGTATCCCCGAAACAGAAACCGGTGGAAACAATGAAGTCTTGTTTACTTATGGTAAGACGTTGGAAGCTTTGGACAGTGTCGTTAAAATTTGGGAAAGTGTATCGGCTCTAAAAGCGCGGTTTACGGCTGTTCAGGCTATCAAAGATTTGGATCCCGATGTCCGCACGGAAGGGGACAGTGACGGCGAGAGTCAGGCATGGTTGCTGCCTCAAAATGCCCCGACAGCCATCGGAAAAATACATAATAAAGAACAAACTGCTTTTGCTCAGGTATCCTATTCTCAAACAGATACGTCATTATCAGGTATGGGCGGTGGAGATGACGAAGGAGATTTGGTGGCACAAACAATAGAATTTGTTTCCCCTGAAGAACCGGAAAATGAACACAACCTTGTTAATGAGGAAAAGAAATTGGAAGCTCTGACAAGTTTGGAACCGGCTCAAGAGGCTGTTGAGAATGCTTTATCCATTCATAATATGATTGGCGAAATGAAAAAATATAAAGAAAGTGCCGAAGAATATGTCAGAGCACAGGAAGAATACCGCAAATATCAGGAAAAATTAAAATTATCGGAAAGCTATGGCATTAAATATGTCAGCAATTATTTTTCCACTCCAAAGGAAACATGGGCAGCAATCTCCTCTTGGGCAAAAGATGCGTATGAAGTCGCCAAATCGGCACAAGCGGCAAGCTCTGTGTCAGACGACCTCGGAGAATTGTCTTTTGACGACAAAACGCAAGAAGAATTGAATGACGATCCAGATGGGTCAAAAGCTGAAGAAAAATTTAAAAATGTCAAAATAGAAAAGAGCCAGAGTGATCAGGAAAAATCCGAAGAAGAAAGCCGAAAAATGTCGCTGCTTGCTTGGCAGATTGGGGCGGAAGCCTCTAAGCTTCTGGCTGAAGATGCATCAAAATGGGGAACACCGACAGACAAAAGCCTGATTTGGAACGATGCCAAAAATTTTTATGATCAATATCTGACCCGAAAATACGACAATATTAAAAAGTATCTCAAATCTTTGAACTATAATGATGTGTTGGCTGTTGTTGTTGAACGGTTGCAGGGACGAATGCAGAATCCGACTGATTCAAAATATCAGGAAATATTGGCTCAGGAAGGTGAAAATGCCGCGCAGGAATTGGCTCAATACAGTGAAAACAGTAAAAATGCATTGGCCGGATTTGAAGAACAAAAGAAATCGGCTGTTGCAGCACTTAAGGCGGAGCGGGCGCAGGTTGTTGCTAAAATGGATGAGATTAATCTCAAAATAAAAGAAAACAGAGATGAAATTGCAGACATCAAAGAAGTTGCAAAAGAAAAATCGTTTAATGGTTTAGAAAAGGCGTTGACGGCAGAGGTCGTTTTTGAAGAACCGGGGTCGTCGGAAAAAGGAAAAGAGTTAGGAATGGACGGAATGAAAAGCGCTTTTTCCGAACGGAATGAACAAGCTACGGATAATGAAAAGATAAGCTTATTGGAAAAAGAAATAGAGATAGCTCAAAATAAATTAAAAACCCTTGAGGATCAAATAGATGATATAGATGATCGAATTGCAGATGCCAGACTGGATGCACAAGAAGGGGCAGTGGCAGCTGTATCTGGACGAGAAGATTTGGAGGCTCGGCTTCTTGAAAATATTAAGAAAAAGCAGGAAGCCGGATTGAATGTATATGCCGGCGACGTCAAGACGAATATGATGGCTATCCTAAACAAGCTTAAAGAGTCGAATGAACTTTTAAATGTGCCGTTGTTGTGGAAAAAATCCGTGGATGAGGCACAAGGTTTAGTTGGCAATTTTGAGAAGCAAATTGATGCAATTGTCGATTCCTCTGTAGCTGAAATGATGGCCTTAGGCGATGATTTGTATAAGCCGGATTCTCATGAAAAAGTGATTGCAATACATAACAGAATGCTTGATAAAATCAAAGCATTAACTGGAACATATGCTGTCGCAGGTTTAATCCGTATAGATAATTTGGCTATTTATGCCAAGTTGTTGGCAGTTGATACATCCCCCGAAACAGAGGGGCTTTTTGTCGGGGCATCGCCCAAAGCCAGAGATTTGAAAGCGCCGTATGCAGTGCCGAACTTCATTTTGCCTCCGGTAAGAGAAATTGTCCGATTCGATGAAACGGATTTTGCTAATGTGAAACCTCAGCAAAAGAAAAGACGCCGCAAAAAGAACCGCATGATTACAATTAATGACTTCTTAAATTATGGCGGCGAAATTCCGAGTGTTTGGAAAGAAATGCTCAAAGACAATGCCTTTATTGAAAGCAGTTATGATTTGAAAAAAGCTTTGAGTTTAGGATGTGAAGACACCGCGTTTTCAAGGGGTGGAATAATGCCGTGTGTTGTTGACGGAACCTCAAAGATTCTAGATGTTAGTAAAACGGGGTTTTACTCAATTCGAAAGGATGTTTCCTCAGCCGGTTTGCCGAAATGCCTGAAGATAAAAGAAGTTAAAGGAAAACTCAAACATACATTGATGGATGCGTCAGTAATATTGCTGGGGTCGGAAACGGAGCCTGTCGATTGTAAATACAGCGAATTGGGAATGCTCTTTGAATCCGGCGGAAGTAATAAGCTGACATTCAGAAAACGGGCTTTTGAAGCATATGAAACATTAAATAGTGATATTGATGAAGATTCCAGTAATCGTGAAAAAGATGACATGGCTAGAGCTCAACAATCCTCTTTTGACAAAAACCAAATCGGAGATTATCTGAAACATGTTGAAAATGAGAAAAACTACAAAGACAATTTAAACTCTCATAAAAAAACGCACGAAAAGCAAATGGAAACACTTAAAGAGCGGTTGAGGCAATTTGGATTTGAACCGGCCGAAGATTTCGACTTGGTAAAAGAAAGCGATTATAAACTGGCCGTTGCCAAATTGAAAGGGTTCAAACAGGAAGAAATAAAAGAAGCGGAAGGTGTTTTGAAAATCGATGTCAAAGACAACGAACCGGTTGAAGAAAAAGTAAACCTTTTAAAAAAATTGGTCTCGATTATGAAAGAAGATGATGACGGTTTGTTGCAATTGGATTTGACGTCGGCGGATGATAATGATTTGGCAGCTCAGCTGAAAAAGGCCAAAACGGATAGTGCTGTTGTAGATAAGTATAAAAACAGTTTAAAAGAGAAGCAGAAAAGCTACAATGATACCCAAGAACCGTTCTGCGCCAATTACTGATAGGGTGTAATATATGGATACAAAACAGCTAGAAACAGGAACACAGCCGCTGGCAATAGAGGGCGATGCGCCTTCAAAGCCTTATCTTGATCATTTGGAAAAAGAAGAAAAAGGTGCGCGCCAGACCTATTACCTGTGGGTGTCCAGATTTTTTATTCTGACGGCCACGGTCTCTATGTTGTTTTTGGTTTTAGCCTCATTATCATTGTTTCATTTAGCTCCGATGGTAACGGTAGAGCCGTTTTTGCTCATTAACCAAAGCGAGTCCGAAAACATTGTTCGAGATGAAGCTATTGCTGCAGATATGGCCTCAAAGGATAGAATATTTGAAATGTTCATCAGACAATATGTGTCTTTGCGCAATACAATTATTAATGACCCGATTGAAATGCGCACAAGATGGATGTCCGGAGGAATGCTAAATTATTTGTCATCGCCGGATGTCTATAATGAATTTGGTGCAGCGACAAAAAAGATATGGTCCGAGATTTTTAAAAGATCTTTGGTTCGTGAGGTTGAAATTATCTCTGTGGCCAGACAAGGCGGAGAACGCTCAGCGGTGTGGAAAGTTGATTTTAAAACTTATGATTTGCAAAACGATGCAATGCAGGATCAAACACAGCAGGAAGCAACGTTGCGCGTCAGATATTGGACAGCATCTGTCACGGCTTTCTTTATTCCTGAAAGATCTTTTGTTGCTTTAAGACTTGTTAATCCGTTGGGATTTACGGTAACCAGATACTCGCAAACTGAAGTCGAAATATTCTAATTTGTTGATAAGTATACCTAAGCTGTTAGACATTTAAAAGAAAACAGTATAACTTCATAATATCTATAGGAGTATATTAACCTTGAAGGAAAGGTGTTTCTTGATGAAAAAACAGCTTAAAATCTTGGCTTTGATAGCTATATTTGCTTTGGCAGGGTGTTATGGATCATATTATGAACCCGAACCGGTCGGCATCGGCACGGGAAGTGACGAATTAAAATTATCGCCATGCGCGTGTATGGAGATAGAGCTGCCGAAAACGCTCCCCGATTGGTTTGTTGCAATGATTTAGATTAAAGAGAGGGTGTTGTGGAGGAAATCGGGCAAAACAGACCACAGTCAAGGTTGTTGGAAGGTCAAAAACGACCGATGCCGAGGCGTCGGACAACAGCAAACGAGGATTTGTTCGTTGCTAATATTGCCGAAAAAAGATATCTGTGGACGGCCAGAGCATTCGCTGTCGTAACAGCATTGAGCTTGTGTTGCAATGCTGTTCTGATTCTGGCAATCTTTCAGGTCTTGCCTTTGTATCGAATAGAGCCGTTTTTGCTGACTTTCCAAAACAGATCTGAACAGGTTTACAATATTCAACCGATTGCGAATGAGTTGCGCAATCGAAAAGCTATAACGGAAGTCTTTGTGCGTGAGTATGTCTTGTTAAGAAGCACTTTCAGCGGAAATGTCAATGAAAATGAAGTGCGCTGGATGCCTGGTGGCCCTATTCAGGAAATGTCCAGTAACAAGGTTTATCAGAGTTTCTTGGATAACGTTGCAAAAAAAGCTCTGGAGCTTGTTAAAAATCAAGGAATGGAGCGCAGTGTCAAGATTCTTTCAGTAAATGAGTTGGCTGAGGGAGTATGGCAGGTTGAATATGAAACGCGGGATATGTATCCTGATTCGACAGAACCGGAAGTCGGCTATTGGACAGCCTCTTTAAATATCGGGTATCGTCGTAAAACGGTTAAATATGGAGACAGGCTTAAAAACCCAATTGGCTTTACGGTTATAAGATATGCGTTAAGCCGCAATAAGGTGGAGTAACAGAAACGTGAACAAGGGAATAAAGATGAAATATTTGTGGGGCGGCCTTCTGGTTGCGTGTGGTGTTATCGGAAGTGCAACCGCTCAGGTCGACCAGCAGATTATGGATGCCAGTGCCGAGCAGGCTCAGGGAAATTATGCGCCGATGAATATGGGGTATGCAGGTTTCAATTCTTTGGGAATGACGCAGGCGGCGTGGCTTGATCCGGTTCAAAACCTTGGCGAGGGACAAACAAAACCTGCTTATTCCAAATATTACTGGACGCCTGATTTGGTATTGCCGATACGTGTCCGCGAAGGGATGATTACAATGGTTAATTTCCCTGAATGGGAGTTGATAGAGGATATTTATTTGGGCGATAGTGCTACGTTTGATGGCCAAATTTCAAGTCCGAATACGCTTTTGCTCTATCCCAAAAGGGGAGCGAATGTCGGGGTGGATACGAACCTTATTGTTTTTGGACGTTCTGGAAACAGATATGTCTTTTATTTGAAGTCTGAGGCTGTTAATACCGAGCGTTTGACAAATGCAATTATTGATATTGATGTTTTGGATGATTATGCGCCCGGAGGAGTGAGCGGGGCAGCCGGAGGTCTCTCCGGAGGTGCTAAAACGGCCAGTGGCACGGCATCAACTTATACAAGACGATTCCAGAAATCGGATTGGATTAAGTCTATTCCTGTTGACCCGAGTGAATTTCGGTTTGACTTAGAAGTTTATGTCCCAAACCCGGACGATGTTGTAATTGCGCCGGAAAGAGTTTGGCGTGATAACATCTTCACTTATATTGATTTGGGTAAGAAAGCTCTTAATATGACTCAGAGACCTGTCGTCAGTATGATTGTCGAAAAGGTTGAAGTTCCGGTCGGCTTCAGAACGAAAGGCCCTGATAACAGACTGATTGTTGTTGAGGGTGTCGGAGATATGGTCTTGCGCAATGGAAAAAGATTAATCTGCATTAAACTCCGCCGTTCTAATGAATCTGGGCTTGAGTTTGCGATAGATTCAGCAGATTATCTGCCGCCGTCATGGGATGTTTCTCCTGCCATTCCAAATAGTAAAACAATGGGATATGGTAATGGAACAGGCAGCGCAGGGAACGCCTTATTCGGAGCACCGATGGCAAATGGCGGAATAAGTGCTGTCGGACAGGCTGATATTCAGCTGGGTCAAAGCCAGATTATTGTTCCCGAGTATGCAAAGACAGCCGGCGGATGTGTCGGAAACGGATGTATTGCGGCAGATAATTTTGACTATTCAAAAATGCAGCGTATTAAAGGAAACGTTTCTGGAAACGCCGGAAATATTCAGATGCCGCAATATGTGTATGGTTCAGGATTTGCCGGTGCAGATAACTCGAATATTTCCATTGAATTAGGCGCGGACGGTAATGTGTCGAATTTGGAAGATTTGTGGACAAAGCTGTCGTCAAAATACAACAAAGAACTCGGATATTTTACACCATTCTTTTCAGTTGACGCTCCGGCAGACGGGCAAGGGCGGGAGCTCTTCCACTTGAGAGTCGGCCCTGTCAAAAACCTTGACGCTGGGGATAAAATTTGCAGCGAATTGGGAAGGAACGGCGTCTTTTGCAGTGTGGTTAGGACACAATAATAAAAGAGTATGAGCAAAGAACCTTTAACACATTCCGAAAAATATATAAAAAAGACCAATACCATCATTTTGATGATTGGTCTTTCCTCTTTGGTTATATTTATTGTCGGGCTGGTCTTGCTTATCAAAAGCAATAATACATCAGATTTCTATGAAGAACCTGTTTTTTCGGATAACGCTGATGTATTCGGCGATATTCCGACAACAATAGCTCCTCAAAATATTGAGTTTTCGACACTGGAAGGCGATATTCCCTTAACAACAACACCTGATCCGATAGAAATGGGCGAGGTTGTTTTGGGAACGGAGGCAAAAAATGTCCTGACATTGGGAACAAACGGAAAATCTGCCGTTAAAATTGTTTCTGTTGAGCTGGCTGACCCGCCGGCGGCTGGTTTTACTTTCAGCGACCGCTGCTCGGGTGTTTCGTTAACAGGTAAAGAAACATGCCATATTACAATGAGTTGGCTGCCTGTTGTTGCCGGAAATGTTCAAAATAACTTTATTATATCATGGCACGAGCTTAATCTCGGACAGGACAGTGTTAAGGCGGCTAAAGTTCCCGTTTATGGAAATGCCGTTACAAAAGAAGATTGTAATTATTGCGAAACATCGGCAGATGGAACAATTACGCAGTCGCAAAAAGATGTCAAAGCTGTGCGGCAGGCTATAGGGCCGGATGGCAAGGTTATCGGAACAATAGATGAAGACGGGTTTGTGCGGGATGCAAACGGAAATATCATCGGAAAACTCGGTGCGGACGGATTAATTGTCGATAAAGACGGAAATGTCATAGGTGTTGCTGAAAACAGACGTGCTGTTTATGACGAGTTTGGAAATCTTATAGGATATGTCAATCCAGATGGAACAGTTGTTGATTTGGATGGAAATATTATCGGGAGAGTTTTGCCGGATGGAACGGTTGTAGATTTGAACGGAAAAACAATCGGAAAAGCTGTCGAAACCGGATTTGTCTATGATAAGGACGGAAATATCATCGGACGGGTTCTTCCGGATGGAACAGTTGTCGATGCTAATGGTAATATCATCGGAAGAGTTAATCCAGACGGAACAGTTGTTGATTTAAACGGAAATGTCATCGGTATGGTCACAAAACCGGGGCGTGTGGCGTTGGATGCAAGCGGGCGGGCTATCGGCGTTGTGATGCCGGACGGAAGTGTCGTCGATTCCAATGGCAATGTAATCGGTTACGTTGACGAAAACGGAAATGTCATATTGAAAAATTCGCCATTGGCCGGCAAAAAATTGCGGGCTGTTTATGATTCTGCAGGAAATTTAATCGGTTATGTCGATGAAAACGGCAACTTTGTCGATGCAAACGGAAATATCCTCGGAAAAATGTTAGAAGATGGAACGGTTGTGGATCTTAACGGAAATGTTGTCGGACATGTCGGCGAAGAGGTCTTGATTGATAAAAACGGGCAAATTATCGGAAAATTGGTAAATTTCGATCAAATTCCCATTACCCCGCAGGGAACGGTTTTGGGAGCCGTAAAAAATGACGGAGCAATTGAAAATGAAAACAAGCAAGTCGTCGGAAGAGTTTTGCCGAATGGCTTGGTTAAAGCCCCGAACGGAGCAAAGATTGTTGCAAAGATGGTGCGTGCGGGAACAGTCGTCGGCTATGGCTGTTCTGTTATAGGGTATTTGGATTCGGATGGAAAGATTAAAAAGGGGAACTCTGAAACAAATTATAAAATGACGCCGGAAGGAACAGTCTTAGATGCAGAAGGAATCTATGTCGGCGAAACTCTAAAAGTCGGCAAGGTCTTTGATGCAAATTGCAATTTGCTCGGGGTGGTTGATAATTCTGGAATTGTAAAGGACGCTTCAAACAAATATGTCGGATGTGTTAACCCTGATGGAAGCGTGTTGAATGAAAAAGGAGAATTTATAGGTGCCGTTGGAAGGACGGGAGCGGCTGTTGACGTCAACGGGAAATATCTTGGGCTGATTAATGATAACAATTTGGTTATTAATCAAGATAAAAAAGCTGTCGGATGTGTGGGACTTTTGGGCGATGTCTTTAACAATAAAGGGAGCTATATTGGACGAGCCGTCGGCGAAAAATATGCCTATACTTCAGACGGTTCTTATATAAATCGTGTCGGCGATACTGCAAAAATAGTCATCTATGGCAAACCCTCTGCCGGATTATCTGCCGGAGATTTGGTTTTAGATGAAAAAAATACAGTCATAGGCCTTGCTGTTCCAGCCAAAACAACATTAATCGACAGTCAGGGAAAATTGGTCGGCCGTTTGTTTCCTGATGGATATATTTATGATGCAAAAGGCGTTTCTCAGGGAGAATTTAAAAACGGAGGTTTGGGAAGCTATAACGGTGTTTACGGAGAAATTTCCCCGATAGGAGAGGTTGTTGATTTATCCGGCGACAATATCGGTGTTGCGGTCGATGGAGGAAAAGTCATTAGTCGATATGGCGATACGTTAGGATATATCAATGCCAAAGGCGAATATTTTAATCAACGCGGAGATTATCAAGGCGGCATCGTAACAAAAGGTGTGGCTGTCGGGTATGACGGAGCTTATGTCGGCTATGCAACGGCATCAGGAAAAATTATTGATTTGGATGGTAAAACTGTCGGCTCGGTCACGCATGATAAAAAAATTCTAAATATGAACAAAGAAATTATCGGCGAAGTTATTCCTGAGGGAATAATGATTGATACGATGGGAAATTATAAGGGATTGCTAAACTCACTAGGAGATATTGCCGACCTGAACGGAAATGTCGTGACGGCGATTCTCCCCGGTGGAAGCAGTGACAAAAATATGAGTCTTTTGCCCGAAGGGTTTGTAACGGATTTTGGCGGAGAAGTTATTGGCGCTATTGCTCCTGATGGAAAAGTCAACAGTTTGTCCGGAACAGTCTTGGGTCGTGTTTTGCCGGATGGAAATGTCGTTAGCGTTTCAGGAAAAATTATCGGCGAGGTTATCAACGGCGACATCGTTATCTCAAATGAAGATAAAGTTGTGGGTTATGTAAATTTTGATGGTAAAATTATAGGGCTTGATGCTACTATAATCGGGAAAGTTCTCTCCGGAGGATTAGCAATGGATCTGAATGACCGGATTTTGGGCAAAATCTACAAAATCGGTGCAACAATCCTCGGAAATGACGGAAAATATATTGGAAGATTGGCGCCTGACGGATCCGTAACGGATGTTAAAGGCGAGAATATCGGGTATATTAAGAGTAACGGATCTTTTATTGATTTAGATAAAAAAGTATCCGGATATGTTTTGGGCGAAGTGGCCAAAAACCAAAGGAATTAAAAATGAGCTTGTTAAGAACGATAAAAAAATGGCTGATACTGACAGGGTGCATCTGTGGAAGCATCTTGATAAGTGGTATGGCTCAGGCTCAAGAAATTACGGCAATTAATTTTAATGGCGAAATGCTTGGAAAAGTTATCCCCGACGGAAAGGTTGTTGGTTTTGATAATAAGCTTTTGGGTAATGTGACGGCAGATAGCTTGATTATAAATTCAAAAGGAGAACTTATCGGCGGTGTCGTGCCTCAAGGAGTGGCCATCGGGAATGATACCGGATTGTTGGGAAAAGTCGGAAATGACGGATCTGTGCGCACGGCATCGGGGCAAATTATCGGTAAAGCTTTGCCAAACGGATTGGTTGTGAATGAGTTTTTTGATATATTAGGACAAATTATCTTTCCGGGGCTGGTTTATAATGATGAAGGCAAAATTGCCGGCCGTATAACGGGTGATGGCCTTTACACATCGCTTAATGGACAACAGATAGGCGTTGTGACACCGGACGGGTATGCCTATCGAAAAATCGGAAATGATTATTTATTGGACGGCCGCCTTATTTCATCAAAAATGGTTGTTTCTTTATCTGGAGATTTTATCGGGAGCGTTGTTCCCGGCGGTCAGGTCACCGATTTTAACTCCAAAAGCATCGGACAGGTCAAGGCAAACGGGTTTGTTTATGACAGTGAAAACAAAATTATCGGTAAAATCGTTACATCGGGGTATGCCTTTGACAATAACGGATTCTATTTAGGTTTTGTCAGCTATAACGGCGAAGTTGTTCACGAAAATAAGGTTATCGGAAAAGTTCGTGCAGACGGGCTCGTAATGAATATAAACGGTGCAATTGTCGGGACAATGCAGGATGCTGCTGCGACAGCAACGGATTTAAGCGGTCGATATCTCGGAAGAATTTTGCCGGATGGAAATATTGCCCGAGCAACAGAAGTGAGCGGATTAATCGGCGCCAGAGGAATTGTAAGTGATGCATCAGGAAAGATTTTAGGCTCCATTGTCAAAACAGGACCTGTTTATGATTATAAAGGCGAACTGAAAGGGCATGCGTTAAGCAATGGCTCAATTATTTCGCTGAACGGAACAGCAATCGGCTATATGTCAGGAAATATTGCTTATAATCTGTCAGGGACGGCAATAGGCGAAGTTATGTCTCCGAAGGCGGTCTATGGTGTTGACGGGGTTTTCGTCGGAATGAGCGGTATATCTTCATCTCTTTCCTCAAAAAGTGATAAAATAATGGTGTCGCCGTTAGGCTATGTTTTCGGACAATCCGGTGCAATTGCCGGTCGAGCTTTGCCGCTGGGGCGGTATTATATGCCTTTCGGAACGGTGTCATCATATCAAGGTCTTGACGGAAAAGCTCTGAGCGCTTCAGGAACAGAATTCGGTCGAATTGTGGGCGCGGGATATGTTCTGAATCAGCAAAACAATTTTGTTTCTCAAAATATAGCGGACTTTTTGGCTGTTAAATCAGATGGAGCGCAAATCGGTATTTTGAATGATGAGAACAAAATTTTGAATAACTCATTAAATCCGATAGCTAAGATTTTGCCGGATGGGAGCATTACGGAAATTCGTTCGGGAAATTTAAATTATATGCCGAAAATTGGGCAATCATACAAAGAACATATTGCTCTTGATTTTTCGGGAGGCTTTTTAGGATATGCCGATATTGTCGGAAACATCAATAATCTGTCAGGTGCCAAAATCGGGCATGCCGTCGAGAGGGGGCTTGTTCAGGATAATAGCGGAATTGTTATCGGATATCTCGTCGGGTATAAAGGTGGAATAGATGAAAAATGCAATCTGATCGGCGTGACATCTTCTTCCGGCGGAATATATAATTACAGAGGTGTTTATGTCGGAAAAGTCCTAGAAAATAAAACAATTATCAGTGATAGCGGCGCTGTGTTGGGATATACGGTTGAAGAGACGCCGATTATTGATTTTAACGGAAGAATTATCGGATTCACGGCTTATGACGGAAAGGTCATGAATGAGCAGAATGAGGCTATTGGGTGTCTTTCAAAAGACGGAAAATTGTATAATGCCGATAATGCGCTTATCGGTAAGGCCATCAGTTATGAATCTGTTATAGATTTTTCGGGAAATATTATCGGGTATTCGACAGTGGATGGATTGTTTGTCGATTCGGATAATAATTTAAAAGGATATCAGCAACCGAATGATAACGTCAATTCAACGGCCGGCCTGCCGATAGGTATGCTGATGAAATATAAAGTGGCGTTTAGTCTGGATAATAAATTTATAGGATATGTCGCCAAAGATGGTAAAGTTCTGGATAGCAAAAATAAAGAAATCGGAAAGGTAGATTTTGACGGTTATGTTGTATCAAAATCGACTAAAATAGGCTATGCGTTAAATGATTTTTATCTGTATGACAATAGCGGTAAAGTTATCGGTTTAATTACGCGTAATGGCGAAGCTACAAGTTTCAGCAATCAAAATTTAGGACGTTTTGACAGAGGATTCGTGTTGAAAGACGGCGCCGTCATCGCACGAGGAAACAGAGACTATAATATCAGAGAAAAGTCGCATTTAGTCTTGGGGCAATTGGCCTTGGACGGCAATGTGCGGGATAACCTCGGTAATATTATCGGAACATTGTCTGGTGCGGGAAATATCTTAAATGCAAATGGCGAAATTATAGCCGTTGCAACACCTTTGCAATTTTACAGCTTGGCCGAAACAGCCGATAAACGTCAGATGGTTTTTGATGAAAACGGCAATTTCTTAGGATATCGTGATGAAAACGATAATTTAGTTGATGCTAATGGAAACTTAATTAAATCTGCCATAAAAGGAAGAGCGATTTATGATGCCGATGGAAACTTAATAGGTTATCTGGATGAAGACGGTAATTTGCGCGATGCTAATGGAAAAATTATCGGCAGGTTGGATGAAAACGGTAATCTGGTCGATTTAAATGGAAATGTGATTGGCAGAATAGGCCCAGATGGAAGATTGATTTCCTCCGATTCAGGATTGCGTGCAATTTACGACGCCGATGGAAACTTGATTGGTTATTTGGATAAAGACGGAAATTTGCTGGATGCTGATGGAAATATTATCGGCCGATTAGATGAAAACGGTAATTTGGTCGACTTGGACGGAAATATTATCGGGAAACTTGGCGAAGATGGAATTTTGCGAGATACTGAAGGGAATGTTTTAGGCAAAACAGCAAATTTACGTCCAATCTATGACGCTAATGGTAATTTAATCGGCTATTTGGATGAAAACGGCAACTTGTTGGATGCTGATGGAAAAATTATCGGCCGATTGGATGAAAACGGCAATTTGGTTGATTTAAACGGCAACATTATCGGTAAACTTGACGCGGACGGCACTTTGCGAGATAAAGACGGAAATGTCATCGGAAAAGTTGCGGGATTGCGGCCGGTTTATGACGCCGATGGTAATTTAATCGGCTATATAGACGACAAAGGCAACTTCATCGGGCTGGATGGTAAAGTTATCGGTCGGTTGGATGAAAACGGCAATTTAGTCGATTTAGATGGAAATATTATCGGAAAACTCAATGAAGACGGAACAATTACGGACAAAGATGGTAATTTGCTGGGGCGCCTGGCCAAAGGAAAAGCTGTTTATGATGAGTTCGGAAATCTGATAGGCTATGTTATGCCTGACGGAACGGTTGTGGATGCAAACGGAAATGTGATAGGCAGAGTTTTACCTGACGGAACAATTGTTGATTTGGACGGAAATGTTATCGGTAATACCAATCGAAAATGGTTTGACAAGGCTTCAATCGCCAAAACTGATGTAAATAAGAAAAAAGATGATGTCTCTCCGGCATTGAAGCTTCTTGAGGATTCGAGCTATTATAAGTCATTGGGAATTGCGCTGACGCCGGATGGCGAGTATCTGGGGGAAATTTTGGAAGATGACACCGTTATTGATGATAAAGGAAATGTCATCGGATACAAAATGCCTGACGGGTTGATTATTGATGATGACGGCAATTTAATCGGAACAGAAGAAGTTGAAACGGAAGAAACCGACAAAGATAATATCTTTATTCCTGCCGGAACATTCGGCCCTGGGGGTGCGTATGGCGTCGGGAGCGGTCCTGCGGGAAATTTGGGCCCCGGCGGAGGGTATGGTCCTGGCGAACGATATGACCCGACTCGGAAAGCAGCTCTAGATGCGGCAATGCAGGAACGAAGACAAAATATCAGCGTTGGCAAGATAAGCAGTGGTATCCGAAAAGAAGCTTTTGATGGATATCAAAAAGATTGGTCCGAACAGGGAATTCCAAAGTCAATTTCGTCTTGGCGTGTGGATATGAGTGAGATGATATTCTCAGATAAACCAATTCCGGCTGTTATTGCCAGAGCAATTGATACAAACAATCCTGCTCCCGTTACGGCATATGTTGAACGAAATGTTTATGCGGAAGAAGGGCGAAATATTATTATTCCGGCGGGGTCTCGTTTAATCGGATCTTTCGGCAGCATAACGGCTGCGGCTGAAGCCACATCGGAATCTGCACGTGTTCAAATCAGTTGGGAACGTCTCATCCGTCCGGACGGATCAATCTTTGTCTTTTCGGGGCAAACGGCAGATGCTCAAGGGCGAGCCGGTGCATTGGGTTATGTTGATCAACAACTGTTTAAGAAATATACTTTACCGATTGTGACAACAGTTTTGAGCTCGGGCGCATCTTACTTTATCGCCAGTGCGGAAGATGCCAGCGGGAATGTTGAAACCTCAAAACAGCAAGCGGCCAGTGATGCTCGTCAAAACTTCTTAAACGATATGGAAAGCCTGTTTGATGAAATTTTGGCAGATAAGACGGATGTCAAAGCGATGACTTATATTCCGGCCGGCACACGTATTATTGTTTATCCGAATACGGATTTGTGGCTGCGCACGGCAGAAAGGGACTCTGAGGCTATGGCAATGATGGGAGATGCAGAGGTGCTGATTAATGACCCGAAAGTAAAAGCACAAAGAGAAAATCAAAAGCAGAAAAACAAAACCGGAGCTTCCAGTTCGGTCGTTTATGAGCCGGATGACGCAAATGTAGAATCTTCAAGTGCTCAAAAAGTAACGCCGTTGATTAATAAAACATCTCAGAAACAGAAAAATACTTCTATCACACCGCCGCCTCCGTCTGCCGGAAATATTCCGTCAGCCGGAACGGGCGGCATGACGACCACAACGAAATCGTCATCGGAGACATCAGGCGGCAGTAATACAAATCAAAGTATTCCGGCTTTATTCTAAGGAGTTTGTCCCATGAGTTTTACAGTTCTTGAATCAATCCTGAGGCCATTGTCTTATTGGTATGGGCAAGATGGTATAGAAGAAGTGGCTATCAATCATGCGGGGGAAGTTTGGTTGCGGCTGAGGGGAAAAAGAGCTTATCCGTGGGTGGCCTACAAAGATGAAAAATTAAGCAAAGAATATTTGACCGATTTGCTTTATATTGTGGCCAATACCTATGAACTTCCATTTGACCCGATACAGGGAAACCCCGTTGTTTATGCGACTATCCCCGGAGAACACCGCTTTTCGGCAATTTGCGGAAAGAATGTAATGTATGATAACAACGATTTAACCGGTGGAATCGCTTTGACAATTCGTGTCCATGCCGATGATGTGGCGTTCGGATTGGGCGACTATGGGTTGATTCAGGGTGAAAGGCTGCATAAAATCAATCCGCTCAAAGATATTAAAGAGCCGGAAGATCCCTATGAAAGATTGTTATTAAGCATTAAACGCGGTGACCACATTTTGATTTCAGGAGCAACTTCAACAGGTAAAACGACATTTTTGAACAACTTGCTCAAGATTTTGGATATCAATAAACGAATTTTGACAATTGAAGATACGCGCGAATTGATTGTGCCCCACAAAAACAGAGTTCATATCACGCTTTCCAGAACGGAGCAGACAAACGCGTTAACTTATGCAAAAGTAATTGACTTAGTGGTTCGTTTTACACCGGATGCAATTATCGGCGGCGAAATTTCAACAGGAAATGCCGGTGCTATTTGGGAATTAATGGGGTCCGGCCACGATAACTGTTTGGCAACAATCCACGCCGAGAGTTCCGAGGCGGCTTATCAAGCATTTACTGACCGTATTTTGCATACTTATCCGACAATTGACCGCAAAAAAACCATTGAAGAAATGCGCCAAAAATTAAGGGTCGTCCAAATTAATCGTGACGGAAACCTGCGTGCCGTTACGGAAATTACGTAGTGGGGTGTTTTTTATTCTTTTTGTTAACCCTAAATTTACAAGATTCATCTATCATAAGGTAGTATGGGTAAAGTTTAACTTGTAAAAAAGATGGTATTGGAAAACGACAAAACAACAGAAGCCCGAAGAAAGGCCATGCGAAACGGCGAGGAAGATCCTCTGGTCGTTGCGCAGCGCTTTTTAAATATCTATCGACAAATGCATATTTTTTCGCCGGAGCGCAAAGAAGCATTTAACAAGATGCTTCTGGAGCTCTCCCCAGAAATCAGAGGGCTTTTTTCATCATTGCCCGGCGGCATTATGTTGCAGGATTATGTTGATGATTTGGCTGAAAAAAACGGCGTCCAAAAATCTGTTCATTCTTCAGCTGCGCCAAAATTAAATGAAGAGGCCCACCAACAAGCTCAAATTTTGGCAACAGCGTTGGCTCAAGCGCAAAGTCAGGTTCAATCCCAAACACAGCCCAGAGTAGAAACTGTTTCTGCACCGGTTGCAGCTGTTTCCGGAACAGCCAACCTGACAATGGATAAGGACTTTGCAGCGGAATTTGCAAAAATTATCGGCGGCGTAATGGAGCAGCAAACGCTTCTCCAAAAAGAAAACTTAGAAAAATTATCTGAGAATCTGACCCAGACACAACTTTTCATAGCCCAAAGTCTCAAAGAAACAAAAGGGAAAAATTCAGAAGATATCAAGGGGCTGTGTAAGGTTATTGTTGAAGTTTACAAAAGAGCCAAAGAAGACCAGCAGTCAAATATGGAAGAACTTTGTAAAACGATTGCTAAAACTCAAACGGCGGCAAGCTCTAAAGAAGAAATCCCCGTTTCAAAAACGGTTTCGCAGGACGAGGCAACCCAGCGGCTGATGGAAGTCGTGCTAGACGGACAAAAGCAGTTAAGCTCCAGATTGTCAAAAGTTGAAGAATTGTCTCTTTCTCGGGCAAATGACAATAAAGAATTGCTGGCTGTTTTTGAAAAATCTCAGACAGAGATGATTAAGAGCTTCAAAGAAGCGCAGGAAAAGAGCCCTGCAGTTGGAAGCGGCAATGAAGAAAGACTGGCTAAATTAATCGGCGAATCTCAAGAAAGGCTTATTCACACGATTTTGGCGGCCAATATCCAGCAAAGTGCCTCAAGCTCGCAGGCTAATAATGCAAACAATATTCATATTAATGCACCGGATAATTCAGCGCAAATGTTGTTGCTGGTTGACAAAATAGCTTCTCTACAGGCCGCAAACGAGCAAAATCTTGAAAAAGCCCTTGCAAAAATTGTAGAAGCCCAAGGCGGGGTGTATGATAAAATCAGCCGCCGCCAGACGGAAGAGTTGGCTCAGATTATAACAAAGGGATTGAATGATGCCAAAAAAATCATTGAAGAAGCGCCTCGGGAAGAAAAGCCTTTTTTAAAAGAATACATTCCTGAAGTGCCGACTGTTCAAGCAGAAAATATTTTTGCTCATGAAAAAGATGAGCCTTTGAGCGAGGATGT
>SAMEA104315432__coassemble_425_pt1 | contig 21313 bp, 25 predicted proteins | sample SAMEA104315432__metabat2_high_PE_015 | metagenome-assembled genome bin SAMEA104315432 (sample SAMEA104315432) | gut metagenome | biome: Monkey gut; feature: monkey-associated habitat; material: faeces | place: China | collected 2013 | reverse complement strand
AGCCCCGTCGCATTGCGCAAGACCTGATCCAAATTAGCCAAAAGCGCTCCACCGCCGGTCAAGACGATTCCTTTGTCCACAATATCGGCAGCCAACTCAGGAGCCGTATGTTCCAAAGCAACCTTAACGGCCTCAACAATCTGCGACACGGGTTCGGCCAAAGCCTCAGCAACCTGACGCTCCGAAATAATAATCTCCTTCGGAACACCATTCATCAAATCACGACCTTTAATCTCATAAGTGCGCCCATCGCCTTTTTCAGGAACACAAGCAGAACCGATTTCTTTTTTGATTTTCTCAGCGCTGCCTTCACCAACCAACAGGTTATGATTGCGGCGAATATACGAAATAATTGCATCATCCATCTTATCTCCGCCGACACGAACCGAGCGGGCATAAACAATTCCACCCAAAGACAAAACGGCAACTTCTGTTGTGCCTCCACCGATATCAACAACCATAGAACCTGTCGGCTCCGTAACGGGCAAATCAGCACCTATCGCAGCGGCCATCGGTTCCTCAATCAACCAAACTTTACGAGCCCCAGCCGCCTCGGCAGATTCCTGAATGGCACGGCGTTCAACAGCCGTTGATCCGGACGGAACGCAAACAATAATCATCGGCATGGCAAAACGGCGGTGATTATGAACCTTGCGAATAAAATACTTAATCATTTCTTCGGCAATTTCAAAATCGGCAATAACACCATCTCTCAACGGGCGGATAGCATGAATATTCCCCGGTGTGCGGCCGAGCATTTGTTTTGCCTCATTACCAACGGCCAAAACTTGTTTTTTCCCGCGATATTCCTCAATTGCAACAACAGAAGGCTCGTTCAAAACGATACCTTTTCCTTTTACATAAACAAGAGTATTGGCCGTTCCCAAATCAATAGCCATATCGGCAGACAGCCACCCCATCAATTTCGAAAGCATTCACTTATTCTCCGCATTAAATTTAAATCCTGTTTATTTTTTATAACGATATACAACATGATGCAACAAGAAATTACTTTGTTAACATCAAAAATTATTCTCTTTGCAAAAAAGTCGCCGGAAGTTTTTTTAACCTGTTCCGAAACCATGTCAGCTGGCGTTTGGCATATTGCCTTGTATGAAGTTTAGCCAAAGAAACAGCCTCTTCCAAAGAACAATGGCCTTGAAGGTATTTTGATAGTTCAGGCACCCCGATGGCTTTCATTGCAGGAAGGCTCTCCTCAAGTCCAACCGACATCAACCGCTCAACTTCTTTCAAAGCCCCTTTATCCATCATTTCATCAAATCTTTTATTGCATTTATCTTCCAATTCAGACAAAGCCGGAAGCAATGCAATAATTCTGAAATCAGCCTCGGCAAGAGGTTTTACCATAGGAAGTTCAAACCAGTCTGCAATAGATTTTCCCGTTGCCCTGAAAATTTCCAAAGCACGTCTGACGCGCGTCGTATCGGTGGAACAAACCCTTGCAGCTCCTCTAGGATCTTCTTTCTGAAGAATAGAATAGCAAAACGCGACGCCGCCTTTTTCAAACAATTCGGCGACCTGTTTTTTGACTTTCGGCGGCGTTTCCGGAATCGGCGACACTCCCGCAATCAAGCTTTCCAAATAAAACCCTGTTCCACCAACAAGAATAGGAAGTTTGCCCTCCTTCCATGTATTTCGAACAGCCTCAACCGCCAACTGCACCCATTCGGAAACAGCCCCCCTTTTGGAAGCAGGAAAGATTTCATACAGCAGATGAGGGACTTGCTGTTTATCCGCGTCAGTCGGAGCTGCGGATAAGATCGGTGTTTCCTGATAAATTTGCATTGAATCGGCATTGATAACAACCCCGTTATATTGTTTAGCCAACTCCAAAGCTAAACCGGATTTACCGGATCCCGTCGGACCGGCAATGACCAAAACAGTTTTCTTTGTCAAACCTATCAGTTCAATCATTCACACTCTCTTGCGGCAGCTCGCATTTTCAACCAATTTAGCACACAAATCCGCATAGCCGATTCCGGCAAATTTAGCCTGTTCGGGAACCAATGATAAAGATGTCATCCCCGGATTTGTATTAATTTCCAAAAAGATAACCCCGTCTTTTTCATTCCATCTCAAATCGATTCGCGAAACGCTGCGGCACCCTAAAGCCCGATGCAGCTTTTCGGCATATCTCTTGCAAATTTCGGCAACATCATCTGGAATTTCAGCCGGCAGAATATGTTTTGTCACACCGTTTGTATACTTGGCTTTATAGTCATAAAACTCATCAGATGCTTTCAATTCCGTCACGACATAAGCTTTCCCTTCCAAACACATAACCGTCAGCTCATGTCCCGGAATATACTTTTCAACTAAAATCTCCCGAGTAGAATCCTCATACGAAACCTTTTGAATATCTTCTTTGTTTTTGACAATAAACACACCGACAGACGACCCGTCCGAAACAGGCTTGACAACATAGGGCAACTCAATTGACGTCCCTTTGTCGAAGAATTCCTGCGCCGTCATTTTTTCACTCGGTGCAACGGCAATACCGTTTTCCTTGGCAATTTCCTTGGTCAAATACTTATCCATTCCCAAAAGAGACGCTTTCATTCCCGAATGTGTATAAGGAATCTGGAGCAAATCAAGAACAGCCTGCACTGTGCCGTCCTCGCCCCAATTTCCGTAAAGTCCGTTAAAGACAACATCAGGACGTTCTTCCTTCAAAAGCCGGACAAAATTCCAAGCATCGCACAAATCATATAAAATGACCTTGTATCCTTTCGATTCCAAAGCCTTAGCAATATCTTTGCCTGATGACAACGATACTTCCCGTTCGGCCGAAAAGCCTCCCGTCAACACCAAAACTCTTTTTTGCATGATAAATTCCTTTAAATTATAAATTTTTATGATATGGTATGCCTCAAATGGTAAAGAAAGAATAAAGCAAATGCAAAAGATACAAAAATTTTCACTCCTTTTTTTAAGTATGTTTTTATGGAACACTCCTGCGCAAGCCTTTTCAGTTAAACACGACTTTTTTGTAACGGTCGGTGTTTTTGATGCCAGTCGAACCGAATTTTCATATACCTTGACGCCCTCCAATTATCAAATTACCTCAACCGTTAAAACAAACGGACTTTTTAATACTCTGTATCCATTTATCGCCGAATACAGGACATCGGGAAACATCATTGGCGGCAAGATGGTTGCAACAGATTATAATTACGAGTCAAAATCACGTTTTAATACGCGTGGGAAAAAAGTCTTTTTTGATAAAAACGGCGAACCCTCTTACCGCATCTCTTCCAAAAACGGCAAAGAAAAAAAACACCCCTTTGACAAAAGCCCCACTCCGGCTGATACATTTGACTTGCAAACCGTCCTTGCCAAGCTGACCAAACAATATAATGAGCTCGGCTTCTGCCATGCCAGATTTGCCGTCTATGACGGAAAACGGCGTTTTGACGTTGTCGCCAACGATCAGGGAGCCGACATACTCTCCGAAAACGAACATTCTTCTTATAGCGGCAAAGCTTCAAAATGCTCTATCCACATCGACAAACTTTTGTCCGAAGAAGACGACACGCTTTGGGAGTTTTCCGCCAATAAACCGATTTACTTCTGGATTGTAAAAGACGACAAAACCAAACATGCTTTCATTGCACGGATTCAAATAAAAGAAACCCCGTTGGGCGAATTAAATGCCTATGCGGGAAAAATAACGATTAAGGATTAAAAGATGTTGGACAAAGCTGAACTCTTATTGCCTGCCGGTTCTCTGGTCAAATTAAAAACAGCCGTTCTCTACGGCGCCGATGCCGTCTATGCGGGAACACCAGATATGTGCCTGCGCGCACAGAGCAAATTTTCTTTGGAAGAACTCAAAGAAGGAATTGAGTTTGTCCATACGCATCACAAAAAAATATATCTCACTCTTAATTTATTTATGCATAATCGAGACATTGAAAAACTTCCCGTATTTTTGGAGACACTCAAAACCCTGAAACCCGACGGCGTTTTGATTGCAGACCCCGGCGTTTTTCAATACGTCCGTCAAAACGCCCCCGAGCTCAATCTTTTTGTCTCAACCCAAGCCAACATCTGTTCCTGGGCCGCCGTCAAATTCTGGCAGTCGCAAGGAGCCAAATTATGCGTGTTAGGACGAGAAGTCACTTTTGAAGAACTCAAAGAAATTCGCCAAAAATGTCCTGATATCCTGCTTGAAACATTTATGCACGGCGCAATGTGCATGTCTTATTCGGGACGCTGTCTTATCTCAAACTATCTGGCGGATCGTTCGGCCAATCAGGGAAAATGCGCCCATTGCTGCCGCTGGCACTACAAACTCCGTCTGCGCCTGAAAGACGGAACAATCAAAGAAATATTGATTGACGAACATAACAAAGATTCTTTTGAATTTTTACTGGAGGAAGAATTTCGCCCCGGAGAATATTTTGAAGTAGTTGAAGACGAACACGGCGGATATATCTTAAACTCCAAAGATATGTGCCTGATGCCCCGTCTGCCCGATTTATTATCAATCGGCATCGATTCTCTCAAGGTTGAGGGCCGAAACAAAACCGAATATTATGCTGGAACGGTAGCCCGCGTCTATCGCAAAGCAATTGACGATTGGTATCGTTCCCCAAAAACATGGGACTATCACACCTATATGAACGAGCTCTATACCTTGCAAAACCGCGGATACTGCCTTGGTTTTCACGACGGAAAGCTCACAAATATCAGTCAAAATTATGAATACACCCGCACTCTTGGAGATTGGTTATTCGCCGGTTCCGTGGTTGAGTGGCAGGATAACGATGCTATTTTTGAAATTCGTAATTACATCAACAGCAATGAAGAAATTGAATTTTTAATTCCAGACAATTTAGATGTCATCAAATTGCATCTTGCTGAATTTGAAGATGCATCAACTGGCGAAATGACGTCGAAAGTCTCGGCCGGACAAGGCAAAGCCATTCGCCTCAGGCCGACCGTTTGGGACAGACCCGTTGAAGAAATCAAAAAGCTGTTGCCGCAATATACTATTGCCCGCAAATTTTCTCCTCTGACCGGAGAAAACGAACAAATGCTCCGCCACAAAGAAACTGAATTCAAAACTTTGTGCAAAGATTAGTTTTTGCGCTCTGACGAATGAAGCAAATAATCCGCTGTTTTCTTAAGCCTATCCAATCGTGAAGCGCTTTCATAATCGCCTTTTTCGCGGTAAGCTTCCTGCAGATAACCGGCAATCAGAAAAATCCGTTTGGCCTTTTCCGGAATAGAGAAGGCTCCCTTATCGGCGCTTTCTAACATTTTTGTTCCTAAAGCTATTTTGGCATCGCTTTCTTTGAGCAGAGATGACGATTTATACCATAAATCCAACGCATCGCCGTATTTCTTCTCGGCAAACTTAACCTCCGCCAAATTATTATACGCCCAAAACAACAGCATATTGCGCTGAACAGTATCCGCAACCGAGCAAACATCATCGCTTTCACAAAAAGAAATAACCTTCTCAAAAGCCTCAAATCTGGCCTGTGCATTCAGTTTTGAAGCTCTGGCGGCTATTCCGTAAGCCTCGACAATATTTTTCATTGTTTTTGACACTGCTTTTTGCATGAAAAAGGCTTCTCTGCTTTTTTGCCGTTTGAAACCAAACAATATTCTTCACGAGACAGATTATTTTCATGGAACACCTGACATTCCATACAGCGGCATCCCTTATCTTCCTGTATACAATGGCTCTTGCCGAATGCACAAAACATTCCCTCAAAATGATCAACTCGATCCAACCCGTCAACAAGCTTGAAAAAATTAACGGGATAATTTTTGATTTTGCATCCTGCCGTATAAGACGGGCAAGACGAACAGCGGCATTTTTTTAAATTTTCAGAAGTTCTGGCAACTGTTTGCATTGTTAGCTCCTTTATAAAAATTCATTATCACTTTTCAAATAAGACCCCGTAAGTAAAAAACAATAAATCTTTCAGATATTCTTTTTTATCTTGCTAAATAATAGGATATTTCTTAGTATAGAATTGTTTTTTTATTTTAATGCAAAGGACCTTACCAAAATGACATATCTTTTTACAAGTGAAGCCGTGTCAGAAGGACATCCGGACAAAGTTTGCGATGCCCTGTCAGATACGATTGTTGATTTATATTTAAGCCATGACCCAAATGCCCGCACGGCAATAGAAACCTTAGCGACGACCAATCAAGTCATCATCGCCGGAGAAACATCTTCAACCATTGACATCTCTCATGAACAAATTGAGGCTGCCGTCCGCCAAACAGTCAAAGATATCGGATACGATCAAACCGGATTTTCATGGAAAGATGTCAATATCCAAAGTTATTTACACAAACAATCTGCCGACATTGCCCTCGGCGTCGATAAAATGGGCGCCGGCGATCAAGGCATTATGTTTGGCTATGCCAAGAAAGAGCAAGGCATCGACAGCGACTATATGCCTTTGGCGATTCGTCTGGCAAACAAAATTTTGCAAGATTTAAGTCTGGCGCGCCATAATCAAGAAATACACGGTCTGATGCCCGATGCCAAAAGTCAGGTAACCGTCAAATACGATAATATGGGGAAGCCTGTCGGCGTGGAAAAAGTTGTTGTCTCCACCCAACACATTGCCGAATTATCCCAAGAGGCCGTGCGAAAAATTGTCTCCGACTACATCAGAAAATCATTGCCAGCCGGATGGAAAATCAGCAATGAAAATATTTTGATTAATCCAACCGGACGCTTTGTCATCGGCGGCCCTGACGGCGACACCGGATTGACCGGCCGCAAAATCATTGTTGACACCTACGGCGGATACGCGCCTCACGGCGGCGGCGCTTTTTCAGGAAAAGACCCGACAAAAGTTGACCGTTCGGCAGCCTACATGCTGCGTTACATCGCTAAAAATATTGTTGCAGCAGGATTGGCTGATGAATGTTTGCTGCAAATTTCTTATGCCATCGGCATTGCCAATCCGTTGTCCTTGTTCATAGATACAAAACATACCTCAAAAGTTGATGAAACAAAACTCTTAACAACAATCAAAGAAATGTTTGACTTGACCCCGTCTGGAATTATCAATTATCTTCACCTGAAAGCGCCGATTTACAAACCAACGGCCGCTTACGGACATTTCGGACGCATTCACGATAAAAGCGGACATTTCAGCTGGGAAAAAACAGACAAAGCCGAGGAACTCAAAAAATGCTTTTAACCGACCAACCTAAATTTTACGGACGCCGTCAGGGGCGAAAAATACGCAAAGCCAAAACAGGTTTGCTTGAACGCTTTTTACCCGAAATCTTAATAACCCCTAAGACGGAAATTTCGAAGAATATGTTTGGCTGTCCAATTGATGAAATATGCCTTGAAATAGGATTCGGAAACGGTGAACATCTGGCAGGACAAGGACTAAAAAACCCTCACACGGGATTTATCGGTGCCGAGGTTTTCAAAAACGGCGTAGCCAACCTTCTGACGCTTCTGACAGGAATCAAAGAAAAAGCAGATTTACCCGAACAAATTCACCTGCTGCCCGAACGTGTCGATAATATCCGTGTTTGGGACGATGATGTGCGCCTCTTGTTTCAAAAGATCCCGACGGGATGCCTGAGCAAAGTCTTTTTGCTGTTTCCGGATCCATGGCCGAAAAAGCGCCATGCTTCCAGACGGTTCGTTAATCCGGACAACCTCAAAGAAATAGCCCGCATCTTAAAAAAAGGCGGAATTTTAAGAGTGGCAACGGATCACAAAGTTTACAAAAGCTGGACTTTGCACCGGCTGCATGAAGATAAAAATTTCCGTTGGACAGCGACCTGCAGTAATGACTGGCGCAATCCGCCCTCAGACTGGGTCGAAACAAAATACCAACGAAAAGCCTTGTTTGAAGGACGGCGGCCGGTATTTTTGGATTTTGAAAGACTTTAAATTTACAAATTGCTTATTACATTGTGAACAACTATTTATGATAAACGGGAGAATAACCAATGAAAAATTCCGAGCAATCTCCGAGTATAACGCTTATCTTAGTCGCCATAACGGCCTCTTTAGGCGGGCTTCTATCCGGTTTTGATATGGGCGTTATCTCAGGGGCTCTCCTTTATATCAACCAAACATGGACACTCTCCCCTCTTGAACAAGGCTGGCTTGTCTCCTCGGCTATTGTCGGCTCGGTTATCGGCGCAGCCGCAAACGGAGTTCTGGCCGATATCTATGGCCGCAAAAAAATTATTATTGCCACAGCTCTCATCTTTATTGCTGGCTCACTAATGTGTGGTTATGCCGCCACGGCCGGCTGGTTGATTTTTTCACGCATTATCATCGGCATTGCCGTCGGAATGATTAGTTTTGTTGCACCGATTTACCTTTCTGAAATCGCTCCCGAAAAAATAAGAGGAAGTCTGGTATCTCTATATCAGCTGGCTCTTACAGCCGGTATTTTGCTCTCTTACCTGATTAACCGTATCTTTGCAAACACCGAGCTGAACTGGCGTTGGATGTTGGGTTCGGGAACAGTTCCTGCCGTTATTTTGTTGACAGGAATTTTATTCTTGCACGATACCCCTCGTTGGCTAATCAGCAAAAACCGCATTGATGAAGCACGCCAAGTCTTTCGCCGGATTCTCAAGAAAGAAGAAGTTGAAGCTCATATCTCTGAAATTCAAGAAACCTTGAGCACTTCTTCCGAAAAACAAAAAGTTAAAATCAAAAAATGGATGTTGATGCCGGTATTTGTCGGCGTCGGCTTGATGTTCGTCCAAATCTGCACCGGAATTAACACGATTATTTATTACACACCGACTATTTTCAATTTGGCAGGATTCTCTGATAACATCAGCGCTATCTATGCAACAATCGGCATCGGCCTTGTCAATTTCTTAATGACTTTTGTCGCCATTGCTTACATCGATAAATTTGGCCGCAAGCCATTGCTTTATATTGGCCTGAGCGGAATGTTGATAAGTCTGTTTATTCTCTCCGGCGCCTTTGCCATGGGAGAAAGCGGCAAATGGCTGGCCGTGGCATCTGTGGTTATTTACATAGCTTCTTTTGCCATGAGCCTCGGTCCGATTTGTTGGATAATGGTCTCCGAAATTATGCCTCTCAAAATCAGAGGATTTGCCATGTCCGCTGCAACGGTTGCCAATTTTGCCTTTAACTTCATTGTCGTTTTGAGCTTTTTACCAATGCTTGAAATTTTCGGGAAAGCGCCGACATTCTTTGTTTTTGGCCTGATTACAATCCTCTCTCTTTTCTTTGTTTACTTTTTCGTTCCCGAAACCAAAGGAATTTCACTTGAAAAAATTGAAAAGAACTGGCATAACCATATCAAACCACGCAATTTTTAAATAAGGAACTTGGACGATGAAAATTTTGGTTGGAATGAGCGGCGGTGTCGATTCATCTGTAACGGCTCTTCTTCTTAAGCAAGCCGGACACGAAGTCATAGGCGCAACCATGGCTATCTGGGATGAAGCTGAAAAACTGCATGCTGTTTCAGGAAACGGCTGCTTTGCCCCAGATAAAGATGATGTTGAAGAAGCAAAAAAAGTCTGCAGCACAATAGGTATTCCGCACCTTGTCCTAGACTGCCGCGAACAATACCGCAAAATCGTCCTATCAGACTTCAAAGCCGAATACAAATCCGGCCGAACACCTAATCCATGCGTGATGTGCAATGCCAACATCAAGTTTCGTGTATTGCCCGAAACAGCCAAAGCCCAAGGAATCGAATTTGACAAATTCGCAACCGGACACTATGCACGCATTATTTTTAACGACCACACAAAAATGTATCAGATTTGGCGCGGACTGGACACAAAAAAAGACCAATCCTATTTTTTGTATCGCCTCAGACAAGAACAACTCGCAGGTATCATCCTACCGCTTGGAGATAAAACAAAGCCAGAGATTCGTGAATTAGCCCGACAAGCGGGTTTGAGTGTTTCTGAAAAACCAGACAGTCAAGATTTTTATACCGGAGAACTTAACGATATTTTGCGTTTTGAACCCCGTCAGGGTAATTTTATCAATCGCGAAGGAAAGATTTTAGGCACACACAAAGGTTACTGGAATTTTACAATAGGACAACGGCGCGGCTTGGGCGTTTCTGCCGACAGACCGCTGTATGTGATTGAAATACGAAAAGATTCAAATGAAGTTGTGCTGGGCTACGCCGAAGAATGTCTTCAAACTAAACTGATTGCCGAAAACTGGAATTGGCAATCTCCTCAACCTCAAAATATTTTAAGATGTCAAGCACGTATTCGCTCATCTCAAATTCCGGTTGAAGTTGAAGTCAAAGCATTAGACGCCGATAAATACGAGGTCGCTTTCCTAAGCCCGCAAAGCGCCGTTACCCCCGGACAATCCGTTGTTTTATATGAAGATGACGCCATTTTGGGCGGTGGAATTATCTCAAAATAATCAAAGATATTTCAAAAGCGCAAACCCGCCGATAAGCAAAATCAAAAACACAACAGACAACAGCCCCAGGTGTTTTTCGATAAACTCTTTCATAGGGGAGCCATATTTTTTGAGCAGCCAAGCCACCAAAAAGAACCTCAACCCGCGAGCCAAAACAGAAGCAGCCGTAAAGACGACCAAATCCAATCGAACGACGCCGCTGGCTATGGTTATGATTTTATAAGGAAAAGGTGTAATTCCGGCACCAAAAACTATCCATGCGCCATACTCATGATAATAGGCCTCAAACGAGTGAAACTGTTCAAGCGCATTGTAAAATTCCAAAATAGGCTTAGCAATTAAATCGAACGCAAAAACACCTATGCCATACCCGAAATAACCGCCGACAACACTTGCAAACGTTGCCAATCCGGCAATCCTCCAAGCTTTGTTCGGGGCGGCTAACACCATCGGAATCAACATCACATCAGGCGGAATAGGAAAAAAAGAACTCTCCGCAAAAGCAACTATAAACAAAAACCACATCGCGGAAGGCGCTGCGGACAAATTAAGCATAACATCATAGGTCTTTTGAATAAGACGATGGCAAGCCGAAAACATAAAAAGTCCTCTGTTGCAAAATAAAAACTGCCTCAGATATTACCCAACCTATTGAATATTGCAACAACTTTCTGATATTTGCATAACTTTTTCCAAAACACGCGGCTTATAAACAAACTCCAATTTCGGAGAAGCCGTTTGCCTCATAGAGGGATAATGGCTCATCACGGCATAATTCGGAGATTTAAAAGGAATAGCCTTATCTAAAATATGCACAAAATCATCTTCATGATTAAATACAAAATTTTCATCTACAAAAACCCAATCAGGACGTGCCGTCTGAGCGTATTTCATCAACAAAAACATATTGTCCGTTGCAAAAACCTGAAACCCTTTACTCTTCAACAACGCCGAATAAAGCTTCAAAAAATCCTTATCCTCATCCAGCATAAACACAATTTTACTCATAAAAAATCTCCTGAAAAACCTTCAGGAGATAATATAATACCGATTTGAAAAAATTTTAGTGGCAATGACACCCTTTATGCCCGCAAGAGCAGACCGGATGATTGTGCTGATGCACAAAAGCCTCAAATGTATTTTCCAAAAGCATAGCAATAGTCATCGGCCCAACCCCGCCCGGGACAGGTGTTATAAATGAAGCTTGCTGCAAAGCACTTTCAAAATCAACATCTCCGCATAATTTACCGTTTTCATCTCGATTGATACCGACATCAATCACAACAGCCCCCTCTTTCAACCAACTGCCTCTAATCATCTTCGGTTGACCGCAGGCCGCCACGACAATATCAGCCGTATTTAAAAGCAGCGGCAAATCTTTTGTCTTAGAATGGGCAACCGTTACCGTGCAATTTTGATTCAGCAATAGCATGGCCAAAGGCTTACCGACAATATTTGATCGCCCGATAATAACGGCATGCTTTCCACTCAAATTGACGCCTGTCAATTTCAAAAGCTCCAAAACACCTTTAGGCGTGGCCGAAACCAAAGCTTCCGCACTGTTATAAGACAAAAGCCCCGCATTTTGAGGACAAAAACCATCCACATCTTTTTCCGGCAAAATACGGGATAATATTTTTAAAGTGTCCAAATGTTTCGGCAACGGCAATTGAACAATAATCCCGTTGATGTGATGATTACCGTTCAACTCATCAATGACTTCCAACAGAGCTTGTTCACCGATACTGTCCGAAAGTTCAAAAACTTCACACCCCATACCGACTTCAGCGGCCGCCTTCTGTTTATGGCGAACATAAATACGGCTTGCATCGTTATCTCCAACCATAATAACTGCCAAAACAGGAACTTCTTCCGAAGAAAATGTTTCGATTCTTTCTTTTAATTTAGTGCGGTAGCTGCTTGCTAATTCTTTTCCGTTAATCAATTGTGCCGTCATTTTTTGCCTCTTGCTCCATTTTTTTCAACATAATCAAAAGATTGCCCTTATCTCCATCAAGCTGAATTTTTTTATACTTATCAAATTTCCCCGAAACCAGCTGAATATCTGATTTAGCAATCTTAAGCCGTTTAGCCAGCCAGGAAACGAGTTCTTTATTAGCTTTTCCTTTTTCGGGAACGCTAATAACCGAAATTTTCAAAAAATCCCCGTCTTCCGGAGAGGTAAAAATTCCGGTTATTCGACAACAGGAAGAGTTAGGACAAATCCTGACCCGTAGCAAAACACCTTGATTATTTTCTTCAAAAAACAAATTATTCCGCCAGCAACAACCGCAAACTATAAATCAATCTGCTGATAAAATACAAAACCAGCAAAACGCCGAACGGCGCAAAATCAATCTCTGCAATCACTGTCGGAATCTTCGACTTAATTTTATTATAAACGGGAATTGTTACCGCATCAAGCAAATCAACGGTCTTTTGAGCATATTTATTGGAAGGTTCCAAGACTTTAAAATGAATAAGCCAATACAAAACAACCTGAACAACTACAATCTTAAAATAGACATCAACAATAAATCCCAACACTTCCAAAAGAGGATCAAAGATAAGCATAAATAAAATCTCCCTAAATAAAACCCATTACACAAATACCGCAAGTAAAGAAAAATGTCAACTCCGCAAAATCTACCCCGCAGTATACTGATTATACTCCCGCGCAACAAATCCTCTCGGCTGGCGGATTTGTTTCCTGAGAGGCATCTCCGGAACGTTTTCTTCCTCGGTATCCTCGTTAACCTCCAAGCCGCGCATTTTCATAATCATTTTTGCCATAAGGTTTCGATTATGTTTTGTCGCATTAATTTTGGCATACACCTGTTCTTTTGTTTGAGTATCAGGTTTCATATACAACAACCTGTCTCCCAAACTGTTTTCGAGTTCGGCAGCATTTACTTTTTCATTCAGACGCTGTTCAGCTAGGCTCATCGCCACATATCCAGCCGTTGCAGCTCCCATTGTCAGGCGTCGGGCTTCATCCCTCTGGCGTTTTTCCTGTTCTTCAAAATATTCTTTTGAATCGGCCTGAGATTTTGTATTTTGCGTTTTCTCGCGCAAGCGTCTCAATTCGCTCAACTTAAAAACCAAAAACTTTAGCTTCTCTTGAGCCGCTGCCTGCTGCCGGCTGTGAGAATTAAAAGCCGCGCCGGCATAAAGAACCATAATACGTTTAATTTCCGTTTCGCGGTCATCTAAAAACGAAATAAAAGCATTGCGCTCAACAATTTCTTCTTCTGTTGTTCCGCCGGTATTAATATTGACCTCAATATCATGCTGTTGTTTAATCCAATCATAATATTCGGCGCGCGGATCCTGTTCGGAATATATTTGCTGCAAACTTTCCGCAATCATATAGTCCAAATCAAAAGCATCGACCGTCCGTCCTTTAAAAGAAGTTACGGCTTTGCTGTCATCCTTAGACGGAAGATAACCAGACATTCCCTGAGAGGCCGCCTGAACATAAGTGCCGTATTTTTGCTCAAGTTTCTGATCTCTGATTAAAGCATCAACCGACTTCTTAAAAGCTGCCGGATTCCGTTCGGCGTGCTGTGTCAACACTTCCCTGACATCTTGATACTGTTCTTGAATTTCCTGAGGAAGATAAGCGCGTGTAAAGCCGGCCTGTTGCCAGTCTTTTTTCAGCTGCGTCGAATAATCTGCATACTCCCGATACATCTCGCGATCCGGAACTTTGGCCGTATCTTTCAATTGGACATACACTCTTTCATTCATGGGCTTCACTCCTTCTGCTGATACGACTAAAGCTGTTCAAAAATGATTTTGCCTTCCTCAAGCCAAATAATTCTGTCAACGACCCACTGGCTGATTTGTTCTATTTTTTCAAGCTCGACCCCCATGGTCTGCCCGATTTTGCCGATAAAAACAATCTCTTTTTCGGACAAATCGCCGTCCGAATTAGCCAAAAGGCATGCTTCCTTAATCAATTGCAAAGCCACCTTGCGATTTTTAATGCAGGAAGCATCTTCAATAAGGCTTTGTTCTGAAACATCTTGGAAAACTTCATCAACTTTATTTTCGGGCAAACCGAAATTAAAAGCAATATCCTTGACAAAGGCCTTTTCATTCTCATCAAAACAGCCGTCGGTTTTCGCCAAATGAATTAAGACTCTCAAAAAAACAATTTTTTCTTTTTCCGACATTTGGGAAATATAATCCGTTTGATTTTCGATAGTAAAGCTGAACATAAATCTTCTCCAGAAAGTTAGCGGTTAAGTTAAGAATACAAAAAATATGATAAAAATTCAATTAAAAACAAACAAAACCCTTAAAAAAAGTTTGAAAAAACAGAAAGGATATTCTAGTATATCCCGAAAACAAGACGGGAGTCTAAGGAAAACTTATGGAAAAATTTTACATCAAAACTTTCGGTTGCCAGATGAATGTTTACGATTCGCATCGGGTAGCCTCTATTTTGAAAAATCTGGGCATGAAAGAGGCCTCCTCCCCCAAACAGGCCGATTTAATTATCTTTAATACCTGCCACATCAGGGAAAAAGCCACCGAAAAACTCTTTTCGGATTTAGGGCGCATCAATCTGATAAAACAAGAACGCCTTGAAGAAGGAAAACAAACCATTATCGGCGTGATGGGCTGTGTTGTGCAGGCTGAAGATGAACAAATGATTAAACGAACAGACATTATTGATTTTGCGCTTGGCCCATTGACATATTACCGCCTTCCGGAAGTTTTGGCAAAAATCTCTCGCCACCGCGACATTCCCATCATTGATACCGAATTTCCAGCAGAATCAAAATTTGACTTCTTACCGGACAACACGTCAACCGGCGGCTGTTCTTATCTAGCCATTCAGGAAGGCTGCAATAATTTTTGCACTTATTGCGTTGTCCCCTACACCAGAGGAATTGAAACATCTCGTCCAATTGAAGAAGTTGTTGCCGAAGCCAAAAAGCTTGTCTCGGAAGGGACTGTTGAAATCAACCTTTTGGGACAAAATGTTAATTCCTATCACGGAGAAGATGCCTTGGGGAAAGAACGCAATCTGGCCTATCTGTTACGCCGTCTGAACGACATAGACGGATTGGAACGTCTCCGCTACACCACCTCTTATCCGGCAGACGTCAATGAAGACCTGATTGCCTGCCATCGAGATTTGAAAAAACTGATGCCTTATCTGCATTTGCCAGTTCAATCCGGATCTGATGCGATTCTCAAGGCCATGAACCGCCGACACAATGCCTCGCAATATCTTGAAATTATCTCCCGTCTCAAAGAAGCCAATCCAGACTTAGGATTTTCATCTGATTTCATTGTCGGATTCCCCGGAGAAACGGACAAAGATTTCGAACAAACTCTTGAGATTGTCGACAAAGTCAAATTTATTCAGGCCTTTTCGTTCAAATATTCAAAACGCCCCGGAACACCGGCTGCCTTAATGCCTAATCAGGTTGAAGAAAGAGTCAAAAAAGAACGCCTGAGCATTCTTCAGGACAAATTATTCTCTTATCAATTAAACTTTAATAAAGAAATGGTTGGTAAGATAGTTCCTGTATTGTTTGAAATAAAAGGCCGGCATTTGGGACAGCTCATCGGGCGAACCCCCTATATGCAAAATGTCCACGCCTCGGCCGACAAAAAGTTTTTGAACAAAATCGTTAATGTCAAGATTGAAGAAGGAACCGTTAACTCTTTGGCCGGAACACTTATAGAAGGATAAAAAAATGGCAGAAATTTCTTTTGAATTATTTAATAATACTCTGGTGCAGCAAATGGTCGGCGCCCATGACGGCAACCTCAAACTGCTTGAAAAAATTATGAATGTCGAAATCAGCTGTTTCGGCAACAACATAACCGTCAAAGGCGACAAAAAAGCCATTGAACAAACAAAAACAGCCATTGATGTCTTATATAATAAAGTCAGCCGCGGCATCGAAATCGGCGAACAAGAAGTTAAAGCCGCTGCAAGAATGTGCAGCGACAACATCGATACGCAAACAGCCCAAGACCTGAGCAATATTGTCCTTAAGACAAAAAAACGCCATATTTATCCGCGGTCGGCCACACAAGCTGAATATATCCAAACCATGATGCAAAACGAGCTTGTTTTCGGCTTGGGTCCTGCCGGAACCGGAAAAACATATCTGGCCGTTGCTTTGGCTGTCTCAATGATGCTTGAGGGAACGATTGATAAAATTATCTTATCCCGTCCGGCTGTCGAGGCCGGCGAAAATCTTGGCTTTCTCCCCGGAGACCTCAAAGAAAAAGTCGATCCTTACCTGCGTCCGTTGTATGATGCCTTGTATGAAATGCTGCCTGCTGAACAAGTTGATAAAAAACTGGCTCTGGGCGAAATTGAAATTGCACCTTTGGCTTTTATGCGCGGCCGCACGCTTTCCAACGCTTTCATTATTTTGGATGAAGCCCAAAATACAACTCCGATGCAAATGAAAATGTTTTTGACCCGTCTGGGCGAAAATTCACGCATGGTTGTCAATGGAGACCTAAGTCAGGTTGACTTGCCCCGCGGCGTTATCTCCGGATTAAGAGATGCACTGGACACACTTAAAGGAACCCCGAATATCGGCTCTGTTCGTTTTACAGCGGCAGATGTTGTCCGTCACGGGCTGGTTGCAAAAATTGTCCAAGCCTATGAACAAAAAAGCAAAAAAGAGTATGGTGATGAATAAAAACCATCTGGAAGTCATTGTTGAAGACGAGCGTTGGAAGACAGCCGAAAATTGCCAATCAAAGGCACGCCTCATCTTTGATACGGCTTTGACCTACATCGACCAAAACGACTTAAGTCCCGTTATTGGTTTTGACAAACCGATTGAAATCAATCTAGCCTTAAGCAATAATAATGAAGTCCATCGGCTCAATGCCGAATTCAGGGGCATGGACAAACCGACAAATGTCCTATCTTTTGCCAATATAGACGATGAGGAATTTTTAGACGAACTGGACACTGCCGAAACCGTAGAACTGGGCGATATTATCGTAGCGTTAGAAACACTCCAGTCTGAAGCCTCACAAAAAAACATTCCGCTTGAAAATCACTTTGCACACCTTTTAGTGCATGGCATTCTGCATTTGTTCGGATATGATCATCAAACGGATAGTGATGCTGACGAAATGGAAGGGATTGAAATTAAAATTTTGGCTCTTTTAGGGATTCCCAATCCCTATACGGAATAAAGGAAATGCCGATTATTTTTGAAAGACACCCGAAAATAACCGCTTTTTTTGCCGGTGCTCTGAGCGCTTTGGCTTTTGCACCGCACTATTATATATTTTTGGCATTTTTAAGTTTTTCAACATTACTTTATTTACTTATCAAAGCCCCGACAGCAAAAAGAGCCTTTTTCGTCGGCTATTGTTTCGGATTCGCCCATTTTGCGTGCGGTTTCAGCTGGGTCGGTAATGCTCTGCTCATTGACATTGCCCGTTTCGGCTGGCTATATCCTATTGTTTTATTAGCCTCGGGCACTTTTTTCGGATTCTTTTTTGCAATTCCGGCAGCCATGACTTTTATTTCAAAAAAAACGTGGCAGAAATGGCTTATTTTTAGCTCTGGAACTATTTTGTTTGAATGGATACGAAGTTTCTTCCTGACTGGCTTTCCTTGGAATCTACTCGGCTATTCGTTAGCCTTCAACCAAGAACTGATTCAAGCTGCATCCCTCGGCGGAACCTATCTGCTCTCTTTTGCCGCCTTGTCAGGTTACGGCATTTTCGGCCTTTGGCTGGCCGCTCCTTCCAAAAGAAGATTTTTTGAAGTCTGTCTATGGATTTTAATCTGTTTCGGCAGCCTGTGGACATTCGGATACCAGCGGATTAAAAACGCCATCAGAGAGCAAACTCAAACAATCGTGCGGCTTGTCCAACCGAGCATTCCTCAAAAACTGAAGTGGAGCCAAGACACTGCCGAGAACAATTTTCAGGAATATTTGACCCTATCATCCAAAGACACAGGGCGCACCCCCAACATTATTATCTGGGGCGAAACAGCCTCCCCCTTCCGCCTTGAAGCTGATGAATTCCACAGACTTGAAATTGCAAAAATTCTTGCAAAAGGAAGCTACCTCATTACAGGGACAATCACCTATCAACCACTTGATAACAGGCTGCTGCCGCACAACTCCATAGCTGTTATCACATCAGACGGCGCCATTGCCGGACTTTACCACAAATCCCATCTTGTCCCTTTCGGCGAATATATCCCCGGACGCAAATATCTGCCCGAATTTATCCGCCCCGTAGCTAACGCCATCGGCACATTTGGCAAAGGCTCCGGCCCCCAAACACTCCGATTTCAAAATATTCCCTCTTTTGGAGGAATTATATGTTATGAAGTCATATTTCCGCATGAAGTTGCGAATATCAACAACCGACCAGAATTTTTAATTAACCTGACAAATGACGGATGGTATGGCGAATCAGCCGGTCCTTACCAACATTGGATTGCCGCAAAATTGCGCGCTGTTGAAGAAGGCCTGCCGCTTGTTCGCTCTGCAAACAACGGCATCAGTGGAATTATTACCCCCTATGGAGATGAGCTGCAAATACTCAAACTCAATCAAAAGGGGATCAGCGAAGGAGTTCTTCCCCGAGCAATTACCCCAACACTTTACAGCCGTTATGGAAATTGGATAACAATAAGCTTTTGCTTGATTTTATTATTTTTAGGCATTATAAAAGTAGTAAAGCGTAAAAATTGAGAAACAATATTTTGACAAAGGAGTAACTTATGAAATCATCATCTCGTAAAGCTTCCCGCGGCCGGATGCCTTCCGGCGCTCCGAATCCGGTTGACGTCCATGTCGGCAGACGCATCAGACTGCGCCGGAATTTGCTCGGTTGGAGTCAAGAGAAACTCGGCGATTTGCTTGGATTGACGTTTCAACAGATTCAAAAATACGAAAAAGGAATGAACCGCGTCAGCGCAAGCCGTTTATGGGATTTCAGCGTTGTGATGGAAACGCCTGTCAGCTTTTTCTATGATGACATGGACAAAAGAGTTGCCAAACAAAGCCCCAGAATGTTTAGCAATCCAGAGGCTCAAGTTTGCCTGCGTGAAGAAAACGAGGTCTTCAACACCGACCCGATGCGCAAGCAGGAAACTTTGGAATTGGTTCAGGCCTATTACAAAATCAATAACAGACAAGCGGCTAGATATCTTTTTGATTTGATTTTGACTTTGGCAAAAAGCTCTTATCTTCAAGAACGAACCGAAGCAGAAGCCGAATTAGAAGATGAAGACGAAGCAAACGCCTAAATTTCCAAAAACCGATTTACCAAAATCGGTTTTTTTATATCAAAAATTTTTGCATCGTCTATCCGCGGCTCTGTCTGAATCCGGTAAATCTTCCTCATCGCCGAAGTTAAACATATTTTTCTCAAACTCGCATTCATCATCAAATCCATCAACCGGTTTGATCAGACGGGATTGTTTAAGCGACCGCACTCTAAAGCTTTCATCATCAATATCCTGATAAGATTGCTTAGTATAATCCTTGACTATTGTTTTTTGCTCTAACATATCTTTTCTCCTTGTTTGAAACATATATAAACATTAAGTGTCGTTTTTTAATCCACACAGTTCGTTTTTTTCTTGAGATTACACCCTCGTTTTTTTAATATGCCCCTAGACAGTCAGACAAAAGAGGCCGAAATGTGGAATTTTAAAACGCAAAAACCTGATTACAATAAAATCTTCAAATCAATCAAACGCCGGCTGAGTTGGGAAGCCAACTTTGCCGAGGCGGATTTATTATATCAGCAGTTGCGTCAGGACAAAGCGTTCAAAAAAGAGCTCTTTCGCAAAGCCATTCACTTAAGCTCTCTATGGATTCCGGCAGCCATTTATTTTATGCCGAAAGCCATTTTAATTCCCATTTTTTTAATTATTTTAACAGGAAACATTCTTTTGGAATACGGCAATTTCAAAAGATACACCTGGGCGCGCAAATCTTTTGGCGTGCTGTTTTTCAAAACCTTGCGCAACAAAGAAACTTCCCGCGAACATTTCCAATTTACGGGGGCTATTTATGTCTTATTGTCGGCTTTGCTGTGCTTGTGCCTGTTTGACAAAGGTGTTGCGGCCATTGCCTTGACGGTTATGCTGATTTCTGACAGCTCAGCAGCTTTGGTCGGCCGGTCTATCGGAAAAATCAAGATTTATAAAAACAAAACTCTGGAAGGGACAGCCGCCTTTTTTATCTCGGCCGTTTTGGTCAACTTATGCCTTGTTGCCCTGCATCCGTTCACATTAATAAGCGTCGTTGCCTGTGTTGTCGCCACCTTGGCCGAGGTTTATGAAGACAAAATGGAAATTGATGACAATCTATCCATTCCGATTTTCTTTGCCGCCGTGCTGACATTTTTCTAACTAACAGTGCTAAGGCTCAGTAAAACTTTTCTTAAGCCTCTCTACCGTCACAACCGGTGCATTAGGATTAATCGTTGTTAAAAATTTAATTTCTCCAAAATTTTCTATTTCAGCAATATCTTCCATACCTTTGAAACGGGTACGCCAATAAATTGTCGCATTTGAAGCACCATAAGGATTTTCTGGGTTAAAATTTCCCGCTACATCTTTTGAACTAAAAGTCAAATCTTTCAGATTAATAATCGTTACATCCCGTGCATCTTCTGAAACAATAGCAACAACTCCAACAGCCCTTTTGGTTCCATCATAATCCGAGGCCGCACCAAAAGTCTTATCCTCATACACCACGTCTCCCACTTTAGGAACCTCATTACCCACAGAGGAATTAAAAAAATCTTTTAAAAACATAAAACAACGCTAAGCAGCCAAGGCTTTTTCGCCAAGCTGAGCAACAGCAGCCCAAAAATTCACTTCTACATTGTAAGTGCTTATTTTATTCTAAAATAACAAAAAGT
>SAMEA104315432__coassemble_180_pt1 | contig 37138 bp, 33 predicted proteins | sample SAMEA104315432__metabat2_high_PE_015 | metagenome-assembled genome bin SAMEA104315432 (sample SAMEA104315432) | gut metagenome | biome: Monkey gut; feature: monkey-associated habitat; material: faeces | place: China | collected 2013 | reverse complement strand
GGGGTATCCCGCCCACAGGTGTAACGCATGAAGGAGCCAATGGTTTATCAGCGCATACGGAACCTAAAGGATTACCGGCGCATGAAGCACCTAAGCAGCTTTCGGAAGTTAATAAACTCAGAGATCTGCCGACGACCGAGGAGATAAAGCTGCTTCCTGAACATACGGAAAGCAAGACTCAAACTAAAACGGCTTCTGATGAAAATATTCCGACGGATCAGCTCTTGGATAAAGAATATAAGATTGTCCATGGCGCTGAGCCCTCGGCAAGCGAGCGTCTTCGTTACCGCGGATTGGTCGCGAATGAATGGCGGAAGAATGGTGCATCTTCCTCTTTCGGTCAGTATCTGCAAACGCGTATGGATAAATTTGAAGAAATTATCGCTGTCAACGGCCCTTCTCACAATAAAGATTTGGCCAAAGGAATCTGCGACACAGAAGACGGCAAACAGATTATCAATGAAGCTCGTCAGCGGATGTGGAAACTTCCGCAGGGTGCCAAAGGAACAGCTGATGAAACTTTGATAACATTCCAAGAAAAGTATGTTTCTAAACGTCTGTCTAATGATGGTGTTCGAGATGCAACCTTAAGCTCAAAGAACTTTGACTCGCAGAAAGGCCCTGTCGGAAAAATAAGACAAGATGCCAAATCTCGTTAATACTCAAAAACCCCCGCTCCTGATTGAGGAACGGGGGTTTTGTTTTATTCAAATCGTCATTGATTTGTGTTATTTGACTTCTTCAAAGTCCGCGTCGACAACTTTGTCGTCTTTGGGCTGTTCGGTTGAAGAAGCACCTGTGTCAGCTCCCTGAGCAGCACCTTGAGCCTGAGCTCCGGCCGCTTGAGCCTTATACATGGCCTCGCCCAACTTCATGGACGCCTGCATCAGGCTTTCGGTCTTTTCCTTGATGCTGGACAAATCGTCAGCTTCCAGAGCCGTCTTCAAAGCATTGATTTCTTTTTCAATGGCTTCTTTGTCGGCAGAAGAAATCTTGTCGCCGTTTTCTTTTAAGGTCTTTTCGGTTGTGTGAACCAAAGCCTCGGCTTGGTTTTTGGCCTCAACGACCTCTTTTTTCTTCTTATCGGCTTCAGCATTGGCCTCGGCATCTTTGACCATCTTTTCGATATCGGCGTCAGACAAACCACCGCTGGCCTGAATACGAATCGCCTGCTCTTTGTTTGTTGCCTTATCTTTAGCCGATACATTGACAATACCGTTGGCGTCGATATCAAAGGTAACTTCAATCTGCGGCATACCGCGCGGTGCAGGCGGAATACCAACCAAATCGAACTGGCCTAACAGCTTGTTATCGGCGGCCATTTCACGTTCGCCCTGAAAGACGCGAATCGTAACGGCTGTCTGCCCGTCTTCGGCTGTTGAAAAGACTTGAGATTTGCGTGTCGGGATTGTGGTGTTACGGTCAATCAATCTTGTGAAGACGCCGCCCAATGTCTCAATACCCAAAGACAACGGGGTAACATCCAACAGCAAAACATCTTTAACATCGCCCATCAAAACGCCACCCTGAATAGCCGCGCCGACCGCAACGACTTCATCGGGGTTAACGCCTTTGTGAGGCTCTTTGCCGAAAATCTCTTTAACTTTTTCTTGAACCTTGGGCATACGGGTCATACCGCCGACCAAGATAACTTCGCTGATGTCAGAGGGTTTGACGCCGGCATCGGCCATAGCTTTTTTGCAAGGTTCAACCGTGCGATCAATCAAATCTTCAACAATTGATTCCAATTTTGCACGAGTCAATTTGATGTTCAGGTGTTTCGGGCCTGTGGCATCGGCCGTAATAAACGGCAGGTTGACTTCGGTCTGGGTTGTTGAAGACAATTCAATCTTGGCTTTTTCGGCAGCCTCTTTCAAACGTTGTAACGCCAGACGGTCATTCTTCAGGTCAATTCCGCTTTCTTTCTTGAACTCTTCGGCCAGATAGTTAACCAAACGCTGGTCAAAATCTTCGCCGCCCAAGAATGTATCGCCGTTTGTGGACTTAACTTCAAAAACACCGTCACCGATTTCCAAAATGGAAATATCAAATGTTCCGCCGCCGAGGTCGTAAACAGCTATTGTGCCGTTGGCTTTTTTATCCATACCATAGGCCAAAGCTGCGGCTGTCGGTTCGTTGATGATACGCAAAACATCTAATCCGGCAATCTTACCGGCGTCTTTTGTAGCCTGACGTTGAGAATCGTTAAAATAGGCCGGAACTGTAATAACGGCTTTTTCAACTTTTTCTCCCAGATAGCTTTCGGCATATTCCTTAATCTTTTGCAAGACAATCGCCGAAATCTGCGAGGGCGCATATTTTTGTCCTTTGACTTCGACCCAAGCATCGCCGTTATCCCCTTCAATAATTTTGAAAGGAACCAAAGCCTTATCTTTGGCAACTTCGGGGGAATCATACCGACGCCCGATTAAACGTTTAATCGCAAACAGCGTGTTTTCGGGGTTGGTAACGGCCTGACGTTTTGCCGGAAAACCAACCAAACGCTCCGTATCCGTAAAGGCAACCATAGAAGGCGTTGTGCGCGCGCCTTCGGAGTTTTCCAAAACCTTGGCTTCTCCGCCTTCCATAACGGCAAAGCAGGAGTTTGTCGTTCCAAGGTCAATACCAATAACTTTATTACTCATAATTTTTTCCTTCTTTCATTGCAGTTCATTTTCTGTCTACTTGCTTATATAGGTAACCGAAAGACGCGGTGCAAGAGAAGAGGCGGAAAAAATTTAAAAAATCTTATCTGTTTTCAAAATTGATACGCGGATCAACCAAACAATAGGTTATATCAGACACCAGTTTGAGCACCAGCCCCAACAGCGCAAAGATATACATTGTCCCGAAAATAACAGGATAATCGCGCGTCATAATAGCCTCATACCCAAGCAGTCCCAAGCCGTTTAATGAAAAAATCACTTCTATCAGCAGCGACCCCGTAAACAGCATTTTAATCAAAAGAGACGGAAATCCGGCAATAATTATCAGCATGGCGTTTCTGAAAACATGCCCGTAAAGAATTTGCCGCTCATCTAAACCCTTAGCGCGGGCGGTTAAAACATATTGCTTATTTATCTCGTCCAAAAATGAATTTTTAGTCAGCATTGTCAAAGAGGCAAAACCGCCGATAACCATGGCCGTCACAGGTAATGTAATATGCCAGAAATAATCTTTTATTTTGCCGAAAAGGCTTAAACTCTCCCAATTATCCGATGTCAGCCCATGCAGCGGAAACCAATGCAAGCCCGTGCCGCCGGCAAAAAAGACAATCAAAAAGACCGCAAACAAAAAGACCGGTATCGCCGAGCCGAGCACAACCATAAAAGAAGTTATGACATCAAAACGGCTGCCGTCCGCCACCGCCTTTTTTATGCCCAGAGGAATCGCAATCAGATATATAATAAGTGTCGACCACAGTCCCAATGACACCGAAACAGGCATTCTTTCCGCGATTAACGCCGCAACGCTTTTATCTCTGTAAAAGCTTTTTCCAAAGTCAAACAATGCATAGTCTTTGAGCATTTTTCCAAAACGCACATACGCCGGTTTGTCAAAACCGAACTGCTTTTCCAGCGCTTTGACTAAAACTTCCGGAACACCGGACGCCCCTTGATATTTGCTTTTGCTCTCCATTCCGGCGGCGCCTGTTCCGCTGATGGAAGCCGTCGCATCGGTGTTCATTCCACGATATTGCGCCAAAACATGCTCCACGGGACCTCCGGGGGCAAATTGGATAATGACAAAGTTCAAAGCCAAAATTCCCAAAAGCGTCAGAGGAATTAACAGCAGCCTTTTAATGATATAATTGCGCATTTTTACTCCTCTATCCACCAACTGTAAATGTCAGCGCCGGTTTTAACATCTGTCTGCGGGCGCTTGAGGCGCTTGCGGTAGGCAATTCTATCGGCCGAGGAATACCATTGCGGAATAAAATAATGCTCCCGCATAATAACCCTGTCCAAAGCTTTTACATAAGCCAAATACTGATTATTATCTTTTGCGCTTATCAACCCGCTTATCAGGGAATCAATGACGGGATTTTGGATACCGAGCATATTATATGAGCCTCTGACATTGGCCGAGGCGCTTCCCCAAAGTTCTTTTTGCTCATTTCCGGGCATATTACTCAAGCGGAACGATAAAATGGCCATTTCATATTCAAAATTATCCAGCCTGTTTTTGAAAATATTAACTTCTACTGTGCGGAAAGTCATTTTGATTCCGATTTTTCTTAAATTTTCAATAAAAGGCAGCATAACCCGCGTAAAAGAAGACCCGTTGGCTGAATTGCTTAAAACTTCTATCGTTAAAGGCTCGCCCGTTGCCAGATTGGTCATTCTGCCGTCAACAAAGTCGTATCCGGCCTCTTGCAAAAGCTTTACGGCCTTTTTGAGATTATCCCTTTGTTTTTGCGGCGTGGCATTATTCGGCAATTGATATGGTTCTGAAAATATGTCTTTCGGAAGTTCCTTTTTGAATCGCTCCAAAATTTTCTTTTCAAGCCCTTGGGGAACACCGACAGCGGCCATATCCGTGTTGCTGAACAAACTGTAAATCCGCTTATAACCGTTATAAAATAATTTCTCGTTTGCCCATTCAAAATTGAACGCCAATCCGACGGCCTCTCTCACGCGCGAATCGGAGAATTTCGGCAGTCTTGTATTGAATCCAAAGAACTGTAATGTCGCCGGATTGTTATGAGGGATTTCTTCTTTAACAATTTCGCCGTCCCGCACAAGTTTGTTGTCATATCCGCTTGCCCAAATTTTGGCAATATATTCTTCTCGGGCATCAATATTTCCGGAAAAAAGAGCTTGCAACGTCACTGTCGTATCCTGATAAAATTCAAATCGAATCGTGTCAAAATTATAAAATCCGCGGCGGACAGGTAAATTTTTTCCCCAATAAGTCGGATTTCTTTTGAGCTCAACAAATTTATTCGGTTCAAACTTTTCGATTGTATAAGGCCCGCTGCCCAACGGCGGCACCAGCTCGGGCTTGGCAAAGTCTTTTTTTGCAAACTCTTTTGCCGAAAAAATCTTAAACTGCGCCAAAATCAACGGCAATTCTCTGTTTTGAGCGCCTTTTTTGACATAAAAACGCACATGATGCGCATTTACTTTCTCAACTCTGTCCACGTCGCTGTAATACAACTTATATAGTGGGGCGCCTTTTTCTATCAGCGTTTTAAAACTAAACACGACATCATCTGCCGTCACAGGCGTGCCGTCCGAAAATCGGGCATTTTTATTCAATATAAACCCTATAAACGAACCATCTTCTGCTAGTTCAAATTTTTCGGCAATCAAAGGATACACCGTTGTTTGATCGTCAATGGGCGTATAGCCCAAACTTTCCAAAGTTAATTCGGCACCGTTCGTAAAAGCTATTCCTTTGAAAATAAACGGATTAAAATTATCAAAACTCCCATAAGCCGGCAATGTTATTTTGCCGCCTTTCGGCGCGTCGACATTTATATAAGAAAAATTTTTGAATGATTCTGAATATTTGGCCGTCCCCGTTAGGGGCAGATTTCCCCGAATCGTTGTTTTTGCCTCACTCTCAAACGCTGCGCCAAGGATTAAGACAAAAACCAGGCTATTTCTGATAATTTTCAGCATCCGTCCATCCGCCGAAAGGATAGGTTAGCTCATTATCTGAAGATTTGTCACTTGCGGCATCAATATTTTGCCATTCTTTTTTAAGAGTTTCCAAGGTTTGCTGCGTTTCCGTCGGTTCAACCTCGGGAACTTTCATCTCCGGTGCCGGCATTGTTTCATTCGGCACAGCCTTATCAAACACGGGTTCTTTTATTTTGGCAACGGTATTTTCTTCACCAAAGCTCCGCTCCAACGCCAAAGAAAAGGCGTCTTTTTTAATCTCGGGCTCTTCTTTTTTGAAAAAAGCTTTTGTTTCTGGCACGATACGCTCCAAAAAGCTCTTTTTTTCTTCTTTTTCTACTGAAATCTCTACTTGTTTTTGCGGAATTTTTATTTTTTGAGGTTTCGGACGCTCAGAAACCTCCTGTTGTTTTTCTTCCCCCGCCAAGACTTCTTTTGTTCGCCGCAATTCATCAGAAATCGGCGCCAAAACAGCAAAGACTTTTCCCAAAACGCCTGTTTCTATCACGTTCAAAAAAATCCGCTCTTTATCATGTTTTTCAAGCAACCCCAACATCATTTGATAGCGCGCGCAAAATTCCATAATTGTTCCTGCAAGCAACGAATCCGCTCCTGCATCTTCAAAAATTTTCTTTCTAAACGACGGCTGTGCATTGTAATTTTCTATCAAGACCTTTCCAAAAGCCCATTTTCCGCCACTTTTAACTTTTACCCACAGGTGCTCTGCCTGCTCTTCTCCAATCAAACGTTCTCTAATCAATATCTCGCTCAAAAGCTCGTTCATATCCGAAATCAATAACTCCATCCGCTCCAGAACAAAGGAATTTTTTATGTTCTGCTCCGTCTCCAACATAATTCTGGCTAACAAATCAGAATAATCCTGATTTTTTTTCATCTGAGCAAACAATTTGAACATTTGGCGGGAAGTCGATTGATTATGGACATATTGATTGATGAATCCAAAGATTATCCAAACCAGTAAAACCGGCAGGCAAACAAACAAGACATATAGCAAAACGTTTAATATCCCTGCTTCAAAAAAAGATATACCGCTCAGAGAAGCGTTGATAAATTTGATGGCATACACCATCCATACAATGGTTGCAAAAACTATTCCGGATAAGGCCGCGCCCAACATCTTTCACTCCTGATACCATTTTGATAATAAATTTACTTTATTTGATATTGTCTTATTTTCCAACAAAATTCGTCCGGTCTTACACAAAAAGAAAAATCCCTTGGCTTTTTTGAAAAAAATATGATACAAATCTGTCAAATGATTATGTTATTGAGAGCAAAAAAATGGATAAAGACACTGTATCTTCTCTTGATTTTGAAAAAAACATTGTTGATATTGAGGAACGTATTTCTCGTCTAAAACAACTGGAATCCGCTGACGGCATTCACATTGAATCAGAAATAAACCGCCTGACAAAAAAGCTGGACAGACAGCTCAGACACCTTTATACGCATTTGACTCCGTGGCAAAAAACCTTGGTTGCCAGACATCCGGATCGACCGCATTGTTTGGACTATATTCATGGGCTGATTGAAGATTTTGAGCCGTTGGCCGGCGACAGAACTTTTGCGGAAGACCATGCAATGGTCGGCGGATTGGGACGATTTAACGGGCAATCCGTTGTTGTTTTCGGACAAGAAAAGGGCAATGATTTGGAAACCCGTGTTAAGCACAACTTCGGAATGGCTCGCCCTGAGGGATACCGAAAGGTTCAGCGGTTAATGGATCTGGCTGACAAATTTCATCTTCCTGTTCTGGCTTTTGTCGATACTTCAGGCGCTTTTCCAGGAATTGATGCCGAAGAACGCGGACAAGCTCAGGCCATTGCCTCAAGCATTGAAAGATGTCTCAACCTTAAGGTTCCGTTTATTTCAACTGTTATCGGCGAAGGCGGTTCGGGCGGCGCTATTGCCATTGCAACAGCTAACCGAATCCTCATGTTGGAACACGCTGTTTATTCGGTTATTTCTCCCGAAGGCTGCGCTTCTATTCTTTGGCGCTCAGTCGATAAAGTTAAAGAGGCGACGGAAGCCTTGCACCTGACAGCTCAGGATTTACGCAAACTCGGTGTTATTGATGAAATTATTGCCGAACCCGTCGGCGGCGCCCAACGACACCATGAAGAAACTATTAAACGCGTCGGCGATGTCATCTTTCGTCATCTTAAAGAACTGTCCACGCATTCTGCTGACGAACTCAAAAAGAAACGCACGGAAAAATTCTTAAAAATGGGGCATCATCTTGCAAAATCTGAATAATCTTATTCTGGCTAATTTGGGCTTGATTATCGCCGGCGGATTTTTTGTTTTTGCCGGATTACTTATTGTTCTTATTTTTCGCCGTGAAAAAAATCCTTTTAAAGATACGCTTTTACAGTCTCAGGGCGAACTTGCCGGAAGGCTTTCGTCTTTAAGCGAATCCAACCTACAGGAACAGAATCGTTTGTTTTCGGCGCTTAACGACCAAAAACTGGCTCTTCTGAAAATCATTGATGAAAAACTTTTGGCTGTTACAAAAAGTGTCGGCGACGGGCTGCAGCAAAACACCGTCAAAACAAACCAAACTCTCTCTGATTTAAAAGAACGCCTTGCTAAAATAGATGCTGCGCAACAAAAGATTTCTTCCTTGTCCGAACAAGTTGTTTCTTTACAGGAAGTTTTATCTAACAAACAAGCCCGCGGCGCTTTCGGGGAAATTCAACTCAATGACCTTGTGACCTCTATTTTGCCTCCGAATGCTTATTCTTTTCAAGCCCTTTTAAGCAACGGCAAAAAAGCGGACTGCCTTTTGAGCCTGCCGAATCCTCCCGGAGCCATTGTTATAGACGCCAAATTTCCGCTTGAGAGCTATTATGCTCTGCGCCATGCCGAAACCGACAGAGAAAAACTTGAAGCCGAGCGCTTTTTCAAAGCTTCCGTTCTCAAACACATTAAAGATATTTCCGAAAAATATATTATTTCCGGAGAAACTGCCGAATCGGCTTTGATGTTTTTGCCGAGCGAGGCCATTTATGCGGAACTTCATGCCAATTTTATTGATGTTGTTGAAATGTCTTATAAAGCCAAGGTTTGGATTGTATCGCCCACAACTTTGATGGCCACACTCAATACTGTCCGAGCCATCTTAAAAGATGCTTATATGCGCGAACAGGCCGGCGTTATTCAAAAAGAGGTCGGCATTTTAATTGAAGATATCGGCCGTTTGGACGAGAGGGTTGAAAATTTGGGAAGACACTTCAAGCAAGCTGGTGAAGACATCGATGCCATCAAAATATCTTCCGGAAAAGTTTCCCGAAGAATTCAAAGAATTGAAGAAATAGAACTCGGCGCAGAATCGCATTCTATTTTGCCTCAGCAATCGGCTGCCGAGTAATTTTTTTGGATAAATAAAAAAATAGCTCTTGGCTTTTTGTAAATTTGATATATTGATAAATAAGTTTATGTTATTTATGTAAAAAGGAAAAAAATCGTGACTAAATCAGAATTAATTGAAAAAATTGCTGCAAAAAATCCTCATCTGACGATGAAAGACATTGAACGAATCATTAATGTTGTTTTTGATTCGATTACAGACGCCCTTTCTAACGGGGATAGAGTTGAATTCAGAGGCTTTGGAGCTTTTTCGGTTCGCACAAGGTCTTCAAGAATGGCTAAAAATCCTCGCACGGGAGCGCAAGTTTCTGTTGAAGAACGCAGAATTCCGCACTTCAAAACAGGGAAACAGCTTTTTGAATCTTTGAATAAAAAATAGGAATCAGCTTTTACTCTTAGACAACCTTTTGTATCGGGAGAATTTCCATGGGATTTATCAAAGCACTTATCGGTATACCTTTTATCCTTGTTGTTTTGATTTTTGCCTTTGTTAATAATGATATGGCAAATTTCAGCTTATGGCCGACAGGTATCGAAATTACTATTTCGTTAAGTGTGGCGATTGTCTTTTTGGTCTTTGTCGGTTATCTGGCCGGCTGGCTTTCAACATGGATGTCTTATGCTCCTGTCCGGCGTGCGCTGAGAGCTCAAAAGAAACAAAATAAAAAACTCTGCAAAGAGCAAGAAAAGCTTGCTAAAGAAGTTGAAGGGCTTCACGGAAATATCGAAACATTAAAGGCTTCTGTTCCGACACCGGAAAAGACGTCGGTATGGAATCGCCTGAACAAGTTCTTTGCCAGCAAAGACAAAGCAGATACTCAGGAGTCTTAACCCATGAACTGGATATCTGATTTTGTCAGACCGAAAATAAAAAAGACAACGTCCAAAGAGATTGCCGATAATTTGTGGACGAAATGCCCCGAATGCGGACAAATGCTTTTTAATAAAGAGCTTGAAAAAGACTACTTTATCTGTTCTTTTTGCGGCTACCATCTGAGACTTCCCGTTAAAATCCGACTTGAAATGTTGATGGATTCTGGAAAATACAAGCTTTTGAATCTGCCAAAACTTCGTGATGATCCGTTGGATTTTAAAGATTCAAAAAAATACTCCGACCGGTTGCGAGCTTACAGAAAAGCTTCTCAAAATGATGATGCCGTTATTGTTGCTGTTGGCGAAATCGGCGGTGTGAAGACGGTTGCTGTTTTTCTTGACTTTTCTTTTATGGGAGGATCTATGGGAACAGTCGTTGGGGAAGGAATCGTCAAGGCTGCTGAATTTGCCGCTAAGACATCTTCTCCGCTGGTTATTGTTTCTGCATCTGGCGGAGCCCGTATGCAGGAAGGAATTTTGTCTTTGATGCAAATGGCTCGAACAACCGCTGCTATTAATATTCTTAAAGAAAAAGGGCTTCCTTATATTTCTGTTTTAACGGATCCGACCACCGGCGGTGTTTCGGCCTCGTTTGCCATGCTCGGAGATATTCATATTGCCGAAAAGGGGGCTATTATCGGCTTTGCGGGAGCTCGCGTTATTGAACAAACTATTCGCGAGACTCTTCCCGAAGGGTTTCAAAAAGCTGAATACCTGCAAGAACACGGTATGGTTGATATTGTTGTCAGCCGCACGGAACTTAAAGATAAAATTTCAAAAGTTTTAAAACTATTACTTAATAAAAAGTCTTAACTTTTCATATTTTTCCGGCTATACTTTGTTTAAGTTTCATTTTTGAAGAGTGTTTATATATGCTGTCTCTTAAACATATTGCCGTTAATTCTTTTAATGAGAACATTGTTTATCTTCATAAAGATTGCAATGCTTATAAGCTTGACGATATTAAAAATCTGACAAAAGTAGAGGTTCACGGCGGTTCCGCACCTTTGTTTGCTTTTTTGGAAATTGTTAATGACCCTGATTTTGTTTCTCCAGATGAGCTCGGCTTAAACACAGAGGCTTTTACTGCGCTCAATCTGCCGGAAGGTGCTAACGTCAATATTTCATTGGCAGGATTTCCACCCTCTTTATCGTCTGTTCAACGAAAAGTGGCTGGAAACATTTTGTCTTCAAGCGAGTATTCTTCAATCATCAGGGATATTACGGATAAGCGTTATTCCAATATGGACATTTCTTCATTTTTGGTTGCCTCGGGATCTTTTATGACGGCCTCTGAAGTTCTCTCTTTAACCGAGGCTCTTGTCGGAGACGATGTTATTCGCTGGGATGATGAAAATATTGTTGTCGACCACCATTGTTTGGGCGGCGTTCCCGGAAATAAAACAGATATCATTATTACAGCCATTGTTGCTGCTTATGGATTGCCTATACCTAAAACGGCTTCCCGCTCTTTAACTTCTTGCGCCGGCGTTGCCGATACTTTTTCAGTTTTGGCCAATGTCGACATCTCCGAAGATAAACTACATCAATTGATTAAAGAGCACCGCGGAGCTATTGCTGACTATAACACATTGCCCATTGCTCCTGCCAGCAAAATCATTGCTTCCGTTGAACGAGCCATTGGAATTACCCAACAACAGCATATTGTCGCCGAAATTTTAGCCATCAAGCTTGCAACCGGCATTACTCATTTGGTTTTGGATATTCCTGTCGGATCGACTTCTCGTATCAAATCAACAAATGAAGCTATGCGAATCCGAAAACTTGTTGAATATATCGGCGATATGCTTTCGATTGAGATTGATGCTGTTATTACCGATGGAAGCGAACCCATCGGAAACGGAATCGGCGCCGTATTGGAAGCCCGCGATGTTATGAAAATTTTACGAAATAAAGAAGATGCTCCGCAAGATTTGCTTGAAAAATCCTTGTTTTTGGCAGGGCGAATTTTGGAATTTGATCCCAAGCTTCGCGGCGGACAAGGATATCATGTTGCTAAAGAGATTTTGACTTCCGGCCGCGCTTTAGAAACATTAAGCCGTATAATTTATGCCCAAGGAAAGGCTCCTCAAGCGCAACTCGGTCATTTGACACGAGATATTATTTCCGCTAAATCCGGCGTGGTTGAATCTATTGATAATAAACGCATTAATAAAATAGGCATTTTGGCCGGTGCCTCACAATATCCTGGGGCAGGTTTGGACTTGTTAAAAAAAGTTGGAGACGTTGTTGAATCCGGAGAACCGCTTTATAGAATCCATTCGGTTACGTCAAGTGATTTTGCTTTTGCCAATTCGTTTGTTGATGGCGATAATGGTTATGAAATCAGCTCTAAACGATAAATTTAGCTCTTTTCATTTGTTTGGTTGAGCAATTTTTTGATTGTTTCGGGCAGGGATACTTTATAATTATTTTCAATAACATCTATTATCTCAATCTCTTGTTTATCCAGACGGCGATTGATTCCAAGCGAATCGTAATATTGTTTGGCACTGTTGTATAATTTTGCCGCCTGTAAACTATTGCCTTCGGCATATAATTGTTCAGATAAATTCTTTTGAGCATTAGCAACCTGTTCGGCATCAATCTCATTATCAGCAAAATTTAGCACATTTTGATAGGCCCATACAGCTTTTGAATTGGAATTTGCATCTTTATAAACATCCCCTAAACGACTCCACGCAACAACATTGGAAGATTGGAGTTCTATGGCCAGTTCATAAGCCGATGTTGCTAACATAATATCATTTATTTCAGCCAAAGCCCCAAAACAACACGCCCACTTTGAAACATCGCCATACAGCTTCTGCCGCTTTTCTTCCGAATTTCCGGCAATGGCTTTATCTATGTTGCTGTCCATCAGGTTTTCCATCAAAGCCAGCGCTAAAGAAGGGTCTCCTTGTGATAAATGATACAGCGCCTGATCTTCTTTGGGCAACTCATCATACATTTTTAATTTGGCAAATTTTCCGGAAATACTTAACTCAATAAATTGCTTGATTGCATCTATTGCTTTCAAAATTTCATTTTCATCAGACATTCCATTACTCTTAAAATTAAGAGTTTGGGCTATTTTCAAATCATCAACCCCTCGGCCTATCATGTCAATAGCCAGACCCATCAACTGATGAAGTTCTTTTTCCGCCTGTTTATACGAAAAGACAACACCTGCTTCCTTTGTATTCTGAATTTCGGCCGGAGGAATCTTCCCTTTTTGCCAATCAAAATCTACTTCTGCAACTTTTGACTTTTCTCTTTCTTTTTTCTCTGAACTTTCTTTTTTTTCTTTTTTATCTTCCGCTTCTTTTTTGATTTCTTTTTGCTCCTGTTGTGCTCGGAGATCTTCCTGTTCTTTAATTTCGATGTCTTCTCTTTCGGCCTGCGCCAAATCCAATTCTTTTTGAAGCTCTCTTTCAAGCTCTTCTTCTTCCTCTGTCGCGGCTTGGGCGGCACTTGCCTCCGCTTTCAATTTTTTTTGAGAATTATTTGTTTTTATAAAATAAATAATCCCTCTTATATAAATAATAATCATCAAAATCAGAAATAAAATCAGAGCTATTGTCATTAAAACAAACGAAAGTGTTTGCAAATCCTGCATCTTCGGAAAATCCGTTGAAATTGTTTGCATCCAAAAATCAATTTTTTTTGAGGCCGTTTCAATTATCTCCGGCCATATATTTTTTTCTATCATTCGTTCTCGACTTTACAAAACTTTTTTTTATCTTATAATGACATTAAACTTTTGCTTTAATTTAATCTAAACAAATTAATAATGGGTTACTTAAGTCAAAAAAAACATCAGGCTCGGGAAAATATTTTTCTTTACGTTACAGCCTTCTTTTTAATGATTTTATCTTGCCTTGCTTTGATAAAACCTGATTTATTCTATGCCGGTTTTAATTTATTCCACCTTTATTGCCTTTCTCTTGCTCTTTTGATTTATTCGGCCTTTGTCAAAAAATATTTTCAGACTTTTATTTTTTTCCTTTGTTTTATTTTGAATTATACGCTTTTAAGCGCCTCTGGAAACATTTTCTTTTCAGATAACTTTCAAGGACAGAAGCTTTTAACTCTTTATTTTTCGAAAGATGATACAGCGCCTGCGGCTAACTTTGCTCAAGAAGATATTCTCTCCTCAGGAACAGTCTTACTTTCTCACCGTTATATTGCCCCTTATACCGTTGTTGATATTGCCGGTAAACCTTTAACTCTTCTTAAAGTTGATTTTAGAAATCCCGTTCCTTCGGACTATGATTCCGTTTTTAAAAATTTAAATGACTTCCTTTTAACACAAGACAACCCTGTTATCATTTTCGGAGAATTCGGGTTGCCGATTTGGGCTCGCCCATTCAAAACATTTTTGGACGTATCCGGACTGCAGGTTAAAAACAGGCTTGTTTTTACAAAGGGTTCTCCTTTTAATATTTTTACAACACCTAGTTTTTATATTTTAGGTTTTCAGGATATGGGGCTTTCATCAATTAAAATTTCAACCCGACCAACAGCCCCAACCGTTTCCGCTGATATTTCTTTTACTTTAGGGCAGCCTTGAGTTGGTGATACAGGTTTTCATCGGCTTTTTTAGCATACGAAAGCGCTGTTTCTATATTTTTTAGCGATGTTTCCTTATGTCCGCATTTTTTTTCGACCAATGCCAAATTGGCATAGTCGATGGCTATTCCCTCCGCTCTGTCGTTACAAAGCTCATATTGCAAAGCCTTCTTAAAAAAACTTTCCGCCTGTGCTAAAGCGCCTCTTTGCAGCAAAGACACGCCCAGCAGCGTGTAAGCGCTCGCAATGTGGAAACAGGTTTTATGAGAATTTTCAAAACGAATTATATCCCTCAGCACTTCCTCGGCTTTTTCGGGGTATTTTTGCGCCATATAAATTTCGGCCAACAAATATCTGCTTTCAAAAAAAGCTGCATAATTTTTTTCATTTTGATACAGTTCTGCGGCTTTAAGCGCATAAATTTTTGCTTTTCTCAGATGTCCCGTTTTATAAGCCGCTCTGGAAATAATATCTGACGAAAAGGCTTTTCCTGCGACGGTTCTATTCTTTTTAAATGCAGCTTCAGCTTGTTTTTCCGCGCGCCGGCTGTTGTCGCATATAAGGCTGAGCAAGGCTTCCTGCCCTGAAACAAAGCATATTTCCTCCTGCTCTTTGCATAATTTGAAAAGATCTTTTGCTTTTTGATAACAATCAGAAGCTTCTTCAAACCTCTTTTGAACAGCCATCAACAGCCCTTTGTTTCCCCAAACTTCGGCTTCTTTTTTTGAGGCACCGCAAAATTCAAACAACCGGCAAGCATTCCTAAACATAAAATCTGCCGTATCAAAGATGCCGCTTACCTTGTAAGCTGTGCCTAAAACAAAATAAGCTTCCGCTTCTTCATAAATCCAGTTTTTTTTCTGAAAATATCTCAAAGCCGATGATGCTTTTTGCGTTGCCGTCAGCATATCCCCGTCATACAATGCTGTTTGGGCTTCTAATATATTCTTTTGAGCTTTGAGAGCTTTTTCAAACGGTTTCAACGTTATTTCTTGAAGTCTTTTATCCGCTTTTTCAATTTGTTGACAGCGCAGCATTTTTTTTATCGTCAACAACCTACTTTCTGTATCTTTCATTCGGACAAGACTTTGCTTTCCGTTCCAAAGAAAGAGTATTTTTTTTCTTAAATTTTCTGATTTTATCTTATCTGCCAATTTATCCAAATTTTCATCTTCGACAGCTTTTAAAGCCTCTATCTTAGCTTTTTGGGGCAATTTTAAAATTTCATAAGCAATCTTACGCATAACCGGTGTTGAAAAGTCAGGCCGGTTTATTATTTTTTTACTGATTATTTTCTCAACCGTTCGTCTTTTCAACCGATTGAGCCCTATCCACATTTGCACAAATGCAAAAACGACCAGCATTAAAATGCTTATTAAAATGAAATATTGCAGCAACTTTTGTTTTCTTTACTCAAAATTAGGTTTTAGAGATATATTATTCAACATAGTTTATAAAACCTTTAATGTATAGGGATTTTTCTCATGACTATTATAAAACTTCGGACCAATCAGCTTTATACAAAATGTGATCCTCAAAAATTTAATTTTCAATCTACCGCCGAACTTGAGGAGAGGCTCTCGGCTTTGGGGCAGGACAGAGCTTTGGCCGCTGTTGAAATCGGGATTAATATTCAGTCCAAAGGATATAATCTGTTTTGCTTGGGGCCTGAGGGAACAGGCAAGAGCTCTCTCGTTAAACGCGTTCTTGCTCAAGAGGCAAAAAAACGCCCCACCCCCGATGACTGGGCTTATGTTTACAACTTTGATGAGCCTTATAAACCTAATGCTATTTCTTTTCCTGCCGGCACGGCAAGCGATTTTGCCAAAGATATTGATAAGTTAATTGAAACTCTTTCCGGATCTATTCCGGCTATATTTGAAAGTGATGAATATAAGGCCGGCCTTAATATTATTCAGGAAAAATACAAACAATCCAAAGAAAAATACATTAAAATTCTTCAAAAGAAAGCCAAAGGCAAGAGCGTTTCTTTATTACATATGCCTGTCGGATTGGTTGTAGCTCCCGTCAAAAACGGCGAGGTTTTAAGTCCGGAAGCTTTTGACGAACTTCCTGAAGAAGAAAAAAAGCAACTCATTGAAGATCTTAACCAAATGCAGGCTGAAATCGAAAATTCGGCACAGGATTTGCCTGCTTGGGAAGACAAACAAAGAGATGAAACGAATCGTCTGCGCACCCGCTTTTTGAAAGAAGCCGTCAAGAAACCTATTGACGAGCTGCATGCAAAATACAAAGGGCATCGTCAGGCCAATGACTTCTTAAAACATATTCAAAAATACATTCTTGAAAATGTGGAAGAGTTTTTGCCCTCTGCCGAGCCTGCTGCTCCGACTGAGAACGAAGATCCTTTAAGCACGCTGCTTTCAAAAATTAAACAGCCTGAAGAGGATAAATATGCCAAATTTAAGGTTAATGTTATTGTTAAAAATGAACCAAATTCGGGAGCTCCGATTGTTCATTTAGACCACCCGACACAAGGGAATTTAGTCGGTAAAGTTGAAAGGCTGCAACAATACGGCGCCCTTTTGACTGACTTTACCTTAATTAAGGCCGGCGCGCTTCATCAAGCTAATGGCGGATTTTTGCTTATTGATGCGCACAAACTTTTAATGCAGCCTTTTGCTTGGGATTCTTTAAAACGAGCCATTGCCTCAAAGACAATCAAAATTGAAGCTCCGAGTGAAGATACCTCTTTTACGACAATTTCTCTGGATCCTGAGCCCATTCCGCTGAATGTCAAAATCATTTTGACAGGCGATGCCGACCTTTATGAGCTCTTAAGTGAACGAGATCCTGACTTTTTGGATTATTTTAAGGTTGAAGCGGACTTTGGAATCCTTATGGACAGGACAAAAGAAAACGAGATTGAATATGCAAAACTTATTGGTTCTTTGTCAAAGAAAAAACATTTACGTTCGCTTAACCGTCAGGCTGTAGCTAAAGTTATTGAATATTCTTCTCGTCTGGCCGAAAGCTCTGAAAAGTTAACGGCTCATATCGCTTCTATCGGAGATTTGCTGCGTGAGGCTGATTATTGGGCGCGCAAGTCTAAGTCAAATCACATCGGCAAAAACCATATTGATCAGGCTATTGAAGCACAAATTTACCGTGGAAGTCGCGTCAAAGAAGCCATGTTGGAGCAAATCGACAAGGGAACAATTCTGATTGATATTAAAGGAAAGAAAGTCGGTCAAATCAACGGCCTTGTCGTTTATGTCTTTTCTCGAAACAGCTTCGGTAAACCGACACGCATTACGACCCAAGTTCGAATCGGCAAAGGAGATTTTGTTAATATTGAACGGGAAGTCGAGATGAGCGGTCCGATTCATTCTAAAGGTGTTTTGATTTTAGAAAGTCTTTTGGCGAATCGTTTTGCAAAATATTGTCCGTTATCGCTTAATGCTTCTATTGTTTTTGAACAATCTTACGGAGGCGTTGATGGAGATAGTGCCTCATCAACTGAATATTATTGCCTGCTTTCGGCAATTTCGGGTATCCCAATTAAACAAAATATTGCTGTAACGGGATCTATCAACCAGTTTGGCGAAATTCAACCTATCGGCGGCGTTAATGAAAAAATTGAAGGGTTCTTTGATGTCTGTAAACATCAGGGACTGACCGGAGATCAAGGGGTTATTATTCCGCGAACGAATGTTGCCGACTTAATGTTGAGAGAAGATATTTGTCAGGCTGTTGAAGATGGAAACTTTAATGTTTGGGCTGTTGACACAGTTGATGACGGTATTGAAATTTTGACAGGAATTAAAGCAGGCGTTCTTGACAAACACGGACACTACCCTAAAGGAACCGTTAATTATGCCGTTCAGCAAGGTTTAGCTTATTTTTATAAATGTTATGCCCGTTACGCTAAAGAAACTCAAGGTTGCCTTGGTAAATAGGAAAAAGCCCCGTCACGCGGGGCTTTTTTACTTTTATTTTGCGGGAATCGTTACATCAGGCGCACGCAGGTATAACGGTTTCGGATAATTCAGCTTTTTTTCTTTTAACAATGCCTGTCCTGCTTTCATAAGAGCTCGGATTGGCAAAACGTCATACATTTTTATGGCATGCAAAGTCAATCCACTCGGCCTGTCTAAAAAGCGCTCAACACCATCTCCAACCAAAGACACCAAGCAGCCGTCTTTTTTTAGAAATTTCAATGCCTCTTCATAAGAAACAGCCATCGGTTCCGTTAAATTTTGAAGCTTGCGGTCAAATATTTGAACATAAAAATCATCACGTCTTGTTTCAATAATCACTGCATTCTTATCGGCAATTTCTTCTTCGGATAAAGTTGCCAAATATGCTTCAAAAGCCGTTACACCGCTTAATTTGAGTTCAGGGGCTGCAAACCCGAAAACCCTTGCCGCTGCAATGCTTGAACGCACCCCCGTAAAAGATCCGGGACCTACACAGACAAAAAGTGCTCCCAAATCTTGAAAAGACAAACTTTGTTCTTGGAGCATCTTTTGTATCTGCGGCATTAAAATTTCAGCCTGCCCGAATTCTGCTTCTTTTTCAAACTCGGAAAGAATTTTATCCTTATCAGCCAAAGCTATTCCACATCCGGCACCTGTTGTATCAAAAGCTAATGTATACATTTTTCCACTTGTCTTAAATTTAAATTTGAATAATGGTTTTTATATACTAAAATCATTAAATAAACAATCCTTTTTTAGAGACTGAGCGATTATGAATACCGAGCTTTTAAGAAATATGTATGATGCCGCACCTGAATTATGGCTGGCCATAGGTCTTGTTTTTATCGTCTTTTTCGGAATAATACTGCTGCTTGTCTTTATGTTTTTGAAACTAAAACAACGGAATTATTTTTTACGGCGCGATCGCGAAAGGTATGCCGAAACATTATATGCTTCTCATGATGGTTATTTTGCCTTTATTTATCCTGATGACAAGGTCAATGACCCCCGCAAAGAAATTTCCGAAAGATGCTCTCGTCGATTGGCTGTTATTTTGGGACTTGAAAAGGGTATCAAATCCGATTTCAATGATATTTTAAAAAACTTTTACAAAGATGATGTTAAAAAAATCAATAAATATGTGGGCTTGCTTAAAGAAGAAGGAATCGCTTTTGAAGATTATTTTTTGCTTAAAACCGCTGACAAGTATATTCGCCTTGAAGGCGTCCGCATTAACGGTGCCGACGGAAACATTTATTGTGATATGATTTGGTTCAGAGATATCAGCTTCGCAACGAATCGGATTAAAACTCTTGAAGGAGCAAAAAAAGAAGCGGAAGAAAAATTTTTACTTCAACAGGATCTTTTGGACAACCTGCCTTTTGCTGTTTGGCTCAGAGATAATTCTCTTAATATTACTTATTGTAATAAAAAATTTGCCGACTTTATTCCGGATAAAACCCGTGAAGAAATTTTGGCAGATCATTCGGAGATTTTGGATACCGGCGGAGAAAGTATTTCAAAAGCTCTGGCTCGACAGGTGCATGACAGTAAACGTCTGGGGAAAAGGTCTGTTTCGGTTATCCTAAAAGGAAACCGTATCACAATGGAAACCATTGAAGCGCCTTTTTACGCCGAACAAAATCTTGAAAAGACTTTCAGTTCCGGTTGTTTAATAAACATTTCCGAACTTGATGAACTTCGGCGAAATCTTAAACAACATCAAAATGCTCATCTTGAAATTTTAGGAGCTTTGGGAACGGCTTTTGCTGTTTTTAACCAAAATATGTCTCTTGATTTTTATAACCAACCTTTTTTAAAACTCTGGAAACTAAATCCTTCTTGGTTAGAAGACAATCCGACATATCCGGCTTTTTTGGATGTTATCAGAGAGAATCGGCTTTTGCCGGAAGTTCCTGATTACAAATCGTTCAAAAAAGAAGAACTTAAAAAATTTTCTCAAATTATGGAGCCTGTTAACGATCTTTTACATCTTCCTAACAGCAAGACGCTTCGCCGAATCCGCGCGCCCTATCCTTCCGGCGGCATTATTTTTGCGTATGAAGATATCTCTGACCGTTTGGCAGCAACCAGTGCCTATAACGCCTTAATCTCTATTCAAAACGAAATTCTTTCTAATTTATTTGATGCTGTTCTTATTTTCGGCTCAAACGGTCGTTTAAATTTTTTCAATGATGCTTATCTTAAATTATGGCTTGCGGATAAAACCTTTTTGAGTCTGGAACCCTCTTTTGATGAAATTCTGGACAGTCAACGAGCTTTCTTTTCTCAAAATGAAGATTGGTCGCTGCTTAAAAAAGAATTGGGCGAAGCTATTCTGAATATGACATCTAAAACCCTGTCTTTGAATCGACAGGACGGCATCAATCTCAAACTTAATGTTGCCCATCTGTCGGACGGTTCTCTGATGATTACCTATAAGCATCAGGATTGACAGAAAAAAAGAATCGTGACACACTGTTAATAGAATAAAGAATATTTAGAGGAACTTTATGGCTGAAGACGATATTTCATCCAATATTGAATGGGAACAAGACAAGGGCTTTGAAACAAAATCCCGTATTTCTCGACGCGTGGATGTAAAAAAACTCCTGAAAGCTCAGGCTAAAGATCGGCGAAACTTTAAAACTACCGCAGCCAAAGCTAAAACATTAGCTCCCGGATTAAAAAAACTTCGGACAAAGATTAAAGATATTTATGATGATGATGAAGAGGACGACGAAAACGAAATTGTGTTCCATTTTTCAATGGACGACGAATCGTCTTCGCTTTTCAGCGCTCTGAAAGAAGACGAAAAAAAAGAACTTCAGTTTAAGCAGACGCTCAAAAACCAAAATATGCAGCAAACCGCCGGAAAGATGGAAGCCGTTATAATGGCGGATAAAATGACAAAAGACCTTGGCCTTAAGGGACTTAACAAAAAAATAGCCTTAGACAGCATTCAAGATGTTACCCAAAGCTCTGAAACATATGACAAAGCTTTAGCCAAAGATATATCCGCCAAGACATCTCTTGATTTGAAAGGCCTTTCACCTAAGGACGCTTCCTTTGCAATTAAAGGATTAAAAAAGATGAGGCAAGCCTCGACCGCCTCTCAAAAAATTAATCCAAAAACAGTAAACGATATTAAAGAAAAAGATTTAATCGCTATCGGGAAATCGAAAAATACCAGAGAAACAGCTGAAATGATTTTGGAAAAATCCGGCCGCACTGAACCCAAAAAGATGTCCCGAGCAAAGAAAGAATCCGAAACTCAAAAAGTTCAAAAGGCTTTACGCGACACCCGTAAAAAACAAAACGTCCGTGAGTAACAGATTATTGTGTCAACTTAGACATTAAAGACTTGTAAGTTGTGCTGACAATTTTGAACTTTTCTTCTGCCGATTCATCCGTATTGATATCAGGATGATATTTTTTGACCGTTTTCTTGTAGGCTTTTTTCAATTCAGCCTTTGTCAAACCTTCAATCTCTATTTCCATAATTTTAAGCCCCTGATGTTCATCAGGCGTCAGGCGAATATTCGGCTCTGCCGAAAAATAGGAAACATGATCAAAAATATTATATCTATCATCAAAATCGAATCCGAAATTATATTTTATTCTTGATGAAAATTTAAACTGTCGTTTTAAGTCTTCATTTTCTTCAGGATACTCATCTCCGTAATAATTCCATCTGGCGTTATATTCCTGAACATGTTCTAAGCAAAACCAATAATATTCTTTCAGCGTCCTGTCTTTCGGGGCTCTGTATTCTCCGGCTTTTTGACATCCCGGATAGTCGCAGACATGCTCTGCTTCTGTCTGCGGTGCAAAATATTTACTCTGTCGGCGTAATCTTTTTATCATTTTCATTTTCTTTATATATCTGACGGAAGTTATCTTATTTTATACTTGAGTGCAACAATTTATTTTTATTGTATTAGCTCAAAAAAGTTTTTATACTTTCAGTTATTAAAAAAGTTTAGGGATTTTCCGTTATGAAGTATTTTTGTTTTTTCATCTTAACGATTATTTTTTGTTTTTCTGCAAAAGCTTCTTTTGTCGAGGGACTTGAAGATATTCCTTTGCCCGCCGAATTAACCCAAACAGAAGATACGGGATTAAGCTTCGGAAACGAGGAAATTCGTTTTATTGAAATGTCTTTCGAATCCAAAACATTATCTTTTGACAAAGTTATCTCTTTTTATAAAGAAACACTTCCTCAAATGGGATGGAAAATCACAACGATATCTTCATCAAAACTTGTTTCGGAACGAGAAGGCGAATCTTTGGAAATCAACCGCGAATCCGCTTCGCCTTTAGTTATTCGGTTAACCCTAAAAAGCAAAAATTAAAAGGATTTAGAATATGGATGAGAACAATACTATTTTGACTGCTCAAGATGGATCGACAGGTATTATTACTTTGCACCGACCTGATGATATGAACGCCGTCAATCTTGAGATGCTTAATGAAATTGCTTATCAGGTTCAAACATGGGAATATGATGATGCTATCCGTTGTATCATTCTTAAAGGTTCGGATAAAGTTTTTGCTGCGGGAATCGACATCAATGCCCTTAACGATGAACTTTCGCAACAAAGTCTTGCTTTCAAAGCCTGGCAAGATGAGTTTAATAAAATTGCCAATTGTTCCAAACCTCTTATTGTTTTGGTGTCGGGCTATGCTCTTGGTCTCGGGTGTGATCTGGCTTTGGCCGCGGACATTGTTCTTGCTGCGGAATCGGCTGAATTCGGTTATCCGGAGCTTTCCATCGGAGCTATTCCTTCGTTCGGCGGCTGTTCAAGATTAATGCACCGTATCGGTAAAGCAAAAGCCATGGAACTTATTTTGACAGGTAAATCTCTTTCGGCGGAGGAAGCTTCTTTGTGCGGGTTAATCAGCAGGGTTGTTCCCCTTCAGGATTTATCAGAAGAGGGACTGAGAATCGCCAATCGAATCGCTTCGCTGCCATATCAAGCCGTTATGCAGGCAAAAGAGACTCTGAAACAGGTTGAAAATATGAATCTTCAAAATGGTTTGGAACTTGAATTAAAAAGCTGCCGTTTGAACATGAACACCCCCGAATTTAAAGCAATTTTGGAAAATTTTAAATAAAAAAGCCTTTAAACTCGTTTTATCGAAAAATTATTGTTGACTTAACTGCAGAATCAAGTTTATAAAGCATTACATTAAAAAATTGGAATAACAACTAAATTTGAATGGAAGAAAAAAATGGCCAATCATAAGTCTGCTAAGAGCAGAATCGTCAGAAATAACAAGAGAGCCGTTATTAACGGGGCTCGCAGAAGTCGTGTTCGCACTTTTGTAAAAAAAGTTGAAGCAGCTATTCTTGCCGGTGATAAAGAACTTGCCGCTGCCGCTTTCAAAACTGCCGAATCCGAATTAATGCGCGCTGTCAGAAAAGGTGTTTTCAAACAAAACACTGCCTCTCGCAAAGTTTCTCGTCTGTCTCAGAAAATTAAAGCTTTGTAATTTAAGTTTTACGCAATCTTTTAAAACACAAACCGTTCTCTGTTTACGGAGTTTTCGGTTTGTGTTTTTTGCGCTAAAATCGGCAGAATCCGCGCGACTCCTCGAAAAAGCTTTGTCAAGGAATTTAATTTATATGTTCTATAAAAGTTCTGTTGTTTTTATCTTTTTTTAATCCTAGTATCCGAATCACTTTGTTAGAGAATTTTGAAATTTATTTTGAAATTTTTTAGAATCTAAAAACAGACAGAATCGTCCATACTTATTTTTTTGGGATGTCAGTCAGATCCTTCGAATTTTAAAGGGATTTTCTTATACTGATATATCCGCAAGGACATATTATAGTATGTCGGGGAACTTGCGTTGATATTTTATCGTATGGTTTTTGCCATGGCGAATCAGCAGAGAAAAGATTTTTGAAGGACTGGTGACGGGGTTTAATTTTTTGAGAATAAATTGGGGAGTAAAAAATGGCCGAGGAAGCAATTGTTAATGACACAGCTGTTTTGGATCAATGGAATCAGATTTGTGATCAGTTGAAAATCGAAATCGGAGAAACTGCCTTTGACAGCTGGCTTAAACCGTTAACAATAGGATCTTTCAGTGAAGGGACAATGAATATCTGCGTTCCGACACGTTTCATGAGAAACTGGGTAATTACAAATTACAGTGATCGTATTCACAAAATCTGGGAAAAGAAAAACCCCTCCATTAAAAACATCAATTTCATCGTTCAGGCAGGTCAAGAAGCCGTTCCGTCTAAGGGGTTATACGCTCCGACCTGCCGCTCTCTTTTAAAAAGCATCAACTCATCGCCTCGTCCACAAAACATTTATCAATCCGGTTCTTCCTCCTTAATCGCCAATGCAAATGACGGCAGCTTGAATGACTCCTTATCTGTTCCGCTGAATCCTCAATATACTTTTGACAATTTTGTTGTCGGCAAAACCAATGAGTTTGCTTATGCGGCTGCCCGTAAAGTTGCCGAATCCAGAAACATTTCTTTCAACCCGTTATTCTTGTATTCCGGCGTCGGCCTCGGAAAGACTCACTTGATGCACGCCATTGCTTGGCACATCAAACAACAAGATCCGACCCGCAACATTGTTTATTTGTCGGCTGAAAAGTTTATGTATAAATTCGTCAGAGCTTTGCGCTACAAAGATACAACCGCTTTCAAAGAGCAGTTTCGTTCTGTCGATGTTTTGATGGTTGATGACGTCCAATTTATGGGCGGTAAAGATACTACTCAAGAAGAGTTTTTCTATACATTTAATTCTCTTATTGAAGAAGGCCGCCAGATTATCATTTCAGCTGATAAATCTCCTGCTGATTTGGAAGGAATCGAAGCTCGGTTGAAATCTCGTTTGGGTTGCGGGTTGGTTGCAGACATTCATCCGACAGATTTTGATTTGCGCATGGGAATTCTCAACAGTAAAGCCAAACAGCTCGGTTTGGAGCTTCCACAGAAAGTCGCTGAATTTTTAGCCACCAAAATTACATCCAACATTCGCGAACTTGAAGGAGCTTTGCGTCGTGTTATCGCTCATTCTCAACTCTTGAGCAATCACGAAATTACTTTGGATATGACTCAGGATATTTTGAAAGATATGCTGCGTTCTTTTGACAAACGCACAACCATTGATGAAATCCAAAAGAAAGTTGCTGAGCATTTCAATATTTCCGTTAAGGAAATGCAATCTTCCCGCCGTGCCCGCACCGTTGCCCGTCCGCGTCAGATTGCCATGTATTTGGCCAAACAGTTGACATCTCGTTCTTTACCGGAGATCGGCCGCAAGTTTGACAGAGACCATACAACAGTTATGCATGCCGTTCGTAAAGTTGAAGAATTGATTATGGAAGATGTTTCTTTAGCTGAAAATGTTGAAGCTTTGAGACGCCTTTTGGACGCTTAGATTTATTCAAAAACCTGTTGACGACTTATTGTTTTGTCTTTTGATTTAGACTGTTTGTGTTACAATCTTATCAAAGTTTAACAATAAGTCGTTTTTTTATGGATAAAAGCAAATGAGATTTACTATTGAGCGTGCAAATTTATTAAAAACTCTGAGCCATGTTCAGAGTATTGTAGAGAAAAGAAACACTATTCCCGTTTTATCAAACGTCAGAATCGAGGCGCTTGGCGACGGTATCAGCTTTAAGGCTACCGATATGGATACCGAAATTACGGAAATGGCCGATGCTAAAATTACGGAAACAGGAGCTACCACAGCTCCTGCTCACATGCTTTATGATATTGTCAGAAAGCTTTCGGACGGATCTCAGGTTGAGCTGATTTATCCTGATGACAAAGGTCAATTGACAATTTCTTCCGGCAGATCGAAATTTTCTCTATCAACAATCGCCGTTGAAGATTTTCCGATTATTTCCGGTGATAAGCTTCCGACGTCTTTTGTTATGACAAAAGATGATTTGAAAGATGTTATCGATAGGACACAATTTGCGGCTTCGACAGAAGAAACACGGTATTATTTGAACGGTTTGTATATTCATGCAAAAGCTGAAGGATCTTCTGAAGTTTTACGGGTTGTCGCAACTGACGGCCACCGTTTGGCCTGTGTTGAAACCCCGTTGCCTAAAGGCGCCGAAAATTTAAAAGGTGTTATTATTCCGCGTAAGACAATTGCCGAAATAAGAAAACTTCTTGATGATGGCGCTGTCGAAAATGTTACCATTGAAATTTCGGAAAACAAAGTTCGTTTTTCAGTAACGGACATTACCTTGACTTCAAAACTTATTGATGGCACCTATCCGGATTATGAACGAGTTATTCCGACAGATAACAATAAATCTTTGGAACTCGGCGTCAAAGATTTGGCTGCGGCCGTAGATCGTGTTTCAGTTGTTGCAGAAAGAACTCGCGCTATTAAGATGCTGACTCATCCCAACAAGGTTACGATTGTTACTTCAAGTCCTGATTTGGGCAGCGCTTCGGAAGATTTGGAAGCAAAATACGAACATGAGGATTTGGAAATCGGCTATAATTTCCGTTATCTGCTTGATATTTTGGCGGAAATAAAAGGCGACACTGTCCGCATCTCTTTTGCAGATGCGTCTTCTCCGTCAGTTATCCACGATACTTCAGATGCCAGCGCTATTTATGTGCTGATGCCGATGAGAGTATAAATGGATAATCTTGCCCAAAATTTAGAAACCTTATCCCAGTTAAAGTCAGGTGTTGAACGCCTGACTTTAACTGACTTTAGAAACTATGCCTCTTTGCGACTCAATACGCCTATTGCTCCAATTATTATTTTTGGAGAAAACGGCAGCGGTAAAACAAACATTTTGGAAGCCGTTTCTTTTTTAACTCCCGGACGAGGACTCAGGGGAGCCAGATTGGCTGATATCAAGCGTTTTATTCCTCAAATAGGTTTGTCTGAACATATTTCTTTTATTTCCCCGTTAAACTGGGCTGTTGCTGCAGAAATCATTAATAACGGCGAAAGATTTTCCTTGTCCACGGCCGTTGAAAAATCATCAAAAGAAGTTGATGAATCTGATGAACTACGTTCTTTTGAACGCCGTATTGTTAAACTCGACGGCACAAAACTATCTTCTCAGGCTGACTTAGGCCGTTATTTATCCGCCATTTGGTTGACGCCGCAAATGGACAGATTGTTCAGGGGCGGCAGTCAGCCCAGACGCTCATTCTTGGATCGTCTTGTTTATGCTTTTGATATGGAACATGCCAAGAGAACGGCAACGTTCGAACATTTGTATCGGGAATGGTATCGGCTTATTAAAGAAGGCAAAAGGGATAATTATTGGCTCTCTTCTTTAGAAGAGAATATGGCCTCTCTAGGCGTGGCTATTGCCGCAGCCAGACGAGAACAGGTTGCCCGATTGAATGCCTTTATTGAAAAAGAACCCGATGATGTTTTTCCCTCTGTCCGAATGGAGCTGGACGGTATTGTTGAAAAATCTTTGGATTCCAAACCGGCCGTTGAGGTTGAGGAAGATTATTGCGCCCTCATCAAATCTCAACGAAAAAACATTCTTGAAAATGACAATCCTGACGGGGTTAACAGAACAGACTTCAAAGTTTATTTCAAGAAAAAGAGCATGCCCGCCGATCTTTGTTCTACAGGAGAACAAAAATCTCTGCTTATCAGCATTATCTTAGCTCAGACAAAATGCCAAAGTTTGTATAAAGGGTTTTCTCCTATCATGCTTTTGGATGAGGTTGCTGCCCATCTGGACGACATCAAGAGGGAAGCCCTTCTTGAAAAAATCGTTGATTTAAACGTTCAAGCTTTTATTACGACAACCAATCCGGAGCTCTTTGAGCCGATGCGTTCCTGCGCCCAATTCTTGCATGTTCATAACAATACCGTTTCGAATTGCTGATAAAAATTTGCGATTCGGACAATTTTTTGCGATTCTTTTTACCTCTTTTTAAAATTTTTCAATCGGACTCAAAACGAATCTGAGTCTTGATTTGCAGCGAATCGCCTGTTTTCTTTGAGGGAATCGGTAATTTTTTGTTAATTTTTTTCTTCTAGCCTTTAGATATCAACGGCCGTTCAGGTTCTTCCGATTCTGTCGGGAAACCTTTATATTCAAAGGAAACTGCGGTGTTTATAAAGGAAAGGTATTCTTTTTTGGCAAGCACAGCCCTTTTCTGCTGTTTAATTTTATTAAACGGCACAGAAGCCTTTTCTGCAGAAACACTTACCGTCGGTGATGGCGAAACAGCCGATAATCAAACCATTTCATCTTCCGATACGTATAACAAGCTTGATGTTAACAACAACGGCACCGCTACAGGAACAACCGTTAACAGCGATGGAATACTAACTGTTAATGCAGGTGGAACAGCATCAAATACAATCGTTAACGCCGGAGGAATAATCAGGACAATCGGCGCAGCTACAGTTGATGACCTTAAATTGAATGATAATTCAAAATTTGCTTTTACCACAGCGGCTACCGTCACAAACATTCAAACTTCAGACGGGTCCTCAAGCGGATCTATCCTAAATAATACTGCGTCCGGTCTGAATATCACTAATGGCTCTGTTTTAGAAGTTGTCAATAACGGGACAAGTGACGGCATAGCGGAAAATATAAAAGTTAACGGGGGAACTCTTGTTGTCGATAAAGGATCGGCTAAAGATATTGAAGTCAATTCCGGAATTATTGAAGCCCTGACGGATAGGGCCGTTCTTTCCAACGTTATTATTGAGGCTCAAAGCGCTTTCAGATTTTCAACAAATGCAACTATTGACGCTATTTATGATTCGAATTATCAGGCTCAAGAACTCGTAATCAAAGATCATCGTATTCAAGACCTTATCTTAGGCTCCAACGGGATTTTGTCCGTTGATGCGGTTGGGGCGGCTGAAAACTTGACTGTTGGCGGAGGTGTCCTCATTGTCAATACGGACGGAACAGCCTCTGACACAACCGTTACTTCCGGCACACTGACTGTTTCCGGCGGAACTGCGGTAAATACAACTGTTCAGGGCGGTCTTTTAGACGTAACATCGGGAACAGTTAAAGATGTGACTATTTCAGATACCGGAACAGTTACAGCTTCTGGTGGAATGATTACAGATACAACTGTTACCGGTGGTTCTTTTACCTTAAATTCCGGCGCTGAAGCATCTTCAACAACCATTAACGGCGGCACAATGACTGTTAAGAACGGCGGACAGGCTTCCAACACAATTGTTAATTCCGGAGGAACTTTGAGTTCAGAATCCGGCGGTATCTTGAACGGCCTCATCGCAACAAACGGCTCTGTTATTTCTTTGGCCGCCGATACTGTTTTAAAAGATTCAATAAATATTTACGCTGAAGCTGACTTGTCTTTATCATCTTCTATTAACTGGGGTCAATCAGAATTAACAACCTTAATCCTTACAAACGGTCTTAATGCTGCTTTTAATAACAGATTGGTCAATGAAACGGCTGAAGATAAGAATCTTGTTTTAAATTCAGGATTCTATACCCTTTCAGATTTGACTATCAGCGGCTGGGATACGCTTACCTTAGCCTCTGGCACAACGGCGCGATTGACTTCTTCGCTTGCGATGAGCGGAACAAACAAAAACTTTATTATTAACAACGGAGCAACCTTAGACGTTTCCGGAACTCTGGAAAATGTTGTTTCAGCGACGATAAACGGGAATCTTATCAATAACGGTGCAATTGATTTTACCCTCTCCGGCGCTAATTCCTCAGATGTCCTTACAGTTACCGGAGATTTTGAAGGAAAAGACGGCTCCATGATTATTATGGATATGAACCCTGTTGACGGAACATCCGATAAGCTCTCAATCGGAGGCGATGTTAAAGGAAGTTCTTTGGTTTACCTTAAATCTTTAGATGCAGGTAATCCTTCTGATTCTGTATTATTTGCTGAAGCTCCCTCAAATGTAACCGGAGGCCAATCCTCTTTTAAGATTTGGCGTGTTGACGGTTCTCCTTTTGACTGGGATGTATTATTTGATAATAATCAATGGTATTCTTATGCTCTCGACACAAACCGGCCGAATATCACACCGGAAACTGCCGCTTATTATGGATTAATTGATACTACTTTTATGCAAACAGCTTCTTTGGGGGCGTCTTTACGCAAAAACATCGCAGAAAGCGAACCGCGTCAAATTCCATGTCCTCGGACAGCTTATTCAAAATACACCAACCGAATCTGCCACAGCAGCCGGCCGACACTTACCGGCTGGGCAGCTCCGGTGTATACGACAGCCAAGATTCAAGATCCTTACAACTATACTGCCACTATTGGCGGATTAGACGGCGGGTTAGATCTTATCGGCGACAACCAAACAAAATTCGGTATTTTAGCATCTTACCGTTCCGGTTCTTATTCCTTTGAAGATGACGGCAAGACTTATCGAATCAGGAATTCTGCGGATATTTCTTTGAACAGCTATCTCGGCGGCCTTTATCTGCGCCATGACAGCAGGCTCTTATCCGTTGTCGCAGCAGCTTATGCCGGAAAAATAGACGGAGATGTTTCTACTGCTGATGGCGTTGAGGGAGATGTCGGCGGAACGACCTATGGTATTACGCTTGATGTTAACTTTATTTACGAAAACATCAATGGTATTCGCCTTGAACCGGGGGTTCGCATCAGCTATGCCTCAGTTGATCTTGATGAGATTAAAGATAATGCCGGAAAAACAACCGAATTTGACAAGGCTACCCGCACAGAAATTGAAGCGGGCCTCAAAATTGCCAAACGCTGGCGGTTTCCTGAAGGCAAGGCTGAAATTTATGCCAAACCCTCCTTTGTTCAAATCCTGAACAATACCAGTGATTTTGTTCTTCTTGAGAACCTGTCTTTGGAAGCTGCTTCAAACAGAACTTTAGCTAGACTTGAAGCTGGAATGTCGTTTGACTTGGCAAATAATTGGAGCGCAGCTTTATCCGGCACATACAGCTTTGGCTCGGATTATCAGGATGCAACAGCTAATTTATCTTTAATTTATAACTTCTAGGCTTTTTGAATATACCCATCCGTCTGCATTTTAAATAACTCTGCATAGCGGCCTTTTTTACGCAAGAGGCTTAAATGGCTTCCTTCTTCAATAATTTTGCCATTTTCCAAAACAATTATTCTATCCATTTCGCGCAGCGTTGACAACCGGTGAGCAATGGCGATGACCGTTTTGCCGTTCATTAATGTCTTCAGCGACTCTTGAATATACTTCTCACTTTCAGAATCCAGTGATGATGTAGCCTCGTCAAAAATCAATATCGGCGCATTTTTCAAAATAGCCCGAGCAATAGCTATGCGCTGCCTTTCTCCTCCTGACAGTACGACCCCTCTGTCGCCGACCTTTGTTTCATATTTCTCGGGAAATTTTTCAATAAACTTGTCTGCAAAAGCCTGAGCTGCCGCTTTTTTGACATTCTCATCCGATGCATTTGTTTTTCCATACCGAATATTTTCCATCAGGCTTCTGTTAAACAGACACACATCTTGCGGTATGGTTGCAATCATTCGATGAAGAGATTCCTGCGTGATGTTTCTGATGTCTTTTCCATTCAGCTTAATGCTTCCCTTTTGAACATCAAAATACCTTGCCGCAAGCTTAATCAGTGTTGATTTTCCGGCTCCGGACGATCCGACAATGCCTACTTTTTCTCCGGCCTTAATTTTTAAGTTAAAGTCATTTAAAATAGGCTGTTCATGCGAATAAGAAAAACAAACATTTTCAAACTCTATTTGCGCTTTTTTGGCATTTATTGTTTCGGCTTTCGGCGAATCTTTAAGCTCCGGTTCAACAGATAATGTTTCCAACGCCGAATCTATCTGACCGACAATTCGCGACATATTATTAACATTCCATGTCACGCCAAAGGCTATCCCGCTTAGGCGGTGAAAGATCGTCAAAATAAAAAAGAATCCGACCATATCCAGTTTGTTCCAATAAAACAACCCTAAACTTAATATCATAAAAAATAATTCCGAACAGACAGCAACCATTCCGAGCCAAAAGTTAATCATCATTTTTTGTTTTTGCTCGTTACTCTCTGCTTGGCGCCACAATCGAAGTGTTTTAATCAGGTTTAACCGTTCGTATTTATAGTTGGCAAAACTTTTTATTTCACTGTAATTAGCTATCGAATCCACAATGACTGCATTGGACCGACTTTGCTGCAACGATGTTCGGCGGGATAATTCTGCCCTTTTACGTCCGAAATGCCGTCCAACAAAAAACATCAAAAAGACCCACGCAATTATTGTTGCTCCTAAAACCCAGCTCATCCATGCCAAGATGGCCAAATTGACAATCAGATAACATCCGTCAAATAAAATGTTTCCGGACTGCATAAAAAATTCAACCATCCCGTTTTGAAGTTGATTGAATTTGTTTGAAATGTTTCCGGTCATTTCATTGACAAAGTATGAAATAGAATGCCTGTTGACATATTCAAACACATCTTTAATCACAATAGAGCGAATAAAGGGTATTAAACGACAGCCGAACCATATACTCATCGTTTGAAATAAGTGTCCAAATAATTCCAGCCCGCAGCATAGCAACAATAATTTTAACAATGTTTCATAATAAACCGGATTATCAAATGAAGCCCCCGCAAAACTGAAAATCTTTGCCATTACATAAGAACCCGCTTGCGAAATTCCTCGCGCCGCAAGAGCTGACAAGCAAATTCCTGCTAACACAAATTTAAATTTTTGAAGATAATTCCAAATAAATTTTCCGGCCGTTTTTTGCATATCTCATTAACCTAAAATTGACAGTTTGGTAATATTGTTATAGCATATTAAAAGATTTTCGCAATATCAGAAAGATTTTTAACATGGAAACGCAATATTATACCCTTATTGAAAAACAAGATTTCTTTGAGATTATTGAAAATAAATATGGCGAGTTGGCTATTTTTATTGATACTCGTTCGGGTTTGCCCGAAAACCCTGTTTTGGAATTTGATGGCAAGAGGACAGCTCTTTTGAAAAGAGATTCTCATCTGGCTGTTAAGCTTGATAATATTAATGAAGAAACCGTCGAACCTTTGGCCGAATCCGAGTTTGTTATGATTGTTGAACTTAAAGGAAAAATGGTCGAACGCGTTTACGGCGTTCCTGTTGAGAATGTTGAAGAAATTGTTTTTGAAGGACGGCAAACACGCGCTGATGAGCTTGTCAAAGCTAAAAACCGCGATGAACTTTTAAAAAATTTCGGCGCGGTCAAAATCTGGAAAAACGGTGAAAAAAACGTAAAATAGAGGATAAAAAATGATTGGATTGGTTTTGGTCACTCATGGCAATTTGGCAAACGAATTTATTTCGGCGATGCAGCATGTCGTCGGCAAGCAGGAACAAGTTGCAGCTGTTTGTATCGGCCCTGAAGATGATATGGAAATGCGCCGTAATGAAATTCTTGAAAAAGTTAATGAGGTCGATTCAGGCAAAGGTGTTGTGCTTTTGACGGATATGTTCGGAGGAACTCCCTCAAACTTGGCTTTATCCGTTATGGACAGAGCCAATGTAGAGATTTTGGCCGGTATCAACCTTCCGATGTTAATTAAAATAGCTTCTTTGCGTAAGGATAATGATATTAAACACACCGTTGAGGGCGCACAGGAAGCCGGCAAAAAATATATTAACATCGCCTCACAACTTTTGGGAAAATAGACCATGTCCGATAAAATTGTTAAAGAACTTGAAATTAAAAATATTAAAGGACTTCATGCCCGCGCCGCTGCGGCTTTTGTCAAGACTGTTGAACCTTTTGATGCGACTGTTGAAGTCGAGCGTATCGGTCAATGTGTCAATGGATGTTCCATTATGGGGCTGATGATGCTGGCCGCTTCCAAGGGAACAACCATTAAGGTTTCGGCCTCGGGAAAACAGGCTCAAGAAGTTATGACTGCTTTGGAAACACTTCTTAATAATAAATTCGGAGAAAATTAATTGCCGACAGAATCCGTCAGAAATAAGACGCTTCATTTGACTCCGAAAGAAATTTCAAAGATTTCAGCTCAGGCTGTAAAATTATCCCGAAAATCGGATTTATCCGCTGTTTTGGACAAAGTGATTTGGCAAGATGCTTTTCGGGCTCTTTCTTTTTTGCCGGACAAATGCGTCGATTTGATGATTGTTGATCCTCCTTATAATTTAACAAAAAATTTCGGGCAATCTGTTTTTAAGGAAATGACTCCTACAGATTATTTAAAATGGCTTGACAAATGGCTCAAAAAAACAGTTCGAATTCTCAAAGACACTGCATCTGTTTATATTTGCGCCGACTGGAAGAGTTCTATTCCCATTCCTTATGCTGCTTCTAAATATTTTGTTCTTCAGAATCGAATTTCTTGGGAGAGAGAAAAAGGCCGCGGAGCTAAAAATAACTGGAAAAATTGTTTAGAAGATATTTGGTTTTTTACAAAAAGCAATGACTATCTCTTTAACTTAGATGCCGTTAAAGTGTTGAGGCCGGTTATTGCACCTTATCGAGACACTAAAGGGGCTCCTAAAGATTGGTTTGAAGAAAAAAAACAAAAATTTCGGCTGACTCATCCATCAAATATTTGGACGGATATTTCCGTTCCGTTTTGGTCTATGGCTGAAAACACGCCCCACCCGACTCAAAAACCTGAAAAACTTATCGCTAAACTTGTTTTAGCCTCTTCTAATGAGGGAGATGTGGTTTTTGATCCGTTTCTCGGGTCTGGCACAACTGCCGTTGTCGCCAAAAAACTCCATCGTCATTTTATCGGGATTGAAAAAGAAAAAGAATATGCGGCTTTTGCTCTTAAGCGTCTTGCCGATGCCGAAAAAGATACTAAAATTCAAGGTTTTGAGGACGGCATTTTCAAACCGCGGCACATGTAGCCTGAAAGATTAGGTTGTTTTGGGCGTTTTTGCTCTTACTTCTATTAGTGCTTAAACATTAATTTTTAGGAGTAAAAAATATGTGTAAAGATATGAGAGATTCTTCTTCATCTTCTTCAAAAAAAATGTCTGCTTCTTCATCTGAAAAAAGCACAAAACAATCTTCCGAAAACAACACTAAGTCGTCCTCAAACACAGGCGGCGGCTGTGGTTGCGGCGGATACTAATATCACTTAGCCCCTTCCCCCTGTTAATGCTTTTTGGTGTTAACAGGGGGTATGTTTGTCTGGACTTTGCCGGCAAAAGAATTATATTAGAGACACATTATTCAGATAAAAAGGAATAGTATCCGCATGAAAAAGTTTTTTCTTACCTTTTTTGTTTTGCTCTTTTCTTTGGATGTTCACGCCCAATCTTCCGAGAATCTGCAAAAAATCGAAAGCTATTTAAATAATATCAAAAGTTTGGAGGCAACTTTTGTTCAGATGGCCTCTAATGGCGCCACCGCAGAAGGCCGCCTTTTTATCAAAAAACCTAATAAAATCCGTATGGAATACGCCGAACCGACCAATGTGTTGATTGTCGGCGACGGTAACTTTATTGTTTACAATGATTTAGATTTGGATCAGGTTACCCATATTGATTATGAAGATATTCCGGCATCTCTCATTCTTTCAAACCTTATCAAAATTGACGGAAAAGATCTTAAAGTTTTGGATTTTTATCAAGACAGCGGCTCAACCTCTATCACGCTTGACTATGCAAAAAAAGGCGATATAGGGCCGATTACGCTTGTTTTTTCAAATAACCCGCTTGAGCTGAAGCAATGGAAAATCGTTGATCCGCAAAGTGTCGAGGTAACTGTTTCTTTGTATGATATCAAAAAAGATATTGACTTAGATGACAGCGTTTTCAAATTCAAAAATAAGAAAAAAAGCTCTCGCAACTTCAAAAAGAACTGATTTTTATGCCCTCTTTCCGTCTTGTTACATGGAATATTAATTCTATTCGAATCCGGCTTGATTTATTACAACGCCTGACAGATATTTATGCGCCGGATATTATTTGCTTGCAAGAAGTTAAGGCAAAGTCAGAAGATTTCCCTTTTGAGGCGGTTAAATCCTTTGGGCTTGAGCATATAGCTCTTTATAGTATGCCGTCTTATAACGGCGTGGCCATTCTTTCTAAAATACCTTTAGCAGATATTACCCCTCTTGATTGGGTCGGCAAACATGATGCCCGTCATATTAAGGCTACCATTTTTGGGGATATTGAAATTAACAGTCTTTATATTCCGGCCGGCGGGGATATTCCAGACCCGATTATTAACTTGTCCTTTGCTCATAAACTCTGTTTTATGGACGATATATCGGAATATTTTGAGCAGCATAAAGATGCTTTAAGCAAGAAAAAAATGTTAATTTGCGGAGATTTTAATGTTGCGCCCTCTCCAAATGATGTTTGGAATCATAAACAACTCTTAAAAATTATTTCTCATACACCTATTGAAACAGGGCGTTTGGATAGGCTTTTTAATTCTTTAGACTTTACCGATGCCGTTCGTCAGATTTACCCCGAGCCTGAAAAAATCTTTTCATGGTGGAGTTATCGCAATCCTTCATGGATGATAAATAACAAAGGACGGCGGTTGGATCATATTTGGGTTACCGAGCCTTTAAAAAAGTCTGTTTTCGATGTTCAATTCCTTAAAGAATTCCGCTCTGCCGAACGACCCTCAGATCATATCCCTGTTCTTATTGATCTTAAAATTTGAGTTGATACCCGCCTTCAGATGTCAGTATCAACTGAGCGGCTTCATCTTCATGCTCAACTTTTTGCCGCAGCCTGTAAATGAGAAAATCATAACTATTCCCAATACAACTGCC